>Ga0182748_1000835_pt1 | contig 31265 bp, 29 predicted proteins | sample eDN3rd37CKraftOP_FD_128877 | JGI IMG/M metagenome (GOLD analysis project Ga0182748, IMG submission 128877) | Enriched Organic Plus compost microbial communities from Emeryville, California, USA - eDNA 3rd pass 37_C Kraft OP (version 2) (version 2) ...
GGCTTGATTGATGGGCGCTTAGTCCCATATAGGTTCGCTCCAGCGCTGTCCCGTTCGTCTAGTGGCCTAGGACACCAGCCTCTCACGTTGGGAACAGGGGTTCGAGTCCCCTACGGGGCGCCAAACACAGCATATTTCCTTAATAATTTCAAGGTCCGCCGGGATGCCGGAGGGGCCGGTACCTCCATCGGTACCTCCTTTGCATTTTGCTTGAAGGTGGGCGGGGTCGCTCATCCGGCGTCGCAAACGCCCTGCCGCTGGCGAGACCATCGTCGCCTACGGCCAGCCGGCGATGAGCCTGAGCATTTCAGCAAGGTGCCGCGCATCCTGCTCTGCCCGGTGAGTGACCGGGTAGCGCACATGAGCCTCCGCCACCGATCGCCCGATAGCGACGTCCGGCCGTCGGCCGGATCGTGCCGCCAAGTTCCAGGCGAAAGCGTGATAGTCGGTCAGCTCGAAGGGCGGGGCCTGCTCGATCGCCGCGAAGAGCGTGACGAGCCATCGGAGGTCATGCTCGCCGCCGTCGCACAGAACCGTCTTACCCGCGCAGGCCGCGGCGAGTTCGCGTGCGACCGTCTCGGCGGGCGTGCCGCGGTCGACGAGTTGCGCCAACTCGATGCCATGCACCGCCGCTGACTCGCTCGACCAGAGACCGCCCTCCAGCCACCACCGCTCTGGCTTGATCAGCCAGCTCCTGCCGAAGTCCGTATCGCAATCGACGACCGCCACCTCGATGGGATAGCTGCGTGCCCCGATGGCCGATGCTTCGAAATCGAGACAGATGACGTTGGTGAGCGTCAGTGGCATGCCGTGACATCTTCAGCTGCTGACGAACCAGCGTATCAGGTGTTCGGCTACGCCGAGCCCTGACCGCTAACAAGCCGTTTTATCTCGCCCATGGGTATCAGCGTCGTGCCGTTAACTTTGGCCATGCTGATCAAGCCGAGCTTTTTCCAACGGTAGAGCGTCGTTCGGTCGACGCTAAGCATGCGGGCAGCAGTCGCCACTTTGACGGCGAGCACCTCGTCACCGTCGCGCATGAAAATATCGCCTTGGTTCTCGTTGGCATTCGAACGGCGGTCAACCATGTCGTTTTCCTCGCTCATCAAAACTCAGGGCGAAGAGTGGGCGCGCCAACTGCCAGATGCGAACTTGTGCCGCTAATTCGATCGCTCAACTCCTTTTCGAGGCGCTCAATGCAGTGGGTCGCTGGCTTCGATGTCATCGCCGGTACCCTGTGCCCTTCACAGCACCCTGGCGACTAGTTGATGTCTCGTGGGACGATTTGAGAGCCTTCGCCAGCCGACGCATCTGGCGATGTCGCGCGATGTAAACTTGCGGCGACATTTGCGCTCCGCCCGGTATTGGTTGCTAGAGTCGTTCGGGTTTAAGTGGAAACGCGGAACACCCCTACGCCTTTGGTCTCTCGCGCTGCTACGGGGAACACCGGTTCCGACTTTTCCGGGAGGCGCTCTAGTCGTCTCTAGGGGGTCGGAGCAGGCGCATGATCTGTTGGCGTGAGGCTGTTCTGATCCACCTATTGGTGAGGCCGGGTATCGGTGGACCGTCTGGAACCTCTGGCGAGATCATCGTGTGCGAAGGCGTTGCGTTAACTTCTACCAATTGCTCCCGCCACCAAGCGTCGAAGCCCGCGGCTCTGACGAGATAAATTCTGCGCTTGCCGAGCTGCTTGTAGCTCGTTCCAGGTACGCGTCCCGTGGCCATCTGCCTCTGCCAGTACCTCATGCTCATACCCGTCCGGCGTACCAGATCGGACACACGCAACCATTCGACCGGTTGGTCCATGCGAACATCCCCATTTGTTGATGACAGCGTTTGCGACGCGGAGAGTGCGCGCCAGCTTTTCTTCAATCTTGGAAGCAAATGTCTGCGGCTATTACTCCGGCGGAGCGACAGCGAAGGTCCAGAACTTCTGAGCGAAAGCGCGTTCTTCGGGACCGGTTACGCTTGTGTAGATAGCCGTCGTGGTCAGACGAGCGTGTCCCAACCACCGCTGCACCAGGGTAATTGGTACGCCGGATTGCAGCGAACTCACGCCGAAGGAGTGTCGTATGCCTTTAGGCGAAGCGGCAGGGCCGCTGATTTGCAGGCGCAAGCACAGCGCTTTTACAATTCGCCATGCCGCTGAGCGCGAGATGCCGAACAATCGAGCATCGAGCAGGTCTGGATCCATCTGCCTCCGGCTGAGCGAGAAAATGCATTCGAGGCGATCGAGAACATGGGGCGGCAAAGGGAGTTCGCGAACATGCACCTGACGCCGTTTCAGGGTGTTGAGAGCGACTAGACCTTCTGCCAGATCAATACTGCTCGCGCGCAAGTCCAGAATCTCGCTGATGCGTGCACCGGTCCAAAGGAGCAGAAGGATCAGAAGAGAGTCTCTCGGCTTGAGATCGCCGGCGCCTTCCTCGAGCCGTTGTCGTTCTGACGACGTTAGATACTTGCGCCTTCCTCGACATCTCATCCCCGTGAGGCCCCCGAGGCCGCCTGCAACACTATTGCCCATAGTGTTGCGTCGATTGAGGTGTTGGCTTCCAATGGTTTGTGGGATGGGAATTCGCGGCAGAATTATCTCCTGTTCAAAATTCCCCAGAGTCTGTTGTGGCTATTCAGAGATTGCAACACTATGGGCAATAATGTGCCTGGCTTCGACGTCGACTCGATGCAGCCACCTGGAGCTGCCGCCGACGTGTTGCCCGTCGGCGCCGCATCTGTCGCGCGCAGGGCGCTCATTGATTTCATTCTACGGGGCGGCGGCAGCCGGTGTTCTCGGTGCGATTTCGACCGCCATCACGATGCTCATCAGCTCCCAGTTCTTTCCCGCCGATGCCCCCAGACTGGCTCTGCGTTAGACCCCTGCCGTGATTCCGGGATTCGCCTCCCTCGGGTCACGGCGCGGCCCTTTTTGCGTTTAAGGGGCCTGCTGCAGTTTTCGCAACCTTCGAACGGTCGGCTCCAGCAGCGTGCGCAGGATGCCCATCGGTCGCCTGGAGAAGCGGCGTCCGACGCGTTTGGCAACGAGCGCCGGCGTCCGGTCGACGTAGACCTCGTTGGCATACAGCCATTTGCACCGCTCATACCCACAGTCGATCTTGGAAGACGTTCTCGATGATGACGACCTTCGGCCGGTGCCGCTCGAAGCTCAGTCCGCCCATCACCTGCAGTTCCCACCCCTCGACATCGATGGAGAGCAGGTCGATAGGCCCGACGTCGGGGCGTGCTCGTCAAGAATGGTGTCGAGTTTGCGCACCTTGACCGCGATCGTCGTCGTCTTCAGGTCGCCGTTGCGGCTCGCTGTCCCAACAATTGTCCCGACGCTTCGGGCGCGTTAGGCGCGCCGTTCGCGTCTTGTTTCGAGGATTGCACTGATATTGCTGGAGACCACGCCCGGAATCGAACCGGGGTGCACGGATTTGCAGTGCGCGCACCCCAGGCTTGCTTTCTGTTTATGCAGCGAAGTCGCAGAAGCCGATTGGAGTAGCTACCGCCGAGACGGAGGCTTTATGCACGGCAGGCACATAGGATTGGCTCCACAGAGCATGCCATCGTCCAAAACCCAATGCGTATCGAGTTCCCGGCGGCACACTTCGTTGGCGGATTTCTGAGGATTGATCGGCGATGGATTTCCTTCGGGATCGTCCCAAGGCATTCCGGGAGCGTCGACAACCATGACGCTGTAGTTGGGGCAGACTTCGCCGATTAAAGCCTTGGCGGCCCTGGCGCAAAGCTCAAGGTCGGCCGAATTGGCGCAGCCTAGCTGCACGTCCAGGATGGAGCCGAACAGAAACAGATCTCGACCCACATCTTCCCAAGCCAAGACAATGTTCGCTCCGAGGGGCTCGTAGGCAGAACTGGCATCCATGATGTCGTAGAAGGTCCATCCGCTCAGCGAAGCGCATCCCTCAAATTCCCACATACAAATCGCGCAACGGCGTTCGCCCAGTACTTCTACCCATGCGAAGTACTCACGAACTCGTAGTCCGTCACATCGATCTCGGACCGGCTGCCATTTGGATCGACCAATTCGCAGCTTCGCGTCTAGGTCATTAAGCGAACTGGTCCACGTACGGCGGAACCGCGTAGGTGACTCGATTTCTTCTTGGACGAATGAGGGCCAAGCATCGCCTGTTTGTCCGGGGCTGGATGAGTGGTCCTTCCATTCGATCGTCTGTGCTTTGGGGATCTGGTTCGGCATTTGGAGGCTCCTTTGGTCTACGAGGAGCATCTCAGCAGCTCGAAGAGAAAGACCCCATCTGCCAAGAACCATTTTTTGGTTGCGGGAATATCTGTATTGAGTTCAAGGCGTTCGCCTAGGGTCTACGGATTGTGAGGACGCAAGCATGTGCGCGGAAGCGGCAGTCAAAAGCCGCCAGTCGGTTTGTCCCAGCAGCTGCCATTCCTGTCCGTTGGTCGGCGCCTCCTGGGAGATCGCCGACCAGGTCCGCTCGTGGAGGTGAACCGGCTGTCAGATGTCGATCTACTGTCAACAGAGGGCTTGACCCGTTCTGCGCGCGCACCATTTCACAGGATCATCATCGTCACGGGTACGAGAATGTCCCTTCCGCAGTTCGTCGAGACGGAGCGCTGGCGCGGCTCACGCCATGAGGGCGGCCACCACATGTCCTATTACCTCTACGGCTTCACACCCGGTGCGATTGAGATTGATCACGCGAAGGCCCGCTTTTCTGCCGTTATCGGTATTCCTGACATTAAGTCCGACCGCGCCTCCCAGATCGCCTTCCGCGAAGCGCGCCTGCGCACCCTTGTCGCCGGTTTTGTTGCGCAGGCGATCCCACGCGGAGACGGGAGCAAGCCTGATGATCTTGACTTCCCAACGGAGTGGAAGCCGTACGGCCAGATCGCACAGGACTTCAGAAGCTTCGAGAAGGTGGTAGCGGAACTCGTCAAGCTAGATCCCCTCCCCGATGGAACAGACGCCATTCAATTCCATTTCGAAAAAGCCCGCAACCAAGTCCTCGCGGACCTGTCTCAAGAGCTTCCCGCGCTCGACGCAATTCATGATGCGCTGCTTCACGCCGAAGCCAACGTGGTAGAGCCAGAAGCACTTGCGGAGCTCTCAGCCGTCAAGGAGTTCATTGCACGCACTCATCAGCGCCAAGCTGAAGAAGCGTGACAGGACGCCCCGACTGATTCACGAGGTCATTCAACCTTATCGTCCTCGGCAGAGCTCCGCCTTGCCTTCCCCCAGCCCGCTCAGAGTAGCTGGAGTCGTATTCCGTAATGACATTTTTTGGCTCCAGAGCGCGCTCGGACACGTCCGAGTTCGACGTCGGGGCATGGCGCTCAGCGCCGGTTTAATACGGGCCGGCATCCGACCTCGCTGACATGGCGCGATCGAAGTGCTTCTAACAGTCGGTCCCAACAGCGGAAGTTAGTTGGGCACATGATCGGCGGGGCTGCAGCCGTCGCCGACCAGTCAGCTCTCGGAGGGTGATCATGAACAGACTGTAGTTGAACCAAGCGGAGCCTAAGCTACTCTCCTCGCCTTCAGGTTCTGAGGGGAGCACAAAGCGTGGAAGGGGCCAGTTCAGGCAATGCCGACGAATGGGTGTTCATCGCGTATGGTTTGCTCGTGTGCGTGCTCACCATTTGCGTCTCGTATGCGGTGCTTAGAATTTGGCCCAGGCAGCACTATCCCAGACTCTTCGCTTTCTTAGCGGGCGTCGTCACTGTGTGTGCGTTGTACGTCTTCAACGTGCCGGGTGTTGGATTCGGACTTGGTGCGTTGGCATTCCTCGCGTACTTCGCCGCCCACATCCCTGACACCGTCGACGCCCTGTTTCAGAAAGACGATACAAACAAAGCGAAGTCATCTTTCTCGGCAAGTGCGCCGAAGACATCTTCGACGTCAGTGGCTGCTCCATTCTGGCCGATAGCGTTCGGGACAATAGTTGGGATCGTGCTCAGCGTGTCAGTCCTCTCTGCGCTGGTAATCCCCCCGTCATATCTGAGCCGGTGGATCGGCAGTACGGAACCACTTGGCCAGCGCATCGAGCGCGCTCTCGACCCTGGTGCTGAATGGGTGACCCTCTCAAAGAAGGAACGCGAAGCGTCGGAAAGCCTCGGAAGGAGTTTGGCTGAACTTGCCGAGATCAAGAAGCGACTTGCGGACGCGGAAGCGGCGCTGTCAAAAGCCCAGGACGAACTTGGAATGGCCGCGCCGAACACCGTTAGAAGCATCCGCATCGACAGGAACAACGGGTCTCGGCAGGCAGGCGGAGCCGTCTATATCGGCGTTGAGCTGCCGTTGCCTTCCCACAGCAAATGCTGGGTCCACGTCTCCTCCGACAAGGTGGACGATATTCATAAGGATCTTGCAATCGGCGAGACGATTCCGATTGTTTCAGACAAAGGCAAATTCAGGGTCGTCCTTACCCAAGTGGGCTCAGGAACCTGCGTGTTTGACCTAGTAAAGGGCTAGAGAGATTTAACAAATTCTCCACGCCGTTCGTCGGCCAGACCTGCGACGCGCCAAATCCAAATGCAAACGCATCGGAGAACAGCAGAACTTTGGCGTCAGCAGCAACGTCCTGCTAGCCGACATGGTGCGATGTTGACTAACAACGCTGAAGCCGCTGGCTGAGGACGCCCGTTTACTGGCGCTTAGGCGGCCTGCTTGGCAGTGAGCAACCTGAGTAGGTGGCCGACGATGTCGTCGCGCGCGGTCGGCATGGGTCTTAGATTTTTATCCCACGCCTTGAGCAGCTTTTTCGCGTCGGTAGTTGGTATAGATTGTTCGATAAGAATCCGGTAACCGGCCAAATCGCCGTGGGCGACACTCAATGGCACTACGACTAGCCCTTCGTATGGGCGGCGCCTGCCGCGCAGGAGATCGATGAGATCCTGGCGCAGGGTATCCTTTAGCACCGCGTCGAGCTTGCGTCGGGGCTCCCACAAGGCAGCCAAGCGTTGCAGGTCTTTGGCTAGGCAGAGTTCGCGGACGATGAATTCAAGTTCGTCTTTTGCGGCAGCTGGCAAAGACGAAGCGCTTTGGAACGGCAAGGCAAGAGTTGCCTCCACGAGGGCCTTATCGAGCAGCTTGCGAAGCGTCTCGCGCTGCGTCGCGGTGGGAGCGGTCATAGGCTCTAGGGTGTGGAGGAGGGCGATGCGGTTCACCATTGCTAAGTTCCCTTTTCACTGCTGCCACCAAGCGCAATAAGGCGAGCTGCGTATCGCGCGAATACATGCGGGTCCACGGCCAATGCCTGCCAGGATTGGGCGCGCCATCGAGCCGGGAGACGAGCTTTGGATCAAAGGGAAGATTGACGGACTGGTCGGCGGTAGTATCCCCGCTTCCTTTGAGCAAAGTGATGTAGCGCGCAGGTGCTGCGAAGGCATTGACCCACTCGTGCACGCGGTTCTGCGGGTCGTAACGTGGGGCCTTTTTCTTGAACTTCGTGAACACGAAGCGGGCCGGCGGGCCTTCATCGCCAGTACAGACGTCCTTGAGGTACTGGTCAAATGATTCAAGACCCCAATAAGACAAGAGATCGGGGGACGTCGGACAGAGCACTAGGTCAGAGGCTTGAATGGCTGCCTCGGCGATCACGGTTTGACCCGGCGGCGCGTCGACAAGAACGAACTGGTACATGGCCGCTAACTCTCTAAGGGTGGTGGCAACCACTTTTTTGAGGAGATCTTCGCCTACCCTTCGTAGGGCCGAGCGCTCTGAATTCCATGCGGTCGATTCATTGGCGAGCAAGGCGTAATGCCTGCCGACGGGGCCTACGCCATGCGTGAGGTAGGAGGGCGCTTCCTTCAGGTCCCGCCGCAGGCGATCATCCATGCAAGCAGCGAATGTCCGGCCCTCGCGGAACGTCTCGAGCAGCTTGGTTTGCTCTGCGCCTTCACTCCGATTGTAAAGCAGCGCACGAGTTAGACTGCCCTGTGGATCTAGATCGACAGCAGCGACTACCGGCGTGCCCGCTCGGTAGGGTTTTTCAGTCTCGGCGATGAGCGTATCGGCGAGTCCCAGGGTGACGGTTGTTTTGCCGACCCCGCCTTTGCGGTTGACGATGCTGATGATTTTTCCGCTCACTAGGCTCCCCTTGCCAGCTCTTCCAGCTTGGCGCAGCTTTCTGCCGACAGGCGTCCTTCAAGGTGCCGTTGAAGCTCAGTCATATCCGGTGCCCGTCGTCGAGGCTTGAGATCAACCGCCACACGATCGGTGGTGAAGGAACCGTCCTCGCGAAAGACGATATCGAAGAGGATCAGCCCGATCCCTTCATTTTCACTCGCCCGTCGAATGGATTCGATCTTTGCGGGCTCAAGCCGGGAGCGCGGACAGGCGAGAAAGGGGTAATGGCTCACCCTGCCGTGAGCGACGACCTCGTAGACTGAAGCGACATCGGCGCCACTGCGATTTTTGACTTCAAAGGTCATAACCTCAAGTGGGCGTTCGAAGCGTCCTGCCTTGACGGCTACAAGTGTAAAATCCGGCTTCGTGAGTGGGCCGTGGCCAGCACGACCGCCCCGGGATGTGTCCTGGAAGACGTATGTACCAGGCTGAACGCCGAGGGTGCGCAGAAACGCGCGTCCGGCGAAGCGGCGTTCAAGGCTTGGGTAGAGCTGGCATTCGGGCTTATCCGGCTCAATAAGGCGTATGGCATCGCCATCGACTCGAACTAGTCCGCGCGCCGATAGCCAGGAAAGCGCCGATCGGACCTGGGGTTCGGTGAGCGGCTCGTTGAACTGGCGCGTGAGATGGCTGATCAGCGCGGAGAGATCACAGCCTGTGCCTGCCGCCGGCCACGCAAGTATTTCCTTGGCGAGAACGCGTTCCACCCGACCCCCCCGGGACGCAATACCGCAGCATATTGCGCCAATGCACTGGACGGAGTCGAGCGCCGATAGCAGCGAATGAGCGCCCGTGATCTTGTGCGGCTTTGTAGTCGGCAAGAGGGATAGTTTTTGCGACTGGGCCTTGATGGCAAGCGGCGAACCGTCTTGATCACCCACCTATATCAAGATTTGACGTGAGCAGCAGCCAATTGCAATCTCAACATATAGTTCATGCCGCACAACCATTGAAGTTGATGTGTTCACAACGACTAGTCGCGGTTCGAATTCGTAGCGCAATTCGATATGGAGTATTTCGCAACGACTGAGGCGTGAGACGAACAAGCGCCAGACAGTAGAGCTCAGAAGTTTTATGCCGCGATTTTCTCGGAGGGCGCCGCTGATGAGAGCTGAAAACTATTGGATCGGGAGGCTCGTTCGGCAGACACCGGAAAGGCTCGGACGAGCTAGGACAACGCGCGAAGTCTACGAAGGGAGACCGCGCCGTGGCCGTCGTTCGCAAGGTTGAAATCAGCCACTTCCGGGGCATCGCCAGCCTCGATTGGTGCCCGACCGACGGCGTGAATTGCCTCGTTGGTCCCGGCGATAGTTGCAAGACGACGATCCTGGATGCGATCGACCTTTGCCTGGGAGCCCGGCGGAACCTCACCTTGAGCGACGCAGATTTCCACGGCCTCGATGTGAAAACGCCGATCTGTGTGTCGGTCACCATCGGCCGTCTCGGTGATAGCCTGAAGAATCTCGAAGCCTACGGCATGTATCTGCGGGGCTTCGACGCAAAGTCGGGCGTCATCCACGACGAGCCAGACACTGGCCTTGAAACCGTACTGACGCACCGGCTTTCCGTAGAGGCCGATCATGAGCCGTCATGGGCTCTCTATTCTGACCGTGCGGCCCAACATGAGCAATCGCGGGGGCTTGCCTGGGCGGACCGATCGGCAATCGCACCAACGCGGCTCGGCGCATACGCGGACCACAATCTGGGGTGGGGGCGTGCGTCGATCCTGAACAAGGTATCCGACGAGACGGTTGCCGCCACCGCCGCTCTGGCAGAGCTTGGCCGCAGCGCGCGCGATGCGTTCGGTCAACAGGCCGAAGCAGGATTGCCGAAAGCCTTAGAGGTTGTTCACACGACCGCAAGGAAGCTCGGCGTCCCCGTGGGGGATGTCGTCAAGGCGATGCTCGACGCCCAGTCGGTCTCGTTTTCCGGGGGCACTATTGCGCTCCACGATGCGACTGGAATTCCTCTCAAGGGTCTAGGCCTCGGTTCGAAGCGCCTCCTGGTCGCCGGTTTGCAGCGTGCGGCTGCCAGTTCTTCTCCGATCGTCCTTGTCGATGAAATCGAACACGGCCTGGAACCCCACCGTATCATCCGTTTACTCGGGGAACTTGGAGCCAAGGAGCCACAGCCGCCCCTGCAAGTATTCATGACGACCCATTCGCCCGTTGCCATCCGCGAGCTAGGCGCCACCCAACTTCATTTGGTTCGCGCCAACGCAGCTGTTCATTTCGTTCGCTCAGCTGCGAGCGCCGGTGATGTCCAAGGTACAATACGCGCGTTTCCAGAAGCGTTGTTAGCGCGCTCGGTCATCGTCTGCGAGGGCGCGACCGAGCATGGTCTGCTACGTGGGCTCGATCACTATTGCGTCGCGAACGGCAAGGTCTCCTTCACAGCCAAAAATGCTGCGATCATCGATGGTGGCGGGGAAAACGTCTTCAGGCGTGCGCGAGCCTTCCAGTTCCTCGGATATCGAACGGCTGTGCTGCACGATAATGACAAAATTCCCACTCCAGACATCAAGGCCGAGTTCGAGACTGCAGGAGGGCCGACCTACGCTTGGCGCCCGGGATGCGCCCTCGAAGAGGAGCTGTTCCTCGCCCTTCCCGAGCCAGCCGTACAAAAGATGCTTGAATATGCCGTGTCTCGCCGCGGCGAAAAGGCAATCGACGATCAAATCCGATCTGCTTCCGGCGCAAAGCACTCGCTTGCCACATGCCAAGCGAACTTGACCACGGAAGCGCGGACCCTCTTGGGCAAGGTCTCGAAAGCCAAGACGAGCGGCTGGTACAAGACGCTGAGCGACATGGAGGCCGTCGCAAGGGACATCGTCGGCCCCGGCGCGAAAGGAGCGGACGCATCTCTCATCTCGCCGATCAATGGCCTGCTCGGGTGGATCTCCGATGGCGCCAAATGAAATCGATCTGCTTTCGATTCAGCGCGGTCTCGTCATTGCTCCAGCAGGTTGCGGCAAGACGCAGCTCATTGTCGAGGCCCTCAAACAGCATGCGGGGCCAAAGCCCATTCTTGTCTTAACGCACACCAATGCGGGTGTTGCGGCGCTACGAAACCGGCTGAATAAGGGTGAGGTTCGCACTTCTGGGTATCGCCTTTCGACCATCGACGGCTTCGCCATCCGCCTCGTCGGCATGTTCCCGCGCCGCGCCGAATTCGATCCCGCCCGTCTTACCCTCGAACGGCCACCCTATCGCGAGATCCGGTCCGCGGCTTGCAATGTTCTGAAGACTACACGCATTTACGATAGCATTCGCGTTACCTACGCACGTCTTCTAGTGGACGAGTATCAGGACTGCTCACAGTGGCAGCACGCCATCGTATTCTACCTTTCTCATGTGCTGCCGACATGTGTACTCGGCGACCAGTTGCAGGCAATCTTCGGCTTCGGCGACGATGCGCTCGCCGACTGGCATCAGCACGTCGGTGGCCACTTTCCTCTCGCGGCCGAACTCACGACACCTCATCGATGGATCAATGCCGGAGCCGCTGATCTGGGCCAGTGGGTGCTGACAGCCCGGAGTAAGCTGCTTTCCGGTCAAACGATCGACCTGCGTCAGGCCCCCACGGCTGTCGAGTGGGTACAGCTCGACGGCAGCAACTCGGACCGACCGAAGCAGCTCAAGGCGGGTTCCACCAGATCACATACTCCTGATGGCAATGTATTGATTATCGGCGACAGCATGAGCCCCCCAAGCCAGCAGCGCCTCGCCAGCCAGATACCAGGCGCGACGGTCGTCGAGGCTGTAGACCTTCGCGAGCTGGTCAACTTCGCATCGCAGCTCGATCTGAACGCGGCGAATGGGGTTCGCCGCATCGCCGACTTCGCGGCGAGCCTCATGACCGGTACTTCGCCGGACGACTTGATGAAGCGATTGGCGACCATCACCGCCGGGAGATCACGCAAGGACGTCTCAGCACTTGAACAAGCCGCCCTCGATTTCGTTGCGGCGCCGAGTTACGGCGGAGTGGCCGCGCTACTCGCGGCAATAAACAACCAGACCGGCATCCGCGTCCACCGTCCGGCAGTGCTACGCGCCTGCTTCCGCGCTCTCAACGAATGTGCGAAGTCTCAGGGTCCGCAATTCCGTGAGGCGGCTGTGCGGGCGCGCGAACAGTATCGCATGGGGGGCCGGACCCTCCCAAAGCGGGGTGTTGGCAGCACGCTTCTGCTCAAGGGGCTAGAGGCAGAGGTGTGCGTCGTCGTTGAAGGTGACAAGCTGAACGCCAAGAACCTCTATGTCGCCATAACCCGAGGATCGAACAGGCTGGTCGTGTGCTCGAAAAGTCCAATATTGCCTGTCGCCACGTAATTCGAAGATTCCAATTTAGATCCGTACCGGCTCCGCTTCTCGTCATGATCGGCGTCTGCTTCCGATGGGACTGCAACTGTCAGTGATCAGTGCTTGGCAACGGCCAGCGAGCTGACCGTTGACTTCCGCTTTCTCTGAGGGTTACAGATGCCAGCCTATGCACGCGCTCGCCACAGCCTCGCGAGCTGGCGTCGGAAAGCCTGAGGAGAAGGAACCCGCGGGAATATCTGTTGCGACGGTTCAGCGATCTCTATGGGGATTGCTGCACGGGGCAGGTCGCCGATGGGGGCGCAGATCCTGCCGGACGGCCGTCGGAGCCAAGTTTTTGGCGCGTGCGGGCTGATCGGAGCACGCCAATCGGTATGGCGATGCCGTGTTGAGCGCCCATTGGCTGACAATGCGCAACAGGCATCGGCTGCCGGCGGCGGACCAGCGTTGCGCAGGACGAATGCGGTGACCGTGCTGGCCAGTCATGAGCTGTCGAACCTGAAGACGAACTGCCGATATGGTGATGGCGCATGCGTGGGTGCTTCGCCGCGGTGGAACCTCTCGATGATGCGCAGGCGCGCGCCGCAGCATGGACACGGTGGCAGGTCGGCGCCATCGTCAGCGTCGGTGTCGTCGCAGGCTTCGTTGCTTGGCTCGACAGCACCGAGAAGTTCGCGTGCGCGCTCGGCGCTCTCAGCGCGCGCGGCGGTCGCAAGCAGGCCATAGTGTCGGATGCGCTGGAAGCCCTTGGGCAGCACGTGCAGCAGGAAGCGGCGGATGAACTCGGCGACGTCGAGCGTCATCGTCGTATGGCGCGGGGGACCGTGGGAACGGTAGTCCTTGACGCGGAAGGTCACGGTGCGGCCGTCGGTCTTCAGCAGACGGCTGTTCGAGATCGCGACCCGGTGCGTGTAGCGCGACAGGTAGGCGAGCACCTGCCGAGGCCCGGCGAACGGCTCTTTCGCATAGACGAACCAGCGCTTCCCGCGCAGCGCTGCGATAAGCTTCCCGAAGGCGGCCGGATCGGCGAGCGGGGCGAGGGTGCCGAAGAACGCCAGCCTGTTCGCGGCATGTGCGGCTTGGAGCTTCTCCAGCATCAGGCGGCGGAACAGGCGCGGCAGCACCAGCACCGGCAGGAAGAAGCTGGGCTTCGTCGCTATCCAGCGGGTGCCATCGAGCGAGATGCCGCCGCCCGGCACGATCATGTGCACGTGCGGATGGTGCGTCATGGCCGAGCCCCAGGTGTGCAGCACGGCAGTGATGCCGATCCTGGCCCCGAGGTGCTTGGGATCGGCCGATATCGTCAGCATCGCCTCGGATGCTGCCTTGAACAGCAGGTCGTAGACGGTCGCCTTGTTGTGGAAGGCGATGGCGCCGAGCTCCGCCGGCAGCGTGAATACGATGTGGAAGTACGGCGCGGGCAAAAGGTCTGCTTCCCGCGCTGCCATCCAGTCACGAGACTGCGCCGCCTGGCACTTGGGACAGTGCCGATTGCGGCAGCTGTTGTAGGCGATCGAGGTGAACCCGCACAAAGCGTTCTCACAGCGGGTAACGTGTCCGCCGAGGACCGCCGTGCGGCAGTTGTCAATGGGCCACGAACATTCCGTGAAAGTGGGCATCGAAAATTCCCTAGCTGACGGCGATGGTGATTGTCCAGGGATCAGCCGTTATCTTGATCTGCGCTCTTCTTTCCTGGCGGGCGGCCGCGTCGCTTCGGCTGTGCGGGTGCATTGATGGCGGGCCTGGCGCGGGCATTTTCCGGCACCAGATCGGCGTGCTGGCGGAGCCGATAGCTCGAGCCTTCGATCTGGATAACGATGGCGTGGTGAAGCAGCCGATCGAGCAGGGCAGTGGCGACGACATGGTCACCGAACACCTCACCCCATTCGGCGAAGCCGCGGTTCGATGTCAGGATCATCGCGCCCTTCTCGTAGCGGGCGTTGACGAGCTGGAAGAACAGATTGCCGCCGCCAGGCGTCACCGGCAGGTAGCCGATCTCGTCGACCACCAGCAGTGATGCACGCGCCAGGAAGCGGATGCGCTCCTTGAGCTGGCCCTCGCGTTCCGCCTTGACCAGCGAAGATATGATGTCGGCCAGCGTCGAGAAGGCAACGCTTTTTCCCGCCTTTACCGCCTCGACGGCCAGCGCCGTCGCCAGATGGCTCTTGCCGGTGCCGGGCGGACCCAGCAGATGCACGACCTCGGCGCGCTCGATGAACTTCAGTTCGGCCAGGGCCAGGATGCGATTGCGGTCGAGCGAAGGCTGGAAGGTGAAGTCGAAGCCCTGCAGGGTCTTGATGGTGCTGAGCCGCGCCATCATCAGCGCGGTTTTGATGCGGCGATTGTCGCGCAGCGTCAGCTCCTCGACGAGCAACTGATCGAGGGCGCCGATCGCGTCGATCTCGCCCTGCTCGATACGGCGCACCATGCTGTCGAGCATTTCAAGCGCCCGCGGCATCCTCAGTGCGACGAGGCTCTTCTTGATGCTGTCGAGTAGGGTCGGGTTGGTGTGGACGCTCATGGCCGGCCTCCCGCTGTCGCCAGTTGCGCGCCGATCGCCTGGTAGATGTCGAGCGGGCGGCGCTGCACTTGGTCGCCGGGCCGGCCGATGATGGCCGCTTGCTGAACGGGCCCTGATCGCGGGGGGATGCGGCCCTGCCGGTGATCCGGCGCCACGCGCGTTCTTCGCCGCCCTTCGAGTACGGGATGCACGGCAACGAGCCGGCCCTGATCGAGTATGCGGATCACGTCGGGCAACTGACGCACTTCGACGATGCGGCGCGTGCGATCGGGCACGGAGTAGTAGTTGCCGCCGATCGATACCAGACCGTCGTGGCTGACGCGGCGCTCCAGCTTCAACAGCGCATCGAAAGGCGCCGCCGGCAGCGATTGCAGTTCGGGCTGCTCGTCAACGAAGGCTTCGCTGACGACGCGCTGCGTGGTGCCGTGCACGCGGACATTGGCCACCGTAGCGAGCCAGTCGTCGAGCTGACCGTTGAGGTCATCGAGATTGCGGAACGTGCGGGCGAGGTAGAAGTCCTGGCGGATGTAGCTGAACGGGCGTTCCACCTTGCCCTTGGTCTGTGCGCGATAGGGCCGACAGGCCTTCGGCATGAAGCCGTAGTGCTGGGCCAGCGCCAGCAGTGAACGATTATAGACGATGTGGCCTTCGCCATCCTCGCCGGTGACCGCCGTCTTCATGCGATCGTAGAGGATCTCGATCGGCACCCCGCCAATCGCCGCGAACGCCTGCATGTGACAGCGCAACAGGGTCTGCAGATCCTGGTGCATGACGAAGCGGGCAAAGATGAAGCGGGAATGGCCAAGCACCAGCGAGAACAACCACACGATGCGCGTCACGCCCGGCTCGTCGGTGAACCCGGTAACGAAGCGGGCAAAGTCGACCTGCGCCTGCTGACCGGCCGGCGTCTCGAAGCGCACCTCGAAAGGCTTTGGCCCGCGGTTGGGCTTGATCGCCGCGACGAAGCGCTTCACCGCCGTGTAAGCGCCGCTGTAGCCCCGCTCGCGAAGCTCACGGTTGAGCCGCACGGCGCTGAGCTCTGGAAAGGCCGCAACCCGCTCGCGCAGATAGTCGAGGTATGGCGCCAGCTTACTGGGCCTGCCCGCCTGACGCGGACTGTAGGCCGGCGGCTCAAGGCCGCGCTCGATGTACTTCCTGACCGTCTTGGGATCACGGCCGGTGCGCCGTGCAATGGCGCTGATCGACAGGCCCTGTCGATGAAGGTCCAAAATCACGATGAGGTCTCCAAGCTGGATCATCCGCACCGCCCCCGTCCAGAATCAATCTGGACGCCATGGTCGGTCGCGGCGGGCCGCCTGATGGGGGACGGGGCGCGCCCCGTCCCCCATCAGGCTAACGTGTCAGCTAGGGAATTTTCGATGCCCACAATCAGGGAGTATTCAACGCCCAGTGACAGCAGTCTTCGATGGCGCTCATGACCTTGAGCTGCGGCACACTTACATGCCCGCGGTTGGCGTCGCGCCAGGCGGGGCCGTGGTCGCGGAAGATGTCCGCGACCTCCAGAACAGGACGAGGCACGAGGTGCGGCTATGCCGGCGGTTCCTGCCTCGTGGGCACAGGCAATAGCTTCAGCCGATCGAGCGGGCTCATCACGCTGCGGATGATGTTCGTCGCGACGTGCGTATAGCGCGCCGTCGAATCGAGACTCGCATGCCCCAACAGCACCTGGATCACGCGTACATCAATGTTGTGCTCGAGCAGATGCGTGGCGAACGAGTGCCGCAGCGTGTGCGGTGACACCCATGCGGGCAGGCCTGCGAGCCTCGCCGCTTCGTGGACGATGCGGTTGAACTGCCGCGGCGTCATCGGCGAGACCTTGTCGCGCCCGGGGAAGAGATAGACGCGCGGCCGGGCAATCCGATACCAGTCGCGCAACAGCTCCAGGAGTTGCGGCGAAAGTATCGCGGAGCGATCCCTGCGTCCCTTGCCCTGCTCGACGCGGATCAGCATACGCTGGCTGTCGATGCTGGCGACCTTGAGCGTCACGACCTCCATGGCGCGCAATCCCGCACCGTAGGCGACGCTCAGCATGGCCTTGGACTTCGGCGACTGCGTCACCTCCAGCATCCGCAGCACGTCCTCCGGCGGCAGGACGCGCGGCAACTTCCTCGGCTCATAGACGAAGGCCAGCAGGCGCGTCGTCTCCGCCTTGCCGACGGTGACGTTGAAAAAGAAGCGCAACGCTGTCACCGTAGCGTTGATGACACCGGGCTTTGCGCCGCTCTCCGACAGGTGCACCTGGAAGGCGCGCAGGTCGTCGGCTGTTGCCGTGTCGGGCGAGCGCTTCAGGAAGACGGCGAGCTTCTTGACAGCGCGGATGTACTCCCGCTGTGTGGCGGGCACGAAGTTGCGGACCGTCATGTCTTCGAGCATGCGGGCGCGCAGCGGGCTGATGGGCTTCTCGCTCATCGGGGTCTCCTGTCTTGAGGTTGGAGTGCTTGACCCCTCGATCCTCAAGACGGAGCGCCCGCCCCGTTACTGCACGTCGATCCGTTGGTTAGCGCATCGTGAGCCACTGACTCCGCCCCCTCGCGCGCAGCGCTCTCCCGCGCGAGCGGGTTCGTTCAACTCGGCGAAGCAGACGCTAGCGTCCATGGGATGATCACGAACGCGGGCTTGAGGCTCGTTGCCGTGTGCGTCTTGTGTTGATTCAAATCGCGTGGTTGGAAGGAGTTTGATTTGAACTCACGGGGGATGCATGACAGCGCAATTGACGGTGTGGGTAGCCTACAACAGTGACAACGACTGCTTTGCTTCTCATGAAGGCGCACAGGAGGCCATGGACGGCTTGGTCGAGAGTTTTGGACATTTGGAAGGAGCTCGCGTTGTCATCTTGAAGCTGACACTGCCAACCGCTAAGCCGCTGATTTTCGATGCCACGGTTGGTGATGTGAAGGGGCCGGTAACGGTTACGCTCGCGTGACGTCGGTGAGATTGCCGCCACACAATGATTTGGCGCAGGCCCTGCGTGTGGCAGGTGACGTCATCATCACGCACGGGAGGCCAGACGGCGAAACGGCACTGAGGGACGCCTGGCCGTTCGCTGCATCGCAGCGGGCAGATCGCAAAGCCTCCGATCGGGAAAAGCTGCGCGTTTTTAAGGCCGATGGCTTCCGCTGCCGCTACACCGGCGAGTTGCTGCTTTTGCCGGCTTATCTGCGGTTGTTGTCGGCCCTCTACCCTGACGCCTTTCCATATCAGGCGAACTGGAAAGCGGAGGAGACCCATCCTGCGTATTGGTCGCACACGGCATCGCTCGAGCATGTCGAGCCGATCGCGATCGGGGGCGCCGAGCATTTCGACAATTGGGTGACGACCAGCATGGCGCGCAATCAAGTGCGTAGCCGCTTTCCGCTTGAAAGTCTCGGATGGGCGGTGCGGCCGCGCGTGCACGACTCTGATTGGGATGGCGGCATGGCCGCGTTCATCACGCGTTCTGCAGCCGATGACGTTCTGGCCAATCCATTGCACGGTAGCTATATCGCGCGTTGGCGCAAGCTCGCTGTCGGATGCTAGAGGCGAACCACTCTATGGGAAGTGGCTTGTTCGGATCCCCTTGGCGACAAATCAAGCGAGATCGGCGAGATGCCGAGTTTGCGGACCTCAAGCCCGTACAGCCGCTTCTTGCTTGAGATCGGCCGGCATGTCCGATTTGCTCTTCCCAACGGACATCGACCTGCGCAAACGAATAACTCTATGACTACATTCGCCCACGGTAGAGAAAAGATTCTGACTTTGCCGGTCTAGGGTCGAATCCTGGTTGGTCTGGTCGTAACATCGTGGCTAGTTGCAGCCGGATAGTACAGTGTTTTACCTCGGCCTCCCGGCACTAAAGGTATGCTCCCGTATGCGGAGAACTCAGGTCCAATATCTCGTAGCACAAGACGCGGCCTGTCCTTGTTGCTTGACGAAGTCGGTACACGAGAGGAACCCTCCCAACCACTGACACGCCATTCGTTGACAACGAGTAGAGTGCTGCCGCCAGCGCGTGCGGCTTGGTGGAGAATGGCATGATGAACGCCGAGCGCTTACCTGCTGCCGTCACGCACAACTCATCCAACCGGTCCAGAGCGCTTACGACGCGGTGGGGATGGATTGTTGTGATCGCTCCGTCCCCAAGGGGCGTGAATTGACATAAACTAGCCTTCCGCTCGGCTGCTGTTGACTGCGAATCCCCCGAGTCTGAGGCCGCCACCATCACGGAGCGTTCTATCCCATCGTACTGCTGCAACGCGGTGATTAGACGATCCTCATCTCCGCCACAGAACGCCACAAGCTTCCTGCCGTCCCGAGCTTCCAGAGCGGGCGGCAAGTGAGCCAAATTGATCAACTTCCACTTGCCGTCGGTAAATTGTCCGAGCCCTGACAAAGGAAACTCGGGAGGTTCCACTTCCGCGATGGATCGCAGCCCGACTCCGTAAGTCGCTTCGGAATAGAGGGCTCGAAGCCGAACACTTCGGTCGAGCCCAAAGAGAAAGCCGATGAGGCTGCAACTATAGGCTTTGGGGAGGGATGAGATGTCCATCACTACATTGATCGTTTCCCCGCGCACCTTTCGTACGAGCGTCGACAACTTTGAGACCAAGGAATCCGTGTTTGCAAAGTAGTCGGTCGAGGCGCCCAACTTGAGCCTAAATGATGGCTGGCGGATGCGAAGCTGTTTATCCACCTCGTCGGAAGCTAGGGAACTCGCATGTTGGACATCTTCAGCGCTGAAGCTAGGGCAGCAGACATGCTTCGCCGTCGGACCCAGCCTCTCGTAAATGGCGAGCGACCGCTCTTCCACCCCACGCAAGCACAGCAGAATATCGATGTTGGTGATCTCATCAACCAGCCTATCGGTGCGCGTAGTGGACTCTCTAACGAGAAACCTTCCTGCGACCCCTTCCGCGGTTTCCTGTAATCCCATCGAAGAGGTCTCCTGCTTCGGCTTCGTCACCCTGGCCACCTCGCCCCGACGCGTTTATCTTTTCGCCCGTCTGGACGACCCAGCTACCAATTTCTGAGGAGTCTCTAGATTTGGCGAGTAAGCCGATCAAACCTGAGGGATCGAGCTGGACCGGCTCAAGCGCCCCCGCGTATGAGAACCCGTATTTGGGAGCGAACCGCTTGTGAAGCCGGAAGCGCAGCTCCTTCAGATCATCGGCGACATCGCTCCTGGCCGGAATGGAAGCTGCCTCAGGAAATACGATCAGGTTCTCTTTCTTCGCAATATCAAGCAAAGCGACAAGTCCGTTTCGATCCTCGGGCTTTGCGCGCCAAATTCTTGCCAGGTCAACTATGAAGACGCCTCTTTCCTCCGTCGCACTGCTTTCAAACGGCAGACCGTCGACTTGAAGCCATCTGGTCAGGCGCCCGAGGGCGTCAATTACGGTATTGAGAGAGGCCGATGCCGACGGTAGCCGCTGACGGATACCTAGATATTTATTCTCAGCCGCACGGCGCGCGCCGTCTCTCTGTATTTTGATATCGATGTGTTTTGGGCCGAAACAGAAGTCGTCGAACGCCTTCGCGGACTCGGGCGCCCGGGAAGCGTCAAAGATCGACGCCATTATATCCAAAAAGTCTCTGATGCAGCCATCCGCTAACGACAGTATTACGTTGTATCCTGCATACGGCACAGAACTAACACTAACTCCATACTGAGCTAGAACACGAAGAAACGCCCCACGCTGCTTCCGTCGTAGCGTCGAAATGAATGCCGATCGAACGGCGCTACTCTCTTCTAGGTTTGACAGTTGGAGCTTCATTGAGGCAAGAGCAAAACATTGGTAGTAGGCGGGCGCGTCCGTTTCCACTGCATGCTCTCGGTCAGCGAACCGAACCAGCTGCTTGTCGGACAGTGCCTTCAGGGCGTGGGCGACCCGCCTAGATTCACTTGTAAACTTCGCGACGCCTTCCGCGACTGATTGCTTCAGGGCGTCGTCGATCAAGTGGTTTACTCTTAAATCGCCCAGCCGCTGCTTTAGTGGGAAGGCGTCGTCTGGCTGCTGCCAGCCCAAACGAGTCCGCTGTTCGGCGCTGATGGAGTAGAACACGCGGTACGCGGTCACCTGCTGGCAAAGTCTCTCGAACGATTTTCTGGGCTCCGCATCTAGGTCGACGACGAGGCGATCCGCGACGCTGGCAGTTAGATTTGGAAAGATTGTGCTAGTCGGGTCGAGCCCGAACGGCACGAACGCGGCAATCCAGTCGATGGGTGCGCGGGACTTGCGGACCAGTGCGTTCAATATCTGCTGCTGCTCCGGCACCAGATAATCGCACTCGTCCACTAGCACCTTTATTCGGACGTTCCGTGCATCTGGGAAATACTCGCCCCTTAGCAGTGGTAGTGCTGAGGCCGCTGCGTTTACGATGAACTCTGTCGGCTCTCCGACCCGATACACTTTGGAAAATCGTTTTTTATCTCCGTCACAGAACGATTGAAGCATCTCGTTACGATATGCCCGTAAAATATTGGCTGCGGCGAGCAACGTTGTTGATCCGGGACACACCCCCTCCATGACGCTGGGGAACTGCGTCTTGATATGTGAGAGGACCTCAGAGACTTCTCCAAAATCTGCTCGGCACCAACCGCGCAGCATCCAAGAGTGAATGTTAAGGAAGAGCAACTCGACAGCAGTGACTTCCACCAAGCTGCCGAAAAAATATGTTGCGACAAGTTCTTCGTCACGGGCTGTAGGCATAAGCCGGCTCCAATTGCCGACCGTCGTAGTTTGCGTGAACAAGTCTGGCATCCGAAAGTAGACGCCAAAGCAGCGTGCTCCGCTTGCCTCTATCTGCTGCCACAGCGACTCGTTACTCGCTTGTTCGGATGAGTCCATGGATTTGAGGATGCTTGTCTTGCCGGAGCCGCGTGCACCCACGACGAACGCAGACTGGGGAGTGTGCATCAGCTTTTCGGCTATAGGAGAAACCCAGATCAACGGACGGCTGTCGTTGTCCACCTTGGAAGGCCGGAACGGATTGGGTATCGGCGTCCTAGGCATTCTCTATCATCCAATGCTCAAGTGGTTCCCGGGGATTATGAACGTGAATCTGTTGCGAGTAATAAAGTTCTCGCACAGCCGCATCGAGACGATCGCTTTCCGTAAGCTGCTCTGGATGTGCTTGTATTATTTGGTTGCGGACGGCCCGCCATAGCTGCCGCGCCCTGCCGAGCACACACTGTCGAATTAGCACTGACTGGCTGACGTCGACAGCAACAGCGTTCCGCTGAAGTGGAATGTCGATAAATGATTCGACCGTGACCCCACGTTCGCACGTTCGACGCTTTTCGATTCTGCAAAGGCGCGGGCGCCCAGCGTCGTCGCTCGTGATTTCAATGACGTTGAAGCCATCTATCAGCGCCGGAGCACTGATGGAGATCAGCATTCCGTTACTGCGATACGGGTCAGCGACTACCTCGATTGGATCGGCGTGGATGTGGCCGTGCAGATAGATGACGGGCCGATCGCTCTTGGTGATGACAGAGCGCAGCGCACCCGAGTTTAACAGTTCGGTGTAGGGTGCAACACGCGCGTGCGCAGCTGGGAGTAGATTGTGATGGCCTAGAAGGACCGGCAACACTGTTGTGGGCTGTTTTGCAAGACACTCCGCAAGCTCTTCAAGAGCCTGGGCGTGAATAGCTGGCGAGTCTATCACTTCCTCTACCCGCCGCGACCGCCCTCGCCCGCTTTTTTGCGCGGGCGATCTTCGGATCTCGCCGCAACCGAGCGACGTGTTCAGATTTATAGCGACTATGGTGGGCTGCTGGGTAGCATTCTCGCGCGCGCAGATCCCTGCAATCGGAAATGCAGGCCAGCCCTCTGCAATGACCATGTCCTGAAGTGGCCGAAACTTCGCGTCGATACCGTGTTTAGCGGCAATCCGCCGATCAACATCATGATTGCCGGGTGTTATAATGCATCCCTTCGTAGTGTCGTTGAGGTATCGCCTCCTAACTAGATAGGACAGGTGCCGCAAACAAGTACGATAAGCGTTCTGATTCCCGTTGTTTGTGAGATCCCCCACCTGAAAGATGAAGTCGTAATCGTCGTTGGTAAGCGTGGAAATGAGGGAGCTTAATAAAGTTTTTGCGCGGCTACGCGACACCGCCAGAATGATGGTGGGAATATGCTTGTCTTTCAGGTCGACATTCAGCGAAGTGTTAGGCCAGTCGGGATAATGAATGTCTCCCAACTGGAGAAGCCGCGTAACAAGCATGCTGCAATTCCGTTGAAAAGATCACGGTTCCGCACGAAATCCTGATAATGAACGTTCGGAGGTTATCGGCCCTGCTATGCCGCCGCAAGAGTTAACAGCCTAAGGGAAGACGCTGCGCGTGTGGTGTCGAGCTGTGCACCGATGGATTTGAGCTATGGCGAGAGATTGCCGCCTAGTGTTCGATTCCTTGAACGCGCATTGCAAGCTTTGGCTTTTTGGATCGGTATCGGCAGTGCCCCTCGGAACATATCCACTCGACGAGGGCACGCTTGTGACGGAGGGCTGCGCTCGGGGGCGACGCGCGACCTAGGCAGACACCTGCTCCGCCGCTGTTAGAGGCAGTATTCTGTTCGATTGTCGGATGATTTCGTGGCCACTAGTCGGTGGGCGTCCGGCGCGAATCGCTTGGGGAATGGCTGAGTACGGCGGTATTCATCGCACCAGTTGTCGTACGATTGAAGTGGCGAGACCTCCCTGCAAGAAGTGGAAGCCCGAAGGACCGAGACGCTGTGAGACAGCGGCTCGGGGCGCGTAGACTGCCCTATCCCTCAACGAATCAGCCAAATTGCCTCCGGGCCCATAACAAGTAGATCGCGACGATGATCGAAAACGTCCCGAAGAGCGATGATCTCAACCGAGCTGCGCTGCGCCTATATTTCACTGCGTGGACTAGCTTGATCACGATCGCAACTGACTTCGACCAGGTTTATCCCGACGACGAAGACTGGACAGAGGAGAAAGCCGAATACCTGCGAAGCGGCGCCAGATAGGCAGCGAACGAGCCAGCGTCAGCGAGGTGCGCGTGCGCACCGCGAAAGCTCAACAGACCATCGGAGTGCGCCGCCGTCAGCCGCTCGAGCATGAGGCGGCGGAACAGCTTCGACAGCACCATCACCGGCAGCAGGAAGTTCGGGCGCTTGGCGATCCACGTCGGGCCGTCCGTCGCGATGCCGCCGCCCGGCACGATCATGTGCACGTCCGGATGATGCGTCATCGCCGAGCCCCAAGTATGGAGAACGGAGGTGATGGCAATCTTCGCCCCCAGATGCTTCGGGTCCGCTGCGATGGTCGTCATCGTCTCGGCCGACACCCTGAACAAGAGATCGTAGATCACCGCCTTGTTCTGGTAGGCGATGTCGGCGATGGCCGCCGGCAGCGTGAACACGACATGGAAATAGGGCACCGGCAGCAGCTCGGCCGCCCGCGCTTCCATCCACTCGCGTGCCACCGCTCCCTGGCACTTCGGGCAATGCCGGTTGCGGCAGCTGTTGTAGGCGATCACCGTGTGCCCGCAGGCGCTGTTCTCGCAGCGCGCAACGTGCCCGCCGAGCGCCGCCGTGCGGCAGCGCTCGATGGCCGACATCACCTTCATCTGGCCGAGGCTCACATGGCCCGCGTTGGCATCACGCCAGGCGGCACCGTGATCGCGGAAGATGTCGGCGACCTCCAGAGCAGGACGTGGCAATGGCGCCGGCCGCTATGCCGGCGGCGGGTCGTCTTGCGGAGGCGGCGGTGGCGCGTCGAGCGGTATGAGCCGGTCGATGGGGCTCATCACGCGGCGGATGACGTTGGTCGCCACCTGCGTATAGCGGGCGGTCGTATCCAGCTGGGCGTGGCCAAGAAGCACCTGGATGACGCGTACGTCGAGGTCGTTCTCGAGCAGGTGCGTCGCGAACGAGTGCCTCAGCGTGTGCGGCCCGACCCACTTCGGCAGGCCCGCACGCTTGGCAGTCCCTTTGCAGATGCGATGGAACTGCCGCGTCGTCATCGGCCCGATCTTGTCGCGGCCGGGGAACAGGAAGACGCGCGGGCGAGCGATGCGGTACCAGTCGCGCAATGCTTCGAGGAGCGTCGGAGAGAGCATGACGTAGCGGTCCTTGCCGCCCTTGCCCTTGCCGACACGCAGCAGCATGCGCTTGCTGTCGATGTCGGAGACCCTGAGCGTCACCACCTCCATGGCGCGCAATCCGGCGCCATAGGCGACGCTCAACATCGCCTTGTCCTTCGGCTCCGGTGCCGCCGTCAGCAGCCGGCCGATCTCCTCCGGGGAGAGCACGCGAGGAAGCTTGCGCGGCTCGTGAGTGTAGACGAGGTGCCGCGTCGTCTCCGGCTTATCGACGGTGAAGCGGAAGAAGAACCGCAGCCCCGATACCGTCATGTTCTGCACGCCCGGGGTCACCCCCGTGGCGGCCAGATGACGCTGAAAGCTACGCAGGTCTTCCGCTGTCGCGGTATCGGGGGAGCGGCCCAGGAAGGCCGCCAGCATCTTGACGCCGCGGATGTAGCCGCGTTGGGTGGCGGGAGAGAAACCGCGCACGCACATGTCTTCGATCATGCGGGCGCGCAACGGGCTGATGGGCTTCTCGCTCATCGGGGTCTCCTGTCTTGAGGTTGGAGTGCTAGACCCCTCGATCCTCAAGACGGAGCGCCCGCCCCGTTACCGCACGCCCGTCAGTTGGTTAGCGCATCGTGACCCTCTCGCTCCGCCCCTCGCGCGCAGCGCTCTCCCGCGCAAGCGGGTTCGTTCTGTGGGACCGACCACCTACGCCGGGCTCTCGTCGCGTAACTTCGGTTTGGCCCGAACCAGTCGTCGGCCTGTCGGTGCTCGCGCCATTAGCGGAAGCGATCTGCCCCAACCCAACCGACGTCATTGTGCCACTCGGGCTTTAGGGTCCCGAGAATGAGGCCCATCCAGCCGAACCGCTCATCGGAACCGAGATTGGCGAACTCTTGACGGAACGCCATGGCCTGCCACGCTACAAGATCACCGACTGTGATTGTTGGACCGTCCTTCGATGCCGTTTGCGCCATGACGCGAAAGCCACCGTCTCGGCTGCATACGAGAAGAAGCGCCGTTTGAACCCCCTTCGCATCGGTTGCAACTGCCTTCTGCGTGCCGAATTCCTTCGATGCGTCAAGAACGATGGCTGGCAGGAATAATCCTTCGGCGAGATCACTTTGCATTTGCTGGCAGGCGTATGCGAAAGCGGCGTCGTTCGACTTGAAAGCGAGCGGCCCAATTGGACTGACGCTTGAAGCCACGCTCTTCTTGCCACGCAACCAGTTAAACATAATGACCTCACATGATGTGAGTTCGATCCTACCGAGTGCCGTGAGCAGACTCAATGAGCTGCCGCGCGGCGGCCTCGATTCGCACACGCGCGAAATTATGAGCCCGCCTTTCTCGCGCATCGACTTCGCTGCTAAGCTTGCTTGTATGCTCGTGATGTTTCTTGCGGGTCAAAATGGACGGGCAGTACCAATAGTTGGAAGAAGTTGGCCGAGATCTTCGTGAGATCAGCAAGTTAGGTGGCAGAGGCGCATGCTGGTTTGTCTCTCAGCAAAGGAGATAGACCATGGAAGACCATCCTAGTGCACCTACTGTCACCGAACCGGCTGCCAAGCCCGCTCGCGTCCCCTGGAACAAGGGCAAGCTCGTCGGAGCCAAGCCACCACTGCGGCCAAGTCACGTCTGGTCAATCCGGACGAAGCTCCAGATCGAGAGCAAGAAAAGGGATCTGGCCCTCTTCAACTTGGCTATCGACAGCAAGCTGCGCGGGTGCGACGTGGTCGCTGTCCGTGTCGATGATGTTGCGCCAAGCGGCTACGCTATAGATCGCGCAACGATCCGCCAGAAGAAGACGGGCAGGCCGGTCCGTTTCGAACTGACCGACCAGACGCGGCAAGCTATCGACGACTATCTCAGGCTGACATGCAGAAAAGCAGGCCAGTTCCTGTTCGCCGGCAGGGGTAATTCGGACCGAGGGCTGACCCCGCGTCAGTACGCCCGGCTCGTGCTGGAATGGGTAGCGAGCATTGGCCTCGACCCGGCGAAATTCGGCACCCACTCACTACGCCGAACCAAGGCCGTGCTCATTTACCGGCGCACGGGAAATCTACGCGCAGTGCAACTGTTGCTCGGACATTCCAAGATCGAAAGCACGGTCCGTTATCTCGGCATCGAGGTCGACGACGCCATAGAGATTGCGGAGAAGATCGACATCTGACACGTCGACGCGATTCTTCAGATTCCGGACATGGTCGACGGCGTTCGCTGCGTCGCCGACCACTGCTATGCGGATGGCAGCTTCTCTAATCGGGCCGCCGGGTCAAGCTCCTATTTCTATCTGCCAGTGCGTCGCTATCGCGGGTCAAGCTTCTCTTCGCAGTCGGGGTCCCGTCTACACGGGCCGTTGGCGCATGGGTCGGAAAGGTGCGGAGAGCCTCGCTATTGGTCGCGCTCAGGGCGCAGCAGTCATTGTCGGCTTCATCCACCCCATCGTCCGCGGTAGGGACGACCCTGGCGGGATCGTCGGAACTGTCGTCAGTTCAGGCGACGGCCTCCTTCGATCCCATTTGGAATTCGCTGCCGTCGATCCACATGCGATGAAGGATAACGGCCAACTTCCTGGCCACTGCCACCAAAGCCCGGCGACGGCCCTTACTTTTCATCAGCCGCATGCCCCACGCCTTCAGGCGCGACCATTTCAGCGAACGCGACATCATGGTGTTCGCCGCGCAGTAAAGAGCGGTGCGAACATCGGCATCGCCAGCATGAGAAATTCGGCCTGGATTATCGGTCTCGCCGGATTGGTAGCGCCGCGGCGTCAACCCAAAGTGTGCTCCGACAGTGCGCGAACTCTTGAATCGGGCAGGGTCGTCCACTGCGGCCTTGAAAGTTAGGGCGGCAATCTCGCCGACGCCTGGAATGCTCATGAAGCGCCGGCAAATGACATCATCACGAGCGATGCGCTTCACCCTGCGATCGAGTTCAATGAAGTTGAAATAGAGCACCCTGCGCGCCTCCAGCATAGGCAACAGCGCGTGCGAAAGCGCTGCATTCTGTTCAACGATGGGCCGCACGGCGGCATCGAATGCGGCTTTGGCTAAGTGCATTGGCAGCTTCACACCGAATATCTTCAAGAGCCCACGCATCTCGTTCTCAAGATCAATGCACTTGCGCAGAATAGCCTTGCGGCTGGTCAATAGGGCTCGCGCGTAGTGGCTTTCGATGCTCTTTACATGCACACGGCTGTACCAGCCGGACCGCAGCAGCTGCGCGATCCCGCGCGCATCGTGCTTGTCAGTCTTGTTGCGCATGGCGGAAAGGGCCGCGCTGACCTGGTGCGCTTCCATGCAGACAACCTCAAAGCCGGCCTCGCGGAGCCCATAGGTCAGATGCTGAGTGAGCGTGCCCGCTTCGAGCCCGACCTGATGGATCGGGTGGCCGAAGGTGTGCAGACATCTAACGATATCTGGAACGTCGGACGACACCGACCGCTCAAATCGGATCTTGCCCTCTTCGTCGATGATGCAGACGCTGACCGATCGCAGCGACACGTCAAGTGCGGCGTAGTACATGCTCTCTTCTCCCATCGTCTCAAAATCGAGACTTTACGAGAGCTCGGCCTGCAGGACTGCCCGATTACACATGCTATTGGGACGCACCACCCGCAAGGTGCTTAAATGCGGTTCGCCTAAGCAGAGACCTTCTCGCCGTGGTCGACGTCGTCCTGCCTCGGGCAGTTTGAATAGCAATATCGTGTCCACGCTTCCATAAGCTCGCGACGACGATCCAAAGCGTCTCCGCGCCGGTACGCCATCTGCACTTCGTTTCCTACGCGATGTGCCAATGCATGCTCCGCGAGATCTCCGGGGAAGGCCGTCGCTTCGCCGACCCAGTCACGGAATGTCGATCGGAAGCCATGCACGGTCAACGAGGGATCCATGCTCTTCACGAGGCTCAACATGCCGCCGCTCGACAAATAGGTGTCAGAGGTCAAACCGGGAAACAGGTACCTGCTCCTGCCTCGATGAACGGAGTCGATGACTGCGAGGATTTCGGGGGTAAGCGGGACGCGATGCTCGCGGCGCATCTTCATGCGCTCCTGCGGGATCGTCCAGACCATCTTGGTGCGATCGATCTCGGACAACGTTGCCCGGGTTGCTTCTTCCGTTCGCGTAGAAGTCAGAATCGTAAATTCTAAACACAGCGCGCGCGTCCCGCGCTTCTCGCGAAGATCGCTGAAAAACGACGGGATACGCTCCCAGGGAAGCGCCGGGTGATGGCCTCGCGTAAGGCGCCTGCGTGCAGGTAGGAGCAACTTTAGGTGGCCGCGCCATGCGGCCGGGTTGTCTCCGCTGCGCAGCTTCTTTGCCTTGGCGGCGTCCAATACGCGCTCAATGCGACCGCGCAGGCGCGAGGCGGTCTCATGCCGCTTACTCCACATCGGCAGCAGCAACTTGACCATGTCGTCAGTCGAGATGGCGTTGATCGCTTTCTTTCGGATCGGAGCGGCGTGCGCTCGAAGTGCCCGCTCCCAGTTGTCGCGATGAGAGGCATTGTCGAAACCGGATTTGACGGACTCCCACCACTCATCGGCGAATTCGCCGAATGTCGGGACGGATTTCGCGGTACGTATCGATGGCATCGAGGCCCTCTTGCGCAGCTCGATAGGATCTTTGTTGTCTCGGATAAACTTGCGGCACTGCGTGGCTTCCTCACGCGCTTCGGCGAGGGTGACATCAGAGGCAGAGCCAATTCCCATGTCCCGACGCTTGCCGTGAAGTCGATATCGAAACACCCATTTGCGTCCGCCTGATCGAGCAACCAGAAGCGACAGTCCCCCGCCGTCCTGGTATCTGCCAGGTTTTGTTACGCTGGCGACAAATCTGGCACTCAGTCGATGCAACGCTCGCGACATGCGGCCTCGTCGGGTTCCCGAACATCTCGTCACCCGCGGACCGCACGTAATTTCGGTACCTCCTTTGGTACCTCCTTTGTCGTGCGCTTGCGTGCAACATGCCGCTACGACACACGACCGCTCTGGCAGATAACATCCTGCCCAGTCAGCAGAATTACCTTCACTTGCTACTGCCTGCAGCAAGCCACTTCGGCCCTACGGGGCGCCATCCTTCTCAAATTATTTTGAATGTCAGTAGCTTAGGCCAGTGGGAAACAGTTCCCACTGGGCGAGTGGGAAACTTCTGTTCATTCTTTGGACCTGAGCAGCAGCGACATTGCGTCTCCGGCCATCTTTTTGCGACGCGCGGCCTTCGTGTAGCGCTCCGCCTCTTGGATGGTTTGCCAGCCGAAGATTGCCATGAGTTGATGCTCAATGGCCCGTTTTCGGCGGCAAGCGCGGCGCCGGCTTTGCGCAGACCGTGCGCGGAGCAATTGGTCTAAGAGCTGTCCGAGTACAGCGCCGCCACTGCGTCCGTTTCACCGTTGCGAGCGGACTTCAGCGAATAGTGTGGAAGCGGCTCGCGAGGTTGGCTTTGAGCGCAAAGAATTCCTCGTTGAGGAGGAGAGGCGTGTCAGGCGAGCGCCTGCTTGTAGCTTTTCAGCGCCATAACCAGTGTAGCACGCCGCGCCGTCCAGCTTGCCCAACTCCAGGTCATGTTGGCTGATGCTGAATAAGGGCGATGAGAGTAATTGGAAGTACCGGCGCTTTTTATTTTGTGTCTGTCGTCCCTGAGTCGCGCAGTGTCCGGGTCCGGAGTTACTCGTGGAACACGATGTCGATCAGAGCTTTGATCGCTTCTGGGAAGCGGGATTGTAGCCTTCCGGCTGGTGGGCCGGCGCTACCTCGAACAGCTCCAGGATCGGATCATCCGTGCATAATGATCGCTCTGCAGCAACCACGGTTTCTGGTGAGCAGAAGTTCACTAGAATGGGACGCTGCCTTTCAGGCTGGCGCTGGACTGCTGCGTGTCCTCACCGAAACGGCCATCGTACTGCAGGCGCAGCACGGCGCCGTTGGCGTTGATGAGATCCATGCCGGCGCTGACCTCGTCGAGGGCGGTATCGGTGGCGAAGGTGACAGCCGGCGCCACCGCGAAGGCGCCGGCGAGGCCGAGATCATCGCCCTCGCGCCAGGTGACGCCGGCGCGGATGAAAGGCCGCAGCACGGTGCCGGCGGTGAGGTTCACCTGGGTGCCGAACTCGACAGCCGGGGTGAGGGCAAGGATGGTGTCGTGGTCGCCTGCCACCAGCAGCGCCGCACCGTTGCCGCCGCTTTCGCGGGCGCCGCCGAAGTCGAGGCGCGTCGCCACGCCATCCAGCATCGGCATCACGTACCACGAC
>Ga0182748_1000837_pt1 | contig 31214 bp, 24 predicted proteins | sample eDN3rd37CKraftOP_FD_128877 | JGI IMG/M metagenome (GOLD analysis project Ga0182748, IMG submission 128877) | Enriched Organic Plus compost microbial communities from Emeryville, California, USA - eDNA 3rd pass 37_C Kraft OP (version 2) (version 2) ...
CGGGTGGTTCTCCGGGTTGTTCAGGGCGGTGAAGTTGGTCCAGTCGTTCTCGATTTCCGGGCCGTCGGCCACGTCGAAGCCGATGGAGCGGAAGATGGCCTCCACGCGCTGCCAGGTGCGGATCACCGGGTGGATGCCGCCGGGCGCCCGGCCGCGGCCGGGCAGCGTCACGTCTATGGTTTCGGAGGCCAGGCGCCGGTCGAGCTCGGCCTGCGCCAGTTGCGCGCGGCGTTCGTCGAGCAGCGCCTCGATGCGGACCTTGGCCTGGTTGATGCGGCTGCCCGCCTCGCGCTTTTCGTCGGCGCTCATGCGGGCCAGCCCCTTGAGCAGCTCCGTCAGCGCGCCCTGTTTGCCCAGGAAACGCGCCTTGGCGTTCTCGAGCGCCGCGGCGTCGCCGGCGGCGGCGAATTGTTCCTGCGCCTGGGAAACCAGGTCGTCGACCTTCGATGTCATGGAATTACAGCCTCGAAAACGCAAACGGGACCCTGACGGCCCCGTTTGCAGCAGCGCAACGCGCGCGATCAGCCGGCCAGGGCGGACTTGGCCTGCTGCACCACGGCGGCAAAGCCCGGCTTGTCGTGCACGGCCATGTCGGCCAGGACCTTGCGGTCGAGTTCGATCGAGGCCTTCTTGAGGCCGGCGATGAAGCTGCTGTAGGACACGCCGTGCTCGCGCACGGCGGCGTTGATGCGGGTGATCCACAGCGCGCGGAAGGTGCGCTTCTTGTTGCGGCGGTCGCGGTAGGCGTACTGCCCGGCACGCATGACCGCCTGCTTGGCGATGCGGAACACGTTGCCGCGGCGGCCACGGTAACCCTTGGCGGCGGCGATGACTTTCTTGTGGCGGGCGCGGGCGGTGACGCCGCGTTTTACGCGAGGCATGTCGGGGCTCCTTGTATCAAGCGAAAGGCATCATGGCCTTGACCGAGGCCACGTTGGTTTCGTGGACTTCGGCAGAACCGCGCAGGTGGCGCTTGTTCTTGGTGGTCTTCTTGGTCAGGATGTGGCGCTTGAAGGCCTGACCCCGCTTGATGGATCCGCTGCCGCGGACCTGAAAGCGCTTGGACGCGCTTTTCTTGGTCTTCATCTTGGGCATGATGATTCCTGTCGTCATGACGCCGGGTGCCTGCGGCAGAAAGCGCAGGACTTGTCAGACCCGGTGGTCACGGTTGATGGCCGCATGAACGCAAACCCCGGCCCGGCAAGGCCCGCCCCGAAGGACCGCCCCGCAAGGCCCCGGCGCCTGCCGCCATGGACCGATGCTTTTCCGGCAACACCGGAAAAGCCGTTGATTATACGGTGATTTTTCAGCTCTTGTCGAGCCGGGGCCTAGGCCTGCCCCAGGGGCCGGCGATACTGTATCGCTTCGGCCACATGGACCGGGCCGATCCGCGGGCTACCGGCCAGGTCGGCCACCGTGCGGGCGACCCGCAGCACCCGGTGCGCGGCGCGCGCCGACCAGCCCAGGCGCGCCATGGCCTGCCCGAGCATGGCGCGCGCCGGGGCGTCCGGCCGGCAGACCTCGTCGATCTGCGCCGGCTCCAGGCCCGCGTTCAGGCCCTGCTGCCGCTCGGCCTGCCGTTCGCGGCAGGCCAGCACGCGGGCCCGTACCGCCTCGGAAGGCTCGCCCGGCGGCAGTTCCATCCAGTCCGCCTCGGGCGCGGGCAGCTCCACTTGCAGGTCGATGCGGTCGATGAGCGGCCCCGACAGCCGGCCGCGGTAGCGTGCCACGCGGTCGGGCGTACATGTACAGCGCCCCGAGGGGTGGCCGCGCCAGCCGCAGGGACAGGGGTTCATGGCCGCCACCAGCTGAAAGCGGGCCGGGAACTCGACCTTGCGCCAGGCCCGGGCGATGGCCACCCGGCCGGTCTCCAGGGGTTCGCGCAGCGATTCGAGGACGCGGCGGTCGAATTCGGGCAGTTCGTCCAGGAACAGGACACCCAGGTGGGCCAGGCTGATCTCCCCCGGCCGGGGCCGGGCCCCGCCGCCGATCAGGGCGGCGGCCGACGCGCCGTGATGCGGGGCGCGGAACGGCGGCCGGTCCGTCCAGGGCGTATCGGCCCCGGCCAGGCTGGCCATGGCCGCGGCCTCCAGTGCCTGGTCCGGATCCAGCGGCGGCAGCAGGCCGGGCAGGCGGCGCGCCAGCATGCTCTTGCCCGCGCCGGGCGGGCCGATCATCAGCAGGCTATGACCGCCGGCGGCCGCCACTTCCAGCGCCCGGCGGGCCGCCGCCTGGCCGCGGACCTCTGACAGGCAGGGATCGGGCGGGGCGGCCGCGGCCGCGGCCGGGCGGGCAGCCGGCAGATGGGCCTGCCCGGAGAGATGCGCCACCACCTGGGCCAGCGACCCCGCCTCGAGGACCGTGAGCCCGGGGACCCGCGCAGCCTGGGCCGCGCTGGCCGGCGGCAGGACCAGCGTGGCCCCGGGCTGGCTGCGCGCCACGGCCAGGGCGATGGGCAGCGCGGCCGCCACCGGCACCAGGGCCCCGGTCAGCGACAGCTCGCCGGCCAGCACCAGGCCAGCCAGCGCCGGCGGCGCGGCGGCCGCCGGCCGCCCTTGCAGCTCGGGCAACGCCACCTGGCCGGAGGCCAGCAGGACCCCGAGCGCGATGGGCAGGTCGAAGCGGCCGGACTCCTTGGGCAGGTCGGCCGGAGCAAGGTTGACCGTGATGCGGCCGGCGGGAAACTCCAGGCCGCTGTTCAGGATGGCGGCCCGCACCCGCTCCCGGCTCTCGCGGACTTCGGCGTCCGGCAGGCCGACCACCGAAAAGGCCGGCAAGCCGGGAGCCAGATGGGTTTCCACCCGCACGGCGGGGGCCTCCAGGCCGGACAGAGCCCGGCTGGCCAGTACCGCGAGCGTCACGATGCGCTTCCGTCGTCCGAAAACCGCAGTATGGCGCCGGCAAGAGGCGCGGCGGCGGCCGGCGGGACGAAAATGTCGCGGGCGTCCGCGCGATTGCCTGCACGCCCTGCCCGCGCTCTATTCCTGCCTATTTCTCGAGGGCCGCCAGCCGCGCCTCCAGCGCCTGGACCTGGGTCTCCAGCGCCTCGGCGCGGGCGCGGGTACGGGCCAGCATTTCGGCCTGGACGTCGAATTCCTCGCGCGTGACGAGGTCCAGGCGCGCCAGCGCCTGGGTCAACATGGAGCGGGCGTTGCGTTCGAAGTCGGCGGCCGGGCTGCGGGCGATGAGATCGGAGATATTTTTCTGGAGGTCTTCCAGCCATTCGTTGCGATTCATGTCGGCCTCGTCGTTCGTTGTTTCCGGACGGCTCCATTTTAGGGGCGGCGGCCCCGCCCCGGGGGGTGCCACCTCCCCCGTCGCCCGGAAATCCCTGTTATGGTGCATTCGCGCACCGACGATGTCCGAAATGGTGCGCGCATTCCAATATGGTGCGTCGCGGCCTGCCCGTGGCCCCCGCCGTCCGGGCGCGGGAAATATGGCACGGATCTTGCTTTTTGACCCATGCCTACGCGCAACCTATGAGGAATTGCCATGAAACTCATCATCGCCATCATCAAGCCTTTCAAGCTCGACGAGGTACGGGTGGCCTTGTCCGGCATTGGGGTACAGGGGCTGACCGTGACCGAAGTCAAGGGATTCGGCCGGCAGAAGGGCCATACCGAGCTGTACCGGGGCGCGGAATACGCGGTCGACTTCCTGCCCAAGCTGCGGGTGGAAGCCGCCATGCCCGACAGCCTCGTGGACCAGGCGATCGAGATCATCGAGCAGGCGGCCCACACGGGCAAGATCGGCGACGGCAAGATTTTCGTCGCCCCGCTCGAGCAAGTCATCCGCATCCGTACCGGCGAATCCGGCGAAGCCGCGCTGTGAGCCACAAGCCAACGACACTGGAGCTCTGAAAAATGGATAAAGCAGACATCGCCTGGGTGCTCGTCTCCACCCTGCTGGTATTGATGATGGTGGTTCCCGGCCTGGCCCTGTTCTACGGCGGCCTGGTGCGCGCCAAGAACATGCTGTCGGTGCTGATGCAGGTCATGGGCACGTTCTGCGTAGCCCTGGTCCTGTGGTTCGTCTACGGCTATTCGCTGGCCTTCACCGACGGCAACGCCTTCTTCGGCGGCTTCTCCCGCCTGTTCTTCTCCGGCATGTTCACTGCCGCGGATGGTAGCTTCGCGATGTCGGGCAGTATCCCCGAGATCCTGTTCGCCTCGTTCCAGGCGACCTTCGCCGGCATCACGTGCGCCCTGATCGTGGGCAGCTTCGCCGAGCGGGCGAGGTTCTCCGCGGTGCTGGTCTTCACGGTGATCTGGCTGACCTTCGCCTACATACCCATGGCCCACATGGTCTGGTACGGCGGGGACACCCCGGGCCTGATGTTCGCGGCCGGCGCGCTGGACTTCGCCGGCGGCACGGTGGTGCACATCAACGCCGGCATCGCCGGCCTGGTCGGCGCCTACGTGGTGGGCAAGCGCGTGGGCTACGGCCGCGAAGCCATGCAGCCCCACAACCTGCCCATGACCATGATCGGCGCTTCCCTGCTGTGGGTGGGCTGGTTCGGCTTCAATGCCGGCTCGGCGCTGGGCGCCACGGAGACCGCTGCCCTGGCGTTCTTCAACACCCTGGTGGCCACGGCCGGTGCGGTGCTGGCGTGGGTCTTCACGGAATGGTCGGCCAAGGGCAAGCCCTCGATGCTGGGCGCGGCCTCGGGCGCGGTGGCGGGCCTGGTGGGCATCACCCCGGCCGCCGGCCTGGTGGGCCCGGTCGGCGCGCTGCTCATCGGCGTGGCCGCCGGCATCGTCTGCGTGTGGGGCGTCAACGGCCTGAAGCGCATGCTCAAGGCCGACGACTCGCTCGACGTGTTCGGCGTGCACGGCGTGGGCGGCATCGTCGGCGCCCTGCTGACCGGCATCTTCAACGCCCAGGCGCTGGGCGGCCCGGGCCTGGACAGCATCGGCGCCATCGGTGGCCAGCTCTGGGTGCAGCTCGAAGGCGTGTTGCTGACCATCGTGTGGTCCGGCGTAGTGGCCTTCATCGCCTACAAGATCGCCGATGCGGTGTGCGGGCTGCGCGTGCCCGAGGACGCCGAGCGCGAAGGCCTGGACATCACGACCCACGGCGAATCCGCGTACCACAACTAGTCAGGCCCGCGCGGCGGCCGGTCCAAGGGGAGCCGGCCGCGACAGCCGCGGCAAGGGCGTACCGCTTCGCGGTACGCCCTTTTTTCATTGCACGATGAATGGCCTGTTTCTCACGGCTCTACCCCAGAAATTGCCTTGTCGAAGGGTTCACGCCGGCTTTTCGCGGGCAGATCCCGGTTAACGAGCCAAAGCGCGAGTCCGATCAGGCCCCCGCCCGCAGCTTGCGCCCAGGACATTGCGGCATCCAGAATGAAATACGCTAGCACAACGGTAAACAGCGGCGCCAGGAATAGAAATCCACTGGTTCTCGTAGCCCCGCCCTTTTTCAGCGCAACGAACCAAAGGCCGAACGAACCCGTCGATGCCGGGATGGCAAGCCAGAGAAACCAGCCCCATTGAACCCACGTCAGGCCATTGGGCCAATGCTCGCCATTGGAGTAGGCGAGGGCCAGGATGGCGATGGCTCCTGTCAGCATTTGCCAGAAGCTCAAGGCCCAAGGGGCCAGCGGCAATGCCGCCCGCTTATTGATAAGCGTCGCGCTCGCCCAGCAAAGCGCAGATACTAGACCGATGATCTCGCCGGACAGTGCCGTACCGCCCGAAAGCACGGATGGCTTGATGCCGATCGCAAATGCCACACCCACTACGCCGACAAGCAAACCCGCGAGCCTCGTACGCTGGAGGTTTTCCCCGAGGAAAATGCGGCCAAGGACGGCAACCCAAATCGGATTGGTAAAAAGCAGGATGGCGGCGTTTGACGCGGAAATGGACTGCATTGCCCAGAACAACAGACCCATGACGGCTGCGGTCTGGAGCAGGCCTATCACGACGACTAGTGCGATATCACGCAGCCCCATCTTGGCAGGCAGCAGTGCCGCCGCGAAGCTGCGCTCGCCGATCCGCACCAGCGGAAGCGTTGCCAAGGCCGCGACAAGAAAGCGCCAACCGACCAGGATCATGGGCGCGAACCCCTGCTGCAGAAGGATTTTTCCCGCAACGAAACTGGATCCCATCAAGAAGGTGGACGCGACCAGCACGATAAAGAATCCCGCCTGATTGGATACCGGCGCGTAAGGTTCACGAAGCACTGGCGCGTCTCCCCGCAGATCTTGAAGTTTCCGCCATATGGGCGGCCATGATGCCGTTGCGTGTGCGCAGCGGACGGGTCCCGAAGCGGCTTCCGGCCTCAGGGCCATCTTCATCATATGCCAATTTTGAATAACAATTCAATAAAATTCTAGCTTTTATGGTCCAGTTCTTCAATGTATCATTGCATTAATTTAATAATTCTTGATTTTCCAATCATTATTTAGCCCATGGGCCGTCTACGAAAATTCGACCGTGATACCGTGCTTGAGAGTGCCGTGGATGTCTTTTGGGAGCGGGGCTACGACGGGGCGGGCATGCAGGAGATCTGCCGGGCCACCGGGCTCAATCCAGGCAGCATCTACGCAGCTTTCGGCGACAAGCATGGGCTCTTCATCGAGGCGTTGAAGCGCTATATGGCAGCCGTGTCGCAAGAGACGATCGAACGCTTGAACAGCCATCCGTCCAGCCGGGCAGGAATTGCCGATTACTACGCAGCCCTCATCGATGCGATGCTCGACGGCAAACGGCGCTGGGGGTGCCTGGTGACGAACTCGATCGTCGACTTCGCCATGAATGATCCGCAGATCAGCGCAGCCTTCCAGCTCCACCTGGCCAGACTGGAGACGGCCTTATCCGGCGCGATCGAACGCGCAAAGCGAGAGGGGGAACTTGTGCGGGACGTCCATGCTTCCGAAGCCGCCGCGTTTCTCGTCTGCACGACGCAAGGGCTCAATGTCCTGGCAAAAACCCGGCCGACGCGCCACACGCTGGAGGCAATCACGCGGCATGCGTTTGTGGCAGTAGGATTCAAAGCCTAGAACGGTCGAAAGCGCTTGCCTTGTTGAGATATCTCTTGCTTATTCTCTCGATGGAACCTCGCCAGCAGGCCGCCCGGCTTCGCCGACCAACCAGTCGACGAAGTCCGAGAACAGGTGTACGGGATGGGCCTGGCTTGGCAGCGCCGCAAGATGCCGGAGTCCTGCGGCGTCCAGCCAGGTGTCCCACTCACCGCTCCTGCAGAGTCGCGCCGCCCCTTGGGGGTCTACAATTTCTCGGGTGACCTCGGGAAGGCCGTGCTGCCTGCGCTGATCGCCCTGCTCCTTCCTCTGATCGCCTGGCGGTCCGTACTGGGGATGCTGGCGTTGCCCGGCATCGCCCTGCTGTCCGCCCTGATCGCATTGGCCCCCAACGCGCCCATCGGGCGGCACGCCCCGGTCAGGCAGGCCGGGACCGGCCGGGGCCGTGGCGGCTTTGGGATCCTGGCAGCGATAGGTGCGCTCGATAACGCAACGCGCATGGGCTATCTGCTATGCCTGCCTTTCCTGATCCATGGCCATGGCGGCGACTCGCCAACGGTCGGCGTTGCGCTTGCGCGGCTGTTCATCGGCGGTGACCGCAGCGACGGCTGCCGCTGCCGTACCGCTGGCGCTGGCACTGCGCCCTTATTTATTCCAACACCATTGCGAAGGATGAATCAATGGAAACGAGCTCGGACGCCCCCGTCATCTTGGTTACCGGCGCAAGCCGTGGCATAGGTGCCGCAACCGCCCGCCTTGCCGCTGCACGAGGCTACAACGTTGCCATCAGCTATGTCTCGAATGAAACTGCGGCCTCGGCCGTCGCGGCCGATGTCGAGGCGGCCGGACGCCAGGCTTTGGCTGTCCGTGCAGACAGTGCCGACCCCGCACAGGTCGCCCACCTGTTCGAGGAACTCGACAGAAAGTTCGGCCGACTCGACGTACTGGTGAACAACGGCGGCATCATTGCCAAACAGTCACGCCTGGAGAACCTCGGATTCGAACGAATCCAGCGCATCTTCGCGGTCAATGCGATCGGCCCGATTCTCTGCGCACAGCAGGCAGCCAGACGCATGTCCCATCGCCATGGCGGACGGGGCGGCGCAGTGATCAACGTCTCCTCGACAGCCGCCAGGCTCGGCAGCCCGAACGAGTATGTGGACTACGCTGCCTCGAAAGGTGCGCTTGAGACCTTTACCACCGGCTTTGCCAAGGAAGTTGCGCGGGAGGGAATTCGAGTCAATTGCGTCCGTCCCGGGCATATCTACACCGAGATGCACGCCAGCGGAGGCGAGCCGGGACGGGTGGATCGCATCAAAGACACCATTCCCATGGGACGAGGCGGCCAGCCCGAAGAGGTAGCCCTGGCCATCCTCTGGCTGGCAAGTTCGGAGGCGTCTTTCGTCACGGGAACGTTCCTTGACGCCACCGGCGGCAAGTAGCAATGCCCATGAGCCCGGCTCGCCTCAGCGCAGCGCCCGCCACGCCAGTTCCAGCCCCAGCAGCAGCAGGAACAGCAGGAAGCATTGCCGGAAACGGGCCGGGCCGATGCGCGCCCGGATCCCCTGCCCCAGCCACATGCCCGCCAGCGCCGGCAGCACTGCCAGCAGGGAAACGCCCAGTTGGTCCGCCTGCAGCGCGCCGTGCACGGCCAGCCCGGCGCCCAGCGCAACGGTGGATACCGTGAAGGACAGGCCCAGCGCCTGCACCAGCTCGTCCCGCCCCAGGTTCAGCGCCTGCAGATAAGGCACGGCCGGTATGACGAACACGCCGGTCGCCCCGGTGATCAGGCCCGTGCACACGCCCACCGCGGGCGACAGCCAGGGCTCCAGCCTGGGCGCCACCGCCAGCTGCGGCGCCTTCAGGGCGTAACCGGCATATCCCGCCAGGGCCAGGCCCAGGGCCAGCCCCGACCAGCGCGGATCGACGCGGGCCAACAGCGCCGCGCCCCCCACCGTTCCCGCCGCCACCCCCAGCATCATGGTTCCCAGCCGCCGCAGCAGCGCCAGGGCCGCCGGGCCGGCGGCCAGTTGCCAGACATTGGTCACGAGCGAGGGCACGACCAGCAACGCGGCGGCCGCCGCCGGCGGCATGACCGCGCCCAGCAGGCCCATGGCGACAGTAGGCAAGCCCATGCCGGTAACGCCCTTGACCAGCCCGGCGGCCAGGAAGGTGAACAGGAGCAGCAAAGTCAGGAACAGCGGGGAATCGTCCATGGCCGGATTGGAATCCCGGCCCGGGCTTGGCACAATCGGGTTTTTTCAGCTCTGCCTTCGGTTCGTCCGAAGGGGGAAAAGGATTACCGCCATGCGGCTGGACCTCTCCGACCTTCGCCTGTTCCTGTGCGTGGTGGACGCCGGCAGCATCACCCGGGGCGCAGCCCGGGCCAGCCTGGCGCCGGCCTCGGCCAGCGAGCGCCTGCGCAATATCGAAGCCGACGCCGGGATCGCGCTGCTCGAGCGCGGCAGCCGCGGCGTGGCGCCGACGCCGGCCGGGGAGGCCCTGGCGCACCATGCGCGGCTCATCCTGCGCCAGCAGGCCCAGTTGCGCAGCGAACTGCACGGCTATGCCACGGGCGCGAGCGGCACCTTGCACTTCTACGCCAACACGGCGGCGCTGACGGGCTTCCTGCCCGACAGGCTGGCGCCGTGGCTGGCCCAGCGCCCCCGCCTGCGCGTGGAACTGAAAGAACGCACCAGCGCGGAAATCGTCAGGACCATCGCCGCCGGCATGGCCGAGGCCGGCATGGTTTCGGATGCGGCGGACGCCGGCGGCCTGGTCCTGCAACCGGTCGCGCGGGACCACCTGGTGCTGATCGTGCCGGCCAGCCATCGCCTGGCGGGGGACAAGGCCGCACGCCTGCGCGACGTACTGGACGAGCCCTTCGTCGGCCTGGCCCCGGGCAACGCGCTGCAGGACCATGTCGACGAGCATGCGCGCGCGGCCGGCCGGGCGCTGACCCTGCGCATCCGCATGAAGACCTTCGAAGGGCTGTGCGCCATGGTGGCCCACGGGGTCGGCCTGGGCATCCTGCCTCAGGCCGTCGCCGCGCGCCATCGCCGGCGCCACGGATACCGCACGCTGGCGCTGGCGGACGGCTGGGCGCGCCGGCAGCTGTGCCTGTGCTTCCGGGAATGGGCCGGGCTGTCGGCTCCCATGCGCGGCCTGCTCGGCCACCTGGGCGCCGTGCCGGCGGACGGCGCGTGCCCCCGCCATGCCGGGACGCCCGGCGCCTGACTGCTGCCGCTCCCGGGCAGCGCGCTCAGGGCTGCATCAGGTCGGCGGGGTCGACGGGCTGGGCGCGGTTCAGGGCCGCGGCCACCTTCACCCTCAACGCATTGGAATGCGCCCGCCGGATCTCGCGCTTGACGTCCAGCAGTTGCTGCGGATGCATGGAAAACTCGGTCAGCCCCAGCCCCAGCAGCAGCCGGGTCAGGCGGGCATCTCCCGCCATCTCGCCGCACACCGCCACCGGCTTGCCGGCGCGCGCGCCGGCGTTGATGGTGTGGGCGATCAGCCGCAGCACGGCGGGATGCAGAGGGTCGTACAGGGCGGAAACGTCGTGGTCGCCGCGGTCGATGGCCAGCGTGTACTGGATGAGGTCGTTGGTGCCGATGGACAGGAAATCCAGTTCCTGGGCGAAGGGTTCGATGGCGATGGCGATGGCGGGCACCTCGACCATGGCGCCCAGGGGAATGTCGCGGGCGTAGGCCTGGCCGCGCACGTCGAGCTCGGCGCGGGCGAGGTCCAGCGCGGCCCGGGCTGCCTGCACCTCGTGCAGGTGCGCGACCATGGGCAGCAGCAGCTTCACCGGCCCGTGCGCCGACGCCCGCAGGATGGCGCGCAGCTGCGTGCGGAACATCTCGGGGTGCGCCAGGCAATAGCGTATGGCGCGCTGCCCCAGCGCGGGATTGGTCGCCACCGTGGCCTCGCCGTCCAGCGTCTTGTCCGCGCCGGCGTCCAGGGTACGGATGGTCACCGGCCGGCCGTCCATGACGCGGACCACCGACGAATAGGCCTCGTACTGCTCCTCTTCGTCCGGCAGTTCGGGCCGCCCCATGAACAGGAACTCGCTGCGGAACAGCCCGATGCCCTGCGCGCCGCTGGCGCGCGCCAGCGGCGCCTCGTCGGGCAGCTCGATGTTGGCGTTCAGGGTGACGGCGATGCCGTCCAGGGTGACCGCCGGCTCGTCGCGCAGCGATTCGAGCTCGGCGCGCTCGCGGGCATACGCGCAGCGGCGCGCGCGGTATTCTTCCAGCACGGCCGGCGGCGGGTTGACCACCAGCGCGCCGGTCTCGCCGTCGACGATCAGCATGTCGCCGTCGCGCACCAGCGTGCGGGCGTTGCCGGCCGCCACGATGGCGGGCAACCCCATGCTGCGCGCCACGATGGCCGTGTGCGAGGTCGCGCCGCCCAGGTCGGTGACGAAGGCGGAAAAGCGCCCGCCGCGCAACCGGATCATGTCGGCCGGAGAGATGTCGTGGGCTACCACCACCAGCGCCTCGTCGCCGTCCGACGGCGTGGACAGCGGCAGCGGCGGCGGGGGCGAGCCCGACAGTACGTTGAGCACGCGCTCGATGACCTGCCGCACGTCGCCGCCGCGCTCGCGCAGGTATTCGTCTTCCATGGCGGCGAACTGCTCGCCCAGGATCTGGCCTTGCGTGGTGAGCGCCCATTCGGCGTTGTAGTGGCGCTGGGCAATCAGCGCGAGGGTCTGCTCGGCCAGCGTGGGGTCGGCCAGCAGCATGCCGTGCACGTTCAGCAGCGCGCCCAGCTCGCGCGGCGCGTCGGCGGGCAGGCCGTCCGCCAGCTGCTGCAGCTCTTCGCGGGCCATCCGCAAGGCCTGCAGCAGCCGGTCGCTTTCGGCGGCGACGTCCTGCGGGCCGATGCGGTAGTGGGCGACCTCGAGCGCGGCCGCTCCCATGACGACGGCGCGCCCGATGGCGTAGCCGCGGGCCACGCCCTGCCCGTAGAGGCAAAGAACGGGGCCGGTCGGACCGGCCCCTTCGGCCTGCGCGGGAACCGCCGGAACGGGATCCGGCAGGCCGGCCGAAGCGGACCGCGGGGGCGTCTTGCCTTTATTGCTCTTCACCGAACTTGCCATCGAACAGGGCCTGCATTTCCGCCAAGGCCTGTTCGGCATCGGCGCCGGTCGCTTCCAGCCGTACCGTCACGCCCAGGCCGGCCGCCAGCATCATGACGCCCATGATGCTCTTGGCGTTGACCCGCTGCGCGCCCCGCGAGATATGGATCTCGCTGTTGAACTTGCTGGCCAGCTGGGTGAGCTTGGCGGCCGCCCGCGCATGCAGCCCCAGCTTGTTGCTAATGATGACATCTAGTGTAGGCATGGTGTTTTCTTGGTGGCAAGCGGCCGGGACGGGAGTATCGGAAAACGGGATCAGTCGACGCGCAACACGCCCTGCGAGGCGCCGGCCAGCGCACGGGCGCCCGCCTGGGCAAGCGGCAGGTCGCGGTAGTTCAGCACCCTGAGCAGCATGGGCACGTTGGCGCCGGCCAGAACTTCGCAGGCAATGCCCCGGCTGCGCGCCAGCCGGGAGGCCCGACAGGCGACGTTGGACGGGGTGGCGCCCACGAGATCGGTCAGCACCAGCACACCGGAGCCGTCGTCGACCTGCGCGACGGTCTCGCTCAGGCGCTGGGCGTCGATATCCGGGTCGTCGTCGGCCTGCACGTCGTAGATGGCCACGCGTTCCAGCCGCCCCAGCGTATGCCGCGCGCAATCGGCCAGCGCCGACGCCAGCGGCGCGTGCGCGACCAGCACGACGCCTATCATGACCGGCTTCCCGTGCCGCCCCCCGCCGCGGCCTCGAGCGCCTCGGCAAAGCGGCCGGCCACGTCGTAGCCGGTCTGCTCGGCGATCTCGACGAAGCAGGTGGGACTGGTCACGTTGATTTCGGTGAGGTAGTCGCCGATGACGTCCAAACCCACCAGCAGCAGCCCGCGGGCGGCCAATGCCGGCCCGACCGTGCGGGCGATTTCGAGGTCGCGCGCGGACAGGGGCCGGGCTTCGCCGCGGCCGCCTGCGGCCAGGTTGCCGCGCGTCTCGCCGGCCAGCGGCACGCGCGCCAGCGCGTAGGGCACCGGCTCGCCCGCAATCACGAGGATGCGCTTGTCGCCCAGGGCGATCTCGGGAATGTAGCGCTGGGCCATGATGCTGCGCGTGCCGTCGGCCGTCAGGGTTTCCAGGATGGCGTTGAGATTGGGCTCGCCGGCCTGCAGGCGAAACACGCCGGTACCGCCCATGCCGTCCAGCGGCTTGACGATCACGTCGTGGTGGGCGGCATGGAATGCCTTGATCCGGCTCATGCTGCGCGTGACCAGCGTGGGCGCCGTCAGCGCCGGGAACTCGGTGATGGCCAGTTTCTCGGGATGGTTGCGGATGGCCGCGCCCGCGTTGAATACCCGAGCGCCCGCCGCCTGCGCATACTCGAGCATATGCGTGGCGTACACATACTCCATGTCGAAGGGAGGATCCTTGCGCATGAGTACCGCGTCGAAGCCGGCCAGTTCGGCGTCGGCGGCCGGCCCGCGCCCGCGCCACCAGCCATGGCCATGCAGGTCGGCATCCGGCACCAGCTCGATCGGCAGGCAGGCCGCGAACACCCGGTCGCCGTCGATGAACAGGTCGGGCTGCAGCGCCACGCTGAGCGTATGTCCGCGCGCGGCCAGCGCACGCATCATGGCAACCGAGCTGTCCTTGTAGGCCTTGAGCTGCGGCAAGGGATCGACGATGAACAGGACATGCATGTTGGAACCATCCATGGACGGCCGCGCGCCCTTGCGGGAACGCGCGGCCGGGATGCGGGAGGGAATCAGGAGGCGGAATCGCCCGACTTGGGAACGCTTTTCTTGCGGGGAGCCAGCACCATGACCATCTGCCGGCCCTCGAGCTTGGGCATGGCCTCGACCTGGCAGATCTCGGTCAGGTCGTCGCGCACCCGCTCGAGCACCCGCATGCCCAGCTCCTGGTGGGCCATTTCGCGGCCCCGGAATCGCAGGGTCACCTTCGCCTTGTCGCCTTCTTCGAGGAAGCGCCGCAGGTTGCGCAGCTTGACCTGGTAGTCGCCTTCGTCGGTCGCCGGGCGGAACTTGACTTCCTTGACCTGGATGACCTTCTGCTTGGAGCGCGCTTCGGCCTGGCGCTTCTGTTCCTGGTACTTGAACTTGCCGTAATCCATCAGGCGGCAGACGGGGGGTTCGGCGTTGGGCGCGATCTCCACCAGGTCCACGTCGCTTTGTTCGGACAGGCGAAAGGCATCGGCCAGCTTGACGATGCCGAGCTGCTCGCCTTCCAGTCCTATCAGGCGCACCTCGGGGACGCGGATCTCACCATTGATGCGATGGGGCTTGTCGGTTGCGATGTTGACGACTCCTTGAAAATTGAGCGGGAAAACTCAGGCGGCCTGCGCCTCGGGCTGACCGGCATCGCGGCGTTCGGAAACGTCCCGGCGCAGCCTGTCCGTGAACGCGGACAGCGGCATGACGCCAAGATCGACTCCTCCCCGGCCGCGAACGGCCACCGCGCCGGCCTGGCGCTCTTTCTCTCCCACTACGAGAATGTAAGGCACTTTCTGCAGGCTGTGCTCGCGGATTTTATAAGTGATTTTTTCGCCACGCAAATCGCAATCGACCCTAAAGCCTTGTTTTTTCAGGCTTTGCGCGATTTCGGAGGCATAATCGGCGGACGGCTCGGAAATGCAGCACACCACCGCCTGCACCGGCGCGAGCCAAGGAGGCATGGCGCCGGCGTGGTTTTCGATCAGCATGCCAATGAAACGCTCCAGCGACCCCAGGATGGCTCGGTGCAGCATGACCGGCGTGCGGCGCTGGTCATGCGCGTCGACGTATTCGGCGCCCAGGCGCTGCGGCATGGAGAAATCCACCTGGATGGTGCCACACTGCCAATGGCGGCCGATGGCGTCCTTCAGGGTGTATTCGATCTTGGGGCCGTAGAAGGCCCCGTCGCCGGGGGAAACCTCGAATTCGCAGCCGCTGCGGCGCAGGCTGTCCATGAGCGCGGACTCGGCCTTGTCCCAGATCTCGTCGGAGCCGATGCGCTTTTCCGGGCGGGTCGCCACCTTGTAGAGCACCTCGTGGAAGCCGAAGTCGCGGTAGACCTTCTGCAGCAGCACGGTGAAGGCCGCGCATTCGTCCTGAAGCTGGTCTTCGGTACAGAAGATGTGGCCGTCGTCCTGCGTGAAGCCGCGCACGCGCATCATGCCGTGCAGCGAGCCCGAGGGCTCGTTGCGGTGGCACTGGCCGAACTCGCCGTAACGCAGCGGCAGGTCGCGGTAGGAATGCAGGCCGGCGTTGAAGATCTGCACGTGGCCCGGACAGTTCATGGGCTTGAGTCCGTAGACGCGGTTCTCGGACTCGGTGGTGAACATGTTCTCGCGGTAGTTGTCCCAATGGCCGGTCTTCTTCCAGAGGGAAAGGTCGAGGATCTGCGGCGCCTTGACTTCCTGGTAGCCGTTGTCGCGGTACACCGCGCGCATGTACTGCTCGACCTGCTGCCACAGGGTCCAGCCCTTGGGATGCCAGAAGATCAGGCCCGGGGCCTCGTCCTGGAAGTGGAACAGGTCCAGCTCGCGGCCTATCCTGCGGTGGTCGCGGCGCTCGGCCTCTTCCAGCATGTGGAGGTAGGCGTCCTGCTCCTCGCGCGTGGCCCACGCCGTGCCGTAGATGCGCTGGAGCATCTCGTTGTTGCTGTCGCCGCGCCAGTAGGCGCCGGCCACCTTCATGAGCTTGAAGACCTTGAGTTTGCCGGTGGAAGGCACGTGCGGGCCGCGGCACAGGTCCACGAAACCGCCCTCGCGGTACAGGCTGATCGTCTCGTTCGAGGGAATGGAGGCGATGATCTCGGCCTTGTACTGCTCGCCGATGCCACGGAAGAACGCCACGGCATCGTCGCGCTTCCATTCCTCGCGCACCACCGGCTCGTCCCGCCGCGCCAGCTCGGCCATCTTGCACTCGATGGCTTCCAGGTCTTCCGGCGTGAAGGGGCGCTTGTACGAGAAATCGTAGTAGAAGCCGTTCTCGATCACCGGCCCGATGGTGACCTGCGCGTCCGGGTACAGTTCCTTGACGGCATAGGCCAGCAGATGGGCGGTGGAATGGCGGATCATGTCCAGGCCGTCGGGATCCTTGGCGGTCACGATGGCCAATTGCGCGTCGCTCTCGATGCGATGGCTGGTATCGACCAGCCGGGGCTTGCCCGCCGCGTCGGTCAGGCGGCCGCCCAGGGCGGCGCGCGCCAGCCCGGCGCCGATCGACTGCGCGACCTCGGCCACGGTGACGGGCCCGGGGTATTGGCGCTGCGAACCGTCGGGCAGGGTGATCTGTACCATCGAGATAATCCTGTGAGCGAAAAGAAAACGCGGCCTGGAGCCGCGTTCGGGTGTCTGCTTGGGTGGAGTCTTACCAGTTCACGGGGCGAATCCGACACAAAGAAATCAACGCGACATCGGGCGCAAATTCGGGAGCGTCGTAGTTCGTGTCATGGCGGTTCGGCGGGACGGGCGCATTAATGCCCGGGAGGCGGGTTTGCCCAATTGTAGCATCGGCTCACATCCGTGACGGCGCCGGGCCTGAGCAGGCATCGCCTTCCGGGAACAGGCTGCCGGGTCAATATGTTTCAAGCGGAAACCTTTGCCGACATTAACATATTTTCAATAGTTCGACTTTCCCGCCCCGTTACAATGCCGCCGATCCGCAACGCCTGCCGCGGCGGGCGGTCCGGCTGCAGCGCCCGCGCGGGGCACGCGGCCGGACGCTCTCTTTTGCGCAATAAAAAGGACTTCTCGTAAATGGTCAAACGCGTCGCCGTCATCGGGCTGGCGTTCCGGTTCCCGGGCACGAACAAGAATGATTACTGGCCCGATCTGCTGGACGGCAAGGACCTGGTTACGCGCGTCGACCCCGAACGCTGGGCCACCGATGCGTTTCTGCATCCGAGCAAGTCGCACCCGGGCACTTCCTACACCTTCTCGGCCGGCTCGATCGGCGACGTCGCCTCCTTCGACGCAGGCTTCTTCGGCATTTCCCCGCGCGAAGCCGCCCTCATGGACCCGCAGCAGCGCCTGCTGCTCGAGTTGTGCTGGGAAGCCATGGAAAACGCCGGCGTGCCGCCCTCGTCGCTGCGCGGCAGCGATTGCGGCGTCTATATAGGTATCGCCAGCGCCGACTATTCCTACCGGCTGACCGACGATCTGGGCGCCATCGACGCCTCGATGGCCACCGGCAACACGGCCAGCATCGCCGCCAACCGGCTTTCCTACGCCTTCGACCTGCACGGGCCCAGCATGGCCCTGGACACAGCCTGCTCGTCCTCCCTGGTGGCCTTCCATCAGGCCTGCCAGGCCATCCGCTCGGGCGAGATCGGCCAGGCCATCGCGGGCGGCGTCAGCCTGCACCTGCATCCCAGCGGATTCATTTCCTTCTCCAAGGCCTCGATGCTCTCGCGCGCGGGACGCTGCCAGGTATTCGACGCCGACGGCGACGGCTATGTGCGCTCCGAAGGTGGCGGGCTGTTCCTGCTCAAGTCCTACGAGCAGGCGGTAGCCGATGGCGACCGCATCCTGGCGGTGGTGGCCAACACCGTGGTCAACACCGACGGCCGCAAATCGGGCCTGACGGTGCCCAATTCCGAGGCGCAGATCCAACTGCTGCGGCGGGCCTATGCACAGGCCGGCATCGCGCCGGCCGAAGTGGATTACCTCGAAGCCCACGGCACCGGCACGGCGGTGGGAGACCCGATAGAAACCTACGCGATCGGACAGGCCCTGGGCCGCGAGCGCCCTGTCCGCAACCCGCTGCCGATCGGGTCGATCAAGAGCAACATGGGCCACCTGGAAGCGGCCTCTGGCGCCGCCGGGCTGGTCAAGGCGCTGTACTGCCTGCAGCACCGCGAAGTCCCGGCGACCATAGGCATCCGCACGCTCAACCCCAAGATCGATTTCGAGGGCTGGAACATCGAAGTCGTGCGGGAACGCCGCAGGCTGCGGCAGCACGGCCCCCTGGTGGTGGGCGTGAACTCCTTCGGTTTCGGCGGTGCCAACGCCCACGTCATCCTGCAAAGCCCCGAACCGGCCGCCGCGCCCGATACCCGCAAGCTGGCGCAGACCGCCCCGATTCCGGTAGTGGTGTCCGGCCGCACGGCCGAAGCGTTGCAGGCCGCGGCCGCGGACATGGCCGATACGCTGGCGGACCTGAAAGGCGCCCAGTTCTACGATGCCGCCTATCACGCGGCCTACCGGCGCGACTGGCACGAGCACCGCGCGCTGGCCTTCGGCACGTCGGCGCGCGCGGTCGCCGCGGCGCTGCGCGAGTTCGCGGCCGGCAACCCCGACCCCGGCATCGTGCAATCGGGCACGGCGGTGGCCCAGCCCCACGGCCCGGTCTTCGTGTATTCCGGCAACGGCTCACAATGGGCCGGCATGGGCCGGCAGTTGCTCGACGATCCGCTGTTCGCCGAAACGCTGCACGAGATCGACGCCCTGTTCCGGCCCTACGCCGGCTATTCGCTGGCCGACGAACTGGCCGGGCGCAACGGCGAAGGCCGCTACGCCTATACCGAAGTCGCGCAGCCGGCGCTGTTCGCCGTGCAGGCCGGCATGACCCGCATGCTGCAACAGCGCGGCCTGCAGCCCATCGCGGTGGTCGGCCACAGCGTGGGCGAGATCGCGGCTGCATGGGCCTGCGGGGCGCTGACGCTGGAACAGGCGGTGCGCGTCATCTACCATCGCAGCCGCCTGCAGGGCACCACCAAGGGCCAGGGCCGGATGACCGCCGTCGGGCTGGACCGCGACGGCTTGGCGGCGCTGCTGCAGGAGCTGGCGCTTTCGTCGCTGTGCGTGGCCGGCGCCAACAGCTCATCGGGTTCGACCGCCGCCGGCCATCCCGACCAGCTGGACCGCCTGGAAGCGGAACTGGCCCGCCGCCGGGTGCCGTACAAGCGGCTAGACCTGGACTATGCCTTCCACAGCCCCGCCATGGATCCGGTCCGCGAGGAATTGCTGGGCGTGCTGGACGGCCTCGCGCCAGGCCCGGCGGCCGTGCCTTTCCATTCCTCGGTCACCGGTGCGTCGCTGGAGGGCCGCGAACTGGACGCGGACTACTGGTGGCGCAACATCCGCGAGCCGGTATTGTTCCAACCCGCGGTGGACGGCCTGGTCGCGCAGGGCGCCAATATCTTCGTCGAAATCGGCCCCCACCCCGTGCTGCGCGCCTACCTGAACAGCGCGCTGAACGATGCCGGCCTGCGCGGGCGCGTCATCGCCACCGCCACCCGGGGCGACGACGCCCCGGCCAAGGTACGCGCCGCGGCGGGGCTGGCCGTGGCCGCCGGCGCCACGCCGGACTGGCAGGCGCTGTTCCCCTGGACGGGCGAACACGTCGACCTGCCCGGGTATCCCTGGCAGCGCGAACGCCACTGGCACCCCACCACGGCGCAATCGCTGGGCCTGCTCGAGCAGAGGCGCGTGCACCCGCTGCTGGGGCACGCGCTGGCCCAGCACGCCCTGACGTGGGAAAACACGCTGGACACGATGCTGCACCCCTGGCTCGCCGATCACGTAATCGACGGCGCCACAGTATTCCCCGGCACCGGCTACGCCGAGATCGCGCTGGCCGCGGCGCTGCAGGTCTACCCCGGAGCCTGCGCGCAGGTCGAGGAACTGGAATTCCACTCGCCGCTACTGCTGGCCCAGGAACCCTCCAAGCAGTTGCGCGTACAGGTCGACCCGGCCGACGGACGCTGCATCCTGGCCGCGCGCGAACAAAGCGGCGGCCAGTGGACCGTCCATGCCACCGGCCGCCTGCTGCAGCAAGCCAACCTGCTGGCGCTGCGCGAGCCGCCGCCCCAGCGGCGCGGACGGGCCCGGCGCTTCGACGGCACGCAGCACGCGGCGCTCACCCGGGCCGCTGGCCTGGACTACGGCCCAGCCTTCCGGCTGGTGGACGACGGCTGGCACGAAGCTCCCGGCACGGTCGCGGCCCGCCTGCTGCCCGCGGCCGGCGGGGAAGACGGCCTCCTGCTGCATCCTGCCCTGCTGGACTGCACCTTCCAGCTCATCATCCAGTTGCTCAAGGACGACCCGGCCATGGGCCGCGGCGTGGCATTCGTGCCGGCCAAGATCGGCCGGCTCACGCTGCGCGCCGGCGCGGGGGCCCCCGTCCTGGCCCGCGCCCGCCTGCTGCGCCGCTCGCCGCATTCGCTGGTGGCCGATTTCGCGCTTTTCGACGCCTCCGGGGCCCAGGTCGCGGCGATCGAGTCGGCCCGGTTCCGCTCGATCCGGCTGCGCGCCTCGGCCGCCGTCGAACCCGACGCACTCGACTACATCGGCAGCGTGCGGCCCCATCCCGCCCAGCCGCGCGCCAGCGCCCCTCTGCTGCCAGCCGACGCCCTGCACGGCATCCTGGCCCGGCACGCCGAGGCCCCCGGCGGCTGGCCGCGCGCCGAACGCTACGCGGCGGAGGTCGACCCTCTGCTCGACAGCCTGTGCGACCAGTTCGCCATCGAAGCGCTGCGGGCGCTGAGCGAGGACGGCGTCCATCTCGATTCCGAAACCGTGGTGCGCTGCCGCCAGCAGGCCTCCGGCGCCGGCCCCCTGCTCAATGCCGTGCTGGAGCGGGCCGTGGCGGGCGATCTCGCCGTCACGACACCTTCCGGCTGGACACTGGCGCCGGCCGACCCGGACACGCCTGCGGCGGCGGACATCTGGAACAGCCTGGTGCGGGAGTACCCGGACTACTTCCCGGCGATCCAGGCCGTCGGGCGCGTGGGCCTGCATCTGGCGGCGCTGCTGCGAGGCGAGCGCCCGCACGACGGCGGCCGCACGGACGGGACGCCCACCCATGCCGCCGCCGCGGCCCTGCTGCTCGGCCCGGACGAAGCCCATGCGGCGGGCCGCGGCCTGGCCGAAGCCCTGGGCCAGGCCCTGCCCCGCGCCCGCCATGCGCGGCTGTCCGTGCTGGAGTTGGGCGCGCAGGGACCGGTCTTCGGGGCCGCCTGCTGCGCGGCCCTGGATTTCGCCCGGGCGGACTATACCTACGCGGCGATGGAGGAGGAGCTGCCCGAGCCGGCACAGCGCCTGCAGGAAGCCTTTCCCGACGCCGACCTGCGCGTCGCCGCGTCCGGGACGGCCGATGCCGGCCCCGGCTTCGACCTGGCGATCGTGCATGCCGACTTCGGCACCCTGGCCCAGGCCCTGAGCGCGCTGGAATACGCCCATGCGCGGCTGGCCGCGGGCGGCACGCTCGTGCTGTGCGCGCACCACCCGGCGCAATGGATAGATTTCGTGCTCGGCGCGCGGGCCGACTGGTGGGTCGACGGCCCGGCCGGCGCCAAGGTTTCCAGCCAGCAACCGGCCGGGTTCTGGATGCAGCGCCTGGAACAACTGCTCGGCGCGCCCTGCGGCGCGCCGGTGGAATTCGCGCCGCAGCGGACGGCGGGCGCCTATCTGCTGGTCTGCCGCAATGCCCGCGCCGCCCAGGCGGCGGAAGCCGGCCGCGCCGGCGCCGAACCGGACGCCTCCAGCTGGCTGGTGCTGGCCGACACCGCCGGGCCTTCGGCCGGACTGGCCGACCGCGTGGCAGACGGCCTGCGGGCCGCCGGCCGGCAGGTGGCGCAGGCCGCCGCGGCCGATGCCGAAGCGGTGGCCGAGCAGATCGCCCGCCTGCGATCCCGGGGCTGCAGGCTCGACCATGTCCTCCTGCTGTCGGGCTTCGGCTGCGCCGACGCGGCCGACGGCCCCGAGGCGCTGGTCGCACGCCAGGCCGACCGCTGCGCGGCCGCGGCGGCCGTGCTGCAGGCGTGCGAAGGGTTGCAGGCCCCGCCCGCGCTGTGGCTGCCGACGCTGCATGCCATGCAGGCGCTGGCCGGCCCCCTGCCGGCCGGCCCCGACGGCCGCGAGCGCCTGCACGAGTTGAACGACGCCGCCGTGTGGGCCTACGGGCGCACGCTGATGAACGAGAGCCCGGGACAGGTACGGCTGGTCGACCTGCCCGACGCGCAGCCCGGCTCGGTGCAGGCGCTGCTGCGGGAATTGCTGCAGCCCGGTGCCGAACAGGAAATCGTCCTGGCCGCCGACGGCGCGCGCATCGCGCCCCGCCTGGCGCTGCTGCCGCCCGGACAGGCCTCGGCGGACCCGCACGCCGGCGTGCGGCTGGGCTTCGAATTTCCTGGCCAGCTGCGCAATCTGCGGTGGGAAGCGGCGCCCCCCGCCCCGCTGGCCGACGACGAAATGGAAGTCGACGTGCGGGCTACCGGCCTGAACTTCCGCGACGTGATGTACGCGCTGGGACTGCTGTCGGACGAGGCGATCGAGAACGGCTTCGCCGGCCCGACGCTGGGGCTGGAATTCGCCGGCGTGGTGCGCCGCGCCGGGCCGCGCGTGGCGGGCTACCGGCCGGGCGACGCCGTGGTCGGCTTCGGGCCGGCCAGCTTCGGCACCCGCGCGGTCACCCGCGCGGACGCGATCGCGCGCATTCCCGCCGGCTTTTCGTTCGAGGCGGCCGCCACCATCCCCAGCACCTTCTTCACTGTCTACTACGCACTGGAGCACCTGGCGCGCCTGGAAGAAGGCGAATCCGTACTGATTCACGGCGCTGCAGGCGGCGTGGGCATCGCGGCCATCCAGTTCGCGCAATGGCGCGGCGCCGAGATCCACGCCACCGCCGGCTCGCCTGAGAAGCGCGATTTCCTGCGCCTGATGGGCGTCGAGCATATCTACGATTCCCGTTCGCTGGGCTATGCCGACGAGATCCTGGCGCGCACCGGCGGACGCGGCGTGGACGTGGTGCTGAATTCGCTCGCGGGCGAGGCCATCAACCGCAACCTGAGCGTGCTCAAGCCCTTCGGCAGGTTCCTGGAATTGGGCAAGCGCGACTTCTACGAAAACACCCGCATCGGCCTGCGCCCCTTCCGCAACAACATCAGCTATTTCGGCATCGACGCCGACCAGCTCATGCGCGAGCGACCCGCGCTCACGCGCCGGCTGTTCGGCCGGATGATGGCGCTCTTCGAGCAGGGCGTGCTGCACCCGTTGCCCTACCGCGCCTTCGAAGCGGGCCAGATCGTCGACGCCTTCCGCTACATGCAGCAGGCCCGGCAGATCGGCAAGATCGTGGTCACCTACCGCGACGGCCTGCGCGCGGCGCCCGTCGCGGCCACGGCAGCGCGGCCGGCGCTGGCACTGCCGGCCGACGCCACCTACCTCGTCACCGGCGGCCTGGGCGGCTTCGGCCTGCGCACCGCCCAATGGCTGGCCGACAAGGGCGCGCGCCATCTGGTGCTGGCGGGACGTTCCGGCGCGGCCTCCGAAGAAGCACAGGCCGGCGTGGCCGCGCTGCGCGCGCGCGGCGTGACAGTGGAAGCCGCGGCCTGCGACATCACCGACCGCGAGGCGCTGGCCGCCTTGCTCGCGCGGGTGCGGGCCTCGCTGCCTCCGTTGAAAGGCATCGTGCACGCGGCGACCGTGATCGAGGACGGCCTGGCGCGCAGCACTGACCGCGGGCAGCTGTACCGGGTGCTGGCGCCCAAGGTCCTCGGCGCGGCCAACCTGCACGCGCTCACGCTGGATGCGCCGCTGGATTTCTTCGTCCTGTACTCTTCGGCCACGACTCTGTTCGGCAATCCGGGCCAGGGCAATTACGTCGCCGCCAACGGCTGGCTGGAAGCGCTGGCGCAACGGCGGCGGGCGGCCGGCCTGCCCGCGACCTGCGTGCGCTGGGGGGCGATCGACGACGCCGGATTCCTGGCGCGCAACGAAAAGATCAAGCAGGCGCTGCAGGGCCGCATGGGCGGCCGTGCCCTGCCCGCAGCGACCGCGCTGGCGGCGCTCGAGCAGATCCTGCTGGCAGACCGCTCGGGCGTCGGCGTACTGGAGCTGGACTGGAAGGCGATCAGCCGCTTCCTGCCTTCCGCCGGTTCGCCCAAGTTCGAGTTCCTGGCGCACCGTTCCTCGGGCGGCGAGGCCGACGACGGGCAGGCCGACGACATCGCGGGCATGCTGCAGACGCTGGAGCCCGCTGCCCTGCACGCGCGCGTGGTGGAAATGCTCAAGTCCGAGGTGGGCGAGATCCTGCGCCTGCCGGCCGACCGGATCGACGCTTCGGGTTCGATCTACGACATGGGCCTGGACTCTCTGATGGGCGTGGAGCTCGCGGTGGCGCTGGAAGCGCGCTTCGGGATCCGCCTGCCTGTCATGGCCCTGAGCGAAAGCCCGACGATAGAAAAGCTGGCCGAGCGCCTGATCGGCCTGCTCAAGGGCGAATCCGCCCCCGACGATGCGGACCCGCTCGCGGCCCAGGTGGCCCGCGTCGCCGCCCAGCACGCGGCCGACGCCGATGCCGAGGCCATCGAGCGACTGGCCGCCGAACTGAAATCGGGCACGCATGCAGCGTCCCGCATGATACGCTGACGCCGTGCCCGATACCCGCAAGACTTCGCCGGGCCTCACGGCCCGGCTGAAAGACAAGCTGATCCAGCAGGCGCTCGAGCGCAAGCTCAGGCAGGCACAGTCCGCGCCGCCCGCGGCCCTGCCCGGGCGCCCCGGCACGCCGATCGCCGAGCAGCACTACAAGTTCGCGCTGCACCCGGGCTACCAGCAATTGCGCATCATCAACGAAGGCGCCGCCCGCCTCGGCATAGACAGCCCCTTCTTCAAGCTGCACGAAGGCTGCGCCGGCGCGCAGACCCGCATCGACGGGGCCGACTACGTCAATTACGCCTGCTACAACTACCTGGGCATGTCGGGCGACCCCGACGTCTCGCAGGCCGCCGTGCAGGCCATCGAACGCTACGGCACCTCGGTGTCGGCCAGCCGTCTGGTATCGGGCGAGCGTCCCATCCACCGCGAACTGGAACGCGCGCTGGCCGGGCTCTACCAGGTAGAAGACGCCATTACCTTCGTCAGCGGCCACGCCACCAACGTCTCGACCATAGGCTATCTGTTCGGGCCGAACGACCTGGTGCTGCACGACGAGCTGATTCACAACAGCGTGCTGCAGGGCACGCAGCTCTCGGGCGCCCGGCGCCTGCCGTTTCCCCACAACGACTGGCAGGCCCTGGACCGCACGCTGGACGAACAGCGGCACCACTTCGAGCGGGTGCTGATCGTGCTCGAGGGCATCTACAGCATGGACGGCGACTACCCGGACCTGCCCCGCTTCGTAGAGGTCAAGCGCCGCCACCACGCTTTCTTGATGGTGGACGAGGCGCATTCGCTGGGCGTCATGGGACGCACCGGCCAGGGCATACGCGAGCACTACGGCCTGGCCGGCGCGGACGTCGACATCTGGATGGGGACGCTGAGCAAGACCCTGGCGGGCTGCGGCGGCTATATCGCCGGCGAAAGCGCGCTGGTCGAGCACCTGAAGTTCCTGGCCCCCGGCTTCCTGTACAGCGTCGGCATGCCGCCGCCGGTCGCCGCCGCCTCGCTCGCCGCGCTGGAAAAAATGCGGCGCGAGCCCGAGCGCGTGGCCACGCTGCAGGCGCGCGGGCAGTTCTTCCTGGAGCAGGCTCGCGCCGCCGGCCTGGATACGGGTTCCTGCGCGGGGCTGGCGGTGGTGCCGGTCATCACGGGCAGCTCGCTGCGCGCCACGCGCCTGTCCACCGCGCTCTTCGCGCGGGGCATCAACGTCCAGCCCATCCTGTATCCCGCGGTGCCGGAAAAGTCGGCCCGGCTGCGCTTCTTCCTTTCCTGCCTGCACACGGAAGCGCAGATCTCCGAGACCGTGCGCATCCTGGCCGACGAAAGCGCGCGCCTCTGAAGCGGCACGGCGGTGGCGCGCGCCCTCCCGCGCCTTTCCCGATGCATGGCCTGCCGCGTTCGGGCCGCGATCCTGGCACGCGCGGCGATCCCGCGCAGGCAGAGCCTAGGCCATCAAACCCATCCAGCCCAGGAAGGCAGGGGCCAGCTCGTGCACATCGAGATCCTGGCGCTGGCCGCCGGACGGCGCCTGCGTCGACCACACCAGGTAGTCGGTATCGCCCCCGGGCGGCCCCAGCCGGCGATAGACCTTGTCCATGATGGGTACGTGGTCGCCGAACAGGCACAGGCCGCCCGGCCGCGGCGAGCCTGCCAGCGCGCCGGCCAGGCGCTCGAGCATGGCGTCGGCGTTGCGCAGGTGGCGCGCGTAGGCGACCAGTTCCTCGCAGCCCGACGGCATGGCCGCGGCCAGCACCTGGCCGGCGTCTTCCGGCGCGACGCGTTCCCAGTGCAGCGGGCCGTGGTTTTCCATGGTGATGACATGCACGTACAGCGGCTGCCGGCCACCGCCGCCCAGCATGTCCGCGACCCGTTCGGCCACCGCCCGGTCTCCGACATAGGCTCCGGCCCGCGCGGCGGCCCCGAAGCCCGCGATATCGATGAATTCGTCGAACCCCAGGGCCGGCAGCACGCGGTCGCGGCGATAGAAGCGCCCGTCGTAGGGATGCACGCAGACCGTGCGGTAGCCCAGCGTGCGCAGGTACGACGCGAGGGTAGGCACGCCCTGCCGGGCCAGGCGCCGGTACGGGTTGTAGCGGTGCGCGCCCAGCGCGGACTCGGGCAGCCCGGCCAGAAAGGCGAATTCGGTGCGTACCGTGTTCGCGCCCCAGGCCCCCACTTTCAGGCTGCCCCAGAGCGCGCCGCGCTCGCGCAGGGCGTCGAAGCGCGCCAGCACGTCCGGCCGTACCAGCGGGGTGTAGCGCCGGATGTCGAAGAAAGATTCGCTTTGCACCACGACCAGGTCGGGCAGCGCGGCCGGCGGGGCCCCGGCGGGCATGGCGGCGCCGGCGAAAGGCCCCGCCTCGCGCAGCGCGTCCGGCACCGGTGCCCGCTCGGCCCGCGCGCAGCCCCAGAGGGAAGCCGCCAGGCCCAGCCGCCGCAAATCGGAGACGGCGTCCGCGCCGCAGGCAGGCAGGCGCCGCCCGGCCGCCGCCGCCAGGGCCAGCCCGGCCAAGGCCGCGGCCGCGGCCGCCCCCAGGAGGCGGGCCGGCGCGAGCAGCGCGCCCGCTTCGGAGCCGGCCAGGGGCGCGCGCGCCGCCGCGGCCACCGGGGGCTCCAGCGCCAGCCCGGCCCACAGCGCCAGCCCGTAGCCGGCGGCCGCGGCCAGCACCGGCCCCGCGCCCAGAAACGGCAGGTACAGGCGGGGATGCCGCAAGGCATCGGCGAAATAGGCGAAATCCGGATAGACGAAGGGCTCGCGCAGCGCCCGGTACTTGGCGTGGTTGACCAGTGCCAGCACGGCCTCGATCGCCAGCACGTTCGCCGCGGCGAACAGGGGCCGCCGGAACAGGGCCAGTTCGAGGGCGAAGACGGCGGTCCATACGCCCGCATGGACTGCCAGCGCGGCGACGGGACGGCGCCACGGCGGCGCGGGGCGAGGCCGCAGCAGCAGGGCTTCCAGGACGAAGGACAGCGCCAGCCCGCCCAGCCAGGCCGGCAGCACGGCGGGCCAGAACCCGTCAGGCACGGTAGTCCAGCCAGCGCAGGATGCGCGCCGACACCGACGGATGGATGACCGAAAGCAGCCAGCAGCCCAGGTTCAGCGGGAAGGGAAAGCTGATACGCGGCCGGTTGCGGGCCAGGCCGCGCCGGATGGCGCGTGCGGCCCGGTCGGCCGGCCACAGGAAGGGCTTGGGGCCGGGCATGCCCTCGCACATGCGCGACTGCACGTAGCCCGGCATGACCACATTGACCTGCACGCCTTCAGGCGCCAGCCAGTCGCGCAACGCCTCGCCGTAGGCCTTGAGCGCGGCCTTGCTGGCGCAGTAGCTGGGGGTAAGCGCCAGGCCGCGGTAGGCGGCCAGCGAGCTGACCAGCGCGATCTGCCCGCGGCCGGCCGCGCGCATGGCCGGCAGCACGCCCTCGACGGTGGCGAAGGCGGCCTTGACGTTGACCTCCAGCAGGTTCTGGATGTCGTCCCAGGCTTCGCCCTGCCCCTGCGGCCCGATATTGATGTTGACCCCGGCGTTGACGATCGCCAGGTCGGGCAAGCGGTCCGGCGCCAGGCCGCGCAGCCAGGCCAGCAGCGCCTCGGTGTCGCGTACGTCGAGCACGCGGGTCTCGGCCTGCCCGCCCAGGGCGCGGCATTCGCCGGCGAGGGCCTCCAGGGCAGCGGCGTCGCGCCCCTGCAGTAGCAGCGCCGCGCCCGCCGCGGCGTATTCGCGGGCCAGGGCCCCGCCTATGCCGCCGGTGGCGCCGGTGATCAACACCCTGCCCGGCGCGCTCACGGCGCCCTCCTCCCGCCGCCGGCCCGCCGGCCTTGTCCGGCAAGGAGCAGGCACCGCCCGGGCAGCCGCACGCGTCCGTTCATAGCAACTCCTCCAGCGGGCTGCGCTCGGCCAGCAGACGGCGCACGCAGGCGTCCACCGCCAGGGCGATGCCCTCTTTGGAATAGAAGCCCCCGTTGACCTGGGTGGTGTGGATGACCGTATTGCGAAAACGCGTGAACAGCGTCATGTCGGGGGGCTCGGCGTCCTGCCAGAACCGGTCCAGCCCTCCCTGGAAGGTCAGGCCGGGCAGGCCGTAGATCGAGCGGCCCAGCGCGATGGTGGGCCGCGAATGCACCAGCGCGGAACCGCCGACGGTGCTGTTGACGGTCACCACCCCCGCCGTCTGGCCCAGCAGCGTGGGCAGATGGCCGGTATCGAGGTATACCGTGCGGTCCAGGATGCCGAACTCGCGCGCCCGGCGCCGGGTTTCGCCCTCGTGGTCGTCCAACCCCGGGTCCAGGGGGTGCCGCTTGACAACCAGGCGGGCGTCGGACGGCGCGTGCCGGGCGAAGGACGCCATGACCGTGGCGATGACTTCCCCCATGCCGCAAAAGCCCGAATGCATGCGTATCTGCGTGTCGCTGTTGAGCTGTAGCGGCAGCAGATAGAAGGGATGGTCGTCGCGGATCAACCCGGCAATGGCCTGGGCATCGCGCCGGCTGCGGCCGCGCAGCGACAGCGCCTTGCGCAGATAGGCGCCGTATTCTTTCCAGGCCGAATGCGGCGCGTGGCCGCGGTATCCCGGATAGGACCAGCGGTTGCGCAGCCCGTGCGCGTGATAGACCACGTCGTGCCAGGCGCGCGCCGCGAAGGCGGAGCGGAAGGCCTGCCCGTTGCGGTAGCGCGGCACGCGGGCGCCGACCTCGCGATACCAGTCCGGGTCGCGCGGCAGCCGGGAATCGGCATTGACGCCGCCCCGCTCCAGGGTGAGCCAGTAGGGGCGGAAATAGCCCTCTTCGAAGACATGCACGCGCACGCCGGCCGGGCGGGCCGCGGCGATGGCCGCGCGGTGCACCGGGCGCTGGTCGCCGAACAGCACCAGATCGGTCGCCCCCTGCCCAGCCAGGAAGTCGGAATAGAACGCCGGCAGGCCCTCGGCGGCACCGCGATAGGCATGCGCGCCCGACAGCGGCCAGAAGGCCTCGTCGCCCACGTTGAAATTGACCTTGGCCACGCGGGCACCCGCGGCGCGCAGCGCCCGCCCCAGCTCGGCGAAGAAGGGCGCACAGGGTCCCTGCAGAAAGACGAAAGTGCGTGCCTGGCGGGATGCCGTCATGGAAAGGAGGGAAACTTCGGGCCGGACCGCGGCCGGCGCCGGACCGGCCGGCGGGCTGGCGTTCGAAAGCAGGAAACCGCCCATCGGCCTTATGCGGCTTCAGGAAAGCCCATGGTATTTCCTGCCCAACGCCACGGTCGCGGAGAAAAAGCCCTGCTTGCTGCCGCAGTCGTAGCGCTCGCCCGAGTAGCGGTGGCCGAACACCGGGCGGTCCTTGAGCATGGCGGCAATGCCGTCGGTGAGCTGGATCTCGCCGCCCGCGCCGGGCGCGGTGGCGGTAAGGTAGTCGAAGATCTGCGGCTCGAGCACGTAGCGCCCCACCACCGCCAGCGTGGACGGCGCCTGTTCCGGCTCCGGTTTCTCGACGATGCTCTCGACCCGGTAGGTATCGTCGCCCACCAGGGGGCCGGAAATGATGCCGTACTTGCGACTGTCCGCGCGGTCGATGTCCTGGATGCCCAGCACGCTGCCGCCGGCCGAATGCGCGACCTGGATGAGCTGGCGCGTGGCCGGGGTTTCCGCGTCGATGAGGTCGTCGGCCAGCAGCACGGCGAAGGGCTCGTTCTCCACCGCAGGGGCGGCGCACAGCACCGCGTGCCCCAGGCCGAGCGGAGCGGACTGGCGGATGTACAGGCACTTGACGTGCGGCGGCAGGATGTTGCTGACCGATTCGAGCAGTTCCTGCTTGTGCTTGGCCACGAGCTGGGTTTCGAGTTCCGGGGGCAGCGAATCGAAATGGTCCTCGATCGCGCGCTTGTTGCGGCCGGTGATGAAGATGAGCTCGGTGATGCCGGCGGCCACGGCCTCTTCGGCCGCGTACTGGATCAGCGGCTTGTCCACGACGGGCAGCATTTCCTTGGGCATGGCCTTGGTGGCCGGCAGGAAGCGGGTTCCGAGCCCCGCGACGGGAAACACGGCTTTGCGTATAGGTTTCATTCTTGCTCGCCAGGACTGAGCCACGCACTGTTGCTGCTGCGCCGCACCGGATAGAGGGTGGAATGATACCCTATGAGCCAGGCCCCGATTCATGGCTTCCCGGGCCAATTGTTATAGATGGCAAACACTTCCCCCGCCCCTGCCCGCGCGGGGCACGAGGAGACCCCCCTTGAACCTGCCCCTTCCCGCCCCGCTGCAAGACATGCCGGAATGGGCCGAGTTCAAGGAAGCGGCCCGGCGGGCCGGCGCGACGGCGCCCGCCCTGCGCATCCTGGACGCGGCCGGCATCAAGGTGGATCTCAGCGCGCAGTCGCTGCCGCCCGGGCTGGGCGAGGCCGCCCGGGCCCTGCTGGAGGCCCGTGGCTTCGAGCGGGCCCGCGCCGCGCTGTTCCGCGGAGATCCCGTCAACCCGACCGAGGGCCGCGCCGCCTGGCATACCATGCTGCGGGCCCCCTCGCCCGTGGCCGAGGTGGCCCGCGAGCGCGCCCGTCTGCTGGCCTTCGTGCAGAACGCCGACTCGGAGCGGCGCTGGCACAACGTGCTGCACATCGGCATCGGCGGCAGCGACTGGGGCACCCGGCTGACCGCCGCGGCCTTCGGCTACCGGCGCGCCTGGCGGCGGATACGTTTCGTATCGAACATCGACGGCCACGCCATCGAAAGCGGCATCTCCGGGCTGGACCCGCACGACACCCTGGTGGTGCTGGTGTCCAAGTCCTTCACCACCGCCGAGACGC
>Ga0182748_1000838_pt1 | contig 31204 bp, 24 predicted proteins | sample eDN3rd37CKraftOP_FD_128877 | JGI IMG/M metagenome (GOLD analysis project Ga0182748, IMG submission 128877) | Enriched Organic Plus compost microbial communities from Emeryville, California, USA - eDNA 3rd pass 37_C Kraft OP (version 2) (version 2) ...
ACGGAACAGTCGACCGGCTGACCTACGATCTCGAACTGGATGACCCATATCAAGAGATCGCACCAGATGACGGCACTGTCATAGAAACTTCGCCGTTCCCACCAAAACTCGAACCACTCGCGCCGATGGCGCCACTGAAGGGCAAATTACCAAGCCCTGACAAAATCGCATCGCGCATGAAGCCGATCGTTTTTGACAGTTACTACGGTCCAGCTCGGCCGTATGTCGGATCCAGCGCTGGCAACACCTACGTATGGGGTCAGTGTACCTGGTACGCCAAAAGCAAGCGACCCGACCTGCCGAACGGTCTCGGTAATGGTGGACAGTGGGTCGCCAACGCCGCTGCGCTTGGCTTCTCTACTGGCTCAACACCACGGGTCGGTGCCATCGGCGAACAACCCGGACATGTCGTATACGTCGAAGCTGTTCACAGCAATGGTACTGTGACCATCAGCGAGATGAACTACAACGGCGGCGTCGGCATTGTCCATAAACGTACCGTACCAGCAAGCACATTCACCTACATTTACTAAATTCCTACCTCCTTCATTACCTCCCAATACAAAGAGTCTAAAAGAACCGGCTGCTTGGCCGGTTCTTTTTCGTTTAATCGGTCTCTGACTTTGGCGGCCAGAGCTGTTCGCCTTCAGCAGGTTCCTTGAAATACCATGGGCTTTCGATAGGCTTATTATCTGCATGTCTGACTTGAATCAGCCACGATATCCTGTCCATCAGACTGCGATTAAAGCCGGATTCGTGAACCGTGTTGATATTGAAAACAACCATATCCCCAGCCTTGCCGGTCATCGTCACTGCATTGTCGGATGGATATGCATCGTCCTCCAAGTATGGCTCGCCGCCCTCGACGCGCGTATGTTCGATCGGGCCGCCCTTGTGACTGCCAGGGTAGACCTTTACCGGTCCCATGTCTTCGGTGATATCCGACATGTAGATGATCGCAGCCAGCATTCTGTCGTCATGATGCGGGAAGAACGGATAATCTTGGTGTTTCGGGAACTTGCCACCATGCGTGTCACCCTTTGCTCCTGGTTTTACAAAACCTTTGTCGTGATGATTGACGACAGGCGTGTCGACCGATCCGCCCAGTAGGATAGCCAGCCTGCTTAAAATACGCGGATCACGACGTAAGCCCCTGAATGCTTCTGATGCACTCGGATGAAGATGGACGTCATGAATATCGAGAATCTTGGTCTTTGCACGCTCCTCAGGGTTAATAAAATCGCCCTTCCATTGGGCGTTATTATTATTGTCTTCGATCAGTTCCTTTAGCTCTGCACCTAGCTCGAGCGCTTCTTCTCGGGAGAGTACTCCTTCGAATTTAATACAACCGTTCTGGTCATATTCTTGTTTGATTGATTCTATATAAGAATCGGTGAATTCTGGATTATACCCCTTCATATAACCCCCCTTTCATACGGCAAGTATAGAACACGAGCATGATTATTACCATACTCAAACAGCTACTGTTTGTCGTAATAGGGGGGGTGTGCAATAATTGTCACAATTCATACGTCACAGGGAGAGCGTCCATGGACCAAGAGCGAGCGCCACAGAATGAACTGCATGAATACCGAGAAAACGTGCGCGACTACTCGGAGTTTCCCTATGACAAACTCGATGCGAAAACGGTGAACTATATCGTTGATGATGCAATAGAACGATGTTTGGAGCTAGCCCAAAAAATCGTCGAAACCGATGAACTGACATACGACACAACTATGGGCCGGCTGGTAAAAATCGGCAGTCTGCAAGAACACGCCTACGGCAAGGCGTGTTTCATGGGTTCCGTGCACCCAGACAAAGATGTTCGCGAAGCCGCCGAAGAAGCCTTGCTGCGTCTTTTCCGCGAAACATCAAAAATATATTTCAACCCGACGCTCTACGAAAAACTTGTCGCCTACCAAGATACCGATGAGGGTTGGAACCTTGGTGGTGAACGCGGGGGCGGCTTGAGCGGAACAATCACATATCTTGAACAGATCGGCCATGGATTACCTAAAAAGAAACGGGATTTTGTATTTGAACAATATCAGCAGATTATCGAAAACGAAATCAAGTTCCAGCGCAACATCGACAATGACAAGACGATCGTGCCTGTATCCCTCGAAGGATTAGCAGGTATGCCGCAATCGTTTATGGACGAATTGGAAAAAGACGAGGATGGAAACTACAAAATCACAATGCAGTATCCGCATGTTCATCCTATTCTGGCGCTTTGCGATGACCGCGAGACACGACGCAAAGTCAAACAAGCCTTTGATAGCCGCGCCAAGAACCCGAATTATGATCTGCTGAAAGAAACCGTTCACCTGCGCTATAGCGTCGCGCGCAAGCTCGGGTATGTCGGCTGGTCGCAGTACATTTTGGATGACGAAACCTACACGATGGCCGAATCGCCACGTGCGGTTCAGGAATTCCATGATGAATTGCTCTACTATATGACCGACAAAGAAGCCGAAGAAATCGAAATCATGACCAATCTGCTTCATGCCGATGGCTATGAAGGTCCGCTTAAGTCCTATGATTTTGCCTACTATGAAAACAGGGCTCGCAAAGAAAAATATCCGATCGATGATGCTGAAATTGCGGAGTACTTCCCTATCGACGCGGTAATGGAAGGCATGTTTAATTTGCACGAACAGCTCTATGGCATCAAATACCGAAAAGTAGAAATTCCCGTATGGAACGATGATGTCCTAGCATATGCTATCGACGATGTTCAAACCGGCGAAGAACTGGGGATTCTCTACTATGACCTGTATCCACGCGAAGGCAAATATTCGCACGCCGCGACATTCCCGCTACGCTACGGTTATATTCGTCCTGACGGAACGCGTCAGCGGCCAGAGGCGGCAATTGTCTGTAACTTCTCGAAGTCCAAACTGCTGACGCAAAAGAATATAAACTACCTGTTACATGAAACGGGGCATGGTATCCATCAGATTCTCGCGCAAACCGAAGAATTGACTCACGCTGGTTTCAATGTCGAGTGGGATTTCGTCGAAATGATGTCGCAAGTGCAGGAGTGCTGGGGCCTCGAACCGGAAATTCTCAAAACGTTCTCGCGCCATATCCGCACCAGTGAACAAATTCCCGATGATTTGGTAAAGATGGTTACCGATTCGGAAAAATCATTCAACGTGACTGATGCCGTCCTGCGTATTGCTCGTGCGTATTATGACCAGCTGATTCATATGGGTCTGCCGATCGGTGATTTCGACCACTACATGGAAATGGCAAAAGAAATTTCGCCTTTCATCGAAGACGAAGGTTCGTGTTTTCCTGCGACTTTCCAGCACATCATGGGCGGATACGATGCGCTATTTTACGGATATGGTTGGGCAAAAGTACGCGCCCTACAAGTTTTTGAACGGTTCAAAAAAGAAGGGTTGACCAATCCCGAAGTCGGTCGCGATTTCCGCAAAAACTTCCTTGAACCAGGCGGTACCATCCGCGCTCACGAAATGATGAAAGGTTTTTTCAAACGACATAAGCGCCCGAGCGTCAAGCCGTATCTGAGAAGCCTCGGGGTCAAAGTCCGCTAGTTCTGGATCACCTTTGACCCCAACTCACCCTTGATCGATTGCTGCGCCTTGACCATATCGTCCAGTTTCCATATACGATCGCTCTCGTGCACGGAACCAGTAGAGACCTTGTTGAAGACCCTGAGGAAACGAATGACATTCGCGACCGTCGTAAACTCACGTTTGTTAAGTTTTTCTGATTGCTCGTATGTGCTCTGTCGCATTGCCTCGTATTTTTCCGGGTATACTATCAGATCGCTTACCCATTCTGCACCGCGCTCCAGATCGAAATCAGGCTCGTCATAATCAAGAACAATACCCGACCGACCTTCAACCACTTGCAAATGCATGCCGCCGCGATTTGAAATTACCACTGGCACCCCATGATTGATCCAGTCGGTAATGCGCGTTTCACAGCCTTCAGCATCAGACATCTGCGCAGCTATCAACGCCGTTTCGTTATTTGGACGATACATGGCCGCGTTGATAGCCATATAGTTGTGCCGCAAACGCTGGACAATGATATCTTGTTTGATATCGGCATACTTTTCACGACGGAGATTGCGCATTTTTTCCAGCATCGGTATACCGCTTGGGTCGTCAATGGAACCGTTACCAATCAAGATTGTCTGGACAGGTTCTTTGTCGGTAATACCGAGAGCCCGCCGTTTTTCGAGCACTTTTTGCCGTACGCGCGCACCCAGCTCCATCATCTTGTCCATGCCTTTTGATTCATCAAAACGCGCGATAAGAGTCAATCGGTCACGGTTCGGATCGATAAATGACTGGACGTCCTCATATCTGCCTTCTGCTATCAGTTGTGTATTCATTGCTGCAATTTCGGCGTTGATCGCTTCGATGCCCTCTCGCTGTTCTTCTTCGGTTAGGCGTCGGTTCATGTCGTCGAACGGCTCGATCGTGGCAGGAGCAAAGAATGTCTTGTCTTGTAGTTCACGGTGAACGAATTTTTCTTCAGGATGCGCGATGACAGCATCGGCTTCGATCACGCCGCACTCATAGAGCAAGTACGATGCCACTTCTCCCTGCGGTGTACTCGGATCTGCCATCAAATCACGATGGGTATCGATATGATTTCTCCAGATAATCTTCGCCTTTGGATTCGCTGCTTTAATCCGACGAATCAATGGCGCTGGTTGTGGGTCGTCGATTACGACGAAATCGGCATTGAGAATATTCGGTTGCTCGAGCAATACTTCGGCGTTTTCATCGTTCCAGTACTGATGCAATGCTTTGCCCTCGGACGTGATACGTTCATTACCGGCTTGCCGCTGTGAAATATTGTGCATCAACTTGGTAAAGTCGAACGGATTACCTTTTGACTCGTTGCGAATTGGTGCCATCCTGTACCAGTGAGCATCGACGCCAACTTTACGCATAAAATCGACAAGCGGCGGACGCATCATCGCTACGCCGCCGCCTTCCATGGTCGGGTTGATCCATATCGCGGTTTTACCTTTCATCGGTTCCGCCCACTTCATCAAAAGTTCCCAATCTTCGGGTCGTGTAATATTCCGATAATCTTCGGGTGTCAAGTCGCTTTCGACAAAAACTTCATACGAACCGGGCCTTTCTGGTGTTCCGCCATCCCACGACAGTCGAAACACTTCTTTGCTACGATCGGCTTCGCCGTTGCAAAGCCTATCGACCGTATGCAAGCCTAACTTGGCGATAGTATTAAGATTATTGTGCTCTTCTAATGGCTCGATACCGGGCAACGTATCATGTCCATTAGCTTCGTTGAATGCCCTGCTGTTCGCATTCTCTGACATTTCCCCCAAAATCCAATTCCGGCTATCCTGAATCAATAGATAACCTTATGCTTATTATAATACTACCTTCAAGCAGTTTTTAAGCAATATTTCAGTTTATTTGCTGCGGAACAACAGTGTTTCAAACAGATCATCGCCTTCTGAATCCGGTCGTGCATAGACTGCCATCTTGATCACTTGCGGCACAAGTCTTAATGCAACAAATTCTCCTGCGATCAGTTTTTCAGCTGGTGGAAGTTCTCGCTGGCTTACTTCGGCCGACGAGCGATACATATTACCAATAACCAATTTGGTTTTTTCTTCGTCTTCTACTTTTTCAACCGTTCCGAAAACCTGGAGCGTCGTCTGTTCTTTTTCATCATATACGACAAAGGATACTTGTTTATTTTCGATCATGTTTTTGTATTTTTGCGTCTCGCTCTTGGTAGCAAATAGCAGACCGAAATCATCTTCGACCCGATAATATACGACAGCAGCATGCGGATTAGCAGCTTTGTCTGCCGTGGCCAATACGCCGCTATGATGACTCTTTAGAAAATTTCTGATATGTTCTCGGCCCTCTGACGATGTCTCGGACTCAATGGTTATGGTAGTTGTCATAAGCATATGATAGCATAGCTCGAGTACTTTAAGGTTGTTCTGTGTTATTTATTGGTACACACGAGCAACCGGTGAATCATCGTCAGATACTCTGGTATAATATGAAAGACGGCGCGGTGGCGGAGTAGTTACGCAGCGGTCTGCAAAACCGTGTACGCCGGTGCAAATCCGGTCCGTGCCTCCATCCTCTGTCGCTCACTTGATGGGATATAGAGGATGACTCGTCGAGTCATACCCGAAACTTGCGCGGGTGGTGGAATTGGTAGACACGAGGGACTTAAAATCCCTTGGCCAAAAGCCGTGCGGGTTCAAGTCCCGCCCCGCGCACCAAGTTTGGAACAAAATCGGAATTGCGGCGCGAATGCGCCGTTTTTTCTTTGGTTGAAAGGGTCGGATTTTTCTGTCGGTTCGCCTGCCGGACACGGCAGAGGCGTCGGGGCTTCGCATTCTAAGAAGTAAAACCACTACAATCATGGTAAAATACAGATAACATGGCCAATTTGTTCGGAAAAAACAAGTTGCGCGCCAAAGCGCAACAAATTGAAACTGATGAAATTCTCGATTTTGTCGAGATCGTCAAGACTTGGCATCACGATTACCACAACGGCTCCCTCAAAAAAGACAAAGAAACCTCCCGCGAACAGGCTTACAACCAAGACTTCTTTATTAAAATCCTCGGCTACAAAGAAAAACCAGCCGTACCATACAGCTTTGAGCCAAAGGCCACAACAGAAAAAGGACAGTTGCCTGACGCTGTCATCAGCTACACCGACACATCAAAAGACATTACCAACATCGCCGCAGTCGTTGAGCTAAAGGGTGCGGCCATCGACCTCGACCGCCCGCAACGCCGCGAGGGAAACATGAGTCCCGTCCAGCAAGGCTTCAAATACAAAACCCAGTATCGCAACTGCCCATTCGTCATCGTCAGCAACTTCTGGGAGTTCCGCCTCTACCACGACAACCTGCTGGACTACGAAGTCTGGACGCTCGACGACCTCGTCAACCCCGACGAAGACTACATTTTGTTCAAAATGTGGTTCACGCTGTTTAAGCGAGAGAATTTCACCACTGCCAAAGGCTCCAGCAAGACCGAAGACCTCCTCAGTGACATTCGTTTTGAGCAAGAAGAAATCGGAAAGAAATTTTACAAACGCTACCGCGACGTTCGGCTCGACCTGCTCCGTGACATCTATAAAAACAACGACCAAGTCAGAAGCAACATAGACCTCGGTATCGAAAAAGCCCAAAAGATCATCGACCGCATTGTCTTCGCCGCTTTTGCCGAAGACCGCGGCCTACTACCAGACGACACGCTCAGGAGAGTTATCAAGGCGTCGGACAATTCCGCCTTTGGCGGTTCGCTGTGGTCAACTTTCAAGTCGTTTTTTGAGGCTATCAATACTGGTAGCGAAAAGCTGGAAATCCCACACGGTTACAATGGCGGCTTGTTTGCTCATGACGCCGAGCTGAACAACCTCAAAGTTAGCGACGAGCCACTCCGCAGCGTCGCCGAACTCAGCAATTACAACTTCGAAGAAGACCTCAGCGTCACCATCCTCGGCCACATCTTCGAGCAGTCCATCAGCGACTTGGAGGAAATCAAGAACAAAGTTAGCGAAAGCCAAGACCTCGAGACCATCCAGCAATCCCGCCGCAAAAAAGACGGCATTTTCTACACGCCAGACTACATCGTCCGCTACATCGTCGACAATTCACTTGGTGCTTATCTGCGCGAAGCTGAAGAAAAGTTCAAGGACGAGTTCAAACTCCACGGTGGTATAAACGACAAAAATTACGAGAAGCGCGAACGCCAAGCCTACAGCAAATACCAAGAGTTCCTACAAAACATCAAAGTCGTCGACCCCGCCTGTGGCTCAGGCGCGTTCTTGGTGTATGTGTTTGACTACCTGCTAGCAGAAAACCAGCGTGTCGCCAGCATCCTCGGCAACAGTTTGTTTAGCAGCGAAGACTACATCAAAGAAATTTTGCGCAATAACATCTACGGCGTAGACCTCAACGAAGAATCCGTCGAGATTACCAAGCTCTCCTTGTGGCTCAAATCCGCGCAAAAAGGCAAGAAGCTGACAAGCCTAGATGATAATGTCAAAAGCGGAAATAGCTTACTAATAAACTGGCAAGAGACATTTCCCGATGTGTTCAAAAACGGTGGCTTTGATGTCGTGATTGGCAACCCGCCTTATGTCAAAGAATATACTGCACGCACAGCTTTCGATGGACTGCACGAGCATCCAATTTATCAGGGCAAGATGGACTTATGGTATTTCTTTGGTGCATTAGCACTAGACATCGTAAAGCCAGATACAGGCATGGTAGGATTTATCGCGCCAAGCAACTGGATTACTAACAGCGGAGCGTCAAAGTTCCGTGATAAAGTCTTGCAAGATGGCAAGCTAATCCAATTCGTTGACTTTGGCGACTTTAAGGTCTTTGACCAAGCGGGTATTCAGACGATGATTTACATCATGCGCCATGCTTCTTCAAATAAGTATACTTTTGATTATTCCAAAGTTATCAATAGCAAAATCAACCACGAAGCAGCTAAAGCATTTCTTGCCAGAGTTAAAGACGATAAATTTGTATATTTCAAAGCCGAGATGGACTCAAAAGCCAATGCCGGCAAAACCTTCAGCTTTAATAACAAAGATACAGACAGGATTCTAGATAAAATTGCAGCTATCGGAAGCGTAAGACTTACGGATGACGAAGTTGCACAGGGTATAGTTGCCCCGCAGGACTTTGTCAATAAGAAGTCGCAAAACATTCTTGGTGGTGATATAAAGGTCGGCGATGGTATATTCGTATTATCACGAGATGAATACAAGAGTCTTAACCTTACCGAACAAGAAAAAAGCATAGTTAAGCCTTTTTACACTACAGACCAGCTATTCCGATACTTTGGAAAAGAGCGACACAAGGCCTGGGTTATTTACACCGGTTCTCAATTCAAAAATCCAAAAGCTATTGAACCTTATCCAAACATCAAACGCCACCTTGATAAGTTCCAAAAGGTAATCACATCAAGTAACAAACCATATGGACTACATCGAGCACGAGACGAGAAGTTTTTCACTGGCGAAAAGATAATTTCACTTCGAAAAACACATCAGCCGAGGTTCACATTCACAGATTTTGATGCTTATGTCTCGCAGACATATTTTGTCATAAAAACTGATCGCATAAATTTGCGGTACCTAACTGCAATATTAAATTCAAAAGTTGTCGCCTTCTGGCTGCGCTACAAAGGCAAAATGCAAGGCGATATTTATCAAATCGACAAAGCTCCTTTGTTGGATATTCCACTAGTTATTGCTGATGACCAAAACGAGCTTTCAAGTCTCACCGATCAGATGATAAAACTCAAAAAGGAGTTCTTTGATCCGGAAATGCGATTCAATAAGCTTTTGTTCAGTGAGTTTGAGGCTAGTAAATTGCCAGACAAATGGTGGACGCTTGATTTTACCGACTTCGTAAAAGCCCTCAAAGTCAAACTATCCCTCCAGCAAAAAGACGAACTCCTCCAACTCTTCGAAAAATACCGCAAAGAATGCGCAGAACTAGACACCCAAATCCAAAAAACCGACCACGAAATCGACCAACTCGTCTACAAACTCTATAATCTCAACCAAGAAGAGATTGCAGCTGTGGAGATGAGTGTTTAATGGTGGCTATAACTAAAGAGTTTATTGATTCGATTCAAATACCAACACCATCAGGACTAAACGAACTATTGGATAAAATACTAAAGAGCAGTCAGCTACGACATGACGTAGATTTTATGCCTGATGAACCCGTGCCTTGCCTTATATACAAAGAGTGGATAGCTGGCATTGGTCCGCCTCTATATCGCCCTGAAAAAAAGATTATTATCGCACGCACCAGCCATGACGGCATACAAGGCAGTCTTACACATTCCAGTAGTAGAGATGTTCTAAATTTAGCTCATGGTGGCATGAACGACTTGAACAGAGGCAAAATACTTGTTGCATTTTGTGATATTGAATTTATCGTAGACCTACTTATCTGCCACAGTTTGGGAGTTTACTCTGGAGAATGTTTGTACGAGGATATTTATAAAAATTGTTTCAAGCCTGGTGGCTCGCTTTCCGCATTCGAAAACAAAAAGAAATTCCTACGATTGAAGAAGCTTGTATCTAATGATTTATTTAAGGAATTAGGTGAAGTGCAGGCTATCAGAAACAAAGTAGCTCACAATTATTTTCTAGACAAAAACATGGGCCTTAATGATAAGACTATCTCTCAATATCAATCGGTAGACGAGGCTATTGAAATAAAATATAACCATGTGTGGATACTTCTACTACAAGTTTATAACGAGTACCAAGTTGAAATAGTAAAATGGTCTTATAGGGGTAAGCTATGAATCTAGTTAGCTCTCAAATCCAAAGAACCGACCTACTAATCTACAAATTCTACAATCTAACCACCGAAGAAATCGCAACCGAGGAAACTAGCTAGCGTATGGCAACTGACAGTATTGTAGAAAAAATTAATGATTTAATTACAAGTAGCAACGCATTCTCTAGCGAGAAAGATGTTGTATATTTCCTCGTACAGCTTCGCAAACTAATGGAGCGAGAGGGGATACACAAAAAGCACGCAAGTGTAACCTTCTATTGTGATTGGGCGCTACATCCTAAAAAAACTCGCAACCATAAGGACATAAAAGGTATCTACGTTTCTATATATAAAGAATGTAAAGCGTCTTATAATGAGGAAGACGATAATAATGAAGATAGCATACTTTCCCTGTTGCAATTTAAGTCACTAAGAAATGATATTGAGCTAGTATTTGAAGAATACGAGTTAGATAAAAAATTGCTGGATGAAAAAATGTGGACCGCATTTTCTAAAAAATTGCTGGGAGTCTTAAAAGATCAACCACTTGTACTTGGCAATGAAGATATAAATATAAAGGAAATAATGATTACGAAGGCAGACAATAACGAGTTTCATATCCAGGTCATCTTTTGTGAACCAATCACAGATAAGCGTGGGTATAAACACGGCGACTTTTCTTATGGGCTTGGCTATATATAAGTTTACAAATCATGAAACATCTTACACTCATTTAAATTTATGCACCTCTCTAAATCCGACTTCCTGAAATACCAAACCTGTCCCAGCTATTTTTGGCTATGGAAACACAAGCGCGAGCTTGTGCCAGCTGAGGACGAAGAAGAAGTTGCGAAGCAACGTCTGGAGCAAGGAAACGAAGTAGAGCGATACGCTCGCCAACTTTTCCCAGACGGAAAACTGGTCGAGGGACACAACGAAAAGGCCAAAGCCATTACAGAAAGTATGGTTAAAGACGGTGCAAACACGCTTTTCCAAGCAACGGTCATCACTGACAATGGCTTGCTGGCTATGGCGGACGTTTTGCAGCGCGATGGCGATGGTTGGATTCTATATGAAATAAAGTCCACCAATTCTATCAAAAAAGAACACTACAGCGACATCGCCTTTCAGCGGGTAGCCTTTGAAACTGCTGGCTACAACATAACTGGCACAAAGATTGTGCATACGAACAAAGACTACGTCCGCGGACATGGTGAAATCGACCATGAGAAGTTGTTGCTGGTAACTGACGTCGGCGACGAAGTCACAGAACTAATCGATGTAATTCGTCAGCAGATTGGCGATGCTTTGGAGCGTATGAATGACATGACCGAGCCAAAAGGCTGTAGCTGCCGATTGCTGTCGCGAGGCAAGCATTGCCCGACTTTTGCATATTTCAACCCAGACATTCCTGAGTATTCTGTATTTGACATCTCGCGCATGCAAGGTAAAAAGCTGGCCTCGCTGGTGGACGATGAAATTTTTGAAGTAACAGATGTGCCAGATGACTTTAAACTGTCCAAAAATCAAGAAATACAGGTAAAAGTCGCCAAGACTGGTGAGCCAAAGATTGATCCTGCCGGAATTGGCTTGTTGCTGGATGAGCTAGAATATCCGCTGTATTTTCTGGATTACGAAAGTATTTCGACGGCTCTACCTTTGTTTGCTGGTTGTCATCCGTATCAACAAATACCGTTTCAGTATTCGTTGCACGTTTTGCACGAACCAGACGGCGAACTGGAACATTATGAATATCTGGGAAGAAGCGACAGCGAAAATCCAGTGCCCGAACTGGTCGCTGCTATGCGCGAGCAAATCGGCAACAGCGGAAGCGTGATTGTGTGGCACAAATCATTTGAAGTTGGTCGCAATAAAGAGATGGCTGAGATGTGCCCAGAATATGCTGACTTTTTGCACGGCGTCAACGACCGCGTCTTTGACCTCAAAGACATATTTGCCAAGCAGTTTTATGTCCACCCAGATTTCCGAGGCAGCAACTCGATTAAAAACGTCTTGCCCGTGCTAGTTCCAGAGCTAACGTATAAAACTATGGGCATTCAGCGAGGCGATATTGCTGCCGTGCGGTGGCTTGACGCCGTGTCGAACGACCCTGGCGGCGCAGACGCGCAAAAAGTCTTTGCCGATTTGCTTAAATATTGCGAACTCGACACCTTTGCCATGGTTGAAATCTTCAAGAGAGTTCGTTCTGAAGTTACTTATCCTGCTTCAGCTGGATAAGTGGCGGCTCTGCCGCCTGCGCGTAGCGCGGCGACCTGTGGTCGCCTTTAGCGAAGCCCCGACGCCTCCACTGCTTGCAGTGGGCGTCCAACCAGAAAATCCGACCCTTTCAACTAAAAATAAAAATACGGCGGGGGAAATTTCAAAAATGATTCAAGGGGCGGTTTTTCTGGCGGGGCGCAGCGACCGCTTTGCTGGCACAGGCGTTGGGGCTGAGCTTACGCTTCAGCCTTAGCACTTCGTGCTAAAATAGGTTCGAGCCTTTTTGTAAAGAGGCACCAATCAAAAAAGCGACCCGTTCAAAGGTCGCCTTTTTGATTGGCCGATTGGTTATTTGCCAGCATGATGTACGATTTTTGCCACTGCATCAGTCAGATCAGCCGGAAGAACGAATAGTGTCTTTTGGCTCGGTTGTTCAGAAATCTTTTCAAGCGTCTGAAGGGTACGGACATTGATACCACCAGGAACCTTCATCAGCATCGATGCAGCTTCGGCGACCACGCTTGCTGCCGCCTTCTCACCTTCGGCGGTGATGATGACAGCACGGCGCTCGCGTTCTGCTTCGGCTTGTTTGGCCATAGCGCGTTTCATCTCTTGAGCAAGCTCTATGTTCTGGATCTTGACCGCTTCGACATCGATACCCCATTGATCGGTTTGTTCGTCAACGATCTGCTTGATATGTGCGCTCATCTCATCGCGCTTGGTCAGCACGTCGTCCAGATCGGCATTGCCAATGACATCACGCAGCGCCGCCTGAGCAAACTGTGTCGTACCGTAAATGTAATCGGTAATTTCAAGTACGGCCTTTGCTGGGTCGACGGCACGAAGATAGACGACTGCATCGACATGAACGGTCACGTTATCTTTGGTGATGACTTCCTGTTTGCTAACATCGATGGGCGTACTACGAACATCAACGCGTATGAGCCGCTGGAAGATCGGAATCACAATCCTTAGACCCGGCTGACGGACCCCTGTGAACCGACCAAGCGTCAGCACAACGCCTCGTTCATACTGATTAATAACCTTGATGCCGCTCAAAATGAAAATAACCAAAATGACGACAAGCATCCCCATAACTTCCATGTTCCCCTCCTTCTCTTTTAATGTCTATTGTATCATCAAGCTAGTGCGTCTTGAACTAATTCGTCGACCAATTCGGCATATTCGAGTCCTTGTCGCTGCCATAATTTCGGATACATACTGATACTCGTAAAACCTGGCAATGTATTGACTTCCATTAGGTAGAGCGTACCGTCTTGACTCAGGATAAAATCAATACGCGAAAGTCCTTTGCAATCAAGAATCTGATAAATTCGTTCTGCATATTCGCGCACCCGTTCTTGATCCTTCTTTGAAATATTCGCTTCGGTACTAACGCTGGCTGTGCTGTCTGCAGCATATTTGTCTTCATATGTATAGAATTCTTCACCAGGAATAATTTCACCCACGCCACTCACCTTGTGATGTGGCGGCGTACCGAGAACAGCAACTTCAAGCTCCTGCCCCGTGATAGCTTTTTCAATCAGTGCAATCTGGTCGTGTCGATGCGCCTCATGAAGCGCCGCGTCGAGTTCTTCTTGATTCCTAACCTTGCTAACACCGACGGAACTTCCAGCTCTCGCAGGCTTAACGAATAGCGTCTCGCCAAGTTCGCGCGCAAGCTCTGCAAACGAAGGCGTGTCTTGATAATCATAATGTGATTTATACGGTATGACATCTATGCCATTTTCGTGGACTATCTGTTTGCAAGCCAGTTTGTTCATTGCGATACCACTCGCCGTCACATCACATCCCACAATAGGCACATGCAATAATTGCGCCAGACCCTGCACAGTACCATCTTCGCCGTTCCTGCCGTGCAAGACTGGAAAGATAACGTCAACACCTAAAGATTCGCTTGAATCTTTTTTTACGAGCTCCCCGTTGCCAAGCACTGGCAACAGCTGGTCGCAATCGTCTGTATTTACATCGGCATCCTTAGGAAATTCGTCGAGATACCACCATTTGCCATGTCTATCGATGTAACACAGTATCGTGTGGTATTTTTGTTTGTCGATTGCGCCGTAGACATTCCGCGCCGACAATAGCGACACATCATGCTCGGACGATTCGCCGCCAAAAAGCAGCAACAATGAGGTCTGACTCATGTACTTCATTATACCCCTGGACGTATAATAAAGATATGGAAAGAGTGCCGCTAGCGGAGCGCATGCGTCCGCAGACATTGGATGAGGTGATAGGACAGTCCCATTTGCTGGATGACGGCGAAATTTTACGCCAGATCGTCAAAAACAAAGAACCTGTTAGTCTGATCCTATGGGGTCCTCCCGGCAGCGGTAAGACGACTCTAGCGCGAATCATTGCCAAGGAAGTCGAAGCCGAATTCATCGAACTCTCGGCCGTCACCTCCGGCAAAAAGGACGTTCAGCAGGTCATCGAACACGCCAAGCAGAATTGGAACCTACAGATTCGTACCGTTCTGTTTGTAGATGAAATACACCGATTCAACAAGGCTCAGCAGGATGCTTTTCTACCTCATGTCGAGTCCGGACTTATCACGCTCATAGGCGCGACGACCGAAAATCCGAGTTTCGAGGTTATCACGCCGCTGCTCAGTCGCAGCCGTGTGCTGGTGCTACAACCACTCAGTAAAGAAGAAATCACCGCTATCATCAAGCGCGCACTAAAAGAACTCAAGAAAACGAAATTTGTTACGCCGAAAGCAATTGATTACTTGGCCGAACTTTCCGGTGGTGACGCCCGCGTAGCACTCGGCAACCTGGAACTTGCGCTCGGTATGGGCGAAACCAAGGTGACGCCGGAAGTCGTAAAGGTTGCGGCGCAAAAACGAGTACCAGGCTACGACAAAAACGGCGAGATGCACTACGACATCATCAGCGCATTCATCAAAAGTATGCGAGGCAGCGACGTCCAAGCGACGCTCTACTACCTAGCCCGCATGATCGATGCTGGCGAAGACCCCAAGTTCATCGCGCGGCGCATGGTGATTTTCGCCAGCGAGGACATCGGTCTTGCTGGCAATGGCGCACTTGCGCTTGCCGTCAGCTGTTTCCAAGCTGTCGAACGCGTTGGCATGCCTGAAAGCAGCTATATGCTGTACCATACCGCGACCGCTCTTGCCCGTAGCAAGAAATCGCGCGAGATACCGAAGCTCATACATGAAGCTCAAGATCTGGCAAAACGTTATCCGAACGCACCTGTGCCTCTGCATCTACGTAATGCACCGACAAAGCTTATGAAAGACCTCGGTTATAACGAAGGATATGAGTGGCAAGCGGACTTCAAACCCGACAAAGGTTTCTTGCCAGAAGAAATCACCAAAGAGAAGTCTTAATTCGACTCAAACCGGCAGCACAACCATTGCTTCGTTCGGTTGCAGATGCAGACCTTCCGTCAGATTCACTTCTTGTGGATTGAGGGTTACATCAACGCTCGACAGCACGCTCTTGCCTTGCGAGAACTTCGCTGCGACGGATACATACTGCATATTCGGACTGAAGTTGACCAAAACAAGCGCCTCGTCATCTCCACTCTTTCGCTCAAAGGCGAACACATCGATATTATTCGTAGGCACCGATCTATATGCACCACTTCTGAATGCCTCGATCTCTTTTGCAAGCTTGATCGCCGCCCGATATAACGAAAAGGACGACTTCGGATCGTTTTCTTGACGTGCCAGCGAATTCCCCAAATCATTCGTATTAATCGGCAGCCATAGCTGGTCTGCGTCGGCGCTAGAAAATCCAGCATTTTCCTGCCGGTCATCCCAAATCATCGGCGTTCGTTCACCATCACGAAAACCGTTTTCGTGATCGCGCATTTTTTCTAGCGGCACATCGGCATTATGTAGTCCCAACTCTTCGCCGTTGTAGATAAATTTCATACCCGGCAAAAAGAAATTCATGACCGCAGCCGTCCGCGCCACCTCATCTCCCAGCCTGGATGCAAGACGTGTTTCGTCATGGTTGCCATTCACCTGATTGCCGATGTTTCTTGCGTCAAGATTTTCATAATAATAGTCGAGTTGGAGTCTTCGTTCCGGCGCGCTCCACTTGAGTTTCATAGCTCCGAAGTTGAACGTTGACGAAACATCTGGCGCTATTGCATTGAGCTCACGAAGTTCCGATTCGCCCATATGGGCCTCTAATATCATTCTAAGATCCCGATTTTCGTATTGTTCTTCGCGCAAAACTTCGCACATTTCCCATATATATTGATGCAATGCATTCATGTAATTACAGCTGTTTGCCTTGAGCAGCTGGTCATATGGATTACCGTAATATTCTTCGCTGTATGCCGTATTGACCTGCTCGTCCTCAAGACTCATATTTTTGCCCATCCAGTTGATCGCATCAACCCGGAATCCATCCACGCCTTTGTCCAGCCAAAAGCGCATCACATCCTTCATTGCTTGACGTACAACCGGATTGCTCCAGTTCAAGTCCGGTTGCTCTTTGGCAAAGCTATGCAAGTAGTATTCGCCGCGTTCCTCATCCCATTGCCAGGCCGATATGGGCGGAGTCCATTCATCGGGCCTCAACTCTGCAAACTCACCGCGCTCGCGAGCTTTTTTGTTCGGCATCGAAAAAACACTTGCCCAATTGTTTGGTGGAATTCGATTGCCGTGCTCATCCTTTTTGCCAGGATGCCATATATACCAGTCGTCAAATCCATCTTGCCGTTTGCGTGACTTTTGAAACCATTCATGCTGATCAGACGTATGGTTTGCAACAAAATCAATCATGATCTTCAATCCTAAATCATGCGCCTTTTCGATCAGCTTATCAAAGTCATCCATATCCCCTAGATCAGGGTGAATATCAACATAGCTACTGATATCGTACCCGCAATCTTTCATGGGTGATTTATAAAAAGGACTCAGCCAAATGGCATCAACGCCTAGCTCTTCGCGCAGATACGGAAGTTTTTGAGTAATACCTTTGAGCGATCCGATGCCCCGCTGCGGTTTGCGTTTAGGATCCTCATAGAATGTCCAGGGATATATCTGGTAGATTACTGCTTGCCGCCACACCGAGTCCTCTTTTGACATCTACTACATTATAGCATTAACGCTTTGGTACGAGGACGACCGATTCATTCGGTTGCAGTTCGACTCCACGAATCAAATCGATACCGCTTCGCAAATTTTCACGCACATCCACACTCGATAACATCGACTCGTATGGTATCGACAATGCCTCTGGCACGCGCACAACTTGAGTTTCATTGCTAAAGTTCGTCAGTACGAATGCATGCTCATTGTTTGTCGCTCGGACAAACGCATACACGTCTGAATTGTCCGTATCGGATGCAACATACTTGCCATCACGAAAAGCTGGAACAGTACGGGTCAACTCCATAGCCGCGCGGTACATGCGTAATACCGATTTCGGATTCGTTTTTTGACGCTCTACCGCAAGAGGCAGGTCCCTGCGATTGATTGGTAAATACAGCTTACTCGAATCGGCACGAGAAAAACCAGCGTTCGGAAGACGGTCATCCCAAATCATCGGCGTACGGTAATTATCGCGAAAGCCGTTTGGATCCTTTATTCTGTCCATTGGCACGTCACCATCATGCAAACCAAGCTCTTCGCCATTGTGAATGATAGTCATACCAGGAAGCAAAATACTCATCATTCCAGCGGCTCGTGCAGCCCGATCACCTAGCACCGTCGCCGTTCGCGGATTATCCATGTTGCCGTTGACAAAGTTCGGTATCGCACCTTTTGGTAAACTATTCAAATAGTTATCAATAAGTTTTTTGCGAGTCATGGCGTCCCATTTGCTAGCCATGACCACGAAATTAAACGTCGCAGCCAAGTGAGGCCGGAGGCTGTTCATTTTGTAGAGTCGCTTGGCGGTCGCATATGATTCAAGCAGCATATATGGATCTTCGCCGTCGTTCTTTTCTTCCAGTACGTCGCACATTTCGTTGATATATTCGCGAAGCAGTGGCCAGTAGTTGCAATAATGATCCTCTGTCCATTGTTCCATCGGATTATTCGACATGCTTTCGACATAATTCGGATTCGGTTTCTCGTCCACGAGGCTTGGATCCTTTGCCATATGGTTCACCGCATCGACACGAAACCCATCTACGCCATACTCTCGCCAAAACCGTATGATATCTAGCTGGGCTTTTTTGACGGCTGGATTATTCCAATTTAGATCAGCCTGTTCTTTGATAAACGTCCTCATATAAAACTCGCCGCGCAGATCATCCCATTGCCACATGGATACGGCCGGCGTTGGATCATCTGGACCAAGTTCTGGAAATTCACCGCGCTCGCGAGCTTTTTTGTTCGGCTCCGAGAAACGACTAGGCCAATTGTTCGGTGGAATCGGTTTGCCGTTCGTATCGCGTTTGCCAGGATGCCAGTGATAAAAGTCTTCGTAGCCCCGTTCGCGTCGACGGGATTTCTGGAACCATTCATGTTCGGTCGAAGTGTGGTTTGCTACGTAATCAAAAATGATCTTTATGCCTCGGACATGACATTCATCGATCAACTCCTTGATATCATCGCGCGTACCAAAATCCGGATGAACATCTGTCTGGTCGGTTACATCGTATCCACCATCCAACAGCGGCCCTTTATAAAATGGCGACACCCATAGCGCATCGATTCCCAAATCTTCGCTGAGATAATCCAGTTTTTCAGTAATGCCACGAATCGAACCAACACCTTTTGGCTCTCTTGATGAATCTTCGTAAAACGTCGGTACGTATGCGTAATACATATGACGCTTCGACCAAGGAGTTTTTTCGACAGATCCCATACGTGTCAGCATCATATCATATTTATTTCGACTATTCATGATTGCGGGTCGTCTCGGGTTGGTTCATAATGACAATATGAAACTATCATCACGCGTGGAACAATTGTATGCCGCAAGCGCAAAGGTCATGGATGACTGCGCGCTCGATAACGGCGCAATTGTTGCCGCAAACTCGGATCTCAAAATATACCCTGCTACTGCTGAAAACTATCGTTTTTCGTGGGCACGAGATGCCGCTTACCAGCTGCTCGCAACGCATGCGCTCGACCCACGAAAAGCAAACCATCGTGCAAAAAAGTATGCCAAATGGCTCAAAAACGTCTGGCAATTTTCTGAGACCGGTCTATACCTAAAACGTTATGGCACTAATGGCGCGCTGGATGTTCGATATGGGGAGCATCATCAGCCAGACCAAGCCGGTGCGCTCATCAGCGCGCTCGATATCATCGTCCCCGAACCCAATACTGATGTTGATGAGGCGATACGCAAAATGGCAGATGGCTTGAGCGGCACTTGGAACGGTTTCAGCTTCGGACCAACACAAGACCTTTGGGAGAATCGTGAAACAACATACAAAGACAAAGATGTCTTCACCTATACAACCGCCTCTGTCATTCATGGTTTGCATCGAGCAATCACACGTTTTGCAGACAAACTCGATACTAGAGATTGGAAATATGCTAGCGACGAAATGAATGAAGTCTTAAAAAACGTACAAACGCCGCATTACCTAAGAAAAATCTACCCCTCTGCATTAAAGAAAGATCCCGATAATACTATCGATGCCAGCCTTGCGGGACTCGCCTACCCTTTTCATACCGATATCTCTGACATCCGCACAAAAGCAACTGTTCGCAAAATCAACGACGAACTGTATCGACCCGGCATCGGCGTATTCCGCTACAAAGGCGATACCTATGATGGCATCGTCCGCGAAGGATCACGCGAATCGAAGGCTGGCGCCTGGCCTCTGCTTACTTTTTGGCAATCGATTGCGCTCGATACTATCGGCGAGCACGACAAGGCTGTTGATCAATACTTTGATACGATCGAACGCTTGGATCGGGAATATAAGCGCGGATTGTTGCCGCACAATGTCATTCCTGAACAGATTTATCCTGACGACGAACGACAAGGCAAAGGTGTGCTGCCACTCGCGTGGTCGCATGCGAAATTCGTATTAGCAACAAAAGCACTTGGAATTCTCGAGAAAAGCTAGTGCCAAATTTACAATACGATAAGGATATGGTACAATAATTCTGTAATGAGACTTGCCATGATGGTACGGGCCTTTTTGGAAACACCCGTACCAGGAAATATAGCGTACTCGCCGGCGATCATCGCGAAAAGTATCGCAGAAGGCTTGCATAAGCATGGTCATCACATTACATTTTTTGGACCGGAAGGTACCAAACTTGATGTTGATGCTATAGAAACCTGTTCAATTCATCCGGTCGCGCAAGACCAAGCTGAGCTTGATGATTTTGTCGGCACGACGGAGTTGTTTGCAGACTACCGTCCTGCCTTGTATGACGCGTACATGGTCAAACAAATCATGCGACGCGCCCAAAACGGCGAATTCGATGCCGTATTATTCCATCATTTTGAATCCGCGATGCCTATCGCCGCATTGTTCCCGGATGTACCGGTTATCTATGTATTGCATGATTTTATAGATGAAGACCGGCGCAAGCTCATAGAGCTGCACAGTACACCAAACCAATATTTCATTTCAATTTCTGACAGTCAGCGACGAGATGCCCCCGATCTGAACTATGCCGCAACGATCTACAACGGTATCGATATCAGTATGTTTACGCCCGATGGCGATCCCGAAGAAGATTACCTGATGATTTCGGGTCGTATTACGCCTGACAAAGGCATTAAAGAAGCGGTACAAATCGCAATGCAAGCAGATAAAAAACTCTTGATATCAGGTTCGGTAACAAAATCTGACCATTGGTATTTTGATGAATATATCAAACCATACCTCAGTAATCGCATTCTCTTTCTCGGTATGCTCGAACGCGAGCAATTAGTCAAATATTATCAAAATGCCGCCGGATTTCTAGCTCCGCTGCAATGGCAAGAACCTTTTGGCCTGACACTTGTCGAAGCTGGAGCCTGCGGCACTCCAGTCATCGCATTTAATCGTGGCTCCGTGCCAGAAATCATCAAAGACGGCAAAACTGGATTTATCGTCAATAACAGTGCCGAAATGATTCTGGCTATCGAGAAGCTCGATCGAATCAAACGCAAAGATTGCCGTGAACATATAGCAAAACATTTCTCGGAAGAAACTATGGTTGCAAACTACGAAGCAGTTATCGGTAAGATCGTCGCCGAACATAAACGAAAAACAACGATGCCATTCCTGCAACGAAACAAGGCTCTTGGCCAAAAGATGCGACGCATTTCGAAACGACTGCTAAGTTCTTAGTGGTTTTTTGCACTGTCCTCTTCGGACAATGCGGCATAGACGCCATTAGTCCAACCAAAACCATCCTGCAACACATATTCGCCACCACCGCCCGGTTTGTTTGGCTCAATGACATTATACTTTTCGACCATTTTGCCTTCGCGCAGGTATACGCCTTCGCATGTTTTTAGCCATCGTTTCTTGATTTTGTCAGCTAACGAATAATAGCCATACTCTCTCAGCCCATGGATCGCCACCCAATGAAGTGGAGCCCAACCATTCGGCGAATCCCATTGTTGTCCCGTATCGAGCAGTGTCGTGACTAGACCGCCTTTTTTCAGGAAATCTTTTTCCAAGCGCTTGGCAACGGCCTTCGCCTGATCGGGTGTCGCGATCTTGGTGTACAACGGAAAAACACCCGCTAGTGTCAGCCTGCCCGTACGTTTACCTAGACGAAAATCATAATCGATGAAAAATTTTTCGTTTTCATCCCACAGGTATTTACTGATCGCAGTAGCGCGTTTTTCGGCAAGGCGCCGATACTTACGCGCAAGCAACGGCTGGAACATTAGTTGATAGGTTTCAGCAATAGTTGATTCTAGATGATAAAGCAGACAATTGAGATCGACAGGTACTATGTCCGTCGTATGAATCGAGCTGATATCCATAGGATCGCGAAACCAACGACTACTAAAATCCCAACCGCTTTCTGCGCCCGCACGCAGATCAACGAATAGCTTTTCAGGGTCGGTTTCTTGAAAATTGAGCGCGGTATCAACATCTTCGCGCAGCGATTCCGGACGCGGCGTTTTCTTGTTGTCATAATACCGACCAAGCATTGTACCGTCCGGCATACGAACTACACGTCTAAGAGCAGATGACTCATCCATTTTTTCCAATGTCTTTTTCCCACGCATCCAGAAACGATACTCGCTCAGCATATACGGCAGATACTCAAGCAATGTTAGCGTTCTATTGCGATGGCGCGCCAACAGGCGGACCATATGGCTGAAAAACGGAGGTTGCGTACGAGACAGTAGATAAGTACGGTTGGCATTTGGTATAAAGCCGAACTTGCGAATCATGTACGTGCAGTTTTTGATCATATCCTCTACACGCTCCCATTCGCCATCGGCCGCAAGACCGAGCATGATAAAATAACTATCCCAATAATACTGTTCTACAAAGCGACCGCCAGGCACGACATATGGATATGGTACGGCAATCAGCGAACCGCGATCGCGACGGTTTTTTCGCTCCAACACCGGCCAAAGTTCTTTGATATGCTGACGCGGCGAGTTTTCTTTGTTGCTAAAAAATGTCGGCACATCGTGCTCGAATTCATAAAAATGCCGCCCGACAAACTCGTGCAAATCGAAATTCGGATCCTGCTTTTCTACCAAATATTCTTTGTATATCTGCTTGAGGCGCTTTCTCGGTACCAAATCAACAAATGTCTTGCCATCCGCATACACTCGTTTGTGCTGCACTTCGTTTAGCAATTCACCTAATGCCTCGTCTGGGCTTTCTTTGGTTAGCATCAGAGTACCAGCAGTATTCACAAGTGCCGACTTAATAGCATCTTCTGAAAGCAGATTTTTTACACGTATTTTTGGTGTTTTGCCCATACCCATGATTGTTTTTATTATAGGGGTTGCATTTGACATTTACAACGCGTGTTTACATAAATGATTAATATTTACGCAACCTATTTCAACGTGATTTGACTCTTATCAGTACGAGCTACTGTTTTGCTGCCCGCTTGCGTTCATTGGCATCCAGATAGCGTTTGCGCAAACGCAAGTTCTTGGGTGTCACTTCCAGTAATTCATCATCGTTCAAAAAGTCAATGCACTGCTCCAAGCTAAGTTCGGTAAACGGCGTCAGCTGCACCGCGCCGTCAGATGACTTGCTGCGCATATTCGTCAAATGTTTCGCTTTGCATACATTGATTTCCAAGTCCTCCTGACGAGTATTGAGACCGACGATCATACCGGCATACACCTCAACCGCAGGACCAACAAACAGCTCTCCTCGTGATTCGGCATTTTGCAAGGCATACGGCGTAGTAGTACCGGCTTCATAAGCGACAAGTGCGCCGTTTCGCGTACCGCTCATTTTCGGACCAAGAGGCTGATATCCATGGGGCAAGCTATTCATGATAATCGTTCCCTTGGTGGCGGTGAGAAGTTGATTGCGCAGGCCAATCATCGCACGGGTCGTGATGATGTAGGTTTGACGCACCGTGCCCGTCGATGTCGTTTCTTGATGCTTCAACTCAGCTCGACGCAGCCCTAACTCTTGGCTGACAGTACCGACAAACTCATTGCCTATTTCTACGACTAATTCTTCAACCGGCTCTTGTATTTGACCGTCTTTTTCAATCGTTACAACCTGAGGTCGGCCGACTTCAAATTCATAGCCCTCCCGACGCAATGTTTCAATCAGAACCGACAGGTGCAATTCACCGCGCCCGCTCACGACAAAACCGATACCGCTCTCCTCTACGCGTAACGCTACGTTTGTTTCTAGTTCTTGCTTCAATCGATCGCCGATTTGTCGGCTCGTCGTAAACTCACCCTCGCGACCCTTCATAGGACTGGTATTTGGCCCGAGATACATACTAAGTGTCGGGGCCTCTACTTCGAGAACAGGCAAGGCTTCTGGATTGTCTTTGTCGGCGATCGTTTCTCCGATGTGAGCATCACCGATACCAGTTATGGCAACAATGTCACCAGCGCTTGCGCCGTCAACTTCTTCGCGAGTTAGGCCACGATATCCAAAAATCTTATCGACCTGCGCTGAAACCCGTGTGCCGTCTCGTTTGATAAGCATCACTTGCTGACGAGGCGTGAGCAGGCCGCGAGCTATGCGACCGATTGCGTATTTCCCCAAAAACGAATCGTATTGCAGCGATGTAATAAGCATCTGAAGCGAGCCCGTTGTATCGACGTCTGGCGCTGGAATATCATTGACAATAGCGTCGAAAATCGGCGACAAGTCAGCATGTTCAGCAGGATTTTCAGGCAGTTCCTTCCATGCCTTGCCATCACGACCGATCGCATAATAAACCGGATATTGCAACTGCGAATCATCGGTCGCCAACTCCAAGAACAAGTCGGCGACTTCATCTTCGACTTCTCTTACGCGACGCGACGGCTTATCAATCTTGTTGATCACAACTACTGGCTTCAGACCAAGCTCGAGGGCTTTTGTCAGTACAAACTTCGTCTGTGGCATCGGTCCTTCTTGCGCGTCAACAATCAGCAGCACACCGTCCGCCATATTGAGCGTACGCTCGACTTCTCCGCTGAAATCTGCGTGACCAGGCGTATCGATAATATTAATCTTGTACTCGCCATGGTAAATCGATGTTTGCTTTGCGGTAATCGTAATTCCTCGCTCATGTTCCTGTTCGCCGCTATCCATGATGAGCGTTTGGCTCATTTCCGCCTGATTTTCACGAAAAGTATTCGACTGCTTCAACAGTCCATCAACAAGCGTCGTCTTGCCGTGGTCGACATGTGCAATAATCGCAACGTTGCGTATAAACTTGGGATCTTTCATAAAAATAATGCCCCTCAAAGGGCTCCTCATCAACTTCAATATAACAGATATGGCATTGCTCGGCAATCTCGTGTATAATTATGCAAGTAACGCATATGCGCGTGTGCTGGAATTGGTAGACAGGCTAGCTTGAGGGGCTAGTGTCCTTCGGGACGTGGAAGTTCAAGTCTTCTCACGCGCACCAATGAAGACGTTCCAGACAATACAAGCTTGAAAAGCTCGTTGACCTCTGGAACTTTTTCATTTTCTGGTGTTCCACATTCTATTTCTGCGTAGTTTGGCATTTTGTCGAATAATACCCCAAAATAACGTGCTCGAAGTATCGGATTACAGTGGTCAATGAGTAATTCTTTGAGGTGTTCCACAAAGTATTCAATATATTTCAAGATTGTTGGCATATCGACGCCTCCTTGCGTTTCTAGCTCGCCTTTACGAGCATCTAAATCGTTAATTTGCTGCTCTATTTTGGTTAAGTCCTCCTCCATGTATTTAATTGCCGTCGGTGATGAAACAAGCCTCATTTTGTCCACGATAACGCGCATCTGAGCCTCAAGCTCCTCACGCTTCTTATCGCGTAATTCGCCCTCGTCCTGCACGCGCACTTGGCGCTGCTCCCACACGGTCTGTACGGCCTTTAGAACCTCGTCAAAACGCGCAGGATCGACAATACCATGCGCCGCGTACTTGAGGAGTACATACGCTTTAACTTCGGGATAGCACTTGCAACACAAAGCAGCTATAACGAGATTGCAGTTGCCCTATTTGAAACTGACGTAATCAACATTAGCGCCAATAATGAAGCTAAGCTCAAGAAATTACTTTCTGTTTGTAATGTTCTTTCGCACGGTACGCCGCCTACGAGAAGTATCACTGAAATTCATACTAGCTCTCGTTTTCTCATGAACCGCATTAAGGATATAAACACGTACCATCACAATGAAATGAAGCAATAAGTGCTTTTATACGTAACTCCGTAAACGGCTTTAGCCGTTTGGGGAGTTGGCTGTTTTTCTGAAAGAAAAACAGCTTTGCAGCTCTGGCAGGCCGTAGAGCTTTTGCATAATACATAGTTGAAATATACCCCAGAGGGGTATATTATAGACGTATGATAGCCGAGATTAAGAAACAAGCAATAAATCGTTCACATAGGATTGAGGGGCAATTCAAAGCGCTCGAAAGGGCTATAGACAACGAGGTGTACTGCATGGACATCTTGACGCAAAGTCTAGCAATTCAGAAATCACTCGCTTCGCTCAACAAGCTCATTCTAGAAAACCACCTGCGTACTCACATGGCTCACTCGCTGGGATCACACGACCCTGCCGAGCAAGATAAAGCCATTGAAGAAATGATGAAACTGTATGAGCTAAACAACATTCGGGGGAAATAAATGGATCACTCGCAGCACAATCACCAGCACCATAACCACGACCATAACGCTGACGCTGCGCAGTATGCCTGTCCAATGCACCCCGATGTGACATCAGACAAGCCTGGCATGTGTCCAAAGTGCCACATGGCACTCGAAAAAGTAAAACAAAAGCCAGAGCAACACGGACACGATCACGACAAACACGCTGGGCATAGTCCCAATATGTTCAAGCAAAAGTTTTGGTTGAGCTTACTACTGACTATACCGACCCTCGTTTTTTCGCATACGGTACAAAGCTGGTTCGGACTGGATTTCATGTTTACCGGCAGCGAGTATATTCCGGCAGTGTTTGGTACGATTATTTTCATCTATGGCGGTTTAGTGTTCCTCAAGAGTGCTAGAGGCGAACTAGCGGCTCGCCAGCCGGGTATGATGACACTTATCTCGATGGCAATATCTGTGGCGTTCGTCTATAGCCTGCTTGTCACATTCAAAGTAGTCAGCGGTATGGACTTCTGGTGGGAGTTAGCAACATTGGTGACGATCATGCTGCTCGGCCACTGGCTTGAAATGGCGTCCGTCCAAAATGCGCAAGGAGCGCTCAATGAGCTTGCCAAGCTGCTACCTGACGAGGCAGAGCTAATTGACGGTGATACAACAAAGAAAGTCTTGATTAGTGAACTGAAAGTAGGCGACTTGCTACTAATCCGTCCAGGCGCTGGGGTGCCAGTTGATGGCGTGGTCGTGAAAGGCTCGTCCGAAGTCAATGAATCTATGCTCACCGGCGAATCAAAGCCAGTAGCAAAGAAGCCCGATAGCGAAGTTATCGGCGGTACGATTAACGCTAGCGGCGCACTCACGATCAAAGCGACAAAAGTGGGTAATGACACCGCACTCGCTGGTATTATGAAACTCGTCGAAGAAGCACAGACCAGCAAGTCAAATACCCAGATACTGGCCGATAAAGCCGCCTTTTATCTCACTTTTGTTGCCCTCGGCGCAGCACTAATTACATGGATTGCGTGGTGGATTGCGGGCGCGTCAGCCGGATTTATCTTAGAGCGTATTGTAACTGTGCTAGTAATCGCCTGTCCGCACGCTCTTGGACTCGCCGTGCCGCTTGTCACGGCTATCTCGACCACATTGGCCGCCAAAAACGGCCTGCTTGTCCGGCAGCGCATGGCGCTTGAAGCGGCGCGAAACATCGACGTGGTACTGTTTGACAAAACAGGAACGCTTACAAAAGGTGAACAAGGTGTCGTTGATGTGGTAGCTAAAGAGAAAATCCGCATGTTGAGTCTCGCTGCTGCCCTAGAACGCGAATCAGAACATCCGATTGCGAAAGCTATTTTCCAGTATGCACGCGGTCAAAATGTGCCGGAAATTCACACCACTGACTTTTCGGCACTTTCTGGCCGTGGTGTGCGAGCAACGATCAACGGGAAGTCTGTCTATATTGGCGGCCCACGCATCCTCGAAGAGCATGCTGTCAGGCTTGATACCACTTTGCGAGCGGCAACCAAAAAAGCCTCCGACGAGGGTAAAACTGTCGTGTATGTCATCGAGGGCAGAAATGTCTTAGGCGCGATTATGCTAGCTGATGTGATACGCGAAGAATCAAAAGAAGCCGTGGCGACGCTGCACCGTATGGGCAAGCGCGTCGCTATGCTGACGGGCGATAGTAAGGGCGTGGCCGCATGGGTAGCCAAAGAACTTGGTATCAAAGAATACTTTGCCGAGGTACTACCTGAAAACAAAGCCGAAACTGTCAAGAAATTACAAACAGATGGCAGTCGCGTGGCAATGGTCGGCGATGGCGTCAATGACGCGCCTGCCCTGACGCAAGCCGATATTGGTATTGCGATTGGCGCTGGTACTGATGTCGCTATCGAATCGGCCGGTATCGTACTGGCAAGCAGTGACCCGCGCGGGGTTGCTAAAATCGTTACGCTCTCGAAAAAGACGTATAGCAAAATGGTACAAAACCTTGCATGGGCAACCGGTTACAACGCCCTCGCAATTCCGCTTGCGGCAGGCGTGACATCAGCACTCGGCTTTGTATTGTCACCAGCGTTTGGCGCAGTACTGATGTCGCTATCGACCATCGTTGTTGCTATAAACGCGCAGTTTTTACGAAAAGTACGGTTGTAAAGGAGGGATTATGCACGACCACGACCATCACGAACACCATCACCATCATCACGGCGACACACCAGCCGTTGACCCAGCGACTCTCGACGATACGCAAGCAATTTGTCCGGTAACGGGTGATGTCGTCGTCAAGACCGAAGCCGAGGCACTTGGCCATAGCCGCCAATATAACGGTCAGACCTATTACTTTTGCTGCGCCACTTGTGTCCAGCAATTCAATAAACACCCAGAAAAATATATAACAACGAATAATCCAAAGTTATCCCAATGCCTGGAGTGCAGTCTTCATTACGCCGATGAAGCAACGGCCAAGGAATGTGAAGCTTGGTGTAGGCAATATAAGAGCTGCAACATTGATATTACAAAAAACTCAATCGAATACCAGCAAAGCCATGTTCAAACAAAAGCCTCACGCAAACAATACACAACTCTAACGCTGAAAGAGAACGAGCATTTGGTTGATAACATTTGGGCATTTCGATTTGAGGCTCAAGAGCCAATCCCATGGACACCCGGCCAATTCATTCGCGTTGAGCTGTCGCATGACAACCCTGACGATGAGGGTACAAAACGATGGTTTACTATCTCATCGACACCGCACGACGGCTATATTCAGATTACAACCAGAGTGACTGACACTACCTTTAAACAGGCATTAGCCGCGCTGCCAATCGGCGGTACAATCAATCTTGTTGAGCGGCCAGATGGCGATTTCGTATGGCAAGAGAGTGACAAGCCGCTGGTATTTGTAGCGGGTGGTATTGGCATCACGCCATTTTACAGTATGCTCAAAAATCGTGGACATAGCGGTCAGCCGGTCTCAGCCACACTTATCTACAATGGCCGAACAGATGATTTGCCATTCAAGGCTGATTTCAACGAGGCCAGCAAGCGACACCCTGAGTTTCATGTCCACTACATCATTGGTGAACAACTCACTGTCGATAAGTTGACTAAACTTGTCCCCGAACTAGCTCAGTCTGAGGTCTATGTTTCCGGCCCTGAGCCGATGGTAGAGGCTCTTGGTGAGCAATTACGCGCAAATGGTATATCTGATCAAAACCTACACGAAGACTTCTTTCCGCATTATAATAAGGACACGTATTAAATTATTAGATACCCTATGCAATTAGATACCCTATGCAGATAGTAAGCTCAATAACCAATAAAGTCTCGCATGTAGCCCGCAGGGGTGTATCGCGTATGTTTATTGTGCTTATGGGTACGCTCTTCTATGGTGCGCTGGCAACTAGCCACGTTGCGGCCGCGCAGCCTATGCACAGTATGCACGGTATGGACCATGGTGTCCGCAGTACCACCTGTATTACGCTCTGTACCTCCACGACACCCCAAAATGAATCACCGACCTTTGAAGATGACGATGAAGATAAGCAGAAACCCGATATATCGTTTCAACCTGATCAAGCACAGGTAATTTTAGCGCTATCGTATCGACATGCTGAAATAGCTCGAACCGTCACAGAGTTCGAGCCACCGCCAGGTTTACCGGCGTACATTCTATTCTCGGTATTCCGACCGTAGGATTTAGTTGCTTTTCAACAAAACAACTAATTCTTTAGGAGTATCTATGAACAATAAGAAACTGTTTACTATTATCGCTGTCGTGCTTGTGCTGGCAGTGGGTGGCGCAGCGCTCTATTACGGCCTGCGTGGTAATACTGATAAGTCAAATACCTCTGATATGTCTGGTATGGACATGGGTAACTCATCAAGTAGCGATTCATTGGTTGATACCAATAGCAGCACCTACAAGCAGTACGCGGCGATGACTGGCGAGGAGTATGATCGAAACTTTATCGCTAACATGATTGCGCACCACGAGGGCGCTGTCACCATGGCGCAGCTTGCGCTCACCAACTCCAAGCACCAGGAACTCAAGGACATGGCAAACGACATTATCTCTGCCCAAAACGGAGAAATTAGCCAAATGAAGTCATGGCAGCAAGCATGGGGATACCCATCATCAAGTAGCGACAATATGATGGATCACTCGGCTATGGGTATGATGGACGAAATGGCCGGTATGGAAAATGAGCTTAAAGGCAAAACCGGTGATGAGTTTGATAAGGCATTTATCGAGCAGATGATCATGCACCACCAAGGAGCGCTTGATATGGCTGCGCCTGGTGAAAAGAACGCCGAGCATCAGGAAGTAAAAGACCTGACAAAAGCAATCGTCACTGCACAGACAAAAGAAATCAAGCAGATGAAACAATGGCAAAAAGACTGGGGTTATGAAAGTTAAGCCATTCCCCATTGTAATAGGGGCAATCGTCATTGCGTCTGGTGGGGCTTTGGTAATCGGAAAGATAAATAGG
>Ga0182748_1000841_pt1 | contig 31161 bp, 45 predicted proteins | sample eDN3rd37CKraftOP_FD_128877 | JGI IMG/M metagenome (GOLD analysis project Ga0182748, IMG submission 128877) | Enriched Organic Plus compost microbial communities from Emeryville, California, USA - eDNA 3rd pass 37_C Kraft OP (version 2) (version 2) ...
GGCGAGCTGGTGGAGGAAGGGGAGGAGTCTCTCTTCACCGATGATGACCTCGCGGAGATCCTCCGCACGTCGCCTCACATGGAGAGAGCGGCTTACGAGGGGTGGCGAATCAAGGCGGCTCACTTCGCCAATCTGGTGGACGTTGTCGATGGCGCGGCTAGCAGGAAGTTCAGCGACCTGCTCGACAATGCCAGAGGCATGATGGCCACCTACCTCAAGGCCCCCGCTGGACCCTCAGATGGGAGGTCCCGAATCGGAAGGATCGTACGACCATGGACCGGATCGAGCTGATCATGAGGCGCCGCGTAGTTGGCGCTTTCATCGATGCGGACCCTGTGTTCATTACGGTTACTCGGGACCTGCCTCCAACTAGAACAGCAGCGGGGGGTCTGACCTCCACACCAGGCCCTCCGCTGCCGGTTCAGAAGGCTCGGATCGTCCAGAATATCCGGCGCCTGTCTCCTGGCCTCGTCAATACTGAGGCTGGCGAGATTCCAGATGATACCTTCCTCCTCATCGGTCGTCACAGCCTAGACATCCAGGTAGATGACACCTTCCTCTGGCGAGGCCTGAAGTACCGAGTGGACCGGGTTCACCCCTTCCGCTTCGAGAGCACTCTTTGTGTCCTTGACTTCGACGGGGGTCCCAATGCCTAGGGTTGGTATCTTCTGGGAAGGCACTGACTTCGGCAGCCTCTATGGCGAGTTCGACCCCAAGGGCGATGCTGAGGAAGTCTTCGAAGAGTATGCTCAGCAGATCCTCGCTGATGCTCGGGCGAACGCCCCCTGGCAAGACCGGACAGGCGATGCTCGAGCCGGCTTGGGTGTGGAGGTCACATCTTCCTTGAGTTCGGTGCAGCTCACGTTGTATCACTCGGTGGAATACGGTCAGTGGCTTGAGACTATCCAGGGCGGTAATTTCGCTGTCATCATGCCCACGCTCGAACGATGGGCTCCACGGCTCTTCAGAGAGGTAGGGGCAAGTGACATGACGACCTCAGAGGGGGATATCATATGAACCCTCGCATCGCCATCTACAACCGGATGGTCAATGATCCGGAGCTTCAGGCTCTGGTAGGTGGTAGGGTCTTCGCCAAGAAGTCGATGACCTCGGCGGTAGAGGAACATCCTTTCATTGTTTACAAGTTCGGAACAGGGTCGAACGAAGACTTGGCTGAGGATGAGCCGATCAAGCGGCAGTATCTTCAGTTCTTCGTTCATGACTTCTCCGACACCGAGACGGGTGACTACTTGCGCATCGATGATGTGCTGAGTCGACTCTATCAGCTCTTTCACAACTGGTCAAACAAGGAAGCGAACATCATTCTCACCTCGTTTCTTGAGACCAGTCAGGACCTCAATGATCTGACCCTCAGTACTGTCATGAAGTACAGTAGGTTCAATTCTCTCATCAAGGAGACACCATGAAGCACCTGGTCTACCGGGGGAACGCCGACTTCCGGCGACTCTCGCCCGAGGACCTCAAGAAGCACGGTGGCGACCTCGCACAGCCGGTGGTCTTCACTCGCGGCGAGCCCGTCGAGGTGAATGAGTCGGTGGCCAAGGCTCTGCTCGAGAACCCCAGGGTCTACGGAAACTTCGAGGTCGTCAGCAAGAAGGAGGCGGCCAAGGTGGAGCCGAAGGCCCAGCCGGCGAAGATCAATCGCGCTGTGGGCACCGTCGATGTCAAGGGTGCCTCGCGTATCGACACGTCCGTGAAGGCGCGCTCGAAGGCGCGTTGACGATCGAGTCAAGCCCTGAGGCACCGATTCGGATCCGTTAACGGCGGGTGGGACTGTCCAGTACGCCTACTTGACCCGATTATCGGCACGACCGATCACAGGCGATTAGGGAAGCGTACGGATATCATGACCCATCAACTCAGATGTAAGTCCACGCTTCACGGCATCCTCTCGGATGACCGCAAGAAGCTGGAAGTGAAGTGCAAGCGCCGTAAGTGCGGTGCTGCGCCCGGTGTGGTAGTTCTCCACACCATCGATCTCGAGACGCTCGACGTCACGACGCGGCGGTTCCATGAACCATCCGCAACACCTGAAAGGAAAAGCACACCATGACGATGCCCGCTTACGCGCTGCCGTTCGGTCTCCGCGAGGTCTGGCTCATCCCCGATGGCCCCGACGGTCAGCCTGACACGGATGCCGCGGTCAAGCTGCCGGCCTCTCGCACGTTCTCCTTCAGCGAGACGGAGGACTTCGAGGAGCTCGCCGGCGACGACCGCACCATCGCCTCCCACGGCTCTGGTCCGACGGTCGACTGGGACCTGGAGGGCGGCGGTGTTTCGCTCGAGGTCGTCCGAGTCCTCGTCGGTGGTACCGTTGCCGAGACCGGCACTTCGCCGGAGGCAGTTCGCCGCTTCGTCAAGAAGACCTCTCACTCGCGCCCGTACTTCTCGGTCGTGGGTCGAGCGATCTCTGACAACGGCGGTGACTTCGTCGGCTGCGTTCGTCGATGCAAGGCGGACGGCGACTTCGAGCTGGAGTTCGCCAACGGGTCGTTCATGCTCACGTCCTGCTCGGGCAAGGGCTACGGCGACCTGGACAACGAGGACCTGTTCTGGTTCGAGCAGCGCGAGTCCGCGGCTGCCATCGACCCCGCCACGATCCTCAACCCCCTCGATGTCGCTCCGGTGATTACCACCACCGACCTCGACGAGATGACGCAGAACGCGGCGTTCAGCCAGCAGCTGGCGGCCACTGGTTCGCCCACTCCGACCTGGGCGGTTACCGCTGGCACCCTGCCGGACGGTCTCACGCTCTCTCCGGGTGGTCTGCTCTCCGGCACTCCGACCGTGGACGGCGCCTACGACTTCACCGTCACGGCGACGAACACCGCCGGCACCGACACGATGCAGTACACCGGCACCATCGCCACCGCCTGATTCACAGGAGTGGAAGGACTACAGGAAACCCCCTTCCGCGCTCCGGATCAGATATGATGTGATCGATGCGGGGTATTTCGTCTTTGGTATTCGTATATGCACCCTTTAGGGGTGCAATACGACATAACGAAACGAACGACCTCACATCATCGATCCATCTCAGCAACACAACAACAGAACGAAATTGATCCCCAGGAGGACCAAAGACATGGCTACCAAGAAGCAGCCTCAGGACCGCAAGCCCAGCTCCGCGGCGGACTTCAAGAAGAGGGTCCGCACGACGCTCGAGCTGCCCAGCGGTCTCGTCGTCAAGGTGAAGAACCCGGGCGGCATGCAGGCCTACCTCTCTCAGGGCAAGATCCCAAACACCCTTCTGCCTCTGGTGCAGCAGGGCATCAAGCAGGGGGGTGTGGATCAGGCTGAGGTCGGCAAGGCCATCGAAGACCCGGCAGCTATCGCGGACATGCTCGACCTGGTCAATACCATGGTCATCGACACCTGCGTTGAGCCGAGGGTTTACCCTGCTCCTGAGGACGAAGACGATCGAGACGACGACCTCGTCTACATCGACGAGATGTCGGACAGCGACCGGATGTTCATCTTCAACTGGGTGAACTCGGGGGTCACCGACCTCGCCCGATTTCGTCAGTAACAACACGAACCTTTGGGTCCTTTGGAGAATGTCCCAGGACCTGAACTGCCGGCCCTCAGACCTTCTGGGTATCCAGGGGGTCTATGAGGCGTATTGCCTAGATCAAGCCGTCTGGTACGCCGGTACTCATATCGATGCCGACCTCAACGAGGCTGTTGACAACGCTATTCACTCGGGTAGCAAGTCCAAGCAGCATAAGGGGAAGGCGGACATGGCTCGGAAGCGGGTCATGCGCAAGTACTTTGGCGCGGATGAGGCTCCTACGCAATTCGCCGATCCAGCCGCCATGGCTCGATAACTAGCCCCTAGGAGGCACCCCTTGGCTCTCGGTCAGATCCGTGGCCAGATGATCCTGGATGTACAGCAGGCTCTGGCCGCGTACACATCCGTTCGTCTTGCCCATCTGAACACCGTTACCGCCCTTGCAACGGGCGGAGGCGCGATCATGGGTGTGGGAACCCTGGTAGCCGGAGCCGGTGTCGCCATGGGTGCCGGCATCATGGTCGCGGTGAACGCGGCCGGTGAGTTCGAGCGCAAGCTGGACTACTTCCTGGCGGTCTCTGGCGCCACTCAGGAAGAGTACGACGCGATCCGGGTTGAGGCGCTGCGCCTGGGTCAGGACACGATCTACTCCGCCGACCAGATTGCTGAGTCTTTCGTAGAGCTCGGCAAGGCGGGTGTCTCGGCCCAGGATATCATCAATGGTATTGGCGAGGGAGTCGCCAACCTCGGTGCGGCAGCGGATATTCCGCTTGACACTGCGGCAACGATCCTCATGTCCGCAGTCCAGACCTTCGGTCTTGGCGCGGATGAGGCAGTCGGGGTTGCGGACCGGCTTGCCGGCGCAGCCAATGCGTCCATTATTGAGGTCGAAGACCTGGGTGTCTCCCTGAAGTATGCCGGTGGTGTTGCGGCATCTCTCGGTATCCCCTTCGAAGATGTTAACACCGCACTTGCTCTGCTCGGTACGTACGGTATCCGCGGCTCGACCGCTGGTACCTCACTTCGGCAGATGCTGGTGTCCCTGAGCGGGAGTACGAAGAAGGCTCGAGACACTCTCGAGGAACTGGGCATCATCACCGAAGATGGAGCTAACCAGTTCTTTAACGCCGATGGGTCGGCCAAGTCGCTCGCTGAGATTTTCCAGGTCTTGCAGGACGCGACTGCTGGGCTGAACGAGGAGCAGCGACTTTCTGCGCTTCGGAGCATCTTTCAGAACCGAGCTCTGGCCTCGGCCATTGCACTCACCACTGAGGGTGCTGATGGATTCGCCGAGATGGCTGCTGCCATCGAGCAAACTACTGCTGCCGATGTCGCGAGCCAGCGACTCGACAACCTCTCTGGTGACATCGAGATCCTTCGGGGTAACATCGAGACCCTGATGATCACCAGCGGTTCTACGCTGCAAGACTTCTTCCGCGGCCTCGTCCAGGGCGCGACTGAAGCTCTTCAGTGGTTCCAGAACCTGGGTGAGGGTACACAGGCATTCATCCTCAAGGCCGCTTTGGTAGTCTCGGTCTTGATGGTGGTCGTGGGTGTCTTCGGAGTCTTTGCGGGCTCCCTACTCAACATCATTGGCTTGATTATCAGGCTTAAGGATGCCGCTGTACTCTTCAGCGCTCTGAGCAAGGCGATCAAGGGAGCAGCGGCAGCTCAGTGGCTCCTCAATGGCGCCTTTCTCGCAAACCCCATTACGTGGATCATCATTGGCATTGTCGCCCTCATCGCGGCATTCATCCTCCTCTGGAACAATTGCGAGGGCTTCCGGAACTTCTTCATCAAGCTCTGGGAGCACATCAAGGCAGCCGCTGCTGCGGTCTGGGAGTGGTTCCTCAACCTGCCTAGCTGGTTCAGCAACCTCTGGAACTCGATCTCATCGACCGCCTCCTCGGTGTGGAATAGCATCATCCTGTTCTTCGGCTCGATCCCGGGTCGCATCACTGCTTTCTTCTCCACCATTGGTACTTTCTTCACGAACCTCTGGAACAACATCGTCAACTGGGCAGTGACGACTTGGAACAGCTTTCTTACCTTTGTGGCGGCCTTGCCTGGTAGGATCGGTGCCTTCTTTGCTGAGCTGCCTGGTTTGCTAGGCTACTGGATCGGTTTCGCCATTGGCACCATTCTGCGACTCCTCTACGAGGCAGCAGTCACCATTGGTGAAGCAGTAGTGGCGATCGTCACTGCAGTAATCACCTGGTTCTCAGAGCTGCCTGCACGGGTTGGGGCCATCTGGCAATCCATGGTGGACTGGGTGATGAACATCCTCATTCCATGGGTTGCTCAGGTGATCGAGTCGGCTGGGAACGTGGTCACCTCGATCTTGCAGTGGTTTGCTTCACTGCCTGGTCGGGCTGCTACCTTCTTCAGCAACATGGTCTCGAGAATTATCAGCTGGCTTCGTAATGCTTGGGATGCTGCGAAGACCTATGGTCAGCGAGTGGTGGATGGGTTCATCAGCTTCATCCGCAACCTGCCGTCTCGAGTTGCTACCTTCTTTACCACCCTGTACAACAACATTCGGAACAAGCTCACTGACGCCTGGAACAAGGCTAAGGAGATGGGCCGGAATATCCGAGATGGCATTGTCAATGTTATCAACGGGTTGCCTGGCACAGTTCGGGGTATCTTCGACCGAGTAGTCCAGGCGATCAAGGACAAGATCAGCTCGGCATTCAACGCAGTCCACGACTTTGCTAGCGGGCTCTGGGAGGGCTTTAAGGACGGTCTGGGCATTGCTTCGCCCTCGTACATCGAGCACGCGATGTGGGCGATTACGGACGTTCTGGACACCGAAACGGACCGCATGGCTGGCATGGTTAGGCGGATTCAGGGTCTGGGTAACAACATTAGCGAGGTCGGTAATCATCTTGGCGAGGGTTTCGGAAGCTCGCTAAACGAGGGGCTGCGCACGATGCGCTCGTCGCTGCATGAAGCTCGCACGATGAGCGACCAGCTCGTCGCCCTAAACGCCGCGAATCAGCTATCGGGTGATATCACCGCGACGCAAAGTGGCGGAACGCTGGGAGTGCTTTCAACCGGTTCCGGCGTCACCAACAATTACTACGACATGGGTGACGTCATGATTCCCGTAGAGGACCTGGAAGAGGTTAAGACAGTGAAGGATGTGTTCGATACCGTACAGCGGTCGGCACGGCAGCGAGGGGGTAACTGATGGCTATCACCTGGGGTGCCGGCGACGGTAGCGGCTACGGTATCTTCTACGTCGGCATCGACTACTCCATCAGCGGTACTTCGGTCACCGTTCGTTACTACGTTCGGACTGAGGCCAACTCGGTCAACGACACCCAGAAGCTTACCTTCTACGGTAAGATCTCAGGCAGCAAGTCGTTCACCATGAACACCCCGAACATGGGTGCTCAGTTGGTCCACACCGCTAGCTTCACGGGTTCTCGTGGGTCGAGTTACACGGTCAGTGCATCGCTCTCTGGTACGTACTCGGGGGGTACGCCGAGTCATAGCCGGACGATCACCATCCCCGCGGTTGAGCCGTCCAAGCCGGGTACCCCGTCGGTCTCATCGATCACGAGTAATGGGGCGAAGGTCACTTGGTCTGCCCCAACGAACAACGGTGGCTCATCCATCAAGCGGTATCAGGTCTCGTTCTCTGAGAGCTCGTCGTTCTCCAACGACGATCGGGCCTATACGACCTCGCGCTCGTACACGTCGACGAGCCGTGCTCCGAACAAGACCTACTGGGTTCGAGTTCGGGCTGAGAATGGAGTAGGCTGGTCTGGTTGGTCAGGTTCTCGATCGTTTAAGACCAAGCCGAGTACTCCTTCGGCACCCAGCAGTGTCTCGGTCTCTCGGACTAACGACACACGCCAGGTCATTAGCTGGAACCGCAACAATACAAGCGGGGCCCCGTACGACAACCTATACGTCGAGCGCTGGGATAGTGTCACTAACTCGTACTCGGTCAGGGCAACATTGTCGGGGTCGGCCTCGTCTTACACTGACACGGGTACGGTGGCAAACCGTCGCTATCGATACCGCGTTCGTGCCAAGAACTCGTCGGGGTACTCGAGCTACGGCTACAGCAACTACATCAGCACAACTCCGCTGCCGCCCACCAATGTCAAGGCGACTAAGAGCGGCGGCAATATCGTCCTGACTTGGTCGATTCCCGAAGACACGGGCGGTGACGGCCCGGGCAATGGCATCGAGATCTGGCATGCCACCGATGGGGTGTGGGATGGGACTGCTTTGGCTGTCCTAAACACCATGGCAACGACCTACACACATCTGTCGGTCAACAATGCCGTCACTCACACCTACCGGCTGAAGACTCGGGCGACCAAGGATACGCCCAACCTCTATTCCGCATACTCGTCACCATCCAACACGGTTCAGCTGCTGGCGCCTCCTTTGGCACCAACAGTCATCTCGCCGGCGGATGGCTCGGTGTACGCGGATGATGGCAGCGGTGAGACGGTTGTCACCTGGCAACATAACCCGGTCGACACCACGGACCAGACCAAGTTCGAAGTTCAGTGGCGAGCCAACGAGGATGTCGAGTGGCAGACCAGCGGCGAGATTGAGTCGACCGAGTCCAGCTACATCATTCCCGACCTGAGTCACGAACAGACATGGGTCTGGCGAGTGAGGACTTGGGGTGAGTACGCTGACCCCTCGCCGTTCAACGTGGCCTCGACCTTCACGGTCTCTTCGCCGCCTACGGTGGACTGGGTCTCTCCGGTCGATGAGGACATTATCAACCTCGCGTCGGTCACCGCGGAGTGGTTGTACTCGGACCCCGATGGTACGGCTCAGACAGGCTGGGAGGTCGAACTTTGGCAGGATGACCAGCGTCTCGAACATCAGTCGGGAGATGATGACTCGACCCTGGTCCCCATGGAGACTCAGCTACAGAACGAGGTTCAGTACGAGCTCCGAGTTCGAGTTCGTGATGAGGCTCCGCTGTGGTCTGACTGGGTCTCGGTGTTCTTCACAACCGACTTCCTCAAGCCCGCGGGCGCGACCATCATCGGCAACTACAACCGAGATGATGGCAGCATGGGCATCACTATCAACAACCAGGTGGTGGTGGGGGCTCCAGATACGGTTTACAACGAGGTCTGGGTCTCGGAAGACCCAAGTCTCCACACGCTCTACGAGGCTTGGGAAGAGGCGGTCATCAACGCCGGTCCGACGATCACGTACACCTGGCTGGGAACTGCCAATATGTCGCCCTCGGTGGAGACTATTGATGGCCTCGTGACCCGCACAAACGTCCTGCTAAGGCCACAGCCGAACCCGCCCGATGGTGTGGGAGGCTGGGCCACTTCAAACTCGACTCGGTACGTCTCGAGTTTTGATGAGGGAGCGGGACCTGAGGGTCATCCTGCGCTGATGGTGGAACGAACTACGGAGTCGCCGAACAACATCATTGCCGACGTCTATGCTATCGGTAGTACTGATACTTCCACAAGTGTTGAGCACCTGACTGAGGTACTTCCCGATACTCAGTATACCGCGTCCGTCTACCTGAAGAGTGGGCTCGCCGCGTGGCGAAGCTGGATGTATATTTACTGGTATGATGGTACGGGTACACTGATCTCGAATCCTGAGACTGGTTGGGTGGACCAAGAAGGCAGTGACTGGACTCGGATCAGCATGACTGAGACTTCGCCGGCCGGAGCAGCCTACGCTCGACTGAGGGTCTTCGTGGGTACGACCGGTGGTAATATTATCGGCGGTGAGACGGCCTGGGTGGCTGACGCCCAGCTCGAGGAGGGGCCCGATGTTACCCCCTTCTTTACTGGCGACAGCATTAACCAGGCCACCGAGGAAGTTCAGAACGCCCGTCAGGCGCTTGAGGCCGCCTGGCGAAGCACGGCTCGACTGTTGGCTACGGACCTCGACCTGAACACGACCATCACTTACGATCTGCCTCGGCTCGGCGTGAACAGCTATTACCGAGTAATCACCGCGAGCGACCTGCCCTCTTACAACGAGGGGGCGATCGTACCGCTGATGGCCGGACCGACTCATGGCTGGATGTTCCTTAATGGAGGTCCCGACTTCACCCAGTCGGTTCGCCTGCGAGCTGAGCTGAAGATCGGTCGCACGCAGTCTCGGGAGAAGACCTACAACCGATACAAGGGGCGGCCGAAGCCCATCCCGACGGTGGGTGAGGGGATTACGCATCAGATCAGCGTGAGTGCCAAGATTCGACCCACGAATCGTCCGGAACCATCGAGTTCCGCCGATGATGTGGTAGAATTGTCTCTGCAGCCCGGCGACGTCTACATGCGTGACCCGCTTGGTCACAAGTGGCTGGTTTCTATCGACCAGGTAGAGCCAGAGGTTTATGGGCTTTATGAGGCAGTTAGCTTTAGCGCTCAGGAGGTGGAAGGGTGAGTATCGACCCCTCAGTGCTCATTGGTCGTCGGAATGAGCGTTGGCGGTTTGATCTACTCACGCTCAATGACACCTACATCCGTCCCCTGAGGCGAGTGGTGGATGGGAAGTTCGACTTCTCGATCCACAACACCATTCGCTCAGGTGGCGACTTGACCTGTGCCTACGAGCCCGACATCGACTGGCTCAAGGTTCGCATTCAGCCATGGTATATTCTACTTGACGACGACGATGAGACAGAGCTCGCCAAGTGGCCGATGGGGGTCTTCATCCCCGAGTCGCCTGGCGAGAAGTTCTCATCGACTGGCGCGTCCGTAGAGCTCCAGCTTTACGACAAGCTCCTGCTGCTCAGTCGTGATGAAGTGGAATCAACCTGGGTCGTCCCAAAGGGCACAGACGGTCTGCTAGCTGTTCGTCAGGTGATCGAATCGGTGACCGAGACGCAGTTGGTGGCCGAGGACCTTGGAAAGACGATCGCAGGCGACATGGTGTGGGATGTGGGGGAGACGAAGCTTCGGATCATCAATGACCTCCTGGAGTCAATGAACTACTTCAGTCTCTGGGTCGATGGTTACGGTCGATACCGTACGAACCCCTACATCGAGCCAATGAGCCGAGGTCTCGCCTGGGAGTTCGTTGACGACCGAGACAGCATCTATAGTCCGGACTACGAGCACAAGGCGGACTACTTCAATGCGCCGAACAAGGTCATTCTGATCGGACAGGCAGAGGGGGACGAGGAAGCACCAAGAGCGGTGGCTCTGAACGAGAATCCAGAGTCACCGCTCAGCTTCCAGAATCGAGGTACCTGGATCAGCTACACCGAGCAAGGTGTGGAGGCTGACTCTCTAGGGACTCTACAGGCCATCGCCCAGCGACGGCTAGCGGAGAAGTCTCAGGTGACCTCGAGTTTCACCGTGAACAGCGCTCACATCCCATTGGAGCTGAACGGACTGGTTCGCTTTGTTGACTCAGAGTACGATCGCGAAGCCTACTGTGTCCTTCAATCATTCTCGGTGAACACACAACTGGGGTCAATGATGGAACTGGAAATGCGACGGGTGGTCGAAACATGACAGGTAACCCCCTAGTCGATGCCTTCCTGCCCCCGGGAGGGAATTCCACACCGCCGACGAACTATAGGTGGGGCATCGTCTCGGGCTGGGATGGTAATCGATGCCTTGTTCACTTGGATGGGGACTTCGATTCTGAGGATAACCCCATCATTATGCCGGCAGCTGTTCAATACGTAGGCTCAACCCCCCGAACTGGGGATAGAGTCTTAGTGTTGATTCATCATCTTCGAGCCACCATTCTGGGAGTACTATCTCCCTCTACATCGGTGATTGGCCCAGAGGGAAGTACTTCTGAGTCGGTCTTGAGGCTGAACCGCGTCGTCAGCGGTTCTCAGTTGGCGTATGAGTTCCAGGCGGGCGCCAGCGAGCAGGCCAACATCATGGTCAAGAAGGACGACCAGACTCACTCGATCTTCCGAGTGGGGCGCGATGGTCAGCTGGGGGTGCAGACCTACACCGTGTCGGGCAGCGGCAGCGCCACCCGTCCACTGCCGTTCGCCACGGCCAGCGGCGAGGTCTCGGTCGACCTGCTCAGCAGCGGCAACTACGACACGTACTCGGTCACCTTCCCGAGCGGGCGCTTCACGAAGTCACCGCTCGTGTTCGTGAACACTCAAGGCACCGTGCCGCGCCGGACCTTCGGCGCGACCGGTACCAGCACGAGCGGCTTCACGCTGCGGACGGCCAACTACAGCGGCGGGAACTCCGGCGCGCAGACCGTGCACTGGTTCGCCGTGCAGATGGAGGTGTGAGGTGGAGGACGAAGACGAGGAGCAGACCAAGATCATCGAGGTGGTCTGCGCGACCGAGGGCTGCAGTAACGCCGGCATCCCGATCCAGTTGGAGGTGCCCGAGTCGATCCGCGCCGTGTTCTGCGGCGTCTGTGGGCAGCGGATCATCGAGTACGACGAGGGGTGATGGTGTGATTGATTTCCTCGGGGTGCCCCTCAGTCTGGTGAACGCCTCCGGCTGGGGGGCATTCGCCCTGCTCGCCTGGGTGGTGATCCGTCTTGTACTAAAGGGTCAACTCTATCCTGCCAGGTATGTGCAAGAGATTAGGGAAGACCGAGACCAGCGGCTCATCGAGGTAGGTGCCTGGAAGGCTGCATTCGAAGAGCGAGGCATCGTTGTCAGGGACCTGCTATCACAGAACCGCAAGCTACTGGAGCTCTCGAAAACGAGTGCTCACATCCTCAAGTCGCTACCAAACACGGGGGACATTGAAGAGGAGGCTCGCAGTGGGTAATCGTTGGCGCTGGCCGTGGACGCAACCCGAAGAGCTGAAGTGCCCCGAGCCGTCAACCTTGGTCGAGGCTGAAGAGGCGCTCGAACAAGTACACCGTGAGCAAGAAGAAGTCCGAGAACTCCAGCCCCAAGTGACACACGTAACTAGAGAAATAGCCATCGAGCGCGAGGTCAACCACCTGGCGGCGCGCTTTCGAGAGGCACTACGGGGAGGACACGCATGAGGCCGGACACCTTGGCGCTCATACTCGCAGCGATTCCAGCCATCGCTTTCGTCATTCTCTACCTGAACGAGTACCGGCACATCTGGCCCACACCTGAGTCCCGCCACCTGATCGGCTTCACGGCCATTATCGCCCTTGTTCTCCTCGAGGAGCTGGCTCGCAGGGTGTGGATCGACATCATCCCCCGAGAAGCCCACCGGGTTTTCGTCGCCGCTACCGTCACGGGTGCCTCAATCTTCCTCTGGCAACGACTGTACATGCTCTTGCGATACCAGGTGATACCTCGCAAGAAGCGCCGGAGGGCTGCAAAGAACCCACGCAAAGACCCCCCCAGTTCGCCTGGGGTGAACAGGTCCGGCCAGGGCCTAGACAAGGAGAATCATGAGCAAGAGGATCGTTTCTGAGGAGCTCGAGTTCGCCGCGAAGCAGGGCTTTGTCAGAACCGCAGCTCAGTCCATCGCCGGCGCGCTCGCCGGTGGTATCAGTGCTACTGCGATCGTGACTGTGGTCTCGGGCGAGGTCGAGCTGGTGCCGACGCTGATTACCTGGGGAGTGGCAGTGGCGACTCCGTTCATCAACGGGGCTCAGTCGTACTTCTCCATCATCGGACGCGGCATCCCGGAGGCATACGTCGAGGCGGGAGAGCAGCAGGCCTGACACCTCCGGCGACAGACCCCCACATCTGGCTTTCCAGGCTGGGTGTGGGGGTCGTAGTCGTGTGTTAGGGGTCGCCGTGATCGCGCGTCGATCGTCGAGCGTCAGGCACCTCAAGAAGCCGTCTATATCGCTCCCTAATCGCCGTTGACATAAAAGCAGCATGATTAGATGGCCCTTGCGGTAGGAGCGATTTAAGGAACATACACAGCTCATCGCCCCCACCTAGAATGGCGAAGAGGTGAGGGCGAGAGCTAAGGGGCACCAGTTGGTTGTTCAAGCCTGAGCAGTTCGAGGAGCTGCAGCCTCTGGGTTGCCACTGAGAGGGAGCTACTACTCGAGAGGAATGCTGCTAGGCCCCCTTAAAGTTTGGGCTGGGCGCGATAAGATCATCGTCGTTTAAGATCGATCCGGTCTACCGATCATAGGAAGATCCCCAGTGCATCTGTGCTCTATGAAGTTGTGCCTCTTGGAAGTTGTCGGCCTGAACCCATACTATCCGACTTGGCGCTTCCCCTACCAGTTAGCGCAGTTCCCTTGGGAGGAGAGGGTCAGTCCTCGTCCTCGAGCTCGTCGTCCTCGTCGGACTCCGCGGCGGCAGCGGCAGCTGCGGCGGCCTTCTGCTCCGCCTTGCGCTGCTTGAGCGCCTCGAGCTTCTGGCGCTTGTCCTCCTCGAGCTCGCCGGCCTGGAAGGCCTTGAGGATCGCCTTGACCTGCGGGTCGTTCGGGCCGGCGAACTCCCACCGAGCGCGGTTGCCCGGGATGATCTCGCGGTCGAGTCGACCGTCCTTGGCCATCTTGCGGAGCAGGACGCGCAGCTCGCGGGTGGTCGTCTTCTTGCCGAGCTTGTTCGAGATGAGCTCGACGACGTCGGAAACGCCGAAGATGGGCTCGGTGGTGGCCTCCTCGGCCTCGACCTCCTCGACCTCCTCGACCTCGGGCTCGGGAGCCGGCTTCGCCTTAGCCTTGGTGCTGGTGCGCTTGGTCGCCATGATATGGCTTCCTTTCTTGTTGGGGGTAGTGGCAGTCTGCCCTCATCGGTTGGGTTGAGCAGCCCTACATACATTAATGGGCTCAGCTTCGGTTGTCAAGGCGGCGAGGAAGGCATCTTCCCCTTGCCTTGACGCGGTTTAAACGAGGCATATATAATCGAGGTCATGGGCAAGTACCTGATACTCGAGTTCGAAGATGACGCTACGGCGGATCGCTTCATCGAGAAGGTGGATTCTGCTACGCGCGCAGGTAAACTGTATCGCATCATCGGCATCTTCCAGAAGCCTCCTCGGAAGCGATGCACCTGTGCCGGCGAGAAGTCATGGACCGAGCGTCAGCGGTCAAACACCGTTAAGCGTCACAAGAAGCTTGGGTTCTGGTACTGCAGTGAATGTAAGCGCGTGCGCGGGGGAGCTCAGTCACCGAAGAACCTCAGGCAAGCCGAAGGCGAATATGGTCCTTACCTGAGATTCGACGACGATCAGAAGCTCATCCCCAACTACCCCTTCACGGAGGCATACTCAAAGTGAAGTACCGTTGGAAGAAACGGCCCTACAAGCACCAGGTTGCCGCGGTAAAGAACTTGCTAGCTCGTGGCTGGGGCGGTGCCCTGCTCATGGAACCTCGGACAGGCAAGACAAAGGTGGCTATTGACTACCTCTCTATCCTGCATATGCAAGGGAAGGTGAACCGGGTTCTCGTGATCGGCCCTATCGTCGCCCTTGCGGTGTGGGAACAGCAACTTGCCGAGAACTGCCCCGTGAACTACCACATCACGAAGTGGGACCGTAAGGGTCGGAAGAAGGAGCCTCTGCCGAAGTATGGCAAGGATAGGCTCGACATCGTGCTGATGAATTACGACGCATTCTCCACACCGGGGGAGTGGCGAACCGACCGGAAGGGGAACCTGATCCTCGACCCTGCTGGCAAGCCGATTCGCTCACGCAGTAAGGGTGGACGATACGACGTCAAGAAGCAGATCAAACTCTGGCAGCCTCAGATGATCATTCTGGATGAGAGCCACCGAATCAAGACGCCCTCTGCCAAGAAGACCACTGCAATCTTGTCTCTTAGGGATATCCCAGAGTATAGACTGATCCTGACTGGAACGGTGGTGACCAAGAGCAAGCGACTCTTCGATGTCTACGCTCAGTGGAAGTTCCTGAACCCACAGCGATTCGCGGGGATGACCTTTGCCGACTTCAAGGCAAACTACGGGCGATGGCTCCCTCGAGAGAAGTACTCTCAGTGGATAGGTAATCGAAACGAAGATGACCTCCATGCAAGGATTCACCTCGACAGCTTCAGTGTGACTCGAGAAGAGTGTTATGATCTACCGGAGCAGACAGTTCAGATCATCCCAGTAGAACTTGAGGAGAGCGCCCCAGTCTACGACCAGATGGCTGAGGACATGGTCGCTCGCATCCACACAGGTGAGATTACGGAGGCGTCAATTCGTCTTGTTCAGCGACTCAGGCTTCAGCAGATCACCTCAGGGTTGGCCACGACTATGCCCTCCCCGGAGCATCCGAAGGGTCAGCTGCGTATTATCGGGGCGGAAAAGCTGCGGATGATTGAGAGCCGCCTGGAAGACCTTATGGAAGCCGATGAGAAGGTCGTCATCGGTGCACTATTCAAGGCGGACATCAGTCGACTGCAGCAACTCTGCCAGAAGATGAAGGTCCCATACTTCACTATCAGGGGCGGGATGAAGGACAGTGAACGCGAGTACGCATGGAAGCAATTCCCGAAGGTTCGCGGAGGTGCGGTCTTCATTGGCCAGCCCGCAGCTGCTGGTGAGGCTATCGATCTTAGCTGTGCTTCTATCCTACAGTGGTATAGCCTGCCTTCCAGCTGGGTGAACTTCCGTCAGTTCTCTGATCGCATCGCACTCAGCGATAAGCCGACGTTCCATGAGTTCTACCTTGCTCGAGGTACCATTGATGAACTAATGAAGGAAACGTTGGATGAAGACGGCGACATTGGCAAGGCCATGATCTCAAGCCCCGACCGTCTGCTGCGCATGAACGCGGCTTTGACATCTCGCAATTCTGAGTGATAATATTACCACGTAGAGAAAAGAGGTTGCCATGATCATCTTGGAAGGCCCAGATGGCGCGGGCAAGACTACGTTGCTGTCGGAGCTACAACAGCACTTCGGTTTCCCCGTCGCCGATCGTGTGGTCAGCAAGGATGCCGAAGCGATGGTCGATCTCCAGAGCTGGGTCGAACAGAACGTTCGACAGGGGTTCCAGGAGATGTTCTTCGATCGTCACCGTCTGGTGAGTGAGTTCATTTACGGCCCCGTACTGCGACGACATGCAGAGCCTGGTTTCACAGACGTGGGCTGGACTGGGGCGATGCTGCAGCTGTTCTACCACATCCGACCGGTGGTGATCTACTGCCTGCCTCCGCTTCAAGTGGTCAAGGACAACCTCCGAGGCGATCCCGACAACGAACGAGTCAACCCACACATCGAGTCGATCTATCAGGCATATCTTCAGCGAGCTTGGATGGATCGCATGATCAACCCTTACTCGGCCATCTATGACTACACCACTGACGGTCAGGAGGAGGATCACCTCAAGTACTACATCGACCTGATCAACGAAGCTCTCAGGTATGCTAAGTACCGGGCTTCGATCAACGCCAAGTACACCCCCATCGAAAGGTAATAGCATGGTAGGAGACAAGCTCGACCAGATGTTCCATCTCCAGGGCATCCTGCAGCGCGACACGTACGGCGCTCACCCTGCCGAGATCGAGGACATCGAGGAGCGAATCCAGTTCTATAAGGACATGCACGTAGCCATCGTCGACGAGCTTCACGAGGCGCTCGCTGAGATCGGTTGGAAGCCCTGGGCAACCTCGCGACACATCAACGAGGACGCGGTGAAGGGCGAGCTGGTGGATGCCTTTCACTTCTTCATGAACCTCTGTATGCTGGTCGGCATGACTCCGGAGGAGCTCACGAGGAGATACGTGCTCAAGCGGGAGAAGAATATCAAGCGCCAGCAGGATGGCTACGATGGGGTCTCGAGCAAGTGCGTTGGGTGTGGGAGGGCGCTTGACGATGACGCAGTGACCTGTCGAATCTCGGACAATGGGCGATACGCATACTGCTATGCGGCGTCTGACGGATCTCACAGGACGTTCACACTCTCATGAAGAAGCCGATCGATCAGGGTCGACTCGTAGGCCTGATTCTTGCTTGGGCCTTGTCTGCTCTCGTTATCTCTCTCATTATTCTCGCCATCGTCAAGATCTGGAGCTGGATTCTTTCATGAGAACATACACTGCACCCACTCTGACCGAGCTGCACGACCAGATGTGCAAGTCCCTGGTCTTCGCTTACGAGGATGAGCTGGACATGGTCACTTCAGTGGATGTTCAGATTCATGATGTGGTCGCTCGAGCCGAGTCGATGGCTTGGGATTTCGACCTGAAGTCAATGTGGCTCACCAAGAGTCGCTGGTCGATGATGGTCCGTCAGTATATCGATGCCGAAGACCTCGAAGCCTGGATCGGTCAGTGCACCGGGAAGATCGGTCTTCGTGGACGAGGCATTGCTGTCATGCGAACCAAGAACGTCAAGCCCCGAGGTGGAGCTGCTACCGGCCACAGCAACAAGGAGACCCGCCGATGGGGCTCATGTATGCTGAACATCTCGTACAAGGCTCTACCAACTCCTCAGATCACACTTCACTCACGCACTTCCTACCTCGGCTACATCGGGGCACTCGACCTCTCGGTCGCCTGGATGTGTGGAGTCTACCTCGCCAAGGAGATGGGATGCAAGGTAGAGGACTTCGCCTTCGTCTGGCACAACGAAGCGATCCAATGGCACAACTTCAAGTCGCTTGCTTTCCTGCTCAATTACCCTGGTAGCGACGAGGATCGGGAACAGTACCGACGGTTCCTGATGTCACCCTCGAGCGAACTGACTAGGGACGAAAAGCGACTCATCCTCGAGTCACCTGGTCTTCGACTGTCGAGGAAGTGGCTTGCCAAGGTGCTGAAGGAGGACGCTGCCGGCCTGACCTATGGCGACATGACGTACAACACCTATCGTCGAATCCGCCGCAGGTTCCACACCGAAGTGCTCGGCTACGAGCGAGCCAAGGACTTCGAGGGCTGGTCCTACTACAAGCAGGGCCCGAAGGAAGGACAGCAGAAGGAGTACTTCAAGGCCTATCAGTTGCTACCCCATACACGAGTTGATAGCCTTGATTTCTCGCCGATTGGCATGCCGAAGAGCCGCAAGTACGGCGAGGCCTTCGTTGGAGGCTGGGAAGAAGAAGATGACGATGAGTAGAATTGCTGCCTACCACTCAACACGAGTGACAGCGACGCAGTACTCACTGACAGTGAGACATCTCAAGCAACTGATGGACTTTGTCGCTCAGCACGGGCTATCCCCCGACCAAAGAGTGGAGGTTCATCTCGAGCAATCGTACAACCACCCCACTGACCCCGGCGGGAGGCTTAGCCTTGAGATCGAGATCGCGGTCGACTCGGAGGGCAAGGTAATCCGATGATCCACCTGGTGCAGGCGGACGATTTCTCAGAAGCGTTCCTGACGCTCCGCAATCGGCTACTTGATGTCAAACCACTCAAGGCGGGTCGCTGGCAATCGAGGGACGTCTCTGAGCTGCCTCAGGGCACGACTTACGAACTCGCGAACGTGACGATCGTGATGGGCCTGCCGCAGACGGCACACCACCTGGCGATGCAGACTCGAGCTCACTTACCCTGGGCTGAGGATCACTTTCAGGAGCGCGTCAGTCGAGAGCCGCTGAACCCCGCGCCGAGCGAAGCGTGGTGGCCATTCGCCCAGAAGAAGGAAGGCACCACCAACACGGATCATCGCATGGGCGAGAAGTTTTCCCACACCTACCCCGAGCGAATCTGGCCGAAGCATGCTCAGGGATCAATTGCTTCCAATCAACGCATGAAGGTCTACAACAACATGCGGGGGATCCGATTCGACTATGGTGATCTCGACGATGTGATCCACCTACTACACGAGGATCCGACCACCCGCCAGGCATACCTGCCCATCTGGTTCCCCGAAGACACGGGGGTGCATCACGGGCAGCGGGTGCCTTGCACACTGGGGTATCACTTCATGATCCGCGAGGATAAGCTCCAGATCACATACTACATGCGCTCCTGTGATCTGGTTCGTCACTTCCAGGATGACGTCTACATGGCAGGTCGCCTGGCCCAGTGGGTACGAGATGAGTTGAACAACCGGCGAGGCAAGGTGGAACTCGAGGTCGGAGAGCTTATCATGCACATTGTCTCGCTACATATCTTCGGGGGCGATGTTCCAATCATCGAAGCTAAGGGAGATGAGTGGTGATGGAGTACTGCTGCGAACCAAACTCGGGTAGTTGCTGTGGCCCAGGGTCTTGGTGCTGTAGTCGAGCGGGAGAACATGCTCATCCTGAGCTGGAGGGCGATGAGTAATGAATGGGCGTATCACTCGGGATGACATGCTGATGAATGTGGCTCGTATCTTCGCACTGCGAGGTACGTGTACTAGGCTGCGAGTGGGGGCAGTCTTTAGTAGAGATGGTCGGATCATCGTTACTGGCTACAATGGAGCCCCTGCTGGCATGCCTCACTGCGACCACACCTGTGATTGTCTCGAAGAGGAGGGTCATCATGAGAGCTGTCGATCTGTACAACCGTGCATGATCGCCGAACATGCTGAGCGTAATGGGGTGGCCTATGCTGCGCGGCTCGGTCTTGCGCTCGAGGGAAGTACTCTGCATGTGACTCACGCCCCCTGCTATGAGTGCGCTCGGTCGATCGTCAATGCAGGTGTGGAGAGGGTGATCTTCGCGGAATACTATCGATCAGAGGCGGGATTGGAACTCATGCGACAGGGTGGGCTAGTCGTAGTTTACAAGCCTACCGAGGATCGCATATAATGGGTGGCATGACTCGCCTGCCCCTCTCGGTGATTCGCAACCCCTATTGTAAGGGGTGTCGACTTCGCGATACTGCAGATGTAATCTGCGAACTAGGCTTCGGGAACGAGCAAGCTGATGTCATGGTCGTCAGCAAGATGCCTAATTCCGACAACTATCAGCGAGACCTCGAGGTTCAGCTCGAGCGAGTAGGCTTGGATATCACGAACGTCTACTGGGCACACGCTAGTAAATGCAAGACATTTGAGGTTAGTCCGACAACGAAAGAGATCAAGGTCTGCGCTACGGACTACCTCGAGAAGGAGATTGCTCACGTCAAGCCGAAGTATATCCTCGCTCTCGGTAATGAAGCGCTGATTGCTACTGCCGGCAAGACGGGGATCACCAAGTACCGAGGTCGAGTTCTCAAGCGACCTGATGGTATCGAGGTGATCGGCACTGTCTCACCCTCGGCCGTGAAGCGAAACCCAGGCCAGATGCCAGCATATCTCGCTGACCTTCGACTCTTCGCCAACAAAGTTAAGGGTCGTAAGTCGGGCATTGATTCGCCGAAGTGGCTCTACGTCAAGACCAAGGATGATCTGCGTAAGGTCAAGAAGGCACTCAAGTATACGACAAGGATCTTCTTCGACATCGAAACTGTCGGAGTATACTACGAGCCAGATGCCAGGATCGTATCGATTGCTGCAGTATGCGAGATCGAGAAGGATGATAAGCGAGGATACTTCGTCTTCGCCATTCCACTCAGCCACCATCAGTCACCCTTCAGAAATGCCTGGAAGTCGATCCTACGCTTCCTGAAGCCTGAACTTGAGGCGATCCCTCGAGTTGTTGCGCACAACTCTTCGTACGACTGCAAGTGGATGCAGTACTTCGGTATCAACATGGAGCCGACCTTCGATACCATGTTGGCCATTGCGATCCTCGATGAGAACATCCAGAAGGGGCTGAAGCCGCAAGCGATGGCTCGGCTAGGTGTGGAGCCGTGGGGCATCGACACGAAGTCGCTGGATTCACAGGACATCGCTGACATCCTCGAGTATAACATGCTCGATACCTGGTACATGTATCACGTCTACAAGCAGCTGGTCGAAGAGCTGAAGGCAGAGCCGAGGCTTGCCAAGATCTTTATGAAGCTGACGATGCCCGCACAGCGCGAGTTGATCCCAACAGAGATCCGAGGAATTTGGATTGATGTACAGCGGCTCAAGGATCGCAAGCCGATAGCCGAACAGAGGTTGATCGAGATCGAGCAGCGAATTCGTGACGCGGCTAATTTGCCAAGCCCCGATAGCGACCACTGGCCGGCTCGGTACAAGCAACTGAAGTCGGGGCCAAAGCGTATGCCCCTGGCTGAGAATTTCAATGCCTCGATGTTCGCCCGATGGATGCTCTTCGAGTGGTGCGGGCTACCAGTCATCGAGCGGGGCAAGGAAAAGGCTGATGGTTCACCGGGCGACCCGAGCATGGCCGAAGGTGTCCTTATGGCGCTCAAGAATGAGCATCCAGTGGTGCCTCATATGCTCGAGCGAGTGACGGCGAACAAGCACATCTCCTCATTCTTCAACCCCTACTCTGAGCTCTACGACGAAGAGCATCGAATCCACACCAACTTCAAACTAGCGGGTACGGTCACGGGTAGATTGAGCTCGGGCAAGGATGATGCCGATAAGATCACTGGTTCTCGAGGTGATCGGAAAGGCGTAAATCTACAACAGGTACCTCGTGACCCATTCATCCGAGGGCTGTTCGGGGCACCACCGGGCTGGACATTCGTTGAAGCTGACTACTCCCAGATCGAACTGAGGGTGGCAGCATATCTCGCCGACGAGACGAACATGAAGCATATCTATGCAACAAACGGTGATATCCACACCATTACCGCTGCTCGCGTTGCCGGCATCCCCGAGTCTCAGGTCGAGAAGGAAGTTCGGAAGAAGCTAGGTAAGCCGGTCAACTTCGGCTTTCTCTATGGAATGGGTTGGCGCAAGTTCATCCAAACCGCATTCGAGAACTACGGCGCAGAGTTTACTGAAGACGAGGCACAAGGCGCACGAGAGACATACTTCCGCCTCTACCCGAAGCTCTTGCCCTGGCACGCTCGACAGCGACGCTTGGTGAATAAGTACGGTAGGGTGCAGAGCCCTCTGGGACGCATCAGGCATCTCCCCGATATCTACTCGCCTGATCAATCGGTGCGCAATGAGGCGGAGCGCCAGGCGATCAACAGCCCAGTTCAAGGCTTTGCCTCGGATCTCGCGGTATTCTCGATGATCCACATTAATCGAGAGTTCAGGCGACTCAACCTTGCTGCGCATTGTATCGGCCTTGTGCATGATGCTATCAACTACGAGGTCAGGGATGACCACCTGGCACAGGCATTGCCGATCATCAAGGATACCATGGAGGATATGCTCCTCCTGGAGAAAGAATTCGGGGTACATGTAGATATCCCGATTGTAGCTGACCTCGCAGTGGGGCAGCACTGGGGTGACAAGACCGAGCTCACTCCCGACCAGGTATACGACTTCAGAATGGAGTACAAAGGTGAATGATGAAGACAAGAGCCCCCAGGTTCTCGAGGCAGAAGCTGAAGTTCTGAACTCACTCGAGAAGCTGATCGCCGCCATCCGCTCGCAAGAGGGTGTGGGATCTTTCCCTTCCACTATCTCGGGGGCGCTTGTCCTCGTCGACTACGACACCCTCATGGAAGATGGGTACGGCGGATCGGGCACCCTGATCCATCCGATGGGTCGGCGCACTCAGATGATGGGGCTTCTTGCCGAAGCAGAAACTCGGTTCAAGCTAGAAATCTTCCAGGATTACTCGGGTTGACAGGGTAATACCAAGTCGATATAGTGATGCCATCACCAATTGCTACTACCCAGAAGGAGGGATTACAATGGCACGCAGAATTCGCGCAAGAATCCGGAAGGACCGCTGCAAGCGAACTGGCAAGGTTAGCTTCGTGAATGAGCTGGAAGCTAAGATGGCTCTAGCAATTCGCCAGGCTAATGACAAGGGAGAAATTCGGACCTATCGCTGCGGTAACCACTGGCACTTGACCTCGCAGGAAAAGCGACACGAGGATTGACATCTCAGGTTCTAGTTGATAAGATCGAGGCACTCTTACTTCGCTGAAACTCAAGGACTACTCTCCATGCCACATTTGTCAGAAGGGGATCAAGCGGAAGCCACGAACTGGCTTTACTTCGATCCGGATGCCCGTGATGGCGAGGGTGCCGGAATCTCCACCCACTCGATGCTCAAGACGTTCCGACGTTGCCCTAAGCAGGCGGAGTTTAAGTACGTCCATCGACTGAAGCCGAAGCGACTCGGCTCCCCCCTGAAGCGGGGCACCTGGGTTCACGCATTGCTTGAGTCATACCACAAGGGTGAAGACTGGCTCGCAGTCCACAAGCGATACTGTACCGAGTTCAATAAACTCTTCGACGAGGAGAAGGACTACTACGGTGACATGCCGACAGAGATCCTTCATCTCATGAGGTCCTATATCTGGCACTACAAGAATGACCCTTGGAAGTGCGTCGATGCGGAGTTCCAGCTCGAGGCTGAGCTGCCTGATGGATCGCTCTACCGAGGTAAGGTCGACATGCTGGTCGAGACCCAGTTCGGGCTGTTCTTGGTCGACCACAAGACCCACAAGACTTTGCCTGACCTCAGCTTCCGCCTTCTCGATGCCCAGTCAGCACTGTATCTCTGGGCGGCTCGACAGAATGGCATCCCGGTCCAGGGCTTCATCTGGAACTACATCCGATGGAAGGCGCCTTCCACACCAAAGCTGCTCAAGAGTGGAGAGCGGATCAGCGATGCCGCGTGCGACACTGACTACCCTACCTTCGTCCGGGCACTGAAGAAGTACAAGGAAGAGAACCCCCAGTTTAAGATTCGGCCGGAGGATCGACGAAGAGCCGAGATGCTGAAGAAGCAAAGGTACGAATTCGGGGAGCCTCAAACCTCGACCTTCTTCCAGCGTTCAGTACTCGAGAAGAGTGACGACATGCTCGAGCGGGTGCTGAAGGGTAACGTGCACACGAGTCAGCGAATGCACTCATACGACTTCAGCGATCCTGACACCGTCGAGAGGGTCGTAGAGCGAGGCTGTACCTTCAGCTGCTCATATACCGACCTTTGCACTGCGGAGCTGATGGGAGCGAACACGCGCCCTCTCATCAGGCAGAACTACACTATCGGTGACCCCAACGACTACTACCAAGATCGAGCCGGAGACAACCCAGAAAGGGAGGAGAGATGATGTACGAGGGTGAGAACTAATGGCTTCAGGCAAGAGCCTCGAGCTCAAGAAGATCCAGCGTCGTGAGCCCCAGAAGCTCTGTTCTTGTGGTAAGCCTTGGGCTGATCACCTCCGCAAGGACGGAAAGCCTCGGGCCCAGTTCGTCAACAACTCACGACACCGCCCCCCGGAGGAGTTCCACACGAACCGGGCACAACGACGGAGAATGCTCCGATGAAGTACCGCAAGAAGCCAGTCATCATCGAGGCAATGCAGTATCCTCGGCTGGACCAGGGAGCTGAAGGGCCACGCATGGCTCATGACATCACGGGCTGGATGAGCGACAATCTCTACCCGGGCTTGGTGGGTAATGCCCTCGAGCCGGACACGCTGCGATACCCTGACCAGGTCGACGGGGATGACTCTCGACCTGACAAGGGCTGGTACATCCGGCCCGACGACGGTGCGCTGATGATCCGTACTCTCGAGGGGGACATGGCTGTTAGGCCCGGCGACTATGTTATCCGAGGGGTGCAGGGCGAGTTCTACCCATGCAAGCCCGACATCTTCGAATCCAGCTACGAGAGGGCTGAGTAATGGCCACCAAGGACTACGCGGCTATAGCGCGACAGCGGATCACGCGGCCTGCCGATCACAAGCGGTATCCCAAGTTCCTGATTTACTCCCGGAACAAGAAGGGCAAGACAACCTTCGGCATCTCGGGGGGTGTGGACCAGACGCTGGTCCTCGATCCGGAGATGGGTACCGCAGAGATGAAGACCAAGAACCCCCATGTCTGGTCCATCGACCGATGGGAAGACCTGGAAGAGGCCTACAACTACATCAGGTACAGCGATCACCCGTACAAGTGGATCTGCGTCGACGGACTCACCAAGATGTCGAACATGGCGCTCAAGTATGTGATGAAGGTTCAGGAAGAGCGAAGTCTCGACCGGATTCCTGGCATGGTCCAGCAGCGAGACTATGGCAAGGCCGGCGAGCTCATGAAGGACCTGCTGACGAAGTTCCACAACCTGCCCTACGGGGTCGTCTTCACCGCCCAGGAGCGAATGGAGACTGGCTACGATGCCGAAGAGGATGAGGACTCTGAGGACGTCGAGGCAGTCTATGTCGCGGACCTGCCGAAGGGCGTACGAGGTGCAGCCAACTCAATCGTGGACGTGATTGGTCGGCTCTACGTTGTTAGGAATGACGAGGGTAAGGCTGAGCGCCGCCTTTGGATCCAAGAATCCGTTCGATATGATACTGGGTATCGATCGGACTTCGAGCTGCCGGACTACCTGGCGAAGCCAACCGTGGCTCGATTGACCCGGCTGATCCGCACCGGATCGGCTAACCCGAAGAAGTCCAGCTAGGGCCCTAGCTAGGCTATCCACGAAAGGAAAACCATGGTCAGCGCAAAGACCGTCGACTTCTCCAACGTCCGAGACGGCGGAGGTCGGTTCAACCGGAACCGCATCCCGGCCGGCGACTACCTCGCCAAGGTGATCAAGGTCGAGGACGCCGTCAGCAAGAAGGATGACACGTTCCAGTACCTCTTCAGCATCCAGATCTCGAGTCACCCCTCGCGCATCTTCCCCTACTACTGCAAGCTGCAGGAGAACCAGCTCTGGAAGCTGCGCAACCTGCTCGTCGCCGCCGGCATGACGGTGCCGAAGAAGCGCTTCAAGGTCGACCCCAGCAGGATCGTGGGCAAGCTCATTGGCGTCACCATCGAGGACGCGGAGTACGAGGGCAAGGAGCAGTCCGAGGTCTCGGGGGTCTTCCCGGCAGCCGAGCTCGCCGATGGCAATCTGCAGGCTTCGGATGTCGAGGATGATGACGAGGACGTGGACGGCGAGGCCGCCGACGACCTGGACGACCTCGACGACACCAGCTCGGGTGACGACGATGATGAGGAGGAGGAGGCGGAGACCGGCGACGAGTACGACGATATGGATCGTTCGGCTCTGAAGGCGGCGCTCAAGGCACGCAACCCCGAGTTCGTCGCCAAGAAGTCTCAGTCTGACGATGACCTTCGTGCCATGCTTCGCGACACGCCGGCTCAGGCCGACGACGAGGAGGAGGAGGCTCCTCCCGCGAAGCCCGCTCGGAAGGCCAAGCCTGCTCGCAAGGCGAAGCCGAAGGTGGACGAGGTCACCGACGACGAGCTGGATGAGCTCGACATCGACGACATCTGAGGGGATGACGCTATCCCTCAGTGGATAGCTTACCCGCTCTAGCCTCAGGGCCCTCGGTACTTCCCCGGCCGAGGGTTCTTTGGCGTGCCGCCTTGACACGGGGGTGTGGGGGGCTTAGCATTGAGGCATGACCACATACACCAACCCCTACCGCCTCAACGAGACGAACCCCCTCGAGCTGACCTCCCACACCCACGAGACGGTCGACTTCTCTCTGGGCAACATCGATCTCAGTGACCCTCGACTGGTCTCGATCAACCGCCTCCGCCTGCTCACCGAGCCCGGCTACCCCAACTACGACATCAGCTACTGCTACGGTACGCTTGACGATGGTACGCACGTCCGGGTCGACCTCGGGGTTAGCCACCTCTCTCGGCGCAACATCAAGGGCGAGCTGATCCAGCTGGCCAAGGATGCTGGGCGATTCGCCAAGGGGCTCGGACTCCTCGACGAAAGCAACTGGTCGATCCTCCGCGGTTAACCTTCGTCAGTAGATCCTCTCTCTGCTAACGCGGAGAGGGGATTTGCTATGTGTTTGCTGCGCACGCCGAGCGATGATAGGATCGCTGAGTTAGATGATGCAGGTTGCTCCCTAAGCGCCTCACACATGCTGCTAGGGGCGAGGGGGCGACCTGCTCATTACGTCACACAAGGAGAATCCCATGGCTCAACCCGAGGCTCGTCTTTCCCGGGCTATCATGGCGGCTCTCCGTGCAGAGGGTTGGTTCTGCTTCAAGGTGCACGGGAGCGAGTTCATGATGGCGGGGCTGCCTGACATCATCTGCTGCGCCGAGGGCAAGTTCATTGGCTTGGAGACTAAGCTTCCCCACACCAGGGGAAACACGTCGCCCCGGCAGGAACTCGTGCACTCACAGATCAGGCACGCCGGCGGCGTTGCACAGGTGGTCTGTTCTCCCGACGAGGCAGTAGCTGTAGTAAGAAAGGCCCTCTCTGATGATGCTTGAGATGACTGAGCAGGAGTACCAGGCGGCCGTCCTGCGGTGGCGCCGGTCTCTGAGCGACGCGGCAGTGCGTGAGCTTGCCAGCGAGTGGAAGAATGGCAGCCGCGAGCCCGCGGCGATGGACGCGGCAATGGAGGCCATGCATCGTTGGCCGACCGGTCATGTCGCTCGCGCAGTGAAGCGTCAGGGAGCGCAAGGATCGACGCTCAATGATGTGATGAGTGATTATGCAGTGACGGCGTGACAGGCGATTAGGGAGCAATCTAACTGCCTTGACGCATACCTGCACGATCATCGCTCGCTCGCAATCGGGCTCGATCATGCGGCGCACACACCAAGTAGCCCCTCACTCCTAACTGGAACTGAGGGGCTGCTCGGTGTGGGAGATCAGTCGTCGAGGTAGGGCTCGCTGAGGTTGACGTACTGGGGGCCTCTGTAGTTGCCTGAGAGGCCGACCACGTGCGTCGCGCCCTGTGCCTTCACTCGCTGCAGGGCGGCGATCAGGGAGTCAACCTCGATCTTCGCCTCAGTAGCACTGTACTCGACCTCGCCGGCGTCGATGTATGCGATCCTCACTTGTCCTCCTGGTTCATCCGTCGGACCTTTCCGGTCTCGATGTCCATCATGTACATGTCGCCGACCTGGGGAAAGCCCATCCGCTCGTACCGCCGGCGGAGGAACTCACGCATCGGGATCATGATCAACGCGTCATCCGGGGCGTGCAGCTCCTCCTTGCACTCGGGGCAGTCGATGGTCACGTGCATGAGATCGACGGGGGTGTTCACTGATGGGTGCTTGAACTCGAAGCTCTCGTTGCACGAGGAGCAGATGACGGTGATCGGTTGCATTAGTTCTCCTTGGTCGCCTCTTCAAGCTTCGCCTGGCACCAACCGCAGAGGCCGGTAACCTGGAACTCCTGGTTTTGCTTGTGGCTGTCGATGTGCCCCCGCATCAGCGCCCCGTAGGCGGTGAAGAAGGGGAACGTAAAGTACTGGCACCACTTGCATCGGTACTCATCCAGCTTACTATTCTGCTGGTAGTGAGCCTGGAGCTCAGCGGCGTAGTTCCAAGCACCCATGGGAATGTTCGGCAGGGGCTGCTCGTTGGTGATGAGGGGGTTCGTCGGGTCGAAGTGCATGCTCTATCTCCCTAGGATACAGCGTGGGGCCGAACCGTTATTTGCGTGGTTCGGCCCCAGTAGATGATCAGCTGTCGAGCTCGAGATCGTCGTCGTCCAGCTCGATGTCCTCGATGTCATCGAGCTCGTCCTCGTCGGGCTCCTCGTCGTCGAGCTCGAGCTCCTCGACCTCCACCTCTTCGACCTGAGCCTGTCGCTCACGAGCGGCGTCCTTGGTCTTGGTGCGACCGGTGCCCGGCGTACGGGTTCGCTTGGTCGAGTTCCAGGCATCGAACTCGGCCTTGATCTTCTCGAAGTCCGAGGCGTTGAACTCGTAGCGACCGCCCTGGCCGACGGGCTCAACCGTCGAAGCCTTGGAGCGGAAGAACTTCCGCAGGTTCTTTGCGTCGGTGCCCAGTCGGGTGGCGACCTGCTTGGCGGTGAGGGTATCGACCGGCTCGCTGTCGTCCTCCTCGTCGTCCACCTCGTCGTCCACCTCGTCATCCTGGGCCCGCTCGATGGCGTCGGCGACCTCATCGAGCGTCATGTCGTCGACCTCGTCGTCCTCCTCGTCCTGAGCTTCGCCGGCCCGCTCGGTCTCGAGCTCGACCGCCAGGTCATAGAGCTCCTGCTTGCGGAGACCCTTGAGGTCGTCGACCTCGTAGTCGTCGGCGAGGAACTCCTTGAGCTGGGCGATGGTCATGTTCTTCAGGGCAGTCATTGTGGCAACTCCTTGTTGGGGGTATCGCCCTCGGTGATGTTGGCGATGGCATAATGCTATGGGCGATGTGCCACCAGATCAAGGCAAGGAACCAACAAGTTCGTGTTAACTGGATCACACCATCCCTGAGGCCGAGATCACCTGGTGGGTCATAATCCATGCGTCCTGGTGCTGATGTTCCTCGCACCAACTAACTCCCCAGTGAACCTTGCAGATACACCTAGGGGTGAAGTCGTGGTCGAACTCGTCATGGATCGGCACAACGTGTATCTCAGTCTCAGATACATGAATGACCGCCCAGGCCTCATCCATGACTAACTCTCTTGTCCCAGAGGGTGCGAGGTGTGGTCATGCAGCCCGCCTCAGGTTCACGAGGCGCTCGCTCACCCCGCAAATGGTGCATCGGAGCAGTGTCGGATCGATCATCACCCCGCCGAGCTTCTTGCTCGTCAGCATCTGGTGAGTATCGAAGAGTCGAAAGATCGTGGGCCGCCGGCAATAGGGGCACCAGTGATGAGGCTCGATCTCATCCATCGGAATGGTCGGCTTCCACACCACCTGTCGGGTGATGGGGATCTTCTTGCCCGACTCGGTGGTGTGGAACTTGCCCTTGATCTTCACCGTCTTGAGCGGCGGCTCGAAGTCGAAGCCCGGGCACCCAAGCGCTGCGTCCTGGAGCGTCGGCAACAGCTTCTTCAGCACGGCGAATGCTTCCTGGTATGTGGAGAACCGCTTCATCGCCCACCTGTTCGACCCCCTCTTCAGCACCAGCAGGCGCCAGGGCTTGTTCTCGGGTCGGTAGTGCGCGGGCAGCTTCGGGACCTTGCAGAAAAACTTACGGTAGGTGGGGTCCTTGAGCAGTTCGTGGATCGTGATCATCGGTTCTTCCTGTAGTCGGGGGGCTGATCGAGCAATGTCGGTGATGCCTTGGTCGTGCAGATATCTTACCACCCTGGTTGTGAGTCGTCAAGGCGAGCCAACTTGACAGCTTGGATATCCGCGTTATATCGTTATTTCGTTCGTCTGCTCAAAGACGAAAAGCCCATGTACTCAAACATACGGGGAGCAAGTCTTGTCGAAGAACCAAGTCACGAACAGCGTGAGATATCGCCTAGGATATGAGCAGGGCTTTGCCGATGCGAAGAAGGTGGTACTCGACGAGCTAGAGAGTATCGTGGTCAACGACCGTTCACTGAAGCGCGGCTCTCCTCAGTACAATTACACGCTCGAGCTGACACGCAAGCTCGCGGCGAACATGCGCGAGGCACAGCCGGAGTATGTTACGGGGAAGCTCCCGAATGCCCAGTAAGGCAGAGGTCGAGAAGTACCTCCGTATTATCTCGATGGCATGGGGTCGTAAGCAGCGGGGGTACGTGTTCTTCCCTTGGATCGACCGCGACGCTCAAGTTAAGACTGGGTCACGGAGGGCAGGGTTCAATGAGGGACCCGCGTTCAAGTGGCCGCAGGAGCGAGAGAAGATCATCGACCACATGCTCGCGCATGTCAACCATGATCTCTACTGGTCGACCTCGATGTTCGAGTATCCTATGCGCCGCGAAGATGTGGCGATGGATGAACACGCCCTCTGGGCAGATCTCGATGCAGTCGATCCCAGCACGCTCGATGAGTACCCGCCAACTGTCGCGTGGGAGTCATCCCCAGGTCGCTATCAGGCTCTCTGGGTAGCATCTGCAGGCGATTTCCAGGGAGCTAGCTGGCCGGGCAATGAGAATCAGCGGATGACCTACTACATCGGGGCGGATGCCTCGGGGTGGGATACGGTTCAGCTGCTGAGGGTGCCAGGCTGGGCGAACCACAAGCCGGAATACAAGCGACCCGA
>Ga0182748_1000843_pt1 | contig 31117 bp, 27 predicted proteins | sample eDN3rd37CKraftOP_FD_128877 | JGI IMG/M metagenome (GOLD analysis project Ga0182748, IMG submission 128877) | Enriched Organic Plus compost microbial communities from Emeryville, California, USA - eDNA 3rd pass 37_C Kraft OP (version 2) (version 2) ...
ACCCGTTCGGCTCGCTCAACCCCAGGCTGCGCATACGCGACGCCATCGCCGAGCCGCTGCTGTGCCGCAAGCTGTGCTCGGGCAAGGCCGAGGCCTACGAGCGGGCCGCCTTCTACCTGGAGCAGGTGGGTCTGGACCCCGCCATGGGCGAGCGCTACCCGCACGAGTTCTCCGGCGGCCAGCGCCAGCGCATTTCCATCGCCAAATCCCTCTCGCTGCAGCCCGACGTCATCGTGGCCGACGAGGCGGTTTCCGCGCTGGACGTGACGACCAAGGTGCGGGTCATCGACCTGCTCAAACAGATCCAGGAAACCTACAACATCTCCATGCTGTTCATCAGCCACGACATCTCGGCGGTGAACCGAATTTCCCACCGCATCGCCGTCATGTACATGGGCCGGGTGGTGGAGATCGGGCCGCGGCGCGCCGTCCTGCGCGAACCCGCCCACGAATACACCCGGCGCCTGCTGTCGGCGACGCTGACCACCGACACGTCCAAGCGCGGCCTGGCCGTGGACAGCGCGCCGCGCGAGCTGGTCAGTCCCATCCACCCGGTGGGCTACGAACCCGCGCCGTGCCGGATGCGCGAAGTCGGCGCCGGCCATTTCGTCCTGGCCGAGATCTGAGGCGCCGCCGGAGTCCAATGTGGCCGAAAAACTGCTCGAGCTGATCCCCATGCAAGACCGCCAAACGTCCTTTCCTTCCCGGCTGCGCGCCGCGGGCCGATGGCTCGCCCGCTGGCACATCTTCATGATCGCCGTGGGCATCGTTGCCGTGGCGGCGTTCGCGCCCATCCTGGCGCACCAGGACCCCTACGACCTGGCCCAGCTGGACATCCTCGACGGCATGCTGCCGCCGATGTCGGAATCGGCCTCGGGCTACACGTACTGGCTGGGCACGGACGACCAGGGACGCGACCTGGTCTCGGCCATCATGTACGGCCTGCGCACCAGCCTGATCGTGGGCTTCGGTTCGGCCTTCCTGTCCATGGCGATCGGTACCACGCTGGGCTTCCTGGCCGCCTACTACCGCGGCCGGACCGACGCGGCCATCATGCGGCTGGTCGACCTGACGCTGGCCTTCCCGGCCATCCTGGTGGCGCTGATCATCCTGGGCTTCCTGGGCAAGGGAGTGTTCAACGTGGTGCTGGCCCTGGTCATCACGGACTGGGCCTTCTACGGGCGCTCGGTACGCAGCGCGGCGATCGTCGAGACCAACAAGGAGTACGTGCTGGCCGCGCAGTGCGCGCTGGTGCCGGCGCGGCGCATCATCTTCCTGCACATCCTGCCCAATTGCGTGTCTTCCCTGCTGGTGATTTCCACCCAGCAGATCGCCCGCGCCATCGCCATCGAGGCCACGCTCAGCTTCCTGGGCCTGGGCGTGCCGGTCACCGAGCCTTCGCTGGGGCTGCTGATTTTCAACGGGTACGCCCACGTCATTGCCGGCAAGTGGTGGATGTCGTTCTATCCCGGCCTGGCGCTGGTGATCGTGATCGTGACCCTGAACCTGCTGGGCGAGCAGATCCGGCGGCGCTACAACGCCCACGCCTGAACGCGCGCCGCCATGACATGCCTACGCACTCGACGCAACGCAAACGGAACGGACACATGATTCATCGCGATCTGCCGGAGGGCAGGATCCCGGCGCTGGGTTTCGGCACCTGGGAACTGGAGGGGGAGACATGCATACAGTCCGTCGAACGGGCGCTCGGGATCGGCTACCGGCACGTGGACACGGCCGTGCGCTACGGCAACGAGGCCGAGGTGGGGCGCGGCATCGCACGCTCCGGCCTGGCCCGGCGGGACGTGTTCGTGACCACCAAGGTCTGGCACGACGCGCTGGAGTACGACGCCCTGCTGGGCTCGCTGCGCGACAGCCTGGACCGCCTGCAGATGGACTACGTGGACCTGTTCCTGGTGCACTGGCCCAACCCCGCCGTGCCGCTGGAAGAAACCATGTCGGCGCTGGCAGAGGCCAGGACGCGCGGCTGGGCCAGGAACATCGGCGTGAGCAACTTCACGGTGCGGCACCTGGAGACCGTCTGCGACACGCTGCGCGTGCCCGTGGTGGCCAACCAGTTCGAGCTGCATCCCTTCCTGGACCAGACCCGGCTGCTGCAGGCGACGCGCTCGCGGGGGCTGATCGTCGAGGCCTACCAGCCCCTGGCCGGCGGCAGGGTGATGCGCGACCCGACGCTGGGCGCCATCGCGAAGCGGCACGGCAAGTCGCCAGCGCAGATTGCGCTGAAATGGCTGCTGGACCAGGACGGCGTGGTCGCGATCCCGCGCTCGCGCAACCCCGCGAACATTGCCGCCAACCTGGACCTTTTCGACTTCGAGCTGACCGCGCAGGACCGCGCGGCCATCGACGCGCTGCGCGGCGACTCCCGCTTCGTCAACCCGGCTTTCGCCCCGCAATGGGATTGAATCCGGCCGCCGCGGCGCAAGGGCGGCGCGCCCGGAGATGTAGAATTGTCGGCCGGGCCGCGCCGTCTGTGCGGCCGCGGTTGCGCAAGGCCGACGCAACGCACCGAACAAGAAATAACTCCACGCGGCGCCGCTGTACCAGAGGTTTTACGCAATTCCTCCCTTGTCCCCCTACACATGGCACGTAAGAACACCGCTATGGGCGAGCCTACCGCAGTCCTTGCCAGAAAGGCGCCGGGCCCCGCGCGCAGGGCGCGCATCCCCGAAGTCCCCCTCAAGATCGCCGCCGTGCGGCAGGCGGCGTCCGCGCGCCCCGTCAAGCGGGTCAAGTCGTTCATCGACCTCTGGCTGGGCGAGCAGTTGCGCATGCGGCGCAAGACGCTCAAGAAATCCCTCAAGCAGGTGGCCGACGCCTGCGGGATTTCGGTCAGCCTGCTGAGCCAGCTGGAGCGCGGCCTGCGCTCGGCCTCCGTGCGCACCCTGGACGCCCTGGCGCGCGAGCTCGACACGCCCATCGAGACCCTGCTGCACAACGTGCAGATCGACGGCCGCCCCGAAGACGACGCCGGCGGCGCCGTGGGGCGGGCGGGCCGGCACCGGCGCGTGGACAGCGGCGAGACCGGCATCCACAAGGAAGTGCTGACCCCCCCGGCCGCGGCCGACGGCCACCTGCAGGTCTACCGCGCGGTGATCGAGCCCGGCGGCTCCACCGGGGACACCTTCTTCACCACCTTCAGCGGCCAGCAGGTCGGCTACATCATCGAAGGCGCGCTGGAGCTGCACGTCGGCGAGCGCCTGCTGCGCCTGCGCACCGGCGACAGCTTCTGCTACGACAGCAGCATGCCCAGGCGCTGGCAGAACCCCGGCCCGGCCAGCACCACCGTGCTGTGGGCGGTGGCCCTGGCCCCGCAGCGCCGGCACGAAGACTGAGGCGCAGGCGGGGCCGGCGCCCCGCGCAGCCGCCAGGCCGCGCCTCGGCTGCCGGCCACCTGAAGCCGGCGGCCCGCCGGCTCAACCCTTGCGGTAGCCGGCGCTGGGGTGGTTGGCCGGCGTGCGGGCGGCCTGGCCGAACAGCTTTTCCCGCATGGAGCCCGGCCGGTATTCGGTCTTGAACACGCCGCGGTTCTGCATTTCGGGAACGATCAGCCTGACCAGGTCGCGGGTCGAGTCCGGCTTGACCATGGTCGGCACGTTGAAGCCGTCCACGTCGGCCTCGTCCATCCAGCGCTGGAGCTGGTCCACGACCGTCGCGGGCGAGCCCACGATCACGGCATTGGCCCCGCCCGTCTGCAGCGTGTTGGCGATGTCGCGCACCGTCCAGCCCTTGTCGGCGTTGCCAGACGCGAGGTTTTCCAGCACGCTCTGGATGGCGTTGCTGGGTATGCGCTTGATGGTCTCGTCCAGGTCGAGCTTGGACAGATCCATGCCGATGAAGCCCGAGAACCGGACCAGGGATCCGACCGGGTCGATATAGCGCATGTATTCCTGCTGCTTGTCGGCGGCCTCGGCGTCGGTGGGCGCGGTAATGATGTCCATGGACACGAAGACCTTGATGTCGTCGCGCCCGCGGCCGCAGGCCGCCGCAGCCTCGCGGATCTTCTTTACCTTGGCGCCCACCTTGGCCGGCGTGGCGCCGCTGATGTAGATGCACTCCGCATGGCGCGCCGCGAATGCCATGCCCCGGGCCGACGCGCCGGCCTGGAACAGCACGGGCGTGCGCTGGGGAGACGGCTCCGACATGTGGATGGAGTCGATCTTGAAATACTTGCCCGCATGGGTGATGCGGTGGACCTTGGAAGGGTCCGCGAACACGCCGTTTTCGGCGTCGCGCAGCACCGCGCCGTCCTCCCAGCTCTTTTCCCATAGCTGGTAGACGATGTCCATGTACTCTTCGGCCACCTCGTAGCGCTCGTCGTGGTGCAGCAGCCCTTCGCCCCCGCGGGCCTTGACCGCGCTGTCCAGGAACCCGGTGACGATGTTCCATCCTATGCGGCCGCGGGTCAGGTGGTCCAGCGTCGACATTTTGCGGGCGAAGGCGTAGGGCGGCTCGTCGGTCACATTGCAGGTGATGCCGAAACCTATGTTGCGCGTGGCCGCCGCCATGGCCGAGACCAGCAGCAGGGGGTCGTTCTTGGGCATCATCACGCCGCTGCGCAGGGCCGCGTCCGCGCGGCCCTCGTAGACGTCGTAGATGCCCAGGCCGTCCGCCATGAAGATGCCGTCGAACTTGCCCTCTTCGAGCAGTTGCGCGAACTCGACCCAATAGTCCAGGTCCGTATAGCGGTGCGACTCGTCCCGCGGGTGGCGCCACAGCCCCTGGTGGGTATGGGAAATGGCGTTCATGCAGAACGCGTTGAGCAGAATTTCTTTCATCGGCATGCCTCGGGTGGAAGGGACCGGCGGCGGCCCGCCGCCGGCGCGTGCTATTGCTCGACCTTGACCGAGTCGGCGATGGTCAGTTCGTAGACGTACACGGTGGGCATCAGCCCCTTGCGCGCGGCCAGCGTCAGGCTTTGCAGGTGCATGGGCAGCACCGGGTAGTCTTCCATGGCCGTCGCCATGGCTTGGGCCTGCATGGCGAAGCGCTTGTCGTTGTCCATGACGCCGGCAGCCTCGTCGATCAGCTTGTCCAGCGCGGGGTTGGAATACTCGCCCAGGTTCCACACGCCCTTGGCGCCGTCCTTCTCGTAGGTGCGCAGCACCGACGACAGCGCCATGCCGGTCTCGCCCACCACGGCGGAGGACCACGTGCTCATGAAAAAGCTCGGGCGCCGGTCGCAGTGGCAGGTCGCCTTGTTGACCAGGATGGCGTAGGGCTGCACGTCGATCACGGTCTTCAGGCCGATACGCTCCAGCATCTGGCCCAGCGCCTGGCAGATGCGCGCGTCGTTGACCAGCCGGCCGCTGGAGCAGGTCACGGTCAGCCCGAAGCCGTTCGGGTAGCCCGCCTCGGCCAGCAGGGCCTTGGCCTTCTCCGGGTCGTAAGGCAGCTTGGGGATGTCGGGGTTGTAGCCGCCCAGGGTCGGAGCCGAAATCTGGTTCATCGGCGCGCCCTGGCCCATGAGCACGCGCTGGATGATGGCTTCGCGGTTGATGGCCAGCGTCAACGCCTGGCGCACACGCTTGTCCTGGAACGGGTTCTTGGGCAGCGGCTTGCCGTCCGGCCCGGTGGCCTGCGGCGTGACGTCGCGCGAGATGTCGAAGGTCATGTACACCGTGCGCGCGGTGGGCTCGGTCACCACGTTGAAGCCGCCGCGCTTGCGGATTTCCGCCGCGTCGTCGGGCGTGACGCCGTCGATCACGTCGACCTGGCCGGAGAGCAGGGCCGCCACGCGGCTCGCGCTGTCCGTCAGGAAACGGAAGGTCAGCTTATCCCAGGCCGTCTTGCCGCCTACGTAGTAGGGGTTGGCCTGCATCACCACGCGGTCGCCCGGCGTAAACTGCACCAGTTGGTAGGGGCCCGCCGACACGCTGGTCTTGGGGTCGGCGAAGTCGCTGGACTGGGCCTTCTCGGCGATCGCCTTGGGCAGCACCGGCACCACGGCGAGATAGGCCGGCAGGGTGGGCGAGGGTTCCGAGGTATCCACCTTCAGCGTGTGGTCGTCGACCGCCACGAACTGCTGCACGGTGGAGAAAATGCCTCGGTAGGTGCCCTTGGGCAGGGTCCTGGCGCGCTCGAACGAGGCGATCACGTCGGCCGTGGTCACCGCGTCGCCGGTCGAGAAGCGCGCCTTGGGGTCGAGCGTGAAGACCCAGTCGCCGTCTTCGGTGAATTCCCACTTGGTGGCCAGCCGCGGCAGCACGCGGCCCTCGGCGTCCATCGAGGTCAGCGCCCCGAACATCTGCATGTTGAGCTGATTGTTGCCGGGGCTCCAGATCAGGTGGGGGTCCAGCGAGCCCGGCTCGAGCGCCACCCCCAGCGTCAGGTCGGCCGCCGCGGCAACCCGGGTCCCGCCAACCATGCACGCCAGCGCCAGCAGGCGCGCCAATCCCCTTGCATATCGATTCATGAGTTTCTCCATCAAGCCGGATCGAACCGGAAAGCCGGCCCGGACCGCCCGGGCCGATGGAAACCGGCGCGGACGGCGCATGGCCGCTCTGCTGCCGGGCATGCCCCGCGTCCGCGGCCCGGCTGTCCTTGCCCGCCCGGCGCCGTCCATGAGGCCGGCGCCGGGCGGGCAAGCGTACACAGCCGTTCGCGCATGCGGTCGTTCACCGCCCATTTTCCCCTGTGAGCTCTTGTGAATAATCTTTGATTGTGAAATTTACACAATTCTTTCGCCGGAAACAAGGGGCCGCCGGGATGGCGAAAATGCGTATTGCGATCCCCGTACGATACGTGTAAATTGTATTTCTGTGTAATTTGCACAACCCCGGCCACAGGCAGGGCATGCCGCGGCCGCGGGACGATCATTCTTCTAATTCGGGGGTCATGATGTCCTGGGCAATCAGAATCGCACGATGGGCCGTCTGCTTGGGCGTAGGCGTGGCGGGGGCGCAGGCCGCCGCCGCCGATCTCACCATAGGCATACGCAACGAACCGCAGACGCTGGACCCCCATTACCTGTGGGGCTTCAGCAACAGCCAGGCGTATTACCACTACCTGGGCTACATGATCCGCATCACCCCGGACGGCAAGCTGCTCCCCAGCCTGGCCGCCAGCTGGAAGCCCCTGAACGACAACGAATGGGTCTTCCGGCTCAACCCGGAAGCCAAGTTCTCCGACGGCTCGCCGGTCACGCCGGCCGATATCGTGGCCTCCTACCAGCGGGCCATCGACATGCCCGGCGGCGGCTACCGCGGCCTGTTCGCCCTGGTCGAGCGCTTCGAGATCGTCGACGCCGGCACGCTCAAGATCCACACCCGCCAGCCCTATCCCGCCCTGCCGTACACGCTGACCCAGGTGCCCGTCATACCCAAGGCGGTGGCCGAGAAGGCGCAGAGCAAGGACTTCATGGTCCCGTCCTTCAACGTTTCGGCCGGCCCCTATGTGCTGACCAAGTACGAGCCGGGATCGACCATGGTCTTCAAGCCCAACCCGTACTACTGGGAAAAGCCGAAGTGGGACAACCTCACCTTCCGCTTCCTGAGCGATTCGTCGGCGCGGCTGGCCGCGCTGATGTCCGGTTCGATCGACATGATCGACGGCGTGCTGCCCGACGACGCCGAGGAAATCGACAAGAAGCCGGGCCTGCATTCGATCTCCGGGCCCAGCGGGCGCATGGTGTACATCGCCATGGACCAGTCCCGGGAAATCACCCCCGAGGTCTTCGACAACGACGGCAAGCCCCTGAAGACCAATCCGTTCAAGGACCTGCGGGTGCGCAAGGCCCTGGCGCTGGCCGTCGACCGCAAGACCATCGTCGATCGCATCCTGAAGGGGCGCGGCGGTCCGCTGAGCCAGATGGGTACGCCCGGGCAGGGCGGCTACGACCCCGACCTGCCGGTGGTCGCCTACGACCCCGACCAGGCCCGGCAACTGCTCAAGGAAGCCGGCTATCCCGACGGATTCCGCGTCACGCTGTCCTGCCCCAACGGCCACCTGGTCAACGACTCCCGGGTCTGCCAGGCCGTGGGCCAGATGCTCGCCCGCGTGGGCATCAAGGCGTCGGTCAACGTCATGCCGTGGTCGGTGCTGGTCACCAAGGTCACCTGCCACTGCGACAAGCGCCCCAGCTTCTTCATGACCACCTGGAACAACACCTACGCCGGCGAAGTCGGCGCCGCGCTCAGCAACCTGATCCGCAGCTATGACAAGGCCACCGGCAAGGGTTCCTGGAACCAGGGCGAGTACGCCTCCACGCCCGAGCTCGACGCCATGATCGACAAGGCCTTCGCCACCATCGACGACGACGCGCGGCACGCGCTGCAGCGCCGCGCCATGAAAATGGCCATGGAAGATTTCCCGGTGCTGCCGCTGCACTACCAGGCGGTCACCATGGGCGCGCGCAAGGACCTGACGCCCTGGCCCGCCACCATCGAATACACCCTCTCCGAATACGTCAAGCAGGACGGCAAGGCGCAATGAAGCAGATACTCCTGAACGCATTCGACACCTGCGCCATTACGCATCACGCGCCGGGGCTGTGGCGGCATCCCCGCGACCGCGCCGAAGACTACGCCGACCTGGACTACTGGGTCGAGTACGCCCGGACGCTGGAGCGGGGCCTGTTCGACGGCCTCTTTCTGGCCGACGGCCTGGGCTATCCCGACAACTTCGGCGGTTCGTCGGACGAGCCCGTGCGGCGCGCGGCGCTCATCCCCAAGGCGGATCCGTCGATGATCGTCTCCGGCATGGCGGCGGCCACCCGCCACCTGGGTTTCGGCGTCACCTTCAACGTGTTCGACGAACTGCCCTATGCCTTCGCGCGCAAGATCTCGACGCTGGACCACCTGACCCGCGGCCGGATCGGCTGGAACATCGTCACCGGCTATTCGGAGCGGGCGGTCAAGGCGCGCGGCGGCAGCGGGCTGCTGCCGCACGACGAGCGCTACGCCCTGGCCGAGGAATACATGGAAGTGGTCTACCGGCTCTGGGAACAGAGCTGGGAAGACGGCGCGGTCATCCGCGACCACGCCTCGGGCAGCTATGCCGACCCTTCTCGGGTGCATTGCATCCGCCACCAGGGCCGGTATTTCCAGACCGAAGGCATTCACATGGTGCACCCCTCGCCGCAGCGCACGCCGGTGCTCTACCAGGCGGGCACGTCGTCCAAGGGCGTCGAGTTCGCCGCCCGGCACGCCGAGTGCGTCTTCATCAGCGGGCCCACGCGCCCGGTGGTGGCGTCCATGGTCAAGAAGCTGCGCGGCGCCATGGCCGCGCAGGGCCGCGCGCCCGAAGACATCCGCATCTTCGTGCTGATGACGGTCGTGGCCGCGCCCACCGATGCCGAGGCCGACGACAAACACGCCGAATACAGCCGCTACGTGGACCGCCAGGCCGGGCTGGTGCTGATGTCGCACTGGACCGGCGTGGATTTCTCCACGCTGTCGCTCGACGAGCCCGTCAAGCACATCCGCAGCAACGCCATCCAGTCGGTGCTGGACCGCTACACGGTCAACAGTCCCGACCGGACCTGGACGGTGGGCGACGTGGCCGACTTCCTGGGCCGCGACGGCGGGCGCCCCACCATCGTGGGTTCGCCCGCACGGGTGGCCGATGCGCTCGAGCAATGGGTCGACGAAACCGGTGTGGACGGCTTCAACCTGATCTGCCCGGTCAAGCCGGAATCCATGGTGGACTTCGTCGACCTGGTGGTGCCCGAACTGCAGAACCGCAAACGCTACAAGACCGGGTACGCCCCCGGCACGCTGCGGGAAAAGCTGTTCGGCCAGGCCGCCCGCACGCCGGCCAACCACCCCAGCGCCGGCTACCGCAAAGGCTGAGCCGGCGGGCGGCCGACCTCAGGCAGCCGGCAGTTCGAAGCGCAGCCGCGCGCCGCGCCCGGCGCCGTCGACCAGGCGGATCGCGCTGCCGTGCAGCTGCAAAATGCGTTGCACGATCACCAGCCCCAGCCCGCCGCCGTCGCGGCCGCGCAGGCGCGAGGCCGGCGCGCGGGCGAACAGGTCGCCGCGCATTTCCTGTGGAATGCCGGCGCCCGTATCGCAGACTTCCACGCGCACCGCGCCGCCCTGGCCCGACACCCGCACCGTTACCCGCGTGCCGGGCGGATTGTGGCGGATCGCATTGTCCAGCAGATTGGTGAGCACGCGCTCCATCATGCCCACGTCGGCGCGCGCCGGGGGGGCGGCCGGATCCAGTTCCAGCTCCAGGCGCTGGCCCCGCGCCTCGGCGGCCAGCTCGAATTTCTGCGCCACGTCCTGCGCCAGGTCGGCCATGGCGAACGGCTCGAGTTCGGGATGCACCAGCCCGGATTCCAGCCGCGCCAGGTCGAAAAGCTCCTGCGCCAGCCGGCCCACCTTGCGGCTCTGGTCCAGCGCGATATCCAGGTAGCGCCGGCGCTCGCCCGCGCCCAGGGTTTCGTCCTTGAGCCGCAGCGTTTCCAGGTAGCCGTGCAGCGAGGTCATCGGCGTGCGCAGATCGTGCGAAATGTTGGCGATCAGGTCGCGGCGCTGTTGGTCCTGGCGCATGAGCTCGTGCCACTGTTCGGCGATGCGCCGGCCCATCTGGGCGAAGGCCGCGCGCAGCACCGCGATCTCGTCCCGGCCCGCGGGCTCGCTGGCGTCCCCCGTTTCCAGCGCCGCCGCCCGCTCGCCATTGCCGTCGAAACGGCGCACCGCCTGCGTCAGCGCGCGCAGCGGGCGGGTAATCAGCCGGAAGGCGAACAGGCCCATGACCAGCCCCAGCAGCGCCACCACCGCCATGGCGGACAGCGTCGCACGCAGCGCCGACCCCGAGGCCACCCCCGCGGACAGCGCGTCGCGCGCCTCGCCCTGCAGCACGACGTAGACATAGCCCGCGTCCCGCCCGTCCACCTGCACCGGCGCGGCGCTGAAGACCTTGCGCCCGGCCGCCTGGCGGGGGTCGTCGCCCAGCACCGGCAGGGGTGCGCCGGCCAGTAGCCGACGCACCGGATCGAGATCGACCCGGTCGCGCCGCAGCCGGCCCTGCGGCGCGGCGTTGCCGACGATGCGGCCGTCGTTGGCCAGCAGGTACAACTCGACCGACGGGTTCACGGCCATGAGCTTGCCGAAGAGGTCCCGCACCGCCTGCGGCCGCCAGCCGCCGGCGTCCATCAGCTGGGCGGTGCCGGCGATATGGCCCGCCAGGTCGCGCGACAGCCGCTGCACCACTTCCTGTTCGTGGCGGGCGCTGGCCTCGACCTGCAGCCACATCGACACGCCGCTGCATGCCAGCAGCAACAGGGCGAACACGGCCGACAGCCGCTGGGTCAGCGTCAGCCGGCTCACGGCGCGGACTCCGCGCCGGCGAACTTGTAGCCGCGGCCCCAGACGGTGAGTATCCGCCTGGGCTCGGACGGGTCGCGCTCGATCTTGGCCCGCAGGCGGTTGATGTGCGTGTTGACCGTATGCTCGTAGCCGTCGTGCCGATAGCCCCACACCTCGTTGAGCAGTTCCAGCCGCGAGAACACCTGCCCGGGGTGGCGGGCGAAGAAATGCAGCAGGTCGAATTCCCGCGGGGTCAGGTCCAGCCGGGTGCCGCCCAGCGTCGCCTCGCGGGCGACCGGGTCGATGGTCAGGTCGTGGCGCACCAGCAGCCCCGCCTCCAGGCGCGCATTGCGGGCCAGGGCGTCGCTGCGCCGCAGCAGGGCCTTGACGCGCGCCACCAGTTCCAGCACGGAAAAGGGCTTGGCCAGGTAGTCGTCGGCCCCCAGTTCCAGGCCCAGGATCCGATGCACTTCGCTGGAGCGCGCGCTGGTGATGATGATGGGCGTGTAGCGCGTCATGGCGCGCGCCCGCTTGCAGATTTCCAGCCCGTCCACGCCGGGCAGCATGAGGTCCAGCACCAGGGCGTCCCAGTCGCCCTCCCCGAGCCTGCGCAGTCCCTGCGTGCCGTCGGCCGCGCGCTCGACCGCGTAGCCCTCGTCGCGCAAGTGCATGTCCAGCAGTTCGGCGATGTGCGCGTCGTCCTCGACGATCAGGATGCGCCTGGCCCGGTCCATAGACGTTTTCCAAGTAAGGTGCGCATCATTGTCGCCAATCGGCGGAACGAGGGTTATCACATTTATTTTAAGTTTGCGTGAGGACTTGGACGCCGCGCCTGCCCGACAATACCGTCGACAAGGCCGGCGCCGGACGAACCGGGGCCGCCGCCGGTACCGCTGCGCCGCCCGCCGGGGCCGCGCAGCGGCCATGCCGGCCTTTCCCCGGGCAAGGCCGCGCGCCCGCCCGTTTCCTGCCGGAGAAAACACCATGCAAACCCACCGCAGACGATTCCTGGAAGGAGGCGGCCTGCTGGCCGCCGCCGGGCTGTTCGGCGTCCTGGCCGGCCGCCCGGGGCGGGCGCAGCCGCCGTCGGCCGCGTCCTTTCCCGTCTCCCGCAGCGACGCCGAATGGCGCCTGATGCTGACCCCGGCGCAGTACGACGTGCTGCGGCAGTCGGGCACCGAGCGGCCGTATACCAGCCCGCTGAACGACGAACACCGCCGCGGCGTCTTTTCCTGCGCCGGCTGCGCGCAGGACCTGTTCGCTTCCGAAACCAAATTCGACAGCGGCACCGGCTGGCCCAGCTTCTACCGCCCGCTGGAGCACGCGGTGGGCGAGACCCGGGACACCAGCTACGGCATGGTGCGCACGGCCGTCCATTGCAGCAACTGCGGGGGACACCTGGGGCACGTCTTTCCGGACGGCCCGCCCCCGACCGGCCTGCGCTATTGCATGAACGGCGTGGCCATGACCTTCCGCCCGGCGCAGGCGTGAACGCCCGGCGCCCGCCCGTACCGCCCCTTTCCAGGAGCCTGACCATGAACCGGCATGCCATCCCGACCCGCGCCGTTCCCGCGCCCATCCTTTGTACCCGGCGCGGCGTCCTGTTCGCGGCCGCCGCGTTGGCGGCCGCGGCCTGCCTGTCCGGCGCGGGCCGCGCGCGCGCCGCGGAACCCGCCTACGCCATTCCCCCGCCCGCCCGGGACGAGCCGGCCGCCGGCCCCGGCAGCGAAACGGCGGTGTTCGCGGGAGGATGCTTCTGGGGCGTGCAGGCCGTATTCCAGCACGTCGAGGGCGTAACCGGCGCGGTATCGGGCTACGCCGGGGGCAGCGCCGATACCGCACGCTACGAGCGGGTCGGCATGGGCGACACCGGGCACGCCGAGTCGGTCCAGGTCACCTACGACCCCTCGCGCATTACCTACGGCCAGCTGCTGCAAATCTATTTCTCGGTGGCCCACGATCCGACCCAGCGCAATCGCCAGGGCCCCGACGTAGGGACGCAATACCGCTCGACCGTCTTCGCCGTCGACGCCCGCCAGGCGGACATCGCGCGCGCCTACATCGCCCAGCTCGACCGCTCCGGCGCCTATCCTCGGCCGCTGGCCACCACCGTGGAGACGCTCGAGGGCTTCTACCCCGCCGAGTCCTACCACCAGGACTACCTGACGCGCCATCCCGACAGCCTGTATATCGTGATCAACGATCTGCCCAAGCTGGAAAACCTCGCCGACCGCTTCCCCGACCGCTACCGGAAGCAGCCGGTGCTGGTCCGACCCTGAGCCGTTCCGGCGGCACGCACGATCTCCGCCTGGTCGGCCGAAGCCGACGGAAAGGCCGGAAATCGCGCATAATGGCGCAATGAAAGCGAGTTCCGGTCCGCGCACGCCAGACGTCGGTCCGGCCGGCGATGCCCGGCCGGACCGGCCCGCGCCGCCCGTTTCCCGGAGCCGCGCCGCGGGCCGGCCCACGTCGCCCGACAAGGAAGCCGAAGCCCGCCAGTTGCAGGAAGCCGCCGGCAAGGCCGCCGCCATGCTGCGCGCCGTCGGCAACGAACGCCGCCTCATGGTGCTTTGCCTGCTGATCCAGGAAGGGGAAATGCCGGTGGGTGCGCTGGCCGAACAGGTGGGGCTGAGCCAGTCGGCGCTGTCCCAGCACCTGGCCAGGATGCGCGAGGAAGGCCTGGTCACCTTTCGGCGCGAGGCCCAGTCCCTGTACTACCGCATCGGCAACCCGGACGTCGAAAAGCTGGTCGACACGCTCAAGGCTATCTTCTGCCCCTGAGCCGCGCGCCGGCCGTCACTCCAGGCCGTAGATCTTCTGCTTGCTGAGCTTGTAGGACCACGGCAGCCCGGCGTTCTTCCAGCCGTTGACCGTGCGCTGGCCCGCCGTGGGCCCGTCCTTGGCGAGATCGCCTTCGAAGCCTTCCACCACCGTATAGACCTTGCTGTAGCCGGCCTTGGCCAGCAGGTTGGTCGCCGCGGCGCTGCGATCCCCCGAGCGGCAGATCACGACCACGGGCTGGTCGTGCGACAGGCCCTTGCGGGCCATGAGGCGGTCCACCGCCGGCACGAAATCCGGGTTCAGCTCCAGTTTCAGCGTGTTCTTCGGGGCGTCCCAGGTCAGGAATTCGGGCAGCCGCATGTACGGCACGTTGGCGTCCGCGTCGGTGGGCATGCCCACGAAGGCCGCCTCGACCTGCGTGCGCACGTCCACGAATAGCACCTTGGCCGGATCGGCGCGCACGAAGTCGTAGGCTTCCTTGGGCGTGAAATATAGGCCCAGCTGGGTGCGCTTGGCCTCGGGCAGGGATGCCGCGTCCACCGCGTGGGCGGCGGGCGCGAACGCCGCCACACAGGCCAGTACGGCCAGGAATCGTCCCAGGAAAATCATCATGCGTCTCCAATATATTCAAATAAACTTTGAATATATTAGAGTATTCTAATGTAATGTCAACGCCGCAGCGCCCGGCATGTGGGCGCTGCGGCCAACCCGGGACGGCGCCGCTCAGGCCGCGTGCCGCGCCGCCACCTTCCAGTCCACCTCGAACCCCAGGCCGGGCGCTTCGCCCAGGATCAGCGTGCTGTCGCGGATCTCCGGCTTGAGCGAAAACAGCGTATCCCACAGCGGATCGCGCCGTACGTTGGGAAAGGTTTCGACGCCGAAGCCGTTTTCCAGGGCGCAGACGACGTGGCCGTGGATCTGCGGGTCGTGGTGGGGCACAAAGGCTACGTCGTGCACCCAGCAGTAGTTGGCTACGCGGATCAGTTCCGTGATGCCGCCGAACCGGGTGGCATCGAACTGCATGTAGCGGATGTCGCACAGGTCGACCAGATCGCGGGTTTCCCAGGCCGTCATCTAGCTTTCGCCGCCGGCGATGGGCACCCGCGTGCGGCCGGCCAGCTTGCCCAGGCCGCGCACGCTGTCGTGCCATTGCAGCGGTTCTTCGAACCAGAAGATGTCGTATTCCTCGAAAGCCCGGATGGCGCGCGTGGCCTCGGACAACGTATAGCCGAGATTGGCGTCTATCATCAGCTTGACCCCGTCGCCGATCGCCTTGCGCACGCCCGAGATCCGCGCGATGTCCGTCTGCAGGTCGGCGCCGCCGCACTTCATCTTCACGGCCGTATAGCCCATTTCCACGTACGAGGCCATTTCTTCCACGACCTTCAGCGGCGATTCGCCCTTTTCGTAGTAGCCGCCGCTGGCATAGGCATAGGTGGTGTTGCCGGCGCCGCCCAGCAGGCGCCACACCGGCAGGCCCAGCGCCTTGCCCTTGATGTCCCACAGCGCGATGTCGATGCCGGCCAGTGCCGCCAGGATTTGCGGCCGCTTGCCGGCGCCGAAGTGGGGCTGCCCTTTGTCGCGGTCCAGCTCGGCGCCCGCGCGCGTAGTGGTCAGGGCGAAGATCCGGCTCCATACCGCCTCGTGGGCCATGGCATCCATGCCGGCCACGAGCTGCTCGATCACGCCCAGGATGTCGACGATCTCCTTCATGGGCCGGCCGTGGATCTGGCCCAGCCCCACCACGCCGTCGTCGGTGTACACCTGCACCAGGATGGACGACGCGGTGCGGTAGGGTTCGCGCGACATCCAGAATTCCGTTCCCAGGTCGAACGAAATAGGGTGCGCGACTATCTTTTCGATCTTCATTGTTTCCTGCCTTCTATTGCTTCTGAATCCGCGGCCGGCGGCCGCGGGATGGAAAAATCATGCCTCGGCCCGCGCGGCGAACACCGACGCGCCCTGGGACGGCAGGCATACGGCCACCGCGTCGCCCGGGGCGAAGCGCGGCCGCGTGCCGAGTTCCACCACCTCGATGCGCTGCCCATAGAGATCGAGGCTGTAGAGCGTCTGGGTGCCCTGGTATTGCATGCCGCGCACCCGCCCGGTCATGCCCGCGCCTCCGGAAGGAGCCGGCTGCAGGCGCACGTTCTCCGGGCGGATCGAGACCTGCACCCGGTCCGCATCCGACAGCGCCGGGTCGTCCGCGGGCAGCGCCATGACCGGCAGGTCGCTGCCTTCGATCTTGACCAGGGCGCCGTCCCCGCCGCCGCGCTCGACCCGGGCCTGGAGCACCGACGCGGCTCCCGTGAAGGTCGCCACGAAGGCGTCGGCCGGCGCGTTGTAGAGCTCCAGCGGCGTGCTCACCTGTAGCAGCGCGCCGTCCTTCATGACCCCGATGCGGTCGCCGATCACCACCGCCTCGGCCTGGTCGTGCGTGACATACAGCGCGGTAACCCCGGCGTCCTTGATGATCCGTCGGAGATCGTCGCGCAGCCGGATGCGCAGCTTCGCATCCAGATTGGACAGGGGTTCGTCCAGCAGCAGCAGCGCCGGCCGGTAGGCCAGGCTGCGCGCCAGCGCCACCCGCTGCATCTGCCCGCCGCTCAAAGCCACCACCGGGCGCTCGGCGTAGGCTTGCAGTCCGACCAGCTCCAGCGCTTCCCCGGCCAGGCGGCGCCGCTCGGCAGCCCGGATCTTCCTGCCGGCCAGCGGATATTCCACGTTCTGGCGCACGGTCATATGCGGCCTGACGGCATAGGACTGGAACACCATGCCGAGATTGCGGTGCTGGGGCGGCACGAAGACGCCGTTGGCCGGATCCGCCACCCGCTCGCCCCCGATGCGGATGGTGCCCGCCGTAGGGTGCTCCAGGCCCGCCACCGAGCGCAGGGTAGTCGTCTTGCCGCAGCCGGAAGGCCCCAGCAGCGCCAGGATCTCTCCGGCCGCGATGGTCAGGCTGACGTCGTCGATCGCCCGCGACGCAACTCCGGGATACTGCTTGCACAAATGGCTGATGGCCAGTTCGGCGGACATGGCCGGCTCCTTACTTGACGCCGAAGGTGCGGTTCCACTCCCCGATCCACTCGCCGCGCAGTGCCACGAACTCCTGCGGATCGGGGATCCACAGCCTGGTGGCCGCCGTCGCGCCCTCGGGCAGGGGCGCGCCCTCCATGACCGAGAAGCCGCCGCCGTCCTGCACCCAGGCGGTCTGGCCCTCGGCCGACATGGCCCAGTCCATGAAGACCCGCGCCGCGTTCGGGTGCGGGCTGGTCTTGGGTATGCCGGCCACCGAAGTCGTGATCGGTATGCCTTCCTCGGGGTACACCACCTTGAGCGGCGCGCCCGAGCGGACCATGGGAATCACCGCATTGGACTGCACGCCGCCCAGCAGCACCTCGCCGCGCACGATCCCGCTGGCGGCCGGCGCGCCGCTCGGGTAGAGCATGGGATGGTTGGCCGCCAGGGCCTTCCAGTAGTCCTCGCCCACGACCTGGCGGGTGAACATGGCGCGGGTCCAGGTCGACCCGCCCGAATTGGCCACCACGACGCCGACCTTGCCGTCGTATTGCCTGTCGGCCAGGTCGCGCCACGACGCCGGGGGCTTCACGCCCGAGGCAGCGTTGTAGGCGATGACGAAGCCCCACGAGGTCTTGGGCCACAGGTTGGGCAGGGTCTTGGCGCGCTCCGGGTACTGGGCCGCATTGGGCGGCGCGTAGTCGGCGAAGATCTGCTGGAAGTCCGCCGCCAGCCCGCGGTCCGACATGTCGATGACATCGGCCGCCAGCTTGCCGGCCGCCACCTCGGTCTGGATGCGGGTGGCCAGCCGGCTGCCCGGCGCGCGCACGATCTCCACCTGGATGCCGGGATACTTCTTGTTGAAACGGGCGACCAGGTCCTGTTCGGATTCGAGCTGGTTGGCCGTGTACAGCACCAGGCGGCCTTCCTTGCGCGCCGCCTCGAGCCTCCCGGCGTCCTCGGCATGGGCCGCGAGCGGCGACACCGCCGTGGCGGCCAGCACGGCCGCCACGGCCCCCACGATTCGAAATGCCTTCATGCTTTGTCTCCTAGAGTTTCCCAGCAATGCTGGTTTTGCGGCCCAGCCAGGTGGTGAACAGCACGACGGCCACCAGGATCAGCGTCTGCACCACGCTGAACGCCGCGGTGACGCCGAAATCCCCGCCCTCGTACAGATTCACCAGCAGCACGGACATCGGCAGGCTCCGGCTCGAATACAGGAACAGCGACGAGCCCAGTTCCCGTATGGACAGGATGAACAGCAGGCTCATGGAAGAAACCAGCCCCGGGGCGATCAGCGGAAGGATGATCCTGCGTATGGTGTAAAAGCGCCCCCGGCCGCAGATCAGCGAGGCTTCCTCCAGCTCGCGGTGCACTTGCAGCAGCGAAGTCGACAGCGACTTGACCGTGTCGGGAATGAAACGCGCCACGAAGGCCAGCGCCAGGATCCACACCGAGCCGTAGACGCCCCCGGGCAGGTTGATCCACGCCCAGATGTAGGCCACGCCGATCACCAGTCCCGGTATCGCCACGGGCAGGGTCGACACCACGTCGACCAGCCCGCGCAGCGGCAGCCGCGTGCGGTAGACGCTGTAGGCGATGGCGAACGACAGCGCGCCGCCCACCGCGGCCGTGATGACGCCTATTTTCAGCGTGTTCTGCAGCGACAGCAGGGTCAGGCTGTTCGAGAACAGCCGCCGGAAATGATTCAGCGAGTACATCGACGTGTCGAACACCGCCGCCAGATCCGGTATGTACAGGAAGCTGCGGAAGGCGCCCATCAGCAGGGCGACGGTGGGCAACACCACGGCCGCCAGCAGGTAGGCGGCCGACACCGCCAGCGTCAGGTATTTCCAGCGGCCCAGGTCGATCAGGCGGGGCCGGAAGGCCTTGCCGGCGACGGTGACGAAGGACTTGCCGCGCAGCACCCTCTGTTGCGCCAGGACGGCCAGCGCCGTGACCGCGATCAGGATGACGGACGTGGCCGCCGCCTTGCTGAAATGCGGCGGCGCGCTGGATATCAGCTCGTAGATGTAGGTCGTCAGCACGCTGACCCGCGCCGGTGTGCCGAGGACCGCCGGAATGCCGTATATCCCCAGCATCACCACGAACGCCAGCATGGTTCCCGCGATGATCGCGGGCAGGATCAGTGGCAGGGTGATCTGGAATATGGTCTTGAAGGTAGAGACCCCCGATATGGCCGCGGCCTCTTCCAGCGCGGGGTCCATGTTCTTCATGGCCGAGGACGTGAACATGTACACGTAGGGGGAGTAATAGATCCCGAAGATGGCGACGATGCCCCAGCGCGAATAGAAGTTGACCCGCCAGTCCAGCCCCAGGCCCTGGAGCAACACGTTGATGAGCCCGGTCTGCGGCGAACCCAGGATGGACCACGCCACCGCGGCCACGAGCGGCGGGATCAGCAAAGGCATGACGCTCACCGCCTCGATGACCCGCACGAAAGGCGTATTGGTACGGGCGGTCACCCACGAAAAGAACAGCCCCATGGCCACCGCGGCCGCCGTGCCGCCGGCGCACACCACCAGCGTATTCCAGGTGGCGCGCAGCACGTCCGGGTCGGCCAGCACGGCGACGAAGGCAGCCAGCGAATAGGCCGCGTCGCCGGCGCCGGCGACGGGACTGTCCTCCGACAGCGCGCCCAGCGCCAGCATGGTCACGGGATAGATGACGAGAAACCCCAGGATCGCCAGCAGGAAAAGCATCCACGCATACCGCAGGGACGCGGGTTCCCGGTTCATGGCCAGCATGCCGTCTCCATACTCGTTGTCGTCGTCCCGGCCTTGCCCCGCCGGTAGGGCCCGGTCAGTCTTCCAGCCGGATGTGCAGCTTCATCAAGCGGACCACGCGCGCTTCGTCCCGGGCCTTGATGGCCTCGACGATGTCCCGGTGCTGCGCATTGCGGGCATCCGAAGGCCTGGGAATGAAGCCGCCACTGGTCCAGGTTTCCTCGAACATACGGTGCGCCTGCTTCTGGAGCTCGACCAGGTAGGGATTGCGCGCGGCCTTGGCGATGATCTTTTCGAACCCCAGGTCGTGCCCGAACTTGCGCTTGGATTTCATGGGCTCGACCATGCTCATGGCCAGGTAGTCTTCCAGCTCGCCGATGTCTTCTTCGGAGGCGTGCCGCGCCGCCAGGCGCGCAACTTCGACGTCGACCAGGGCCCGGGCCTCGATGGCGCGAAGCATGAGTTCCTTTTTTTCATCGTCCTCGACCAGGGACAGGTCGGTGAGCGCCTGCAGCTGGGGTTCCTTGACGAAAGTGCCGCGACCGTGGGCCGTATGCAGGATGCCGATGCTGATCAGGATCTTGATGGCCTCGCGCACGGCGGACCGGCTCACGTTGAGCAGCGTGGCCAGCTCGCGTTCGGACGGCAGTTGCTGGCCCGGCATCAGCTTGCGGGTGGCGATCAGCGCCTGGATGCGCTCCACGATGGTGTCGGGCACCGCCTTCTTGATAAGAGGCAGGTAGTCGACATCGACGGCGGGGCGCTTTTCCTGGACGGGCATGGCAGGGAAGGAATCGGAAAATGGTCTGTGGTCAGTGGTCTGACCAGTTTATGGTCGGCGATCCTGCCAGGGATGTCAAGCCCGGTTTCGCGATGGGACCCTCCCCGGCTGCGGCCGGCTGCCCGGCATCGACTGCGGCCGGGCGGCTTGCCGGCCCTCCCGGGCTGCTGCCGATCGGGAGAGATGCCCCGCTCTTGCCTTGTGGATAAGACCGGGAACGACCGTTGTGCACAAGTTGTGGGCGCTATCTGGATAACCCCCCTCGTCTCCCGGGCCCGATAAATTGTCCAGAAACTCCCAGCACGGCAAACAGGGTTTCTCCACAAGCAAAAAATCGTCCAATCCCTTGATCCGGATAAAGATTTCGGACTTGATGCAGTTATGCACAGGCCTTATCCATTACCAGTCTTTATATAAAAGAGAATTAAGGGGAAACCGGAAGACGGCACAAGAGACGGCCTGCGGCCGGACGAATGTTTCAGACGGCAGCCAGTCGGACAAGCGCTTCGTCCAGGGTGGTATCGCGTTTGGCGAAGCAAAAGCGCACCATGCCCTGGTTGGAGGCCGGCGCGTCGGGATCCCGGTAGAATGCCGACACCGGTATGACCGCCACGCCGTGATTCAGGGTCAGCCAGCGGGCGAATTCCGCTTCAGGCAGATCCGAGATGGCATGGTAATCGGCCAGCATGAAAAACGTGCCCGGGCTGGGCAGCAGGCGAAACCGCGTGGCAGACAGCCCTTGCGCCAGGCGGTCCCGCTTGGCCTGGTAGAAGGCGGGCAGTTCGCGGTACGGGGCGGGGTCGGCCATATACTCGGCCAGGGCATGCTGCATGGGCGAGACGACCGTGAACACGACGAACTGATGCACCTTGCGCAACTCGGCCGTCAGGGCGGCGGGTGCGCAGCAATAGCCGATCTTCCAGCCTGTGGCGTGGTAGGTCTTGCCGAAAGAGGAAATGACGAAGGTCCTTGCGGCCAGCGCGGGGCGGCGGGCCAGGCTTTCGTGCCGGCGGCCGTCGAAGACGATGTGTTCGTAGACCTCGTCCGAGGCAACGATGATGCCCGTGTCCGCCACCAATGCTTCCAGCGCGTCCAGGTCGGCCGGCTCCAGCACGGCGCCCGTGGGGTTGTGCGGGAAGTTCAGCATGAGCAGGCGGGTACGGGAAGTGACGGCTTCGCGCACCCGTTGCCAGTCGACGCGGTAGCAGGGGTCCTGCGCGGTCGGCGGACGCAGGGGCACGCTTACCGCCGCGGCGCCCGCGAGGCGGATGGCGGGCAGGTAGGAGTCGTAGCAGGGCTCCAGCACGACGACTTCGTCGCCGGGCCCTGCGCATGCCAGCACCGCGCACATCAGCGCTTCGGTCGCGCCGCTGGTGACGGTGATTTCGGTCTCGGGGTCGTAGGCCTGGCCGTAGAGGGTTTGGACCTTCGCGGCGATGGCCTCCCGCAGCGGCGCCACGCCGGGCATATAGGGGTACTGGTTGTGGCCCCTGGCCATGGCGCGCGAGACGCTTTCCAGCAACCTGGGGTCGGGGTCGAAGTCCGGGTATCCCTGGCCGAGATTGATGGCGCCCTGTTCCGCCGCCAGGCGGCTCATGACGGTGAATATCGTGGTGCCGACGTCGGGCAGTTTGGAGCGGATCATGGCGGTGCGCAGGCGGCCTAAAGCGCGGTGGGGCGCGACGCAGCGATGATACGCGGGGGAAATCGCAAAGGTCTCATGCCGCGCCTCGGGCTTGCTGCCTTCCAGCGGATATTGCGACGGTCCGGCGACAAAAAAACCACATTGGGGTAAACGCGGATTTGATTCCGTCCTGGGCCATGGGTATGCTGCCTTCGCAGTTGGAATCAACAGTGCGCCAGTCCCGTCTGTCCTAGGCGGTCAGCCACAAGCGCCGCCGGCCGCAGGGCCGGCCCGCTTGCCGCCGAGCCGAAGTCCAGGTCGTGCCAGCGTTCTTGGTTCATTGCACTCCATGTTTTCATAGGACGCTATACATCATGGCTCAGAAGGGCAAGGTCAAGTGGTTCAACGCCGACAAGGGATTCGGCTTTATTACCCCGGACGCCGGCGGTTCGGACGTTTTTGCGCATTTCTCGGCCATACAGGGCCGCGGCTATCGCAGCCTCAACGAAGGCCAGGAAGTCGAGTACGAAGTCAAGGAAGGACCCAAGGGACCGCAGGCGGCGGATATCCGTCCTCTCTGATTCCTGCCCAGCTTTCCGGCCGGCGTAATGCGTCGGCTCGCAAGGCCCCGCCCCGAAAGTGGCGGGGCCTTGCCGTTTCGGGTGGAATGCACTCAGGAAGCGGCATATATTTAATGTAAGTGCTTACTCTTAATAAGAGGATAGTGGTATCCGGAGGGAATCTGTTCCCCATGCAGGAACGGGTCGATTCGTGCCGGGAGCTCGATTCGCACGACCGCCTGGCATCTCCGGAAAGCCTTTTTCGCTTTTCCTTTGCTAGGGTTGGCGGACTGGCATGCCGGATTTCCTCTGTACTCTGTTCGGACAACTTGTTTTCCCTTCGCGGTTCGCTCATGCATGGAGCGGCAGGTAAGGGGTCGGTCGCCCAGACCCGCGGATGGTACGGGTGTTCTGTCTGACATATGGCGTGGCGGCCCAGGGTTCAAGTCTCTGTATCGGGATCCCGTTCGGGTCGGAGTGTCCATTGCATTACGGATTCGGCCCGATAGAGGTGTCGGCGTTCGAAACCCTGGTTGGCCGCGATGAATGCCAATGGAGACATTTCCTCTATCGTTTCGATGGAATGTTCCCTCCCTGCCGTTCTCCGGCCAGGAAGATGGCGAGTCCGGGTAGGCATCGCACCCCGGCTATCCCTTTTCCCGACGCTCTTTTTGGAAGCGCGGGGTATGGCAGGCAGGGCCTGGCCGGTCTGGTGAAAGTCCGATTCCGCTCATATAAATAAGGTTCCGGGCTGCTGTTCTCCGTAGTGTTTTGTTCGCCCGCAAAGTATCGGGCTCGGACGTCTTCTGTATGCAGTCCAGGATACGCACCAAGGTTTGTTCGCCATTCGCCAGGCTTTTCGCCCGAACCTTCGGATGCTCATGCCTTTTGATACCCGCACCAAGGTATTTGGGCCGGAATGGGCAGCGTTGGCCGGGCATTTGCCACGCCACCCGGCTTCGGGGCCAGCCTCTCTTGCCTGACAGGAACCGATCCGCGAACTGCACCCAAGACTATCGGTAATGGATTCTCTTTTTGGATGGGGGTCTTTGATGGGAGTTTTTTCGGATCTTCCCTCATAAAGGGGTTGGAAGGAATGCCTCCCGTAGTTCTGGTACAGAGAAAGAGATTACTGATGCGAGCCGTGTTTCACGTGGAACATATCGATCGGGAACATTCCTAACGTTTCACGTGGAACATTTATCTGTCTCACCAATCCTCCAGAAAACGAAGGGAAAGGAAATGTTCCACGTGAAACCATAGCGGATGAGGACTCTATAATGGAGCCCATTTCCTGATTTGCATACCCCATGGAATACCCCAGCGAGTTCGACGTCATCGTCGTAGGTGGCGGCCATGCCGGCACCGAGGCTGCCTTGGCCTCGGCCCGTGCGGGCGCACGCACGTTGTTGTTGACGCATAGCATCGAGACCCTGGGCCAGATGTCCTGCAATCCTTCGATAGGAGGGATAGGCAAGGGCCACTTGGTCAAGGAAATCGACGCGCTGGGTGGCGCGATGGCGCTCGCGACGGACGAAGCCGGCATCCAGTTCCGGATACTCAACGGCTCCAAAGGCCCCGCCGTCCGGGCCACCCGCGCCCAGGCCGACCGGGTGCTGTACCGCAAGGCCATCCGCCATCGACTGGAAAACCAGCAGAATCTATGGCTGTTCCAGCAGGCCGTAGACGACCTGATGGTGGAAGGCGACCGCGTGACTGGAGCCGTTACCCAGATCGGCCTGCGGTTCCGCGCCCGGGCCGTGGTGCTTACCGCCGGAACCTTCCTCAATGGTTTGATCCACGTGGGCATGCAGCATTATCCCGCGGGCCGGGCCGGCGATCCGCCCGCAATTTCCCTGGGCCAGAGGCTGAAGGAACTGAAGTTGCCCCAGGGCCGCCTGAAGACCGGTACGCCACCGCGCATAGACGGCCGCACCATAGACTATCGCCGGCTGGAGGAGCAGCCTGGCGACACCGATCCCGTCCCCGTATTTTCCTACCTCGGGCGGGCGGACATGCATCCCCGGCAGCTTCCCTGCTGGATCACTCATACCAGCGAACGGACGCACGAGATCATCCGGGCCGGGCTGGACCGGTCCCCTCTCTACAGCGGGGTTATCGAAGGCGTGGGGCCGCGCTACTGCCCCTCCATCGAAGACAAGGTCCACCGCTTCGCCGACAAGTCTTCCCACCAGGTGTTCCTGGAACCGGAAGGCCTGGATACCCACGAGGTCTACCCCAATGGCGTTTCCACCAGCCTGCCCTTCGACGTCCAGCTCGACCTGGTGCATTCCCTGCCTGGCCTGGAGCAGGCCCATATCCTGCGGCCCGGCTATGCTATCGAATACGACTACTTCGACCCGCGCGGCCTGCGGCCGACGCTGGAGTCCCGTGCTATCCGGGGCCTGTTTTTCGCCGGCCAGATCAACGGCACCACCGGCTACGAAGAGGCCGCCGCGCAAGGCCTGCTGGCCGGCCTGAACGCCGCGCGGCAATCCCTGGGACGGGACGGCTGGACGCCTGGCCGCGAACAGGCCTATCTTGGTGTGCTCGTCGACGACCTGATCACGCGCGGCGTTACCGAACCGTATCGCATGTTCACCTCGCGGGCCGAATACCGCCTGAGCTTGCGCGAAGACAATGCCGACCTGCGCCTGACGGACATCGGCCGCGAGCTCGGACTGGTGGACGATGCACGCTGGGACGCCTTCAACCGCAAGCGCGACGCGGTCGCGGCGGAGGTCCGGCGCCTGGGATCGACATGGGTCAATCCCCGCGTCTTTCCCCCCGAGGCTGCAATGGAACTGCTGGGCAAGCCGATTGAACGTGAGTACTCACTATCGGACTTGCTGAAGCGGCCCGATGTCAGCTACCGCGCGCTCATGCAGGCGCCGGATGCCGGCGGCGGCCTGCTCGCGGGGCCCGGCCTGCCCCCGGGCGAACTGGCCGACCAGGTGGAGATCCAGGTCAAGTACGCCGGCTACATCGCCCGCCAGCAGGAAGAGGTGCGCAAGCATGCCGCCCATGAAAGCCAGCGCATCCCCGAAGACATCGACTACGATGCCGTGGCCAGCCTGTCCTTCGAGGTGCGCCAGAAGCTGAAGGCGGCGCGTCCGGAAACCGTCGGCCAGGCCGCGCGCGTCTCCGGCGTCACCCCGGCGGCGATCTCCCTGCTGCTGATCCATCTCAAGCGCCTGCACTACGGCACGCGCCAGCGCGTCGCATGAGCGCTTTCCCGAGCCCGGCCGAGGTCTCCCCGGGCGATGCGCCAACGGACGCCGCGGCGCGCCTGGAACAGGCCTGCGGCCGGATGGGCCTGGACCTGTCCGCCGCGCAGCGCGCCTGCCTGCTGGAATACCTGGCGCAGCTGCAGCGCTGGAACCGCACCTACAACCTCACCGCCATCCGCGATCCCGGCCAGATGCTGGTCCAGCACCTCTTCGACAGCCTGGCGGTCGTGGGGCCGCTGGAACGCGCCCTGCGAGGCAAGACCGACGTCCGCGTACTCGATGTGGGCTCGGGAGGCGGGTTGCCGGGCGTCGTGCTGGCCATCGCCTGTCCCGCATGGCGCATACGCTGCGTCGACGCGGTCGAAAAAAAGGCCGCCTTCGTGCGGCAGGCGGCCGCGGTGCTGGCCCTGCCCCGCCTGCAGGCCGTCCATGCCCGCGTCGAAAGCCTGCCGCCCGCGGACTGCGATGTCGTCGTCTCGCGCGCCTTCGCCTCGCTGGCCGATTTCGCCGAACTGGCGGGCCGCCACGCGGACAACGATGGTACCCTCGTGGCCATGAAGGGCCGCGAGCCCCTTGAAGAAATCGCCGCCCTGCCGCAGCAGGGCCCCTGGCGCGTCGAGCGCGTGGAACCCCTGACCGTGCCCGAGCTCGACGCCCGGCGCTGCCTGGTCTGGATGCGCCGCAAAGGAACCGTATGAACGCTACCTCCTCCGCCCGTGTCTTCTGCATCGCGAACCAGAAAGGCGGCGTGGGCAAGACCACCACCGCCATCAATCTCGCGGCAGGGCTGGCCACCCATGGGCAGCGCGTGCTGCTGGTCGACCTGGACCCCCAGGGCAATGCCACCATGGGCAGCGGCATAGACAAGAGCGCCCTGCAGGGCAATCTCTACCAGGTGCTCCTGGGCGAAACCACCATCGCCGCGTCCCGCCAGCGTTCGGAAGCGGGCGGCTACGACGTGCTGCCGGCCAACCGCGAACTGGCCGGCGCCGAAATCGACCTGGTGCAGATGCAAGAGCGCGAACGCCAGCTCAAGCGGGCGCTCGAACAGGTCGCCGGCGACTACGATTTCGTGCTCATCGACTGCCCGCCCACGCTGTCGCTGCTCACCCTCAACGGCCTGGCCGCGGCCCACGGCGTCATCATTCCCATGCAATGCGAATACTTCGCGCTCGAAGGGCTGTCCGACCTGGTCAACACCATCAAGCGCGTCCACCGCAACATCAATCCCGAGCTGCGCATCATCGGCCTGCTGCGCGTCATGTTCGACCCGCGCATGACCCTGCAGCAGCAGGTCTCGGCGCAGCTCGAATCGCATTTCGGCGACAAGGTGTTCGCCACCGTCGTGCCGCGCAACGTGCGCCTGGCCGAAGCGCCCAGCTACGGCCTGCCCGGCGTCGTCTACGACCGCAACTCGCGCGGCGCGCAGGCCTATATCGCCTTCGGCGCCGAGATGATCGAGCGCGTCAAGGCGCTCTGAGCGCGGCGCGGTTCCTCCATGGCCACCTTGCCCGCCACGGCTCCCGCACCGGCACCGGTCCGCCCGGTCCCGGACGTGGCGCTGGCCACGCGCCTGGAGCATGCCGCGCTGAATGCCACCGCCGTGCGCGAGCAGCTGCTGTACGACGGCTGGCTGGTGCGCTGGGCGCCCGACGAAGTCCGCCGCGTGCGCAGCGTCAACGTGGTCGCGCCGCCCGTCATGCCCTTCGCCGCGCGCTTCGACTTCTGCCGCCGCTGGTACGCCAGGCATGGCCTGCCCATGGTCTTTCGCATCGCCTCGCACGGCCCCGACCGCGAACTGGACGGCCAGTTGCAGCGGGCCGGCCTGCTGCGCCAGGACGAAGTCGCCGTCATGGCGCGGGACCTCTCCGGCGCGCCGCAGGACGCCGGGCCTTCGCCCGACTTCGAGCCGGCCGATGCCGGGGTCTTCTCGCGCGCCGTAGGCGCCCTGCGCGGCCTGGGCCCGGCGCGCGTGCATGAGCACGAGCGCCGGCTGCGGTCGCTGGCCGTCGATACCGTGCCGCTCGTCGCCCGCGGCCAAGATGGCGGCTGGGTCGCCGCCGGCCTGGCCGTGCTCGACGACGACGTCGCCGGCCTCTTCGACATCGTCGTCGCGCCGGCCCTGCGCCGCCGCGGCCTGGGCCGCGCCGCCGTCGTCCGGCTCCTGGCCGTGGCCCGCGAACGCGGCGCGCGCCAGGCCTACCTGCAGGTCGAATCGCGCAACGAGCCGGCACGCCGCCTGTACCGCGGCTACGGCTTCCGCGACGTCTACACCTACTGGTATCGCACGGCGGACCGCCCCGCATGAGCACGCCGGGCCTCCCGACAAGCCGCGCAAGCGGCAACAGACATCACTAAGGACACGACATCATGGCAACCAAGAAACCCAAGGGACTGGGACGCGGCCTGGACGCGCTGCTGGGGGCCGACGGCCCGGCCCTGCAAACCCTGGATAAGCCCGCCGCCGACGGCGCGCCGCCCGCCACCCTTCCGGTCTCCCGCCTGCAGGCCGGCAAATACCAGCCGCGCACCCGCATGGACGAAGGCGCCCTGGCCGAACTGGCCGAATCCATCCGCGCCCAGGGCATCATGCAGCCCATCCTGGTGCGCCCGCTGGAAGCCGCCGACCGCTACGAAATCATCGCGGGCGAACGCCGCTTCCGCGCCGCCCAGCTGGCCGGCCTCAAGGAAGTGCCCGTCCTCGTGCGCGAAGTGGCCGACGAAAACGCCGCCGTCATGGCGCTCATCGAAAACATCCAGCGCGAAGACCTCAACCCCCTGGAAGAAGCCCAGGGCGTGCGCCGCCTGCTCGACGAATTCGGCCTTACCCACGAACAGGCTGCCCGGGCCATCGGCCGCTCGCGCTCGGCCACCAGCAATCTCCTGCGCCTGCTCAACCTCGCCGGCCCTGTCCAGACCATGCTGCTGGCCGGCGATATCGACATGGGCCATGCCCGCGCCCTGCTGGCCGTCGACGCCGCCACCCAGATCCAGCTGGCCAACCAGGTCGTCGCCCGCCGGCTCTCCGTGCGCGAAGCCGAAAAACTCGTTGCCCGCGCCGGCCGCGACGCCGAACCCGCCGCCTCGCGCAAGCCCGCGGCCGCCTCGCGCGACGTCGCGCGGCTCGAAGAAGCCCTCTCCGACCAGCTCGGCACCCGCGTCTGCCTCAAGCTGGGCGCCCGCGAACGCGGCCAGATCGTCATCGACTTCCACGGCTGGGAACATCTCTCGTCCCTGCTGGAACGCCAGGGCCTGGGCACGGTGCTCGATGCCTGACCCCGCCCGCCGCCGCGTGGCCCTCCTGGCCACCGGCGGCACCATCGCCGGCCAGCCCCATGCCGCAGGCCCCGGATACCGGCCGGGCGTGCTCGACGCCGCCGCCCTCGCGGCCGCCGTACCCGGCCTGGCGGAACTGGCCGACCTGCGCGCCGAAACGCTTGCCAGCCTAGGCAGCCAGAACCTGGGCCTGGAAACCTGGCTGCGCCTGGCCGCGCGCATCCGCGAACTGGCTGCCGCCGGCCGGGCCGACGGCATCGTCGTCACCCACGGCACCGACACCCTGGAAGAAACCGCCTACTTCCTCAACCTCGTCCTGGCCCCCGGCCTGCCGCTCGTCCTCACCGGCGCCATGCGCCCGGCCGGAGCGCCCGGCGCCGACGGCCCCGCCAACCTGCGCGACGCCGTGGCCGTGGCCGCCGACCCGGCCGCCGCCGGCCGCGGCGCCCTCGTCGTCATGAACGGCGCCATCCACGGCGCGCGCGACGTCGCCAAAACCTCCGCCAGCGCGCTTTGCGCCTTCGCCTCGCCCAACCGCGGTCCCCTGGGCGCCGTGGCCGGCGGGCAGCCCCTGTTCCACGCCCCGCCCGTCCCGCCTCCCGCCAGGCAGGACGGATTCCCGCCCGCCTGGCAGGCCCTGGAAGCGGCCGGCCTGCCCCGGGTGGACATCCTCTACGCCCACGCCGACCAGCCCGCCGACATCGTCCCCTGGCTCGTCCAGCGCGGCTGCCGCGGCATCGTGCTGGCCGGGGTAGGGGCAGGCAACGCCGCCGACGGCGTCGCCGCCGCCCTGGCGCAGGCCGGGCGCCAGGGCGTGGCCGTGGTGCGGGCCTCGCGCACCGGTTCCGGGCAGGTGGCGCGCAACGTCGAGATCGACGACGATGCCCTGGGCTTCATCGCCGCCCGGGACCTGACTCCCCAGAAGGCTCGCATCCTGCTGGCCCTGGCCCTGCTGGCCGGCAAGCAGGGCCAAGACCTGCAACGCTGCTTCGACCGCTACTGATCGGGAACGCTCCGACTCTCGCCCCCTGGATCTCCGCCCCGCCCAGTCCGCTGTTCTCTCCCATCGTTCGCATGCCGCCAACGCGAGTCCATGGCGAGGCAGGGGGCCGTCCCGGCCAATTGGAGGGAGGGCAGCCCCGCGCAGCGGGGCCGAGGGCGCCTCCTGGCGCGCCCGAGCCGACCGACTTGGCCGGGACGGCCCCCTGCCTCGCCATGGACGGCTTAGTAGCACCCCATCCCATGGCCCTTCCCGCCCGACTTACCCCCCAAATTGACTTTCCAAGGGATATCCCCCATAATCTTCCGTTCTCTTCCGGAGGGATGCCCGAGTGGTTAAAGGGGGCAGACTGTAAATCTGTTGGCCTTGCGCCTACGTTGGTTCGAATCCAACTCCCTCCACCACGGCCTTGCAGGGCGGCGCCAGCGACCACGCGGCGGCTGCCCGCGGGACGGGTCAGGTCGGGAATCGGGAAAAGGGAATCGTGCGGGTGTAGCTCAATGGTAGAGCAGAAGCCTTCCAAGCTTATGACGAGGGTTCGATTCCCTTCACCCGCTCCAAAGGTTACAAGCCCATGTGGCTCAGTGGTAGAGCACTCCCTTGGTAAGGGAGAGGTCGCGCGTTCGATCCGCGCCATGGGCACCACCGCATTTTTGGTCGTTTCTTCAGTCAGAAGCTTCAATTCCAGGTCAGGAGTCAGCCATGGCAAAAGGCAAGTTTGAGCGTACGAAGCCGCACGTGAACGTGGGTACGATAGGACACGTGGACCACGGCAAGACGACGTTGACGGCGGCGATCACGACGGTGCTGTCGACGAAGTTCGG
>Ga0182748_1000850_pt1 | contig 31040 bp, 30 predicted proteins | sample eDN3rd37CKraftOP_FD_128877 | JGI IMG/M metagenome (GOLD analysis project Ga0182748, IMG submission 128877) | Enriched Organic Plus compost microbial communities from Emeryville, California, USA - eDNA 3rd pass 37_C Kraft OP (version 2) (version 2) ...
CGTGCTCTGCGGCGTCGATGCGCTTGCCGGCGCCCGGGCGCGGCACGCGAGCGCGATCTGCGAGGGACCGGCCGTCGTCGGCGTGGGCGAGGAGATCGTCATCCTCGCCCAGGTCCGCCTGGCCGCGCGTGCGCCCGCCTATGCCGAGGCGGCGCTGGACGCCGAAGGCCCGGTCGCGTCGGGCGAAGGATGGCGCGCGCCGGTGACACTGGAGGGCGGCCGGGGTGTCGCCCGTTTCCGGCTCGCGGCCGAGCGGCGCGGCACGATTTGGCTCACCGCGCTGTGGCTGCGCTGGCCGGGGCCGCTGGGGCTGGTCTGGAAGCAGCGCGTGCTCGGGCTCGACCAAAATGTCCTGGTGCTGCCGGACATCCGCCCGGTGCGCGACGAGGCGGCCCGCGTCGTCAGCCGCGACGCGGTCCACGGCCTGATCGCCCAGCGCCAGCTCGGCGAGGGCGCCGAGTTCGAATCGCTCGCCGAGTTCCGGCAGGGGATGGACCGGCGCGCGATCGACTGGAAGCAGTCGGCGCGGCACACGACGCTGATCGCCAAGGAATATTGCACCGAGCGCAACAACCAAGTCGTGATGGCGCTCGATGCCGGTCGCGCGATGTGCGAGCCGGTGGGCGGCGTGCCGCGCATCGACCGCGCCGCCTCGGCCGCCTTGCTCGCCGCCTGGGTCGCGCTGAAGGAGGGCGACCGGGTCGGCTTCTTCGCCTTCGATTCGCGTCCGCGCGCGTCGAGCGCGCCGATCTCCGGCCCGCGCGCCTTCCCGATGCTTCAGCGGATCGCGGCCGGCATCGACTATTCGGACAAGGAGACCAACTACACGCTGGCGCTCGCGACGCTGGCGGGCGGCCTTTCGCGGCGCTCGCTGATCGTCGTCTTCACCGAGTTCGCCGACACGATCAGCGCCGAACTGATGCTCGCGGCGCTGGCGCCGCTACTGCGGCGACACGTCGTTCTCTTCGTCGTGCTGCGTGACGAGGAGCTGGACTCCTTCGTCGCCGCCGAGCCGGTCGAGGCCGACGACATCAGCCGCGCCGTTACCGCCGCCGCTTTGCAGCGCGAGCGCGAACTGGTGCTGACGCGGCTGCGCCATCTCGGCGTCCACGTCGTCGAGACGCCGGCGGGCGAGGCCGGCCCGGCGCTGGTGCGTGCCTATCTCGACATCAAGCGGCGGAGCCTGATTTGATGTCGGGCGCGACAACGCCACGGGGGGAGCATGAGGTGAACACGCCGGGCGACAGCCATGCCTTCCGCGCCGCGCGCGAGGCGGACTGGTGGCGGCTCGACGACATCCTGACCCGCGCCGAGCGCGGCTCGGTGCGCGCGCTCCCGGACGAGGATTTGCTCGCGCTGCCGGTCCTCTATCGCGGCGCGCTCTCCTCGCTCTCGGTCGCGCGCGAGACCTCGCTCGACCACGCGCTCGTCACCTATCTCGAGAGCCTTTGCGCGCGCGCCTATTTCTACGTTTATGGCGTGCGTACCTCGCCCGGCCAGCGCCTCGCCGCCTTCTTCCGGCACGACTGGCCGGCGGCGGTGCGGGCGCTGTGGAAGGAAACGCTGGTCGCGCTCGCGCTCACGCTGATCGGCGCGCTTTCCGGCTACCTCCTCGTCGCCGCCGATCCCGGCTGGTACGGCAGCCTCATCCCGCCCGACCTCGCGTCGGGGCGCGACTTCTCCGCCTCCACCGACCATCTGCGCGACGCGATCTACCATCCGACCGGCCCCGGCGGCCTCGGCGTCATGTCGACGGCGCTGTTCACCCACAACAGCCAGGTTTCGATCCTTTGCTTCGCGCTCGGCTTCGCCTTCGCGGTGCCGACCGTGATGCTGCTCATCCACAATGGCGCGATGCTCGGCGCGATCCTGGCGCTCTACGCGCATCACGGCCTCGCCTTCGGCATGGGCGGGTGGCTGATCGTCCACGGCTCGACCGAATTCTTCGCGATCGTGCTCAGCGGCGCGGCCGGCATCCGCATCGGCTGGTCGGTCGTCTTCCCCGGCGAGGCGAGCCGGCTCGACGCCGCCGCGCGCGCCGGGCGCACCGCGGCGACGGCGATGATGGGAGTCGTCGTCATGCTGGTCGTCGCCGGCCTGCTCGAAGGCTATGCGCGCCAGCTCGTCACCAACGATTACGCCCGCTACGCGATCGGTCTCGCCGCGCTCGCGGGCTGGCTCGCCTACTTCTACCTGCCGCGGCGGCCGCGCCATGGCTGAGTTCGCCGCCGTCAGCCGCCGCTCGCTCGACGGGAAACGTCGCAGCCTAGTGACGCCCGAGGGCGTGGACCTGCACCTGCGCCTCGCCGACGGCAGCCAGCGGCTCGCCGCCTTCCTGATCGACCTCGTGATCATGGTGGGCAGCCTGATCGCCCTGTTCATCGTCTGCATGATCGCCTTCACGGCGCTCGGCCCCGCGCTGGGCGTCGATGCCGGCGCGGAAATCTCCGGCATCATCTTCCTGCTCGGCTTCCTGGTGCTGCGCTGCTTCTACTTCATCCTGCTCGAAATGGGGCCGCGCGCGGCGACCTTCGGCAAGCGCGCACTCGGCATCCGCGTCGTCGCGCGCAGCGGCGAGCGGCTCACGGCCGACCGGGTCATCGCCCGCAACCTGATGCGCGAGATCGAGTTCTACCTGCCGGTCACCTTCCTGTTCTACAACGGCGCGGAGGGCGCCGGGGACGCGCTGACCGGCCTCGCCGGCCTGTTGTGGACGGCGATCTTCCTGCTCTTTCCCCTGTTCAACAAGGATCGGCTCCGCGTCGGCGACCTGCTCGCCGGCACCTGGGTGGTGAACGCGCCCCGGCGGCAGCTCGACGCGGCGATCGGTCTCGGCGACGGCGCGCCGGCCTTCCGCTTCACCGACGAGCAGCTCGACGTCTACGGCATCTACGAGCTGCAGACGCTCGAACAGGTGCTGCGCGAAGACGATCCCGACACGCTCGCCGCCGTCGCCGCCACGATCCGCCACAAGATCGGCGCGGCCGAACCCGGCCCCGACCGCGACTTCCTCCTCGCCTATTACGACGCGGCGCGCGCGCGGATGGAGCGCGGCCTCCTCTTCGGCCGGCGCCGCGAGGACAAGTTCGACCGGCCGTCCGCCCCCTAGGGCAGCAGCACCGCCGCGCCCTCGATCCAGCCCGCGCGCAACGCCTCGAGCGCCGCGTTCGCTTCGGCGAGCGGAAAGGTCGTGACGTGCGTGCGGACCGGCGCCTCGGCGGCGATGACGAGCAGTTCGCGCCTGTCCGCGCGGGTGAGGTTGGCGACCGAGAGGATCGACCGCTCGCCCCACAGATCCGCATAGGGAAAGGCGGGAATGTCGCTCATGTGGATGCCGCCGCAGACGACGCGGCCGCCCTTGCGCACGTGGCGCAGCGCCTCGGGCACAAGCGCGCCGACCGGCGCGAAGATGATCGCCGCGTCCAGCGCCTCCGGCGGCGGCTCGTCCGATCCGCCGGCCCAGACGCAACCGAGCCGCAGCGCGAACGCCTGTCCCGCCGCGTCGCCGGGCCGGGTGAAGGCGAACACCCGCCGCCCCTGCCAGGCGGCGACCTGCGCGAGGATGTGCGCGGCGGCGCCGAAGCCGTAGAGGCCGATCCGCTCGCCCTCCCCCGCCAGCTTCAGCGAGCGCCAGCCGATCAGGCCGGCGCACAGCAGCGGCGCCGCCTCGGCATCGCCGAAGGCGTCGGGGACCGAAAAGCAGAAGGACGCGTCGGCGACGACATGGGTCGCGAAGCCGCCGTCGCGGCTGAAGCCGGTGAAGGTCGGGGCGTCGCACAGATTCTCGCGCCCGGCGCGGCAGTAGGGGCAATGGCCGCAGGTCCGGCCCAGCCACGGCACGCCGATACGCGTGCCGGGCCGGAAGCCCTCGCCCGCGATCACACGGCCCACGATCTCGTGCCCCGGAACGACGGGAAGCGTCGCGGCGATGTCGCCATCGACGACGTGCAGGTCGGTCCGGCACACGCCGCAGGCCGCGACCTCGATCAGCACCTCGCCCGGCCCCGGCGCGGGCACCTAGTGCTCCACCGCTCTCAGCGGCGTTCCCGGCCGGTCGAGCTGCATCGCGCGCATCATGGGGAGTCTCTTACGCCTCCGCCGCGCGGCGGCGAAGGGCCAAGTGCCAGTCCTCCCGGTCGCCGAAGGCGATGGGAGGACCGGATCGAAGCCGGATGACACCCCGCCGCGGCTCCGTTACGCAGGTGCCATGACCTTGCCGCCTCTCTTCGACCGCCTGGCGCTGCCCGTCATCGGCTCGCCGCTCTTCATCATCTCCAACCCCGATCTCGTCATCGCCCAGTGCAAGGCGGGGATCGTCGGCGCCTTTCCGGCGCTGAACGCAAGGCCGCAGAGCCAGCTCGACGAATGGCTGCACCGCATCACCGAGGAGCTTGCCGCCTGGGATCGCGACCATCCCGACACGCCGGCCGCGCCCTTCGCGGTGAACCAGATCGTTCACCGCTCCAACATCCGGCTGGAGGAGGACATGGCGACCTGCGCCAGATGGAAGGTGCCGATCGTCATCACCTCGCTGGGCGCGCGGCCGGAAGTGAACGAGGCAGTTCACGGCTGGGGCGGGATCACGCTCCACGACGTCATCAACGACCGCTTCGCCCGCAAGGCGATCGAAAAGGGCGCGGACGGGATCATCGCCGTCGCCGCCGGCGCGGGCGGCCATGCCGGCACGCTCTCGCCCTTCGCGCTGGTGCAGGAGATCCGCCAGTGGTTCGACGGGCCGTTGATCCTCTCCGGCGCGATCGCGACGGGCCGCGCCATCCTCGCCGCGCAGGCGATGGGCGCCGACCTCGCCTATATCGGCTCGCCCTTCATCGCGACGAACGAGGCCAATGCCGTCGCGGCCTACAAGCAGGCGATCGTGGAGGGCCGCGCCGACGACATCGTCTATTCGAACCTGTTCACCGGCGTGCACGGCAACTATCTGCGCGCCTCGATCGCCGCGGCGGGCCTTGACCCGGACAATCTCCCCGAAGGCGACGTCAGCACGATGAACTTCGCGAGCGCCGGCGCCAAGGCATGGCGCGACATCTGGGGCTCCGGCCAGGGCATCGGCGCGATCGGGCGCATCCAGCCCGCCGCCGATTATGTCGCCCAGCTCAAGGCGGAATACGAAGCGGCGAAGGCGGAGCTGAGGGCGAAGGCGGGCTAGAATCCTCCCTGTGAGGCGAAGCCTCATGGGGAGGGGGACCAGCCGAAGGCTCGTGGAGGGGCCTTTCAGCGGTCGAACCGCGCCAGTCGTCTCCAGTCCCCGCTCGGCCCGGCCTTGCGGGGAGACTCCCCTCAGGCCGCCTTCTTGAGGTGCCGCCTCCCGAGCAGCTCGGCGATCTGGACGGCGTTGAGCGCGGCGCCCTTGCGGAGATTGTCGGAGACGCACCAGAGGTTGAGGCCGTTCTCGACCGTCGGGTCCTCGCGCACGCGGCTGATATAGGTGGCATAGTCGCCGACCGCCTCGACCGGCGTGACGTAACCGCCGTCCTCGCGCTTGTCGACGAGCATGATGCCCGGCGCCTCGCGCAGGATCTCCTGCGCGCGCTCGGCGCTGATCTCGCGCTCGAACTCGATGTTGATCGCCTCGCTGTGGCCGACGAAGACCGGCACGCGCACGCAGGTCGCGGTCACCTTGATCGAGGGGTCGAGAATCTTCTTGGTCTCGACCACCATCTTCCACTCCTCGCGCGTCGAGCCATCCTCCAGGAAGACGTCGATGTGCGGGATGACGTTGAAGGCAATCTGCTTGGTGAACTTTTTCGGCTCGTTCGGGTCGCCGACCAAGATGTTGCGGCTCTGCTCGAACAGCTCGTCCATGCCCGCCTTGCCGGCGCCGGAGACCGACTGATAGGTCGCCACCACGACGCGCCTGATCTTCGCGACGTCGTGCAGCGGCTTCAACGCCACCACCATTTGCGCGGTCGAGCAGTTCGGGTTCGCGATGATGTTCTTGCGGCGGTAGAGGTCGATCGCGTCCGGATTCACCTCCGGCACGATCAGCGGCACGTCCGGGTCCATCCGGTAGAGCGACGAATTGTCGATCACCGTGCAGCCCGCCTCGGCGGCCTTCGGCGCATAGATCTTGGTCGCGGCGGAGCCGGCCGCGAACAGCGCGATGTCCCAGCCCGCAAAGTCGAAATGCTCGATGTTGCGGACCTTGAGCTCCTCGCCCGAGTCGCCGAAATCGATGCGCGTGCCGGTCGAGCGCGGGCTCGCCACGGCGGCAACCTCGTCGAGCGGAAATTGCCGCTCGGCCAGAATGTTCAGCATTTCGCGACCGACATTGCCGGTCGCCCCGACGACGACGACCCGATAGCCCATTTCACCTGCCTCTAGAGAACGGATGGCCGCGATCTAATCGCGTCCGGCCCCAATACCAAGGGCGCACTGCCAAAGGGCAGCATTTTCTGCTACAAGGGGCGACCACGGCGAAAGGAGACTTCCGATGGCCGTTCCCAAAGCGATGAATTACCCCGCGGCCACGCCGGGGATTCCGGTGCGGACGATCGACGCCGGCGATCTCGAGGCGTCGCTGCGCGACGGCCTGCGCGACTTCGGCGCGCATCGCGGCGACCTGCTCTTCCTCGGCCTGCTCTACCCCGCGATCGGCTTCATCGCGGGCGCCGCTGCGCTCGGCAACAGGCTCATCCCCTATTTCTTCCCGATCGCCGCGGGCGTCGCCATGCTCGGCCCGGTCGCCGCGCTCGGCTTCTACGAGATGGCGCGCCGGCGCGAAGCGGGGCTGGAGTCGAACTGGTCGCACTTCCTCGACGTGCTGAAGCGACCGGCGTTCGATTCGATCATCGCGGTGGCGGGGCTGCTGCTTGCCGTCTTCCTCGCCTGGGTGCTCGCCGCCGGCGCGCTCTACACCGCCTTCATCGGCCCGCCCCCCGACTCGGTCGGCGATTTCGTGACGCGACTGTTCACCACGCGCGGCGGCTGGGAACTGATCGTCGTCGGCAATCTCGCCGGGCTGGTCTTCGCCTGGATCGTGCTGTCGCTCAGCGTCGTGTCGCTGCCGATGCTGGTCGATCGCGACGTCGGCGCCCGGGCGGCGGTCGAGGCGTCGATGCGGGCGGTGCGCGCCAACCGTTGGACGATGGCGCGCTGGGGGGTCATCGTCGCCGCCCTGCTCGTGCTCGGCTCGATTCCGGCCTTCATCGGCCTCGCCTTCGTGCTGCCCTGGCTCGGCTACGCCACCTGGCACCTCTACACGCGCCTGATCGACCGGAGCGCGCTGGCGGCCGGATAGCGCAAGGCGCCCCGCCCCCACTCGCCAGCGGGCCGCCATCTGCTATGTTTCCCCCCAAGCAAACAGGGGGGGAATGCGATGGCGCGTGCCTGGGGGCTGCTCGGCGTAATTCTGCTTCTGCTCGGCGCGATGGCGATCAAGGGCTGGCCCGTCACGCCCGCGCCGCCGCCCGCGCAGGCCGTCGCCGGCGATTTCGACGCCCGACGCGCGATCGGGCGGCTGCAGACGGTGCTGGGGCCGCAGCGCCCGCATTGGGCGGACAGCGCCGAAAGCGACGCGGTGCGCGCGCGGCTGATCGCGGCGATGCGCGAGGTGGGGCTTTCCCCCCGCGTCTCCGACGATTTCGCCTGCAACGGCTTCGAGGACAGCCGCGCCGTCGCCTGCGCGCGCGTGCGCAACCTCGTCGCGCGCATCGGCCCGGCGGAGGGCCGCGCGCTGATGCTGGTCGCCCATTACGACAGCGCCCCCGCCGGGCCCGGCGCGGCGGACGACGGCATCGGCGTCGCGACCCTGCTCGAGGTCGCGCACCTGCTGCGCGGCCGGCCGCTTTCCCGCCCCGTCATCTTCCTGATCAACGAGGGCGAGGAACTGGGGCTGCTCGGCGCGCGCGTCTTCCTGGAGCGCGATCCCGCCGCGGCCGAGGTCGATACCGTGCTCAACATCGAGGCGCGCGGCGTCACCGGGCCGGCGATCATGTTCGAGACGAGCCGGCCAAACGCCGGCGCGATCGCGCTCTACCGCGCGGCGGTGAGCCGCCCGGTCGCCAATTCGCTCTCGACCGATCTCTACGGCCTCATCCCCAATTCGACCGACGTGAACATATTCAGGGCGCGGCCGTGGACGATCCTCAACTTCGCGATCATCGGCAATGAGAGCCGCTATCACAGCGCCGGCGACGACATCGCGGCGCTCGACCCCGCGAGCGTCCGGCACATGGGCGAGCAGGTCTGGCAGGCGACCGAGCGGGCGCTCGCCGGCGCGCCCGCCGCCGGGCCGGGCACCCGCATCTATGCGGACGTGATGGGCCGCGCGCTGATCGTGCTGCCGCTCGGGGCAGGCCTCGCGCTGCTCGGCCTGCTGCTGATCTTCTTCCTCGCGACGTGCTGGCGTCGCCGCGCGCTCGGCCGGCCGCTCTTGGCGGTCGTGGCGAGCCTCGTCGGCGCCGCCGCCCTGGCCTGGGCGGGCGAGCATGCGCTCGGCGCGCTGCGCGAGGGCGCCTGGTGGCGCGGCTGGCCGCAGGTGACGCTGACCGCCGTCTACGCCTCCGCCATCGTCGCGGCGCTGCTCGCGCTGAGCGGCCTTGCGAGGAGCGTCGAGCGCGGCCGGCTGCGCGCCGCCTTCTGGCTGGCCTTTGCTCTCCAGGGTGCCGCGATCGCCGCGATCGCGCCGGGCGGGACGATCTATTTCCTGCTGCCGCCGCTCATTGCCGGCCTCGGCATCGTCCTCGGCCGCCGCCGGCCGGCGCTGGAGAGCCTCGGCGCGATCCTCGCCGCGCTCGCGCTCTTTCTCACCCTTGGGCCGGCGCTCGCGCTGTTCGAGGAGCTGCTGAGCGCCGGACCGATGTGGGTGTTCGCGCCGCTGGGCGGCCTCGTGCTGCTCCCCTGGCTGATCGAGCTGCGATCGCTGGTCGATCGGCCGCGCCGGACCGTGCCGCTCGCCCTCCTGGTCTGGCTGGCCGGCTGGGGCGCGGCGGCGGTGACGCCCGCCTACAGCGCCGACCGGCAGCAGCGCTTCGGCTTCACCTATCTCTGGGACGCCGAAGCCGCGCGCGGCCGCTGGGTGATCGAGAGCGACGGCGCGCGCCGCCCGCACGGGTTCGAATGGGCGCGCACGCCGCTCCCCTGGGCGCGTTGGGCGACGCGCTGGATGGCGGACGCCCCGGCCTGGCCCGGCGAGGCGCCCGGCCTGACGCGCCTCGGGGAGACCCGCGCCGGGGGGCAGCGGCGGCTGCGGGTGCGGCTCGCCGCCCATGGCGCGGACCAGGTGACGATCTTCGTCTCGCCGGAGAGCGGGCTGATCGCCGCCGGCGCGCCCGGCTTCGTCCGGCCGTTCGGCAGGAGCGGACCCGACGATCCCTTCGCGCTGCGTTGCACGGGGCGATCCTGCGACGGGGCGGAGCTGGAATTCGTCGCGCGCGGGGAGGCGCCGCTCGCGCTCACGCTGGTCGGCGCCGTCTTCGCGCCCCGCTTCCCGCCCGAGATAACGCCGCCGCCGCGCCCGGCCGATGTGCGGCCGCAATATGCGCCCGATTCCCGCGCCAGCTTCGCGCGCCTGCGGCTCTAGGTGCCAAGGGCCCCGAAATCGGCTAACGGGGCGTCGTGCCCGATCTGTTCCAGGACGATCCGCCCCCGCCGGCGCAAGGCCCGGCCGAGGACGCGCCGCTCGCCGACCGGCTCCGCCCGCGCCGGCTGGAGGATGTCGTCGGCCAGGAGCATCTGACCGGCCCCGACGGCGCGATCGGCCGCATGGTCGCGGCGGGCAAGCTCGCCTCGATGATCCTCTGGGGCCCGCCCGGCACCGGAAAGACCACGATCGCCCGCCTGCTCGCCGACGCGGTGGCGATGCGCTTCGTCGCCATCTCCGCGGTCTTTTCGGGCGTCGCGGACCTCAAGAAGGTGTTCGCGGAAGCGCGGGTCCATCGGAAGATCGGCAAGCAAACACTTCTGTTCGTTGACGAAATCCATCGTTTCAACCGCGCGCAGCAGGACGGCTTCCTGCCCTATGTCGAGGACGGCACCGTCGTCCTCGTCGGCGCGACGACCGAGAATCCCAGCTTCGAGCTAAACGCCGCCTTGCTCAGCCGCGCCCAGGTGCTGATCCTGAACCGGCTCGACGGCGCGGCGCTCGCCCGGCTGCTCGAGCGCGCCGAGGCGCTGATGGGCCGCGCGCTGCCGCTCACCGCCGAGGCGCGCGAGGCGCTGGTCGCCACCGCCGACGGCGACGGCCGCTTCCTGCTCAACCAGGCCGAGACCCTGTTCTCGGTCGATCTCGACGGGCCGCTCGGTCCGGCCGGGCTGGCGGCGCTGCTCCACCGTCGCGTCGCGGTCTACGACAAGGACCGGGAGGGGCATTACAACCTCATCTCCGCGCTGCACAAATCGATCCGCGGCTCGGACCCGCAGGCGGCGCTCTACTATCTCGCGCGGATGCTGGTGGCGGGCGAGGAGCCGCTCTACGTGCTGCGCCGGCTCGCCCGCGCGGCGAGCGAGGACATCGGCCTCGCCGACCCCAACGCGCTCGTCCAGTGCATCGCCGCCAAGGAGGCCTATGATTTCCTCGGCAGCCCGGAGGGCGAGCTCGCCATCGTGCAGGCCTGCCTCTACCTCGCCACCGCGCCCAAATCGAACGCCGCCTACAAGGCGATGGGCGCCGCCTGGCGGAGCGCGAGGGAAACCGGCTCGCTGATGCCGCCGAAGAATATCCTCAACGCGCCGACGAAGCTGATGAAACAGGTCGGCTACGGCAAGGGCTATACCTACGATCACGACACGGAGGAGGGCTTCTCCGGCGACAGTTACTGGCCGGAGGAGATGACGCCGCAGACCTTCTACTCGCCCACCGATCGCGGCATGGAAAAGCGCATCGCCGAGCGCATGGCCTGGTGGGCCGAGATGCGCCAGGCGAAGCGCGGTGCGTGAGGCCGGCGCGCGTTTCGCCCGCTTCGCGGCGATCGACTGGTCGGGGGCGCGCGGGTCGCGGCACAAGGGGATCGCAATCGCCATGGCCGAGGCGGGCGGCGGCGCGCCGCGGCTGGTGCGGCCGGGCCATGCCTGGTCGCGAAGCGAGGTGCTGGACTGGCTGCTCGCCGAGGCGGAACGCGCGCCGACGCTGTTCGGCTTCGACATCAGCGCCGCGCCGCCCTTCCTCGCGCGCGGCAGCTATCTGCCGGGCGATCCTGAAATACCTTGCGATGCCAAGAGCTTTTGGGCCTATGTCGATAGCGTTTGCGAAGACGAGGATCTGGGCGCGGCGAGTTTCCTCGAACGCCGTCACCGCCGCCATTTCTATTTCGGCACCGCCGACGGGGTGAAGCGCGACTATCTCCACCACCGCGCCTGCGAGCAGGCGTTCAATGCGACCGGCGGCGGCAAGGCTTCGACCGTCTATGACGCGATCGGCGCCGGGCAGGTGGCGAAGGCGAGCTTTTCGGGGATGCGGCTGCTGCACCGGCTCGGCGGGCGCGTGCCCGTCTGGCCCTTCGACCCACGCCCGGACGAGGGCAGCCTCGTCGTCGAAATCTACACCCGCGCCTTCATCCGCCTCGCCGGGCGCGACGGGCGCAAGCTGCGCACGGTCGCGGAGCTGAACCGCGCGCTTGCCGCCCTCGCCTGCCCGCCGGTGCGTCCGCGCCGCGCGCTCACGGACCATGAGACCGACGTGCTCCTGGCCGCGGCGGCTATGCGGGCGATCGCCCCCGACGCGCGCTACTGGTCACCGGGCGGCCTCACCGAAGAGATCGCGCGCACCGAGGGGTGGACCTTCGGCGTGCTGGGCGATGCGGCGCGGGGCTGAACCGACCGTTCAGAAAACTCGCAACTTTCCTGAACAACTGCTGACGAGCGCATTCAGACCGCACTCAAGCGAATCATGGGAAAAGCGCCTTCGTGACATCGCGACGCGGCCTCCGCCGGAAGCGATTGAAGGAGTTGAGACCATGATGAAGAAGCTTGCCCTGACGGCCGCGATCGCCGCCACCGCGATGACCGCCATTCCCTCCGCCGCCATCGCCCAGCCGCGCCACGGCTATTATCGCGATGGCGGTTATTCGAGCCAGTATCGCAACGACCGTTCGCCGCGCGCCGGCTATTATGGCGGTGGTTATTACGGCGACCGCGGCGGCTATGCCTACCGGCAGCGCGAGCCGCGCCGCTACGGTCGCTATTTCGGCCAGCGCTGCCACGACGACGGCACCACCGGCGCGATCATCGGCGCGATCGCGGGCGGCCTGCTCGGCTCCAGCGTCGCGGGTCGCGGCGACCGGACCGTCGGCGCCCTGATCGGCGGCGGCGCGGGCGCGCTGATCGGCCACGCCATCGACAGCGACGATTGCCGCCGCTGAGGCGGCCAGGAGATCGCCCTCCGGTTGCGTAGCGAGGGCGGGGCCGGCCGCGGCGGCCAGCGGCCGGCCCTTATTTTTGCGAGACCTCGCCTATTCCTTGTCGAACAGGGCGGCGAGCTGGCCGATCATCGTCCCGCCCAGTTGCTCGGCGTCCATGATCGTGACGGCGCGGCTGTAATAGCGGGTGACGTCGTGGCCGATGCCGATCGCGACCAGCTCGACCGGCGAGCGCGCCTCGATCCAGCCGATCACCTGCCGCAGGTGGCGCTCCAGATAGGTGCCCGAGTTCACCGACAGCGTCGAATCGTCCACCGGCGCGCCGTCCGAAATCACCATCAGGATCTTGCGCTCCTCGGGCCGGGCGATCAGCCGCTCGTGCGCCCAGAGCAAGGCCTCGCCGTCGATATTCTCCTTGAGCAGCCCCTCGCGCATCATCAGGCCGAGATTCTTGCGCGCGCGCCGCCACGGCTCGTCGGCCTTCTTGTAGATGATGTGCCTGAGGTCGTTGAGCCGCCCCGGCGCCGGCGGACGCCCTTCCGCGAGCCATTTCTCGCGGCTCTGCCCGCCCTTCCAGGCGCGGGTGGTGAAGCCCAGGATCTCCACCTTGACGCCGACCCGCTCGAGCGTGCGGGCGAGGATGTCGGCGCTGATCGCCGCGATCGAGATCGGCCGCCCGCGCATCGAGCCGGAATTGTCGATGAGCAGGGTAACGATCGTGTCGCGAAACTCGGTGTCCCGCTCGATCTTGTAGGAGAGGCTGTGGCTCGGGTTCACGATCACGCGCGCGAGCCGCGCCGCGTCGAGCAGCCCCTCCTCCTGGTCGAAATCCCACGAGCGGTTCTGCTGCGCCATCAGCCGGCGCTGCAGCCGGTTGGCGAGCTTGGTCACCGCGCCCTGGAGGTGGACAAGCTGCTGGTCCAGATAGGCCCGCAGCCGCGACAGTTCCTCCTCGTCGCATAGCTCGGCGGCGCCGACGATCTCGTCGAACTGGCGCGTGAAGACGCGATAGTCGAACTGCGGCGGCAGGTCGGAGAGCGGCCGGTTCGGGCGGACCGGCAGGATGCCGTCCATGTCCTCCTCGCCGATGCCCTCGGCCCCTTCGGCGAATTCGTCCTCGCCCCATTCGCGCTCGGACTCCTCGCCTTCCTCGTCCTCCTGCTCGCCGCGGATCTCCGCCTCGCCGCGGCCGAGGCCTTCCTGCGACTTCTGCTCCTCGCCCTCGTCGCTCTCGCTGTCCTGATCCTCGTCGCCCTCGCCTTCGCCGCCCTGCTCCGGCTCGGCGGGCGCTTCCGGCTCGCCCTCGACGAGATCGAGATCGCGCAGCAGCTTGCCGACCAGCGCGGCAAAGGCCGCCTGGTCGTCGAGCGCGAGGCCAAGCGCGTCGAGATCGGCGCCGGCCTTCTCCTCGACCCAGTCGGAGACGAGCTCCAGCGGCGCGCGCGCGGCCTCGGGCGGCGCCATGCCCATGAGCCGCTCGCGCGCCATCAGCGCGATCGCGCTGGCGAGCGGAACCTCCTCGCGCGTGCGCGCCCGCACCAGCGGGTCGGTGCGCAGCTGAAGCTCGGCAAGGTGCGCCAGATTCTCGCGCACCCCGTCCATGCCGCGCGCCCCCAGCGCCTCGCAGCGGACCTGCTCCACGGCATCGAAGATCGTGCGCGCCACCTCGTCGGCCGGCGCGCCGCGGCTGTGCAGCTTCGGGTCGTGATAGCGCAGGCGCAGGGCCGCCGCGTCGGCGAAGCCGCGCGCCTCGGCCACCTCCCGGGGATCGAGCTTGCGCCCCGGCATCGGCGCGCGGATGCTCTTGCCCGCGACGGAGGGCAGCTCGGCGGTGAAGCTCAGCTCGATCTCGCTGTCCCCGGCGATCGCGCGCGCCGCCCCGGCCAACGCCTGGCGAAAGGCTTCGAGGGGATTGTCGTCGGCCACGTCCCCTCTCGTCACACCTTCCCGGCGACGCTTTCGGGCAGGTCTTTGCCGAACACGCGCTGGTAATATTCGGCCACGATCGGCCGCTCCGCCTCGTCGCACTTGTTGAGGAAGGAGAGGCGGAAGGCGAAGCCGACGTCGCCGAAGATGGTCGCGTTCTGCGCCCAGGAGATCACAGTGCGCGGGCTCATCACCGTCGAAATGTCCCCGGCCATGAAGCCGCGGCGCGTGAGCTCGGCGACCTTGATCATCTTCGCCACCTCCTCGCGGCCGCCCTCATGGTCATATTCGCCGGACTTGGCGAGGACGATGCGCGCCTCGGTCTCGGCCGGCAGATAGTTGAGCGTGACCACGATGTTCCAGCGGTCCATCTGGCCCTGATTGATCTGCTGGGTGCCGTGATAGAGGCCGGTCGTGTCGCCGAGGCCCACCGTGTTGGTGGTCGCGAAGATGCGGAAATAGGGGTGCGGGCGGATCACCCGGTTCTGGTCGAGCAGGGTGAGCTTGCCCTCCGCCTCCAGCACGCGCTGGATGACGAACATCACGTCCGGGCGTCCCGCGTCATATTCGTCGAAGACGAGCGCGGTCGGCGTCTGCAGCGCCCATGGCAGCAGGCCTTCGCGAAACTCGGTGACCTGCTGCCCATCCTTCAGCACGATCGCGTCGCGGCCGATCAGGTCGATGCGGCTGATATGCGCGTCGAGGTTGATCCGGATCAGCGGCCAGTTCAGCCGGGCGGCGACCTGCTCGACATGGGTGGACTTGCCGGTGCCGTGATAGCCCTGGATCATCACGCGGCGGTTCCTGGCGAAGCCGGCGCAGATAGCGAGCGTCGTGTCCGGATCGAAGACATAGGCCGGATCGAGATCGGGCACGCGCTCGTCCGCCTCCGAGAAGGCAGGCACCTCCATGTCGCTGTCGATGCCGAACAGCTCGCGCACCTTCACGATCTTGTCGGGCGCGTCCAGCACGGTCGCGGCGCGGCTTTCGGGGTTGACGTTGGGAATGTCTGCCATGTCTCGTGTCTCTTGAATCCAATGGTCAGGCGAAGGCGGGGCGGCCCTTGAGCGCCGTATACGCCTCGATAACGTCGCTCAATGCCTTCTCGTGGCTGCGGTCGCCGCCGTTGCGGTCGGGATGGTAGCGGCGCAGCAGCTCGGCATAGCGCATCCTGAGCGCGCGGCGGTCGACGTCGATATCCAGCCCGAGCGTGCGCAGATGCCGCCGGTCGGCCTCGGACAGCGGACGGCCATCCTTGCGCTCGCGCGGCGCCGTGGCGCGGAAGCGCGCGCCGATCGCGTCGAGCGGATCGACGAAATCGGCCCACCGCGGCGGCCGGTCGGCGCCATTGGCGGCGAAGGCGCGGGTTTCGCGGTCCCAGCCGCCATAGGGGTTCTGCGCCGCGGCAATCTCCTCCGGGCTCATGCCCTCGAACCAGTTGTAGCTGGCGTTGAACTCGCGGACATGATCGAGGCACAGCCAGCGCCATTCGCCGGGCCCGTCGAAATTCGGACGCCGCTCGCCGGGCGCGCGAAACTCGCCCGGCTCGGTGCAGCCCGGCCAGGCGCACGGCTCCGCCCGGCCCTCGACCCGGCCGTGGAACCTCTGCTTTCTTGCGGTTGTGGCCAAACCCTGCCCTTCTTCCTTCGACCCCACTATATAGGGGCAATGCCAAGCACTTTCACCGGCACGGTCGCCGCCGAAATCGCCACCCGCCTCAATGCCGCGCTCGCCCCGTCGCACCTCGAGGTGATCAACGACAGCGCGAAGCATCGCGGCCATGCGGGTGACGACGGCAGCGGCGAGAGCCACTTCACGGTCATCATCGAATCCCCGGCCTTCGCGGGCAAGACCCGCCTCGAACGCCAGCGTGCCGTCAACGCCGCGCTTGGCGACCTGCTCCGCGAGCGCATCCATGCCCTCGCCATCCGGGCGAAAGCGCCGGGTGAGTAGGGCGGCGCCAGCTCGCTCCACGCCGTTCGGGCCGAGCGTGTCGAAGCCCGTTCCTTCCCTCCTGCGCCCCCCGCCGGCCCGCACCCCGCGACTTCGCGCCGGCCGACCGGCGGGACGCGCCGGCGATTGTTGGATACAAGTAGGACTTCGCGTGCCATCCTTGGCCCATGCCGACCTTGTGCCCGCGCCTCCCCGATTCGCCCCGCCTCGTCGCGATCGCTCGCGCGCCGGACGCCCCCCCCCCGCGATTCCGTATGACTTCCACGCCACTCGCGCCGCTCGCGCCACTTGCGCCATTCGCGGCCGGGGACGAACGACGAGGCCTGCGATGAGCGACGATCCCTTTCTCCAGACGCTGCTGCCCGCGACCCACGATCTCGGCGGCTTCAAGGTCCACCGCGTGCTGCCCAAGCGCGAGCGCCGGACGATCGGGCCGTTCATCTTCTTCGACCAGATGGGCCCCGCGAAGCTCGCCCCCGGGACGGGCATCGACGTGCGGCCGCACCCGCACATCAACCTCGCCACCGTCACCTATCTCTTCGCCGGCGCGATCGACCATCGCGATTCGCTCGGCACCGTCGCGCGGATCGAGCCGGGCGCGGTGAACCTGATGACGGCGGGCAGCGGCATCGCCCATTCCGAGCGCTCGCCCGCCGAGCTGAGGCCCGCCGGCCCCGACCTGTCCGGCATCCAGACCTGGCTCGCCCTTCCTTCCGACAAGGAGGAGATGGACCCGGCCTTCGAGCATGTCGCGCGCGACGATCTGCCGCAGGTCGAGGCGCCCGGCGCGATCGCGCGCGTCGTGATGGGGACGCTGTGGGGCGCGACCTCGCCCGTCACCTGCCACAGCCACACCATCTATGCCGACATCCATCTCTTCACCGGCGGCGCCATGCCGATCGAGCCGGACGCCGACGAGCGCGCCGTCTTCCTCGCCGAGGGCGATGCGTCGCTGGAGGGGATCGAGCTGGCGCCGAGCACGCTCTATTTGCTGCGGCCCGGCATCGCCGCGACGCTGCGCTCGACGCACGGCGGCCATGTCATGCTCTGCGGCGGCGCGCCGCTCGACGGGCCGCGCCACGTGTGGTGGAACTTCGTCTCCTCGCGCCGCGAGCGGATCGAGCAGGCGAAGCAGGACTGGAAGGCCGGCCGCTTCCGCCTCCCGCCCGACGACCATGACGAGTTCATCCCTCTCCCCGAAGTGCCGACGACGGTGACCTATCCGTGATGTCCGAAGCGCGACGCATTGCGCTTTCCACCGGCGTCGCGCTCGAGGTCGCCGCCGCCGGGGCGACGGCGGGCGAGCCGATCGTCCTCCTCCACGGCTTTCCGGAATCGCGCCGCACCTGGCGCGCCGTCGCGCCGGCGCTGGCGCGGGACTTCCGCGTGGTCGCGCCCGACCAGCGCGGCTTCGGCAGGTCGGACCGGCCGGAGGGCGTCGAGGCCTATGCGATCGACCGTCTGGTCGCCGATGTCCTCGCCCTCGCCGACGCGCTGGAGATCGGGCGCTTCACCCTGGTCGGGCACGACTGGGGCGGCGCGGTCGCCTGGGCGGTGGCGCTGAAGCATCCCGACCGGCTCCGCCGGCTGGTCGCCGTCAATTCCCCCCACCCGCTCGTCTTCGAGCGCAGCCTGATCGAGGACGCGGCGCAGCGCGCGGCTTCCCAGTATATCCGCGCCTTCCGCGATCCCGGCATGGAGCGGGCGATCGCCGCAATGGGGCTGAAGCGCTTCTTCGAGAAGAGCTTCGCCGGCCATGTCGATCTTTCGATCATCCCGCCGGAGGAGCGACGCATCTATCTCGACGAGTGGGCGGCGCCGGGCGCGCTCACCGCGATGCTGAACTGGTATCGCGCGAGCCGGATCCTCGTCCCCGCGCCCGGCGAGGCGGCGGCGCTGCCGGACTGGGCCGGGGCGCCCTTCCCGTCCGTCGCGGTGCCGACGCTGGTCATTTGGGGCCTCAGGGACAAGGCGTTGCTCCCCCTCCAGCTGGAGGGGCTGCCGGAGCTGGTGGAAGACCTCGCCGTCGCCGCGACGCCCGAGGCGGGCCATTTCATCCCGTGGGAGCGGCCCGAATTCGTCGTCGCGGCAATCCGGGATTTCATCGCCGAGACGGCTTAGCTATGGCGCTCGGCATGTCCACGACCCCCAGGAAATCGCTCTCCCGCTCAGCCGCGCGGCTCGCCGCCGTACAGGCGCTCTACCAGCAGGAGATGGAGGGAACGCCGCTTCCCGCCCTGCTCCACGAGTTCCACGAGCATCGGCTCGGCGCGACCATCGACGATGTCGAATATGCCGAGGCGGAGGTCGATTTCTTCGACGACGTGGTCAGCGGGGTCGATGCGCAGCGCGCGGAACTGGACGGGCTGATCGAGGCGAGGCTCGCCAAGGGCTGGACGCTCGCGCGGCTCGACAAGCCGATGAAGGCGATCCTGCGCGCCGGCGCCTACGAGCTGGTCGCGCGCCGCGACGTCCCGGTCGGGACCGCGATCAGCGAATATGTCGACGTCGCCAAGGCCTTCTACGACGCGCGCGAGAGCGGCTTCGTCAACGGCCTGCTCGACGCGATCGCGAAAGAGGCGCGGAAATGACACCGCCCTCCCTCCCCGCCCGCGCGGCGAACGGGAGGGCCGGATGAGCGGCGAGGCCGCCTTCATCGACCTGCTGCGCGCGCTGGCGCGCGATCCCGCCGCGCGGGGGCTGATGGACGACGCGGCGGTGCTGGAGGTGGGCGGCGCGCGGCTGGTGCTGACCCACGACATAATTGTCGAGGGCGTGCACTTCCTGCCCGACGATCCGCCGGCCGACATCGCCTGGAAGCTCGTCGCGGTGAACCTGTCGGATCTCGCCGCCAAGGGCGCGACGCCGCTCGGCGCGCTGCTCGGCTATGCGCTTGGGAAAGCCGACTGGGACCGGGCCTTCGCGGGGGGGCTGAGGGCTGCGCTCGCCGCGTTCGACATGCCGTTGCTCGGCGGCGACACGGTGGCGATGCCGGCGGAGTGCGCCCGCGCGCTCGGCCTCACCGCGATCGGCCGGGCGGACGGCCCGGTGCCGAGCCGCGGCGGCGCCCGGCCCGGCGACGAGCTTTGGGTCAGCGGCGCGATCGGCGATGCCGGCGCCGGACTGGCGCTCCTGCGCGCCGGCGAGGCGGAGCCGGCGCGGCTCGTCGAACGCTACCGCCGCCCGCGCCCGCGCCTGGAGGCCGGGCGTCGCCTCGCGCAACTCGCGCGCGCGATGATGGACGTTTCGGACGGCCTGCTCATCGACGCCGGGCGGATGGCGGCGGCGAGCGGGTGCGGCGTCGCGATCGCGCTGGAAGCGGTGCCGCTCTCGGCCGACTATCTCGCCCTTCGCGGGGAGGGCCGCGCGGCGCGGCTCGCCGCCGCGACCGCCGGAGACGACTACGAGCTGCTCTTCGCCGCGCCGCCCGAGGCGGCCGCGCGCCTGCGCGCGCTGGCCGCCGAGATCGGCCTCGCCCTCACCCGCATCGGCGCCTTCGCGGCCGGCGCCGGCCTCGCGCTCACCCACGCCGGCGCGGCAGTCGCCCTGCCCGGCCGGCTCGGCTTCGAGCATGGCGCCGACAAGGGCGAGTCTTGTTGAACTCCCCCCCTTTCCTTCGTAAACCGCCTGCCACACCCGGGCGCTAGCACATCGCGACGCTGCCTAATGACATAAGAAAGTTAGGGGGGAGTTGAATGAACGTCGTGCTCATCGCCATCGCATGCGGCGTCCTCGCCGTACTCTATGGCGCCATTACCATCAGTCAGGTTCTGAAAGCGCCGGCGGGCAACGAGCGGATGCAGGACATCGCCGCCGCCGTGCAGGAAGGCGCGCGCGCCTATCTCGCGCGCCAGTATCGCACCATCGCGATTGTCGGCGTGATCGTCGTCGCGCTGGTCGCCTGGTTCCTCGGCCCGGTCTCCGCGATCGGCTTCGCCATCGGCGCGATCCTCTCCGGCGTCACCGGCTTCGTCGGCATGAACGTGTCGGTGAAGGCCAATGTCCGCACCGCGGAAGCGGCGCGCGGCTCGCTCCAGGGAGGCCTCACCATGGCCTTCCGTTCCGGCGCGATCACCGGTCTGCTCGTCGCCGGACTCGGCCTGCTTGCGATCGCCGGCTTCTTCTGGGCGCTGATCGGCCCCGGCGGCCACGCGCCCAATGACCGCATCGTCGTCGATGCGCTCGTCGCGCTCGCCTTCGGCGCCTCGCTGATCTCGATCTTCGCGCGTCTCGGCGGCGGCATCTTCACCAAGGCCGCCGACGTCGGCGCCGACCTGGTCGGCAAGGTCGAGGCAGGCATTCCGGAGGACGATCCCCGCAACCCGGCGACGATCGCCGACAATGTCGGCGACAATGTCGGCGACTGCGCCGGCATGGCCGCCGACTTGTTCGAAACCTATGTCGTGACGCTCGGCGTCACCATGGTCTCGGTCGCGCTCACCCTGTCGGGCGAGAGCGCCGACCTGCTGCTCCGCCTGATGGCGCTGCCGCTGATCATCGGCGGCGCGTGCATCGTCACCAGCATCATCGGCACCTTCATGGTCCGCCTCGGCAGCTCGCAGTCGATCATGGGCGCCCTTTACAAGGGCTTCTGGGCGGCCGCGATCCTCGGCGCCGTCGCGGTTTGGTTCGCGACGCAATATGCGCTTGGCGACATGAACGCGACGCTCGCCACGCTGGACGGCGTCGGCGGCGCGACCATCGCGATCACCGGCACCAAGCTCTTCATCTGCATGCTGATCGGCCTCGCGCTGACTGGCGCGCTGGTGTGGATCACCGAATATTACACCGGCACCAAGTTCCGCCCGGTCCGCGCCATTGCGCGGGCCTCGGAGACCGGCCACGGCACCAACGTGATCCAGGGCCTTGCCGTCAGCCTCGAGGCGACCGCGATGCCGACCGTCGTGATCGTCGTCGCGGTGATTGCCGCCTATCAGCTCGCCGGCGTGATCGGCGTCGCCTTCGGCGCGACCGCGATGCTGGCGCTCGCCGGCATGGTCGTCGCGCTCGACGCCTACGGCCCGGTCACCGACAATGCCGGCGGCATCGCCGAGATGGCGGGCCTGCCCGACGAGGTGCGCGACCGCACGGACGCGCTCGACGCGGTCGGCAACACCACCAAGGCGGTGACGAAGGGCTATGCGATCGGCTCGGCCGCGCTCGCCGCGCTGGTGCTGTTCGGCGCCTACACGACCGACCTCAAGGAGTTCTTCCCGGACGTTCCGGTCGATTTCTCGCTCTCCAACCCCTATGTGATCGTCGGCCTGCTGCTCGGCGCGTTGCTGCCCTACCTGTTCGGCGGCATCGGCATGACCGCGGTCGGCCGCGCGGCGGGCTCGGTGGTCGAGGACGTGCGCGCGCAGTTCCGCGACAATCCGGGGATCATGGAGGGCACGGTGCGTCCCAATTACGGCCGGACCGTGGACCTCGTTACCCGCGCCGCGATCAAGGAGATGATCGTCCCCTCGCTGCTGCCGGTGCTGGCGCCGATCCTAGTCTATTACGTCATCACCGCGGTCGCCGGCCAGCCCTCGGGCTTCGCCGCGCTGGGCGCGCTGCTCCTCGGCGTCATCGTCTCCGGCCTGTTCGTCGCCATTTCGATGACCTCGGGCGGCGGCGCCTGGGACAATGCGAAGAAATATATCGAGGACGGCCACTATGGCGGCAAGGGATCGGAGGCGCACAAGGCCGCCGTCACCGGCGACACGGTCGGCGATCCCTACAAGGATACGGCCGGCCCGGCGGTCAACCCGATGATCAAGATCACCAATATCGTCGCGCTGCTCCTGCTTGCGGCGCTGGCGGGTCACGCCGCCGGCTGAGGCCGGAGCAACCGGTCATGTCTTACGGGAACCCCGCCCGGCCGCATCGGGCGGGGTTTCATTTTGAGCGGCAAACCGTTAAGGGCGACCGTCCCTTTTTTGCGGCAAGGATCTGAATGGCAAAGGAAGAACTTCTCGAGATGCGCGGGCGGGTAGTGGAGTTGCTGCCCAACGCGATGTTCCGTGTCGAACTCGAAAACGGTCACGAAATTCTCGGCCACACCGCCGGCAAGATGCGCAAGAACCGCATCCGCGTGCTGACCGGCGACGAAGTCCTGGTCGAGCTGACGCCCTACGATCTCACCAAGGGCCGTATCACCTATCGCTTCAAGTAAGCGGCGCGCGGGGCCGTGCGGCTGATCCTCGCCTCGCAGAGCCCGCGCCGGCTCGAACTGCTCGCCCGCCTGGGCGTCGTGCCCGACGCGGTCGTTCCCGCCGATCTCGACGAAACCCCGCTGCCCGGCGAGCTGCCCGCCCCCTATGCGCGGCGAATCGCCGCGGCGAAGGCGGCCGCCGTCGCCGGACCGGGCGCGCTGACGCTCGCCGCCGACACGGTGGTCGCCGTCGGCCGCCGCATCCTGCCCAAGGCCGAAAGCGAGGCTGAGGCCCGCGCCTGCCTCGAACTGCTCTCCGGTCGCCGCCATCGCGTCCATTGCGCGATCAGCCTGATCGACGCCGAGGGCAAGGCGCGCCACCGGCTCGTCACCTCGATCGTCGCCTTCAAGCGTCTCGCGCGCGAGGAAATCGACGCCTATCTCGCCAGCGGCGAATGGCAGGGCAAGGCCGGCGGCTATGCCATCCAGGGCCGCGCCGAGGCGCTGGTCCGCTATCTCTCCGGCTCCTATTCGGGCGTGATGGGCCTCGCGCTTTACGAGACGCGGATCCTGCTGCGCGCCGCGGGCTATCCGCTTGGCTGAATGGCTCTACGAGGAAGGGATCGGCGAGAATCGCGCGATCCTGGTCGAGGACGGTGAGATCGTCGAGGCGGCGATCGAGCGGCCCGGCCTGCGCGCGGGCGCGGTGGTGGCCGGGCGCCTTTCGCGCGTCCTCGTCCCCGCGCGGCGCGGCCTCGTGGAAACGGCAGGCGAGACCGTGCTCGTCGAGCCTTTGCCGCCTGGCGTCACCGAGGGCGCGAGGGTTCGCGTCGAGATCGGGCGCGAGCCGATCGGCGAGCCGGGCCGGCCCAAGCTGGCGCGCGGGCGGATCACCGAGGCCGCCGAGCGCGACGGCCCTCCCCTCGTCGAGCGTATCGGCCGCTGCACGCGGCTGCGCCCGACCGACCCCGACCTGTTCGAGCGGCACGGCTGGTCCGAACTGGTCGAGGAGGCGGTGACGGGCGAGATCGCCTTTCCGGACGGCGCGCTCAGGATGAGCCTGACGCCGGCGATGACGCTGTTCGACGTGGACGGCGCGATCGAGCCGGAGGCGCTGGCGATTGCCGGCGCGGCGGCGGCCGGGCGCGCGATCCGGCGCTTCGGCATCGGCGGCTCGATCGGCATCGACCTGCCCACCCTCGCCTCGCGCGCCGCGCGCCAGCGCGCGGCGGCGGCGCTCGACGCGGTATTGCCGCTGCCTTTCGAGCGCACCGCGGTCAACGGCTTCGGCTTCCTCCAGGTCGTGCGCCGGCGCGAGCGCGAATCGCTGCCTGAGCTGCTGCGCGGCGACCCGGCGGGCGCCGCCGCCCGCGCCCTGCTGCGCCGCGCCGCGCGCACGCTGGGCGCGGGCGCGCTCGAACTCGTCGCCGCGCCGGCGGTGATCGACCTGATCGAGGCGGAGCCGGCCTGGATCGAGACGCTGTCGCGACAGGCGGGCGCCACGATCCGGTTGCGCCGCGATGGCGGCCGCACCACATGGGGCGGGTATGTCCAGCGCGTCCAAGACTGAACGGGATACCTGTCCGCTGTGCGGCAAGCCCACCGTGGCGGCGCACAAGCCGTTCTGCGGCCCGGGGTGCCGCGACCGCGATCTTCTCAACTGGCTCGGCGACGCCTATCGCGTCCCCGGCCCGCCCGCCGAAGGCCATGAAGAGGGGCTGGACAGGGAGCCGGAGGCCCCTCTATAGGCCGCCTTTCCGCACTTCCGCGGGGAACGCCCAGGTAGCTCAGTTGGTAGAGCACGTGACTGAAAATCACGGTGTCGGTGGTTCGATTCCGCCCCTGGGCACCACCTCCTTCTCCATTCGATCGTAGAGACCTTCAGGTGATGGCCGCGGGACGAAAACGGCGGCGCAGCCCGATCGCTCGGGCCGTCGCCGCCGTGCGCATGTCGCGAGTCCTCAGGCTCGAAGCTGGAGCCGCACGTCGCTGCTGTCGATCATGTGCGATCGCGCCTTATTGAATCTCGTTGCTGACAAGGTGTGTCAGCTTTTCCGGGTTCTGCACGACGTAAATCCCGACGATCCGGTCGTCCGCGATCTCGAGGGCCGTGGTCTGCAGCATCGCCCCCCCTTCGATTGTGACGAAGCCCGGCAGACCGTTGATCAGGCCGTAGCGGACGAGGCGCGACGGCATGCGCGCGAAATATTCGGCGAGCCGCGCGTGCAGCCGGAGAACCTCGTCGCGCCCGATGATGGGCTCGATCGTCGCGCGCGTCCTGCCGCCGCCGTCGGCGAAGGCGGTCACGTCGGCCGCGAGCAATGCGCGCAGGCTCCGCATGTCGCCGCTGCGCGAGGCGACGAAGAACGCCTCGGCGATCTCGCGGCCGCGCTCCTTCTGCATCGGGAAACGTGGCCGCGCCGTCCGCACATGCGCCCGCGCCCGGCTCGCCAGCTGGCGGCAGGCCGCCGGCTCGCGCTCCAGCGTTCGCGCGACTTCGTCGAAGCTCATGCCGAAGACGTCGTGAAGCAGGAACGCGGCGCGCTCCAGCGGGGAGAGGCGTTCGAGCGCCATCAGCAGCGGCAGGGTGATGTCGTCGAGCTGGCCGTCGATCGGCTCGATGACGGGCTCGGGCAGCCACGGCCCGACATAGGCTTCCCGCTTTCGGCGCGCCGACTGGAGCTGGTTGAGGCTAAGCCGCGCGACGATCCGGCGCAGCCAGGCCTCGGGATCGCGAATATCGTGCCGGTCGGTGCGGAGGCACCGCAGGAACGCCTCCTGGACGATATCCTCCGCATCGGCGATCGAGCCCAGCATCCGGTATGCGACCCTGATCAGCTTCGGGCGCAGCAGATCGAACGTTTCCGCCCACAGCCGCCGCGCGTCGCGCAGTTCATCCGGCATGGACCGAGCTCACGCGATAGAGCGCCGGCTGGACGCTTTTCGCGACCGCGGCCAGCCTGCCGATCTGCGCCTGCGCGTCCGGATTCTTCATCAGCCGCTCGAAATCCTCCTTCGACGCCCATTGGGCATAGTTGACGACGCGCGTTCCGTCGAAACTGCTGTGAATATTGACCGAAACGAAGCCCGGTTGGCGGCGCATCACCGTGTCGGTGACTTCGGCCAGCAACCGGACCAGCTCGGCCTGCCGCTCCGGCTCCACCTCATAGACGTTGATGAGCGTGACGACGTTGCTGTCAGGATCGATGGTGACGACTTTCGCGCCGGTCATGTGCTTTCTCCCGTGTGTTGGTGTGTTGGTCTCCCGGTGTCAGGACAAGGCGGGAGCGCGATTTGTGACATCTCGCCCGATTTCTTGCGCGAGCGCTCGAGCCACGCGATCGGCAGGCGAACTCCAAATCCGGCTTGACCCGGCGGGGCGGCGAACCCACAGAGCGAGGCGCGGCCGGTTTAGCTCAGCTGGTAGAGCAGCGGTTTTGTAAACCGAAGGTCGGGGGTTCGAGTCCCTCAACCGGCACCAGCGGCCTCAGCCTCAGTGGGCGCTTTCCCCTACCCCATCGCGCAGCGCCCGGATGAGGCGGGACATGTTGGCGATGTAGGTGCCGGTGGAAATACCGATCACCGGGTGGTCCGTAGGGTAAGGCGAGGTGTCGCTGGCGTCGCCGGAATGGGTCGAGCGGTAGTCGCCCGGAGCGACCTGCTCGCTGCCGGGGCCGCGATAGGGATTGCTCGTCGCCCGCAGCGGCGTCGGCCACCAGCCTTCCCGGTTCAGCGTCGCAATCAGGGTCGCGGGCTCGGCCGCCCGTTCGGCGTTGAGATCGGAGCCCGCGTCGAGATCGGTGACGAAGTAGGCGGGCAGCGGCGCGTGCCCCGGCGCCCTGAGCGGCGAGGCGGCGGCAAGCGCCGCCGGGTCCATCGCCAGCGCCTCGCGATACGCGCGGCGAAGCGCGTCGAGATCGATCGCGCGGAAGGCCGAATAGTGGCCGAGCGTGTGGCTGGGGTCGTAATCCCAGTAATAGGCGCCGTTGACGACGTTCGAGCCGCGCCGGTGGACATAGATCGGCCGGTTGGTGCCGATCTCGATGAAAGTCGGGAAGTCGCGGCCACGGCGCGCCGGATCGGGCGGCAGGCGCACCGACTCCAGCCAGTCGATCGCCTCCGGGATGCGGGCGAGATAGCGGGTGTCGCCGGTCAGGCGGAAAAAGCCGATCAGCGCGCGTATGTTCGCCGCCGTCGTGTGCGTGACGAGCGCGCGCGGCTCGTAGCTTCGCGCTCCGTCCGGCTGGAGGTCGAGCGTATATTGCAGGCCCCAGCCCGGCTGCGGCTGGCCCATCTCCGTCACCAGGAAGACGCTCATCCCCCGGATGATCGCGTCCTTGACGCGCGTCTCGCCGAGCGATGCGTAGCACATCAGCAGGAAACGCAGATTCTCGGCGGCGACGTCGTCGTTGAAGGTGATGTCGTCGCCATAGGCCGGCCAGCGGTCGTCGTGCGGCCAGCGCTGCGGCCAGCCGCCGACCGGATACTGACTGCGCAGGACGAAATCGATCGCCTTGTCGAACGGCGGCCGATAGCACGGGTCGCGCTTTTCCAGATAGATGCGGAGCAGGAACTGCATCGCCTCCGACGAGCCGGCGTCGTCAAACGTGGCGTTGTCCGAATAATGCTGGAACTCCTCCATGCGCCACGCATTCGCGCCGATCGTCGCGTACCAGCGCCGCGTCGAGCCCGGCCCGGCGAAGTCGTAGAAATAGTTCCAGCCGCCGCTGCTGTGCTGCGCGGCGATCAGCGCCTCGGCGACGCCCTGCGCCGCGCGGTAATAATATTCGTCATGCGTCGCGTGATAGGCGTCGAGGAACAGGTGGCCCATGGTCGCCGTGCCCGGCGGCTGGATCCAGATCATCGTCGGCTAGGCCTCGATCTCGCCCCATCGGCGCGACATGTCCGGGAGGTAGGACCAGACATAGCCGCCATGCACGGCGACGCGGCTCACCATGAACTCGGTCGCGCGGCGCATCGTCGCCTCGATCTCGGCGCGCGAGGGCGGCGGATCATGGCCAGAGCGCCAGCCTGCGGCCCCAGGCGAAGAACAGTTCGGGCCAGTGCTCCACCGAAAGGCCGCGCGCGAGGCGGAGGCCGAAGCCATGGCCGCCGTCCGGGAAAAGGTGAGTTTCGGTTGCGACGCCCCGCGCCCGCAGCGCCTCGCGCAGCAGCAGCGTGTTTTCGACCGGCACGGCCGGATCGTCCTCGGCATGGAGGAGGAAGGTCGGCGGCGCCTCGGCGGTGATGTGGAGGTGCGGCGAGTGCGCGCGTTCCAGCTCCGGCGCGGCGTCGGCGCCGATCAGGTTGGCGCGCGAGCCTTCGTGCGCGACCGGGCGCCGCATCGCGACGACCGGGTAGATCGGCGCCGCCGCGTCGGGCCGCGCCGACACCTCGTCCGCGGCGTCGACCGGGCGGTAGGTCGGCGTCCCGAAGCGGGCGATGAGATCGGCGCAGACATGGCCGCCGGCGGAAAAGCCCATCGCGCAGATGCACCTGGGGTCGCGCCCTTCCGGCGCGGCGCTGGCGCGGATCAGCCGCATCGCGCGCTGCGCGTCGGAGAGCGCCGTGTCCGGCCCCGCCGCCCAGCCGTCCCGCGGCAGGCGATAGAAGAGGACGAACACGGTGACGCCGCGCGCGGCGAGCCAGCGCGCCATCTCAAAGCCTTCCTTGTCGATCACGACCCAAGAATAGCCGCCGCCTGGCATGATCAGCACCGAGGCGCCATTGGGCCGCTCGGGCCGGAACAGGGCGAGGCGCGGCCGCGCGACATGGACGATGACGCGATCGTTGAAGGCGGGATCGGCACTGCGCTCGCGCACCTCCTCGGCGGGCGGCGGCATCGGTGCGCCGGGCGGCCCGTCCGGCCAGAGGTCGATCACCTCCACCGGGTCGGGATGGACCAGCGGCCGATGAGGCGCGGTGACGGGCGCCTGTCCCGCGGCGCGCGCGGCGAGGCCGAGGGCGAGCGGGGCGATCAGGACGGTGCGGCGATCGATCCGGGTCATAGCGCCGAATAGCGGAAATCACGGAAACGCGCCTCCCCACGGCCCGCCGCGTAGAGCGCCGGGCGCAGGCTGAGGGAATCGTAGGCGACATTGTGGTGGTAGCCGGAAACCTCCATCTGCACGCCGAACTTCTCCCAGCGCGCGCCATCGTCCTCGCTGGTGTGGATGGTGAGGATGTTGCAGTCGTTGGTGAGGCGGACACGCAGCCGCCGGATCGGCCGGCGCGGCCCGGCGGGCCGGCTGAGGCCGTAGCGGTGCATGACGAGGCCGTTGTCGCCGAAGCCGAGGCCGGCGAACAGGCGGCGGTTGTAGAAGAGCAGCAGCCCGGCCTCGGCGCCGGGATCGGTCTCGATCGCGGCCTCCACCCGATAGCGCTGGTCGCCGACGATGCAGCAGATCGGCGAACAGTCGGCGGGCGAGCTGCCCTTTCCGGCGACATGGAGCACGCCATCCGCGCGGCGCAGGCGGCGCATCTCGTCGGGGCCGGGGTCGTAGAAGGACCAGGTCAGGCCGAAGCGATCGGTCCGGAAATCGTCGCTGAGCGCCATGCCGTGCGGCTGCGCCCCCAGATCGATCGGCTTCGGAAGCGGCCGCGAGAGATCGCCCCCCACCGGCCGCGGCCAGCCGTCCGCGCTCCACTCGACCGGCTGAAGCAAGGTCTGGCGACCGAGCGTCCAGTAGCCGTTCTCGTAGCCGTGAAGGATCATCCACCAGCGCCCGCCCGGCCCGTCGAACAGGTGGCGTGGCCGCGCGACCACCATTTCTCGGCGGCCGACCCTGTGCGCACGATCGGGTTGCCGGGGTCGTTCTCCCAGGGTCCGTCGAGCGAGCGGGCGCGGGCGACGATCACCATATGGCCGGTTGGCGGGCCGGCGGTGCCGCCGATGGCGGTGGCGAGATACCAGTAATCGCCCCGGCGGACGAGCTTCGGCCCCTCGGGCGAGAAGGACTCGACGTCCCAGTCGTCCGGATAGCGCCACGGGTCATAGACATGCTCGATCGGCCCGGCGGTGGCGAGGCCGTCGCTCGCGAGCGGCACGCGATCGCCGCCCGAAAGGAACAGCCAGCGCCGTCCCCGCTCGTCGGCGGCATGGGCCGGGTCGATATGATCCGGCAGGTTCAGGTCCACCGGCGCGGACCAGGGCCCCTCGATCGCTCGGCGTGGATGACGTAGATCGAACGCCGGTCCGGGCGGCCCGCCGGGATGTAGAGGTAGAAGCGCCCGGCGTGCCGGACGAGATCGGGCGCCCAGACCGAGCCGATCGGCTCGCGCAGCGCTGCCGTAATGGGCCGCCAGTTCACCAGGTCCCGGCTGTGCCAGATGGTGAGGCCCGGATAGGCGTCGAAGCTGGAGAAGGTGACGTAATAGTCCTCGCCGACGCGCAGCAGCGACGGATCGGGATGATCGCCGGCGAAGACGGGGTTGAGGAAGGTGCCGTCACCGAGATCAGCCCGGCGCTGCCCCTCGATGCCGCGGCCCCAGCGCATGTCGGCAAAGGGATCGAGCGAACTCGTTGCGCGCGAACCCTGCGCGAAAAGGCGGACCGGCGCCGCCGCGGCGGTCAGGCCGGTCGCGGCGAGGAGCTTGAGGTGGGCGCGCCGGTCCATCGCGAGGTCATCGCAGCAGAGCGACCGGACGCCACCGGGAGCAGCGTCCGGCCATCGGGGAGTTGCTCGTTACTTCAGCGCTGGAAGCGCACGCCCAGCAGGATCGACCGCCGGAAGTGGTTGTACTCGTAGTTCCGGTTCGCATCGATATCGACGTAGCGATCGCGATACTCGTCGGTGAGGTTGATGCCCTCCAGCGACACCTCGAAGTGCGAATTGATCTGGTAACGGATCGCCGCGTCGAGGTTGATCGTCGAATTATAGCCTTCGAACACGTTGCCGGTGCCGCCGTTCTGGTCGATGTAGCCGCTGCGGTAGCTCAGCGACGCGCGGGCGCTGAACTTGCCGTCGTCATAGTAGAGCGTCCCGTTGAGCGCGCGCTTCGACAGGCCGAACAGCGTGGCGGTGCGGACCGTCGACTGAAGACCGCCGCCGGGCGCGATCGCCGGCCCGCTCACCGTATAGTCGGCGCTCGAATCGACGAAGGTAACGTTGAGGATGCCGCCGAAGTGGCGGAGAATCCCCGGCAGGAAGCGGAACGTCGCCTGGATGCCGATCTCGACGCCGTTGAGCGTCGCGCCCTCGCCATTGCCGATGGTCGAGATCTGCCAGGTCGGCGAGGCGCACAGCGCCGGGTCGAGCGCCGCCGGCGAGGAGGGCACCAGCACCGACACCGGCAGGCCGGTGGAATCGAAACTGTCGGTGCGGGTCACGCTGATCGGGAAGCTCGACACCTCTTTGCGGAACAGGGCGACCGAGAAGATCGACTCCGGCGCGAAATACCATTCGAGGCCGAGGTCGTAATTCGTCGCCCGATAGGGCTTGAGGAACGGATTGCCGAAGCTCACGCGCAGGTTGAAGCCGTCAGCCGATCCGCCCGGCGTCAGGTTGCCGAGGCTCGGGCGGGTCATCACCTTGGCGATGGCCGCGCGGATGATCAGGTTGTCGGCGGGATAGAGGGCGAGGTTCGCGGCCGGCAGCCAGTCGTCATAATTGCGGGTGACCTCGACGAGCTGGCCGCTGTTGTAGCCGTAGGACGACTGGTGCGTGCGCACGTAGCGCACGCCGCCGTTGAAGGCGTAGCGCAGGCCGAAG
>Ga0182748_1000860_pt1 | contig 30886 bp, 22 predicted proteins | sample eDN3rd37CKraftOP_FD_128877 | JGI IMG/M metagenome (GOLD analysis project Ga0182748, IMG submission 128877) | Enriched Organic Plus compost microbial communities from Emeryville, California, USA - eDNA 3rd pass 37_C Kraft OP (version 2) (version 2) ...
AGATGCTGCAGAAGGTCGAGATCACTGAAGCCGGCGACAGCACCGTCCTGCCGGGCGAGCAGGTCGATCTCATGGAGATGAACGAGGCCAATGCGAAGCTGAAGGCGCAGAAGAAGCGTCCGGCCGAAGGCAAGCCGGTGCTGCTCGGCATCACCAAGGCGAGCCTGCAGACCCGCAGCTTCATCTCGGCGGCCTCGTTCCAGGAGACCACCCGCGTCCTCACCGAGGCGGCGGTCCAGGGCAAGGTCGACACGCTCGACGGCCTCAAGGAGAATGTCATCGTCGGCCGGCTGATCCCGGCGGGTACCGGCGCCGGCATGAACCGCATGCGCATCGCCGCCTCGGCCCGCGACGCCGCGCTCCGCGCGCAGCATCGCAAGCTGCAGGAGGCGCTCGTCTTCCCGAACACCGCGGAAGAGGAGCATGCGGCCGAGCTCGCCCAGGGCCCGGAAGCCGCGATCGGTGACGATCCGCTCGGCGAGGTGACTCCGACCGGCCACGGCACCGACGCCGATGCCGGAGACTATCTGAACAGCTGATCCCGAAACCCGGGACCGGAACGGCAAGGGCCGTCGCTCCCCGGAGCGGCGGCCCTTTTTTCCGGCTCCGGAACGATCGCCGCGCCGCCCTTCCCTTGGCGGCGGCCTTTCCAGTCGCTACGGGTCCGCGATGGACGTTTCCGACCTTCGTATCGCGCTGTTCAGCGGCAACTACAATTACGTCCGCGACGGCGCGAACCAGGCGCTCAATCGCCTGGTCGAATATCTGCTGCGCAAGGGCGCGGCCGTCCGCATCTATTCGCCGACCGTGCCCGATCCCGCCTTCCCGCCCAATGGCGAGGTGGTCAGCGTGCCGTCCGTGTCGGTGCCGCGCCGGGCCGAATATCGCGCGCCGGTGATGCTCCCGCCGCGGGCGAAGCGGGACATCCGCCGGTTCCGGCCCAACATCTTCCACGTCGCCAGCCCGGAACTGCTGGGGCATCGCGCCGTCACCCTCGCCCGCCGGATGGACGTGCCGGTGGTGGCCTCGGTCCACACCCGCTTCGAGACCTATTTCCGCTATTACGGCCTCGCCTGGCTCGAGCCGGTGGTGGAGGCGATGCTGCGGCGCTTCTACCGCCGCTGCGACGCCATCTTCGCGCCGTCGGAATCCATGGCCCAGCTCCTGCGCGAGCAGCGGATGAACTATGACGTCGGCATCTGGAGCCGCGGGATCGACCGGCAAATCTTCAATCCCGGCATGCGCAGCCTCGCCTGGCGGCGCGGGATCGGAATCGACGACGACGTGCCGGTGATCGGCTTCGTCGGCCGGCTGGTGATGGAAAAGGGCCTCGACGTCTTCTCCGACGCGATCGACCATCTCGAGCGCCGGCAGGTGCGCCACCAGGTGCTGGTGATCGGCGAAGGCCCGGCGCGCGGCTGGTTCGAGCAGCGGCTGCCGCAGGCGCGGTTCATCGGCTATCAGACCGGTACGGATCTCGGCCGCGCCGTCGCGTCGATGGACATGCTGTTCAACCCGTCGGTGACCGAGACCTTCGGCAATGTCACGCTGGAGGCGATGGCGGTCGGCATCCCGGTCGTCGCCGCGATCGCCACCGGAAGCCAGAGCCTCGTCGTCGACGGCGTCAACGGCCGCCTGATCCGCGCCGGAGCGATCGAGGCCTTCGCCGATGCGCTCGCCACCTATTGCCGGGATGCGGCGGCACGCTCGGCGGCCGGCCATGCCGGCGAGGTGATCGCCCGCCGCTACGGCTGGGACGAGGTCAACCAGCAGCTCATCGACGGCTATCTGCGGGTCATCCGCCAGCACGCCGGCGGCGGGCGCCTGCCCCGCTCCAGCGGCGTGCCCTGAGGCCTCACGTCCTTATTTCAACCGCTCGATCTTCTGCGCCGCCTCGTCGAGGATCGCCGCGATGGCGTGCAGCCTTTCCTCGTCGACCTCGCCGCCCGACACCCGGTGCCAGAGCGCCGACAGCAGATTGCCGACCGCCCGCCCGACCGGCGCGCCACCGGTCCTGCGCTGCCGCTCGCCGGCCGCGTGCAGCCGCTCGAACAATTGCTCCACCTCCTCGGCATGTTCGGCCAGATGGGCGCTTCCCTCCGCCGTCACTGCGAAGGCCTTGCGCGAGCCGCCGCCGTCCGTCTCGGCGATGAAACCCATGTCCTGCAGCATGGTCAGCGTCGGATAGACCACGCCGGGGCTCGGCGCATAGCTGCCGCCGGTCAGCTCCTCCACCGCGCGCATCAGGTCGTATCCGTGCCGCGGCTCGTCCGCGATCAGCTTGAGCAGCACCAGGCGCAGTTCGCCCGAATCGAACATCCGCCGCCGGCCGCGGCCCCGGCCGCCGCCCCATTCATTGCCCCAGTCCCATCCGGACCAGTGCCCGCCCCGGCCGCGTCCGCGGCCGCCGCCGAGGCCCATGGCCGCTATGAATTCTGGAATCCGCTCGAAATCGCGCCAGCCGCCGCAATGCCTGCCCATGATAGTCTCTCCCGTTTCAGAGTATCTAAGATATATCTTGATATTATGGGAGTCAATCGAACCGTCGTGGCGGGGGCGATCGGTGGATTCCCTTCGGGCCGCAATTGTTCTAGGTCTGCCCCGTGGCAGATTTGTTCGCCGATGATCCCCCGGCCCGGCCGGCCGATGCGCCGGAGCCGGACGAGAACGCCCCCCTCGCCGATCGGCTGAGGCCGAAGCGGCTGGACGAGGTCGTCGGCCAGGACCATCTCACCGGGCCCGAAGGCGCGATCGGCCGGATGGTGGCGGCCGGCAAGCTCGCCTCGATGATCCTGTGGGGCCCGCCGGGCACGGGGAAGACCACCATCGCCCGCCTGCTCGCCGATGCCGTCGGCATGCGCTTCGTCGCCATTTCGGCGGTTTTTTCGGGCGTCGCCGACCTCAAGAAGGTGTTCGCCGAAGCGCGCGAGCACAAGCGCATCGGCAGGCAGACCCTCCTGTTCGTGGACGAGATCCACCGCTTCAACCGCGCCCAGCAGGACGGCTTCCTTCCCTATGTCGAGGACGGGACGGTGGTGCTGGTCGGCGCCACCACCGAAAATCCCTCGTTCGAGCTCAACGCCGCCTTGCTCTCGCGCGCGCAGGTGCTGATCCTCAACCGGCTGGATTCCACCGCTCTGTCGCACCTGCTCGATCGGGCCGAAGCCCTGGTCGGCCGCCCCCTCCCCCTCGTCCCGGAGGCGCGCGACGCCCTCATCGCCACCGCCGACGGGGACGGCCGCTTCCTGCTCAACCAGGCCGAGACCCTCTTTTCGGTGAAGCTGGAGGCGCCGCTCGATCCCGCCGGCCTGTCGGCCCTGCTCCACCGCCGCGTCGCGGTCTACGACAAGGACCGGGAAGGCCATTACAATCTCATTTCCGCGCTCCACAAGGCGATGCGCGGCTCCGATCCGCAGGCGGCGCTCTACTATCTCGCCCGCATGCTGGTGGCGGGGGAAGAGCCGCTCTACGTGCTGCGGCGGATCGTCCGCTTCGCCTCGGAGGACATCGGCCTCGCCGATCCGCAGGCGCTGGTGCAGTGCCTCGCCGCCAGGGACGCCTATGAATTCCTCGGGTCGCCGGAGGGCGAGCTGGCGATCGTCCAGGCCTGCCTCTATTGCGCCACCGCGCCCAAATCCAACGCCGCCTACAAGGCCCAGGGCGCCGCCTGGCGCGCCGCGCGCGATACCGGGTCGCTGATGCCGCCGAAGAACATCCTCAACGCGCCGACCCGGCTGATGAAGGACATCGGCTACGGCAGGGACTATGCCTATGACCATCAGGCGCCGGACGCCTTCTCCGGCGACGATTACTGGCCGGAGGAAATGAGCCCGCAGACTTTCTACCGGCCGTCGCCGCGCGGGTTCGAGGCGAAGATCGCGGAGCGCATCGCTTATTGGGATGGGCTTCGAAAGGAACGGTCAAAGGATTGATGCTATCGATCCGTCCGGAATAACGACACCAGGGACAGGCAGGGGAGCCGCAATGTACGAGACGCATTCCAACGCAGCATATTGGCAGGACCGGCTGTACGACTGGGGCCCGCGCATCCTCGGCGCGGTCGCCATCCTCGTCATCGCCTGGCTGCTGGCGCGCGCCGCCCGCTGGGCGATCGCCAAGGTGGTCGATCGCGTTCCGGTGCTGCAGCGGCACAATGAGATGGAGCCGGGCAAGACCGTCGGCGGCCTGATCGGCGACGTCGCCTTCTGGCTGATCCTGCTGGTCGGCATCCTGCTCGCGCTGCAGCCGATCGGCCTCAGCCAGGTGCTCGAGCCGGTGCGGGAACTCACCACCAACACCTTCGCCTTCATCCCCAATCTGATCGCCGCCGGGCTGATCTTCTTCATCGGCCTGGTCATCGCCAAGATCGTGCGCCGCATCGTCGAAAGCGCGCTGCTGGTCGCCAATGCCGACAGCTGGTTCCGCAAGACCGGCCTGCTCGAAACCAGCGGCGTGGCGCCTTCCGAGCCCGCCGGCGGGCCGTCGGCGCCCGCGCTGCGGCCCTCGATCAGCCGCTCGGTGGGCACCATCAGCTTCTTCCTGATCATGATCCCGGTCACCATCATGGCGTTCGATGCGCTGCAGATCGAGGTCATCGCCGGCCCGGCGCGGGAGATGCTGACCACCATCCTGCTCGCATTGCCCAAGGTGATCGGCGCGCTGATCCTGCTCGCCATCGGCTATATGGTCGGCAAGATCGCCAAGAGCGCGGTCGAGCAGATCCTGCCGTCGATGGGCTTCGACCGGGCGGTGAACGCGATCGGCATCACCGCCGAAAGCACCACGCCGTCGCGCACCGCCGGCACCATCGTCATGGTCGCCATCCTGCTGTTCTTCGCGATCAAGGCGGCCGAGCTGCTCGATTCCCCGATCATCGCCATCATGCTCGCCCAGGCGCTGGAGCTGGGCAGCCGGGTGCTCTTCGGCACCGGCATCATCCTCGCCGGCGTGGTGATCGCCCGCATCGTCTCCAGCCTCGTCGGCAGCACCGGCACCGAAGGCTGGCTGCCGGCGATCCTCAAATGGTCGATCGTCGCTCTTTCGGTCGCGATGGGGCTGCGCTTCATGGGCCTGGCGAACGAGATCGTGATCATCGCCTTCGCCTCGATCATCGGCTCGGCGGCGGTCGCCTGCGCCCTTGCCTTCGGCCTCGGCGGCCGGCCCACGGCGCACAAGTTGCTGGAACAGTGGACCGACGGCAACCGTCCGCCCCGGGCGCCGTCCCGCCCGCGCGCGCCCAGGGCGCCGGACGACAGCCAGCCGCCTTTGGTGTGAGCCGCTTCGCCCGCTTCGCCGCCGTCGACTGGTCGGGCGCGAGGGGACGGCGGCACCGGGGCATTGCCGTCGCACTCTGCGAAGCGGGCGCCGCCGCGCCGCGGCTGGTGATGCGCGACCGGCCCTGGTCGCGCACCGAAGTGCTCGACTGGCTGCTGGCGACCGCACGGGAGGCTCCCACCCTGTTCGGCTTCGACTTCAGCTATGCGCCGCCGATCGTCGGCCGCGGCGCCTATCTGCCGGGAGAGGCGGTGCCGGCGGATGCCAAAGGCTTCTGGGCCTATGTCGATTCCGTCTGCGACGACGAGGATCTCGGCGCCGCCAGCTTCCTCGAACGCCGTCACCGCCGCCATTTCTATTTCGGCGCCGCCGACGGCGCCAAGGCGGACTTCCTCCACCACCGGGTGTGCGAGCTCGCCTTCAACGCCACCGGCGGCGGCAAGGCCTCGACCCTCTATGATGCGATCGGCGCCTCCCAGGTCGCCAAGGCGAGCTTCGCCGGCATGCGGCTGCTGCACCGGCTGGACGGGCAAGTGCCGGTCTGGCCGTTCGATCCCGTGCCGCCGGACGGCAGCCTCGTCGTCGAAATCTATACCCGGGTGTTCATCCGCCTCGCCGGGCTCAGCGGCCGCAAGGTGCGCACGCTGGACATGCTCGGCCGCGCGCTCGCCGGGCTCGGCAGCGCCCCCTTCACCGCCCGCGCCGTGCCCAGCGACCATGAAACCGACGTGCTGATCGCCGCCGCCGGCCTGCGCGCCATCGCCGATGATCCCGCCTGGTGGGCGCCGGAAGGGCTCACCCCCGCCATCGCCCGCACCGAGGGCTGGACCTTCGGCGTCCGCTGAGTCCGGAACCGGGGCCGCCGCCGGCTGGTTGAACCTCCACAATCAGGAGGAAAGCATGGCTGCCCCGGAAAAGGTGAATGCACTGAAATTGCTGGCCGACGACCATCGCAAGGTCGAAGACCTGTTCGAACGGTTCGAGAAGGCGAGCGGCGACGGCCGCAAGGAGAAACTGGCGCGGGAGATCTGCACCGAACTCAAGGTCCATGCGATGATCGAGGAGGAGATCTTCTACCCGGCGCTGCGCGGCAAGATCGACGAGGACGATCTCGACGAGGCCTATGTCGAGCATGACGGCGCCAAGATGCTGATCAACGAGATCGAGGCCGGCGAGCCCAGCGACGATTTCTACGACGCCAAGGTCTCGGTGCTGCAGGAACAGATCGAGCATCATGTGCGCGAGGAAGAGAAGATGAATGGCAACATCTTCCAGCAGGCCCGCGCCGCCGACATCGACCTCGATGAACTCGGCGGGCTCATGGCGGCCCGCAAGGCCGAACTGATGCAGCGCGCCCGGACCGAAGGCCTGCCTCCCGCCCAGCCCGCGACAATGGAGACCTGATCGGGCAGATCCTGGCCCACCCCAGCCCCACCCTTCAGGGAAGGGGCTGGGGTCGGGAAGGACCTCGCGGCCAGGCTCGAACCCCCGAGCTTCTACCGCACATGAAACAGGCTCCGATCCAGCACCCGCCCGCCTGCATCGACCAGCTCCAGCCGATGCGCCCCCGGCCCGGGGAGCACCATCACCGCCTCCCGCGCCGGCCCCAGGTCCTTGCGGTCGAGCCTCAGCCGCTCGCCGCCGGTCGCGCCGGTGGCGAGCAGGCGGATCCGCTGCCGGTCCATCGGAATGTCCGGGTCGAGCGCATAGACGGTGCCCGACAGCGGATTGACGATGCGCGGGCGGCGGGCCGCGGACGGCGCATTGCCCATCACTGCCTGCGCGGTCCCCTTCACGAAATATTCCGCCCGCGGCCGCTCGATTCCGTCGGCGAAGGCCACCTGCCGCAGCTCGACGTCCGCCGGCCGCTCCGGCGCCCGGCCCGGTCGGCTGCGGTGGAGCGCCAGCATCACTTCGCGCCACACCGGCGCGGCGCCGCTGGTGCCCGATACCCGGGTCATGCTGTCGCCCTCGGCATTGCCGATCCACACCGCCACCGTGAACCGGTCGGAAAAGCCGACGCACCAATTGTCGCGCATCGCCTTTGACGTGCCGGTCTTCGCCGCCGCCCAGAACGGCAGCCGCAGCGCGGAATCGAGCCCGAAGGTGACCGCGCGGGCATTGGCGTCCGCCATCATGTCGGCGACGATCCAGGCCGCGGCGGGCGACAGCATCCGCCGCGCCTCTCCGGGCTTCTGGTCCATCCGCAGCCGCACCGGCCGCACCCTGCCGCCGTCGGCCAGCGCCCGAAAGGCGGCCGCCTGCTCCATCAGCGTGACTTCGGCCGATCCGAGCGCGAGGCTGTAGCCATAATAGTCGCCGTCCTCGGTCAGCCCGCGATAGCCCATGTCCCACAGCCGGTCCCGGAAATTCTCCACTCCCGTCAGCAGCAGCGCCCGCACCGCCGGCACGTTCAGCGACCCGGCCAGCGCCGTGCGCACGCTTACCGGCCCCTTGAAGCTGTTGTCATAGTCGCGCGGCACGTAGAGGCCGGTCGCGGTGTCGAGCTGCACCGGGCTGTCCTCGAGGATCGAGGCGGCGGTCAGATAGCCGCGCTCGATCGCCTGGCCGTAGAGGAAGGGCTTCAGCGTCGATCCCGCCTGGCGATAGGCGGCGGCATTGTCGACATGGCGGGCGGTCGATCCCGCCCCGACTCCGCCGACATAGGCGAGCACGTCGCCGCTTTCATTGTCGACCACGATCACCGCCCCGTCGCGCGCCCGCTCGGCGAGCCCGATCAGCTGGCGTCGCAGCGCCAGGATCGCGATCCGCTGCACCTCGCGGTCGATCGTGGCGGTCACCGTCTCCCCGGGCGTGCGCAGCAGCCGCCGGGCGAGATGCGGCGCCAGCCCCGGATCGTCGGCCAGCCGCCGGTTCGGCCCCGTCATCTCGCGGGCGAGCGCGATCATGCCGGTGCAGTCGGCGATCCCGCCCAGCCGGCACGCGCGGCGCGCCACCGCGCTCGCATCGGCCTGCGGCGAGGGCAGCAGCGCGGCGAGCAGCAGCGCATCCTCCTCCCCCAGCGCGTCCGGCGCCTTGCCGAACAGCGCCCGCGCCGCCGCGCCGATCCCCTGCGTCTCGCCGCGGAAGCTGGCGAGGTTCAGATAGGCCTCGAGGATCTGCTCCTTGGTCCAGGCCGCCTCGATCGCGCGCGCCGCCCGCATCTGGCGCAGCTTGGCCCGCACGCTGCGCGTCCCCGGCCCGCCGAGCTCGGGCGCGAGGAAGCCGGCGAGCTGCATGCTGATCGTGCTCGCGCCGCGCGCGCGGCGGCCGTGGAGCGCCGCCCAGGCCGATCCGCCGAGGCTGCGCCAGTCGATCCCGCCGTGCCGTTCGAACCTCTTGTCCTCGGCCGCCACCACCGCCTCGCGCACCGCCGGCGCCACCCGGTCCAGCGGCACCCAGTCCAGCCGCCGCACCTGATGGTCGATCCGCACCGTCTCCAGCAGCCGGCCGTGGCGGTCGCGCAGCCACGCCTCGCTCGACCGCCAGCCTTCGCGCGTCTCCGTATAAGAGGGGATCGGCGGCGGCTGCGTCCAGGCCGCCAGCGTCAGCAGCGGCAGCAGCAGGGCGACGATCGCCGCCGCCGGCCGGCGCCGCAGCCATTGCCATCCCCGTCCGATCACGGCGCCCGCCCGCTCATGGGGCCACGACCAGCACCGCATTGGGCAGCGAGGCGCGGATCTCGGGCGAATACATCGCCTCGACATGGGTCGGCGGAAGCTGGAACCGGCCGTCGGTATTGATCCGCACCGCATATTCGACCGTCGTCCGCCCTCGCGGCAGCCAGTCGAAATAGGCGCGCCAGCTGTCGAACCCGCGTTCGACATAGGCGGGCCAGCCGGTGCCGCCGCTCGCCTGCGCCGCGAACAGGGCGGACTGGCCGCCGGTCCCGCTGACGATCGAGGCGCCGGCCGGGATCGGATCGGAGACCACCACCCAGGTCCGGTCGACCGGGGCGTCGATGGTGATCCGCACCTTCAGCACGTCGCCGCGGCTGATCTGCCCCGGCCGCTGGCGCTCGAGGAACTGCACCTCGCGGCTCACCTTGTAGCCGGCGAAGGCCGGCGCCGTGAGCGGCACCGCCGCGCGGACCGAAACCTGCGCCCAGGGCGCCGGCTGCGCGCTGTGGGACATCAGCAACGCGCCCGTCCCCTCGGGCAGCGGCATCCGCACCGGCGCCGCCTCGCCGAGCCGCTGGGTGTAGGTCTGGCCGCCGAACCGCAGGGTGGTGACGCCCGCCGCCGCGCCCGGATGGGCCTCGGCGAACCGGCGGGTGGCGATCACGCCCCAGGCATTGGCCGGCGTCGTGTCCCAGCGCCCGCGCGCCTGGCGCAGCGCCACGCCGATCATCATCCGCGGCGCATCCTGCTCCCAGCCGCGCCGGCCGGTCACCGCCAGCAGCGCCTTCACCGCCATTTCGTCGGCGCTCACCATCATCCACCAGGGCGCCGCCTTCGCGTCCACCAGGTCGAGCCTGGTGCCTTCATAGACGATACGGCTGCGCAGCGCCGCTTCGGCCGCCGTCCGGCGCGCCATATGGTTGCCGGGCGTCCTGTCGAGGGTGATCAGCCAGTCGGCCAGCGTGCCGGTCGGCATGTCGCGCAGCGGGATCGCCGCCTGCCCGATCATCGCCGCATTCGCCTCGCCGTTGCGGGCGAGCGCCGCCAGCGCCTGCAGGCGCAGCAGCCGGAGGTCCGCCGGCGCCTGGCTTTCCTCGCCGAGCCGCCCGTCGACAACCGCCTTCATCGCTTCGATGAGGCGCGCCTTGTGCGCCTCCGGCCAGGCGAAGCCGGCGTCGGCGGTCACCGACAGCGCATAGGCGGTCAGCGCGACCGACCCCGGCATCCCCTCGCTCGGCCAGTAGCGCAGCAGCCCGTCGGGGGCGATATAGGTGGGGAGCGCGCCCGTCAGCGCGTCCCAGGCCTCGCGGTCGCCCAGCGCCACCGCCTTGGACAGGCGCTGCTCGAAGCAGCCGTAAGGGTAAGCGGCCATATAGGCCCGGACGCCGTCCAGCGCCGGCGCCGGGGAGGCGGTGAGGCGCACCGCGACCCCGCCCCTGCCGGGCAGCGCCCCGGCCGGCGCCGCGATCGACAGCGGCGCGCCGTCCTTGACCCGCAGGAACCAGGCCGCCCACACCTCCTCGGGAACCGCCGGCACCACCTGCTCGTCCACCTGGATCCGGTCCACCGTCCGGCCGTTCGCCTCGACCGCCACCGTCCAGCGGAGCTGGTCGACCCCATCGGGGGCGAGCACCCGCCAGGTCACCGGCACCGCGCCGCCGGCCGGGATCGTCACCGTCTGCGGTGCGCCCAGGGTCACCGCCGGCTGCACGTCGGCCCGCGCCGTCACCGTCATCGGCCGCTCGGTGCCGTTGCGCAGGGTGAAGGTGGCGCCGAAGAAGTCGCCCGATCGCACCAGCGGCGGCACGCCGGAATAGATGGTGAGGTCCTGCACCGTCCGGATCGCGGCGCTGCCGGTCCCGAACAGGTCGCCGCCCGCGGTCGCCACCGCCACCAGCCGGTAGCGCGACAGCGAATCCGCCAGCGGCACGCTGAGGCGCGCCCGCCCCTTTTCGTCGAGCGGCACCCGCCCGCGCCACAGCAGCACCGGCCGGAAATCGGCACGGGTGAAGGCCGCGAGGTCGCCGCCGCCGCCGCCGCCCGCGGCCACCGCCTTGCGCCCGTAATGGCGCTTGCCGACCACCTGCATCTGTGCGGTCGAGGTGACGACCGACAGCGGCCGGTCCTGCATCATCGCCGCCAGCAGGTCCCATGTCGTGTTGGGCGAAAGCTGGAGCAGCGCCTCGTCGACCGCGGCGAAGGCGATCTCCGCGGATTGCGGCGCCCGGCCGCGCGGGTCCTTCACCTCGACGCTCACGTCCGCCGTCTCGCGCACGCGGTAGCGTTCCCGTTCGGGCCGCACCTTCACGTCCAGCCGGTTGGCTTCCCAGCCGACCCGCACCTTGGTTATCCCGAGCCGGTAGCTCGGCTTGGCGAGGTCGACCAGCGCGGTGGGATTGGCCATTTTCGGATTGAGGAAGGGAAGGTTCCAGGCCTGCGCCAGCTCGGCCAGCAGCACCCGCCACTGGGCGATCCGCCCGCGCACCGCCATCACCGAAATATAGGCGTCGGGGGCGTAGTTGCCGTCCAGCTTCACCTTGACCACCGGATTCTTGCCCGACAGCTCGGTGACGAAAGAGGACAGCACCCCTTCCCGCTCCACCGTCACCAGCACCGTTGCCTTGCGGAACGGCATCCGCACCTGGATCCGCGCCGTATCGCCGGCCTTATAGGATCTGGCGTCGGGGATGATGTCCATCCGGTCGCCATTGTCGCCGCCGAACCACCAGTCGTCGTTTCCGGCGAGATAGACGGAGGTCACCGCCCGCGCCTCATTGCCCTGCCGGTCGCGGGTGGTCGCCACCGCGATCACTTCGCCCGACACGTCGGGATCGAGCCGGCATTCGGCCATGCCCTGGGCGTCGGTCCGCGCCGCGCAGCGCGCCGCGATCCGGGTCGTGGTCGCGACATTGTCATAGGCGTAGAAGCCGCCGATCAGCCGCCGGCGGGAGGAGATGATCTCGCGGGTGTAGAGCGCCACTTCGACCGGCTGGCCGCGGATCGTCCGCCCTTCGAGGTCGAGCGCGGCGACCTTCAGCCGCAGGTCGTTCGATCGCTGCAGCCAGCCGTCCGGCCGGATGCCGAGCCGCACCGCCGAGGCATGGAGCGGGATGCCCGCCGAGGCCGTCAGCGTCTCGCCATTGGCGTCCTGATAGTCCATTTCCACGACCATCCGCGCCGAATCCTGCAGTTCGGGAATGTCGATCGGCACCCGCAGCGCGCCCTCGGCGTCCAGCGTCAGCGGTATGGTCTGTGCATTGGGGAGCTGCGGCCGGTCGCCGTCGTTGCGGTCCTCGTCGAGGGCCACCGTGCCTTCGCGCACGGGGCTGCCGCCGAACCGCCATCCGTCCCAGCCGTCGGGCATGTCGAACAGCGGCTCATAGGCGGTCCGCAGCCGCACCGGCGCCCGCGCCGCGCCGCCGCCCGACAGGAATCCGACATAGAGGTCGATCGGCATCTGCCGCGGCCGCACCGCCGGCGCCTTCGGCCCGCTCACGCTCGCCCGCATCGTCGGCAGGCGATACTCGTCGACCCGGAAGGACTGGCCGGTGTCGATCGTCTCCTTCCCGATCTTCACCCTGATGTCATAGTCGCCCATCGCCGTGCCGGTGGGCGGCGTCCATGCATTCTCCCCGATGCCGTCCGGGCCGAGGCTGAGCGGCAGTTCGTAGCTGGTCTCCGATCCCCGGTGCTGCAGGATCAGGGTGCCGCTTGCCGCCCCGCCGGACCGGAACCCGGTCGCGATCGGCATGCGGTGGACATGCTTCATGTTCACCGTCTCGCCGGCGCGCAGCAGGGTCCGGTCGAGGATGGTGTGGAAGATCGGCTCCGGCGCGCTCCAGCCGTAGGGCAGGTCGAAGTCATAGGGATGGAGCCCGTCGCTCCAGCTCGTCAGCACGAAGGAATAGTCGCCGTCCTTGCGCGCGGAGATCATCAGCGGCCCGACATCCCCGGAATCCGCATCGCAGCGCTCGTTCGACGACGGTTCGGGCAGGCCCGACGGGATCATCAGCCGCCCGTGCCGGTCGGTGGTCCCGGCCGCGAGCTGCCGCCCGGTGCAGCTGTCGGTCACCCGGATGAGCGCGCCGGCCACCGGCTTGCCGTCGCCGAGCGAGGTCACCCAGGCGAGCGAGGCGGCGCGGCCCCATTTGAAATGGACGGTCATGTCGGTGACCAATGCCGCGGCCGCGACATGGCGGGTCGCCTGCCGTCCCAGCAATTCGCGCCCCAGCGCCGGGCTCGCCAGCTCGACCACATGGAATCCCCGCTCGCGCAGCGGGATTCCGACCACCTCGAATTCCTTGCCCTTGCCCGGCAGGGCGAGACTCATCCGCTCGACCCGGTCGGTGCGGCGGAACACCGATCGCGCGCCGGTATGATTGACCCGCGGCGAATTCTCGTCCGCCTCGTTCGCGGGACGGATGTCGATCTTCTGCGAATCCGCCACCCGCCGCAGCCAGTCGGCGACCGCGCCATCGTCCGGTTCGATCCGCGCCGCGCCGCCGGCGACTCCCGTCACCCCCTGCGCCAGCTCGGGCTCGACCCCGCGCACGGTGACCGGCAGCACGCCGCCCTCGCTCGCCTCCAGGATCCCGAACTGCGCCGCGAACTTCACCAGCGGCGGCACCGAGGCGATCTCGAACTCCAGCGGGAAGCGCCGGGCGTTGGCGAGCGGCCGGCCGCTTTCGTCTCTCAGGTCGGGCGGCAGCACCAGCTTGGCCATGATCGCCGGCGGCAACGGCGGCTTGAACCGCACTTCGTAGAGCGTCTCGTTGCGGCCTTCGTCGACCGGCGCGATCAGCGTGCCGCCGCCGACGTCGATCCGGGTCGCCAGCGCCTGGGCGCGCGGCACCGGCGCGGTGAACTGCACCTCGATCGCCTCGATCGGGTCGCAGCCGGCCTGCGCATTGACTCGCGAGCAGCTCAGCCGCGCGCTGAACTCCCGCCGCACCCGGAAGTCGAACCTCTTCTCCTCGCCTGCCCGCTTGCCCGAGGGCGACCTGATCGAGGCGCCCCACACCAGCGACACCTCGCGCCCCGGCGGCAGCGGCCTGCGGCAGCTGAGCCCGACGACGTTCGCCAGCGCCGCGGCCCGCGCCTCCGCATTTTCGGGCAGCGGATTGGGGAGCCCGGCATCCTCCAGGAACGAGCGACGCCGCCAGCTGTCGCCGAGCGCGGCCAGCACTTCCTCGGTCCGCCGCGCCGGCAGGAGGTCCACCGCGATCTTCTCGCCGATCCCGTCGACCGCGCAATAGGCCCCGGCCGCGACCGAGGCGCGGTCCACCGGCCCGTTGGCGGCGACGAAGAAGGCCTGGTCCTCCTCCACCTCGCCATAGGAAGGCAGGACCGCCCGCGCGAACGGCCCGCCGGTGTCGATCGGAAAGACGCGCGTGCCGCCGACGACGGCGCCGTCCAGCGTCTTCAGCCCCGGCTTGAGCTCCGCCTCGCACGCCGTCCCGCCCGGCAGCGGCTCGGCGAATTCATGGACATAAGTGGTGGGATCGACCCATCGCCCCCTGCCCCCCACCGGGCAGTGCACCGTGATCGGCGCTCCCCCGGGGCCGGCCCCTCCTGCACCGCCACCCCCGGCGGTGGACCCGGCACCCAACGGCACCATCGGCTCGGAAAAGCGCACCGTGAAGCGGGTATGGGCGCCGCTGCCGCCGCCGCCGGTCCCGAGGGTCGCGGACAGGACGGCAGGCGGGCTGTCGGCGGATGCGGTGACGGAAAAGAGAATGAGCAGGAACGCCGCGACATGAGCCCACCAGATCCGCATCCGACTCTCCCCCTGGAACAGCGGCCCGATGATGCCCGAACTCGGTCCCGCCGTCCAGCGACGAGTCGTTGCTTTTCATCGACGAGTCGAGTTCGCCCGCGCCGCCCACTCGCCCCGGCCCTCACCCGGGCGGAAGCCGCGGGACAGGCAAAGAGGAGGCTGGACGCCGCCGCATCTCTGTCGCAATGGAGAACCCGCGCCGGGTTAGCTCAGCTGGTAGAGCAACCGCCTTGTAAGCGGTAGGTCGTCGGTTCGAGTCCGACACCCGGCACCATTATCGGGTTGTCTGGACCGGACACTTGCCCGCGCCATCTTTGCCCCTCGAAGCTTTGCCTTGCTATGCGGTGGTGGGGCTGTGGCGCAATGACCGCGATGGGTCGTAAGCAGACCTACATGATCCAGGTCCGGAGTTATGGCACCGGTCCACTAAACACATAAATTCTCTCCACTATTCTACGTAATGAGTGTATTCGCCAAATTGGCGTCACCTTGAGCCTGAATGACCGGGCGTCGACACTACCCGCATTTTCGGAGCCACAGTGGGAGGGTTTCCGTGATCAAGAGAGTCATGGCCGCTAAGCTGATCCTCGCCGCCCCGATGCTCCTCGGATGCATCGGCGTTCGGCTCGCCTGAGCCTGCTTCCTGATCGAACCGATCCTGTTCATCCTTGCGGCGGTTCGACCGAATACCCTGCCGCAGACCGCGAATGAGGGACCCAATGCAGCAACGATCAGGGGCAGGCCGGCATGACCGGAGAAGCTTCCTCGGCGGAGTCGCCGCAACGGCGGCGATCGCAAGGCTGACCATGGGAGGAACGCCCGCCCGGGCCGCCGCTCCTCTATCCCCACTGCCCCCCGTCAGGCACGCCGCCGGCAGCCTTCTCGATGTCGCCTATGTCGAGCTTGGCCCGATCACGGGCTCGCCGGTGATCCTACTGCATGGCTGGCCGTACGACATCCATGCCTTCGCCGAGGTCGCGCCGATCCTCGCCGGACACGGTCACCGGGTGATAATCCCCTATCTGCGCGGCTTCGGGCCGACACGCTTCCGGTCGGCCGACACGCTCCGCAACGGCCAGCCGGCGGCGCTGGCGCAAGACGCCGTCGACCTGATGGATGCGCTCGACATCGATCGCGCGCTGTTCGGCGGCTTCGATTGGGGCGCGCGCACCGCCGACATCGTCGCCGCCCTGTGGCCGGAGCGGGTGACAGGGCTGGTCGCCGTCAGCGGCTATCTGATCGGCAGCCAGGCCGCGGGCAAGATGCCGCTTCCCCCCGACGCGGAGCTGCAATGGTGGTATCAATATTACTTCGCGACCGAGCGCGGCCGCCTCGGCTATGAAAAGAACCGCCACGACTTCAACAAGTTGATCTGGCGATTGGCCTCACCCCAATGGCGGTTCGACGATGCGACCTTCGATCGTTCGGCCGCGTCCTTCGACAATCCTGATCACGTTGCAATCGTCATCCACAATTATCGCTGGCGGCTGGGCCTGGCCGACGGCGAGCGGCGCTACGACGAGGTCGAACGGCGCCTGGCCGCCGCACCGTCCATCACTGTCCCGACCATCACCATGGAAGGCGATGCCAACGGCGCGCCCCATCCGCCGCCGAGCGCTTATGCTGCGAAGTTCACCGGCAGATATGAACACCGAACCGTCTCGGGCGGCATCGGTCATAATTTGCCGCAGGAGGCCCCCGAAGCTTTCGCGGAGGCAGTCATCGACCTGATCGGCGAGAGCGCAGTCCAGGCCAACTCTGATCTCGGTCGAATTGCCGGGCAAGTCTGATGGATGGTCTGGAAACCATCGCCCCTCAATACCCCAGGATCGCCTTCACCTCGAGATATTCCTCTAGCCCGAACACTCCATATTCGCGCCCGTTGCCGGACTGGCGGTAGCCGCCGAACGGGGCGTGGCCGGACCAGGCGGGGTAGTTGATATGGACCTGGCCGGCACGGATGCGGCGGGCGATGCGGCGGGCGCGCTCCTGGTCGGCCGACTGGACGTGGGAGCTGAGGCCGTAGACCGTCGCATTGGCGATCCGCACCGCATCCTCCTCATCCTCATAGGGCATCAGCACCACCACCGGGCCGAAAATCTCCTCCTGCGCGATGCGCATCCCCGGCGTCACCGCGGAAAAGACGGTCGGCCGCGCATAATGGCCGCGATTGAGCCCGTGCGGCCGTCCCGGTCCGCCGGCGACCAGCTTCGCGCCCTCGTCGATCCCCGCCTGGATCAGCGCCTGGACCTTGGCGAACTGCGGCCCGTTGGCGAGCGGGCCGAGCGCCGATGCCTCGTCCATCGGATCGCCGACGACGATCCCGTTCGCCGCCTCGGCCGCCAGCGCCTCCACGTCCCCGAGCCGCGCCGCCGGCACCACCAGCCGCGTCGGCGCGGCGCAGGACTGGCCGCAATTGCGCATCGCGGCCACCACGCCGCGCGGCACCGCGGCTTCGAAATCGGCATCCTCCAGGAAGACGTTCGGCGACTTGCCGCCCAGCTCCTGCACCACACGCTTGATCGTCGGCGCCGCCGCCTGCGCCACCAGCACGCCCGCGCGGGTCGATCCGGTGAAGGAAACCATGTCGACCTGCGGGTGGGCGGACATCGCCGCCCCCACCACCTTGCCGGTGCCGCCCACCAGGTTGAACACGCCCGGCGGCGTCCCGGCATCGTGCATCACCTGGGCGAACAGCAAGGCGGAAAAGGGCGCCATCTCGCTCGGCTTCAGCACCAATGTGCATCCGGCGGCGATCGCCGGCGCCACCTTGGCGGTGATCTGGTAGAGCGGCCAGTTCCACGGCGTGATCAGCGCGGCGACGCCGATCGGCTCGCGCGCGACATGGACGCCGTTCACCTCGGCGTCGAACCGATAGCCCTTCAGCACGTCGATCGCGACGCGGACATGCTCGATCGCGAAATGCACCTGCCCGGCGCGGGCGAAGCCGATCGGCGCCCCCATCTCCGTCACGATCGCCTGCGCGAATTCTTCCTTGCGTTCCTCGATCAGGGCTCGGATCCGCTCGAGCAGCGCGACCCGCTCGGCGACCGCGGTCCGGGAGAAACTGTCGAACGCCCGCCGCGCCGCCGCCACCGCCAGGTCGACGTCCGCCGCCGATCCCGCCGCGACATGGCCGAACGCCTCCTCGGTCGCGGGATTGATCACCGGGATGCGCGGCGCCTCCGGCCGCTCCACCCAGGCCCCGTCCACATAGAAACGCATGTCGTCGATCACTCTGCCGTCCTTCCGTCATCACGCGCGCGGCCGCTGCGGCCGAGCCCCGCGTTGCGGGCGTCCCGCCCTGCTTCCCGCCGCCCTGCTGCAGGTTCCTATCCGAACTCCACCGGATAGGGCTTCAGTTCCCCGCTGGCGTAGCGCGTCTCCAGCCCCGGGGTGCCGTTCTCCATCACCATCAGCATCGCCCGCTTGGGCGCGAAGCCCTGGTGGCGAATGTCGGCCGGCATCGCGCAGACGTCGCCGGCCCGCATCACCACCCGCCCGCGCGGCGCGCCGCTGTTCTTGTCGGCGATGGTCCAGTGGATCTCGTCGGTGAGCTGGATGAACCATTCGTTGCGGTCATTGCCGTGGATCACCGGCAGCATATGCTCCTCGGAGGTGACGCAGCAGATGTTCGCCCGCGTCACCGCGCTGATCGAAGGGTTCCATGTCACGTCCGACCGGGCGATATGCTCGAACAGATTGATGGCGTGGAGCTGGCCCTCGAACCCCGGCTCGCATTCGATCACCGGCGCCTCATAGTCGAGGTCGGCGAAGGCGCGTTTGATCGGATGGCCGGTCGCGTCCGATCGCACCGGCTTGTCACCGGGAAGGCCCAGCATCCGGTCGGCGGCGATGAAGCTGCGCACCAGCGGATCGGTCCGCGGCTTGCCCTTGGGCCCGATCGGAGACCCGGTCTCGAGCGGGGCGTTGAGCGGATCATAGCCCTCGCTGATCCAGTCCTGGCTGATCGCCTCGAACGCTTCGCGCACCGCTTCGGCCGGGAAGGTCTCCAGCCAGTCGATCCCCGCCTCCCGCGACGCCCGGTCATAGGCGCCGGCGAAGATGTCGACCGTGCCATAATGGTTGGTGGTGCCGAACAGGTCGTCGAAGAAGATCCAGCCGTAGAAGAAGCCCCAGCCGATGTCGCGCACCATCGCCCGCAGGAAGCGGTCCACCTCGATGATGTGGCTGCCCTTCGGCCATCCGACATGCGCGAAATATTCGTCGCGGCGGAAGGTGAAGCTGCCGAGGCGGAAGCTGGAATAGCCGGTGTCGGGATCGGTGCCGGTCCGCTCCACCCGCGCATCGGGAACGGTCATCGGCCCTCTCCTTCCAGCCTGCAGATCCCGGCCCAGCGCTTGACGGTGAGCGGCCCGTCCACCGTCTGCACGATCGCCACCGCCGGCGCCTCCGCCGCCATCCGATAGGCCGCGCCGTGCGGCAGCAGCACCTGGTGCCCCCGCCGCGCGATCACCCGGCCCATCCGCGGCCCGTTCGGCTCCCCGCTCAGCAGCACCGCGCCGCCGCCGTGGGCGGGCACCTGCCCCTCGGCCAGCCTGATGAAGGTGAACGCGACCTCGCCGTCCATGACGATCGCAAATTCGTCGTGCGGCGCCGCATACCATCCGGACGCGCCCTCGACCCGGACCACCTCGGCCACATAGTCGAGGTTCTGCACCACCGCGACCCGCTCGAACGGCGCCGATGTCCCGGCCACCTCGAAGATGTTCGAAAAGGCATATTTGCGCAGGTCGTCGTCTACCTCGATCAGTCCCTTCCGATAGGACTGCAGCGAACCGACCTCCGTCCGATAGGCCATGAAGCCTCCTCCCACGGCCGGTGTCTCCCGGCTCGCACGCAGGAGGATAGCATCGACAGGAAGATAGCGCCATCGCGCCGCCTGTCGGGCACCCCCCTTATCCTCCCCCGGAGTTCCGGGGGATCGATCGGTCCGGGCGACTGATCTCTTCCCCCTCCGCAACCGACGGACCTTTCCGTCGCTTCCTTGACGAAGCCGCCCACTTCCGCTATGCGAGGCCATGGCTCCTGCCCACGCCTTCCGCACATCGATCACACCAACCCAAGCCCCCGGTCCCGCACAAAAGAACGCTACGCAACTGTCAACTTCGTCAACTTCGGCCGAACCCCTCGAACTCTCCCAATATGCCAACGACACATAATAACTGCTTGTTTAGTATCGCTTAAATCACGGAATCCCCACGCACTCCGCCGCCAGATCCGCCGAAAAGCTCGTTACGACCGTCCCACGCGTCCCACCCCTGCGGTGCAGAACATGCAATTGCCCCGCTGCCCGGCAAGGCACAGCGATCATCCATTCCCGCTCCCCGGACAGGAGAAGGTCCCATGCAGATCACCCGCCGCCGTTTCTCCACCCTGGTCGCCGCTGCCGGCGCCGCCACCGCGCTTGGGGCAACGGGCGCCCTCGCCGCGCCGGCCGCTCCGCGCAAGGCGAAGAACATCGTCCTCGCCCACGGCCTGTTCGCCGACGGATCGAGCTGGTCGGAGGTGATCGTCCGGCTGCAGGCGCAGGGCTTTGCCGTCACTTCGGTCCAGAACCCGCTCACCACGCTTCCCGAGGCGGTCGCCGCTGTCCAGCGGGTGCTCGCCCGGCAGGACGGGCCCGCGGTCCTTGCCGGCCATTCCTTCGCCGGCATGCTGGTCACCGAGGCGGGGGTGCACCCCAATGTCTCCGCCGTCGTCTATGTCGCCGCGCGCGCTCCGGATGCCGGCGAGGATTATGGCGCGCTCGCCGCCCGCTTCCCGACCCCGCCGGCCAGCGCCGGCATCGTCTTCGACGGCGACGAAGGCCGGCTCGGCGAAGAGGCCTTCCTCGCGGACTTCGCCGGCGACCTCCCGCCCGAGCGCGCCCGGCTTCTCTACGCCGTCCAGCAGCCGTTCCAGCGCGCCCTGCTCTCCGGCCGGACAAGCGCCGCCGCCTGGCGCTCCAGACCCAGCTTCTACGCGGTGTCGACCGAGGACCGGACGATCCATCCCGACCTCCAGCGCTTCATGGCCAGGCGCATGGGCGCCGCGACCATCGAGGTGAAGGCCAGCCACCTGTCCCTGGTGTCGCAGCCGGACAGGATCGCCGGGCTGATCGCGGAGGCGGCCGGGGCGTGAGGATGGGGGAAGGAAGGGCGTCGAGGCCTGGCAGCGCCCCAACGCCCGCACCGTTCGGGCTGAGCCTGTCGAAGTGCGACCCTTCCTTCCCTCCAGGCTTCCTACCCCCGCGTCAGGGGCACGAACCGAACCGGCACGATCCTCCGCTCCCGCACCGACCCGTCCTCGTCCTTGGTTATGAGCAGCAGCTCCTGCCCGCCCAGCATCGAGCCCACCGGGATCACCATCCGCCCGCCCGCCTTCAGCTGTTCCACCAGCGGCTGCGGCACATGGTCGGCGCCGGCGGTGACGATGATGCCGTCGAACGGCGCATGCTCGGGCCAGCCGAGATAGCCGTCGCCGTGCCGCACCTCGACATTAGCATGGCCGAGCTCCGCCAGCCGCTGCTTCGCGCTGCGCGCCAGCGGCTCGACGATCTCGATCGAATGGACCTGCCGCACCAGCCTGGACAGGATCGCCGCCTGGTAGCCGGAACCGGTCCCGACCTCGAGCATCACGTCGTCCGGCTCGGGCCGCAGCAGCTGGGTCATCAGCGCGACCAGGCTCGGCTGGGAGATGGTCTGTTCCTCGCCGATCGGCAGAGGATGGTCGGCATAGGCCTCGCGGCGCACGGCGGGCGGGACGAACAGGTGGCGCGGCACCGTGCGCATCGCCTCCAGCACCCGCGGATCATCCTTCTCCCCGACCGGCCGCGCGAAGCCCCGGATGCGGGCAACCAGCCGCTCACGCGCCCGATCCGCGGCCGCCTCGGCCTCCGCATCCGCCTGCTGCCGCGGCTCCTGCGAGGCGCAGGCGGTGCCGGCCGCGGCGGCGGGAAGCAAGGCGAGTAGCAGGGAGTGGAGAGGTCGACCCGACAATCGCATGGCGCGCTCCTTCAGCACCAACGCCTGGCGGGCCCGCTCGCTCCCCTATTGGCGCGGCGGCACCGTCCAATAATAGATGGTCGCGCCGTCGACCTGGCGGGTCTGCTCCGGCTCCCAGTCGCCCATCCGGAAGGCGTGGCTGACGATCCGAGTACCGGGCTTCAGCTCGGCGAGCAGCCGGGGACGCAGCTTCTCGTTCAGCGAGTCGAGCAGGTAGAGGGTCACGACGCTCGCCTCGGAGAAGTCGGTCTTGAACAGATCCTCCTGGCGGAAGGTCACCCTGTCGGTGACGCCGGCGGCCTCGGCATTGGCACGCGCCTCCTTGATCCGCTGGGGGTCGATGTCGATGCCGACGGCCCGGACGCCATATTTCCTGGCGGCGGTGACCGGGATGCGGCCGTCGCCGGAGCCGAGGTCGTAGAGCACGTCCCCTTTCCGGACATTGGCCATTTCGAGCATGGCGTCGACCACCGGCTGGGGCGTGGGCACGTAGATGACGTCGGGCGACCTTTCTTCGACGGCCGCCTGCTGGGCGGTGCCGTCCGCCGTGGCGTAGATGGCTCCGGCTCCGGCGACCAGGCCAATGGCCAAGATCAGGGCTTTCATCCTTCCTCCTCCTCATCGTCAACGGGGCGAAGCAGGCTAAGCACCATTCCGCCGGCTATGAGCACGGCCACTCCGACAAAGGCGCCGAGCCCGGTGTACGCTAGGCTGGAAAAGAGCAGATAGAGGCTGGTCGCGCAGAACAGCGCCGGCAGGACCGGATAGAGCGGCACCCGGAACGGGCGCGGCCGGTCCGGTTCGCGGGCGCGCAGGACGAAGACGGCAAGGCCGACCAGCAGCAGGAAGAACCAGAAGACCGGGGCCGTATATTCGACCGCGAGCGCGAAGCCGTTGCGGGCGAAGGCGCCGGCCAGCACCAGCAGCAGCGCGATCACCGCCTGGGCGAGGATCGCATTGCCCGGCGTGTTGCGGACGGCGTCCCAGCGGCCGAGCCAGCGCAGCTGCGTGAAGCTGCGCCCGAGCGCGCAGGTGCTGCGCGCGCCGGTGATGGCGGTGGCATTGGCGGAGGTGAGCGCGGCGATCCCGACGACCAGGCTGATGACGGCGGCTCCGGCGTCGCCCATGGCGAGGCGCATGACGTCGGCGGCGACCGCCTCGGACCCGGCGAGCCCGCCGAGCCCGAGCACCCGCAGGAAGGCGATGTTGGCGAGCAGGTAGAGGAGCGTCACCAGCGCCAGCCCGCCGACCATCCAGCGGGCCATCCGCCGCGGCCCGTCCTCCACCTCCGAAGCGACATAGACCGCCTCGCTCCACCCGCCGTAGGTGAGCAGGACGAACACCATCATCAGGCCGAAGGCGCCCCCGGTGGAGCCGGTCGGCGGAAGCGCCTGCGGCTGCGGGTCGGCCAGCATCAGCCCGGCGACGATCACAAGCACCAGCCCCGCCACCTCGGCCAGCGTCAGCCAGGCCTGCACCTGCGCGCCGAGGCGGACCCCGGCCCAGTTGGCCGCGCTCAGCAGGAGCACCGCGCCGGCCGCCCAGATCGCCGACGAATAGGGCCCGATCGGGACGATCGAGGCGAGATAGTCGCCGAAGACATAGGCAAGCAGGGCGATCGATCCGGTCTGGATCACCGTCATCCGCGCCCATGCGTAGAGGAAGCCGAGGCGCTGCCCATAGGCCCTGCGCAGGAAATGATAGTCGCCGCCGACATGCGGATAGGCGGAAGCGAGCTCGGCATAGCAGAGGGCGCCGACGATCGAGAGCAGTCCGCCCAGCGCCCATGCGGCCAGCATCGCCGTCCCGGTCGGCGCCGCCGCCGCGACGACGGCCGGGGTGCGGAAGATGCCGGCGCCGATGACGATGCCCACGGTGAGGGCAAGGACGTGATAGCCGCTCAGCATCGGCCGCGGCGACCCGAGATCGTGCGCGAGGGAGGACCGCAGGGCCGCCTGTTGGTCCTGCGCGGTCACGCCTTCACACCGCGATCCGCTTCTGCATCAGCCGTGGCCACCTTCCCATCCGCCGGCTACCATGCGCGCCGCAACGACACGGCTCCCGAAGAGTTCCTCTGCCACCCCCGGAAGGAACGGCAATGATGCGGCGACTGGCTGGACTTACCCTGATTGCCCTGCTGCTGGCAAACTGCAGCGAGACGCCGGCGACCGGCTCGGCGCAATCCGCGGTCGCTTCGGCTCCGCTCCGCAAGCCCGACGTACGCTACGAGCCGAGCCCGCACCGCGTCGTCCGGGCGATGCTGGAGCTGGGCGGCGTCGGCCCGAACGACATCGTCTACGACCTCGGGTCCGGGGACGGCCGCATCCCGATCGCGGCGGCGCGCGACTTCGGCGCCCGGGCGGTGGGCATCGACATCGACCCGAAGCTGGTGGAGCGGGCACGGGCCAATGCCCGGCGGGAGGGCGTCGAAGGCCGCGTCACCTTCCGAAACGAGGATCTGTTCGAGGCCGAGATCGGCGAGGCGACCGTCGTCACCCTCTTCCTCTATCCGGACGTCAACCTGAAGCTTCGGCCCAGGCTGCTGGCCGAGCTTCGGCCCGGCACCCGGGTGGTCAGCCACTGGCATGACATGGGGAGCTGGCGCCCGGAGCGGACCGTCGTGGTCGACGACCGGCCGATCTATCTCTGGACCGTCCCCGCCCACTAGCGCTGTCCCCCCGGGAGGAAGATTGCGAGTCCCCCCATTCCCGGTTAGCCATTGAATGGAGAAGTCTCGAAGGCTTCCCGGCCCCGAAGACGCCGACGGACAAGGCGCGCGCGGCGTAGAGAGAGAGGAGATCGCATGCTTCTTCCCACCTCCCTGGTCGGATCCTACCCGCAGCCCGACTGGCTCATCGACCGCGAGAAGCTCGCCGGCCGCTTCCCGCCCCGGGTCCGGGTGCAGGAGCTGTGGCGGGTGGCACCGGAATGGCTGGACCAGGCGATGGACGATGCCACATTGATCGCCATCCGCGACCAGGAGCGCGCCGGGCTCGACATCGTCACCGACGGCGAGATGCGGCGGGAAAGCTATTCCAACCGCTTCGCCACCGCGCTCGAGGGCGTCGACCTCGACAATCCCGGCACCGCGCTCGACCGCAGCGGCCATCCCAACCCGGTCCCGCGCGTGGTCGGCCGGATCCGGCGCAAGCACCCGGTCGAAGTGCGCGACGTCGAGTTCCTGCGGGCCAATACCGACCGGATGATCAAGATCACCGTGCCCGGCCCGTTCACCATGGCCCAGCAGGCGCAGAACGACTTCTACGCCAGCGAGGCCGAGATGGCCCAGGATTATGCGGTCGCGGTCAATGCCGAGATCAGGGACCTGTTCGCGGCCGGGGCTGACATCGTCCAGATCGACGAGCCCTATATGCAGGCCCGCCCCGAAAAGGCGCGCGACTATGGGGTGGCGGCGCTCCAGACCGCGCTCGACGGCGTCGGGGGACGCACCGCGCTCCACATCTGCTTCGGCTATGCCGCCATCATCCACGAACGGCCCACCGGCTATTCCTTCCTCCCGGAGCTGGCCGATACCGCCATCGGCGAGGTCTCCGTCGAGACCGCCCAGTCCAGCCTCGACTGCGCGATCCTCGAGACGCTGGAGGGCAAGACGGTGATCCTCGGCGTGCTCGACCTGTCGACGCCCGAGATCGAGACGCCGGAGACGGTCGCCGAGCGCATCCGGAGGGCGCTGCCGCACGTCCCTGCCGAGCGGCTGGTGATCGCGCCGGATTGCGGGCTCAAATATCTCCCCCGCGAGATCGCCTTCGGCAAGATGGTGGCGATGGTGAAGGGCGCGGAGATCGTCCGCGCCGAGCTTGCGGGCGGCTGAGCCGCCGGGACGGGACTAGCCTGCCGGAATGACCGTCCGGGCCTCAGTCGCCGGCGCAGGCGCCCCTTCGGCCTCCTTTTCCGCGTCGACCGCCTTCCTGCGTCCGAACGGCTCCGCCTTGGCCGATCCGGCATCTCCGGTCAGCGACCAGCGCAGCGCGATCGGGACTTCGGCCCGCGCAAGCTCCGCCCGGGCGGCTGCCGCGGCCTGTTCGCGCAGCGGCTCGTAGCGGCGCAGCACCTGGCGCTGGCTCATGTCGGCCGTTGCGCCCGGCGCGCCCGCCTCGCCCGCGGCTTCGGCCAGCGCCGCCCCGTCCAGCACGATCGCCTCACGGTCGGCGGCGACCGACGTCAGGTGGCGGATCAGCGCGATCCGCGGCTCGACTCCGGTGGCGGCGTAGCGGAACGCGGGCGGACGGCCCCAGCCTCCGGACCAGCGATAGAAGATATGGGTGCCGACGTTCGCGAGCTTGGTCAGGCTCGCGCTCCAATAGGGCACCACCCAGTTGGTATGATAATGGGTCGCATAGCCGACCGGCTTGTAGACCTTCCCATCGAGGGCTTCCTCGGCGATCTTGCGGGCGCGGGCCCAGCCGGCCTTGGATGGGATGCGCGCCAGCGATCCGTCGCAGGTGAAGGTGAACTGGCATCCGGTCGAGCGGTCCGACCCCTGGAACACGACGCCGCAGACCGTCTTGGGGAAAGCGGGATGGCGGACCCGGTTCAGGACGACCTGGGCGACCGCGCGCTGCCCATCCTCCGGCTCGCTCCCCGCCTCATAGTAGATGGCGGAAGTGAGGCAGTCGATCGAGCGTGCCCGGTCGACGTCGCTCGCGGCCTTGAACTGGAAGCTCCTTGCGGCCGGATTGGGCTCGTCGCTGATCGGAATGGACGCATTGTAGGCGAGCGCGTTTTCCGGGGTCATCGCCTTGAAGGCGAGCGGCTCGGGGGCCGGCGGCGCTTCTGCCGGAAGCGCGGGGCCGGTCCGGAGCGGCAGCGCGGGCCGCGCGAACACGCGACCGCCTCCCGGCTCGAGGGTGCTGGTGCTGAGTGCGGCTGAGATGGCCAGGACGGCGACCGTCCCAAGCCCCAGAGTCACCGGCCAGTGCCCTCGCAGGGAGAAGCGCGACCGCAGGGTCTGCATGCGGGCGACTGCTGAAAGCATGATGTCTCCCAATCCGGGCGCCCCCATAGGGGGATCGTTGAAGCAAGGCAACGAGCCGCCAGACCAACGGTTGCGCCCGGCAGGCGACCCGATGCGGCAGGCAGGGCAGCGTTCGCGGCGATATCGGGTGCCTCGGGCGGTATTGAAAGGCCCCTGCGGCCCCGTCCGGCGGAACATCGCCGGGGCTCACCGGTTGATGTGCCAAACCTATTTACGGAATTTTTCATGGCAACCAGAGCTTTAACGGGACCGGCGGTCGCGCCGGCCACGCAATTCCTCACGGATTCCTTCCAGCGCGGGCTGGCCAACTGGAACCACCGGCGACTCGCCCCGCAATTCCCGGACCGGGACTGGCAGCAGACGCTCGATCGTGACGTCCGCATGCTCCGACTCGAAGGCGCGTTCATCGAAAGCCTCCGGGCGGAAGTCGTGGACGAGGCGGCGGAGGTGCCGACCGACGCCGACGGCTTCGTCGCCTGGTTCGAGGCGCTCCGCGAGAGCGGGCCGGGCCAGGGCGATCCCCTCTTCCCCTGGCTCGCCGAGGAAGCCGAGTTCGACGACATGCGCTACTTCCTCCGCCAGGAAGCGGCAGGCGAGGCCGGCTTCGACGATCTGGTCGCCTGGACCCAGGTCAAGCTGCCCGACCAGGCCAAGCTCGAGCTGGCGCGCAACTATTGGGACGAAATGGGGCGCGGCAACGCGCGCGGCATGCACGGCCCGATGCTCGCCGTGCTGGTCGAAACCCTCCGCCTCGAGCCCGAGATCGAGACGACGGTTTGGGAAAGCCTCGCCCTCGCCAATGCGATGACCGCCATGGCCACCACCCGCCGCTATGCCTGGCTGTCCGTCGGCGCGCTCGGAGTCATCGAGCTCACCGCTCCGGACCGCTCCGCCTGCGTCGCCGCGGGCCTTCGGCGGCTCGGCCTGTCCGACCGCGAGCGGCGCTATTTCGACCTCCACGCCCATCTCGACGTCAAGCACAGCGAGACGTGGAACCGGGAGGCGCTGCGTCCGCTCGTCGAGGAGGATCCGCGCCGGGCGCCGGCCATGGCGGAGGGCGCGCTGATCCGGCTTCGGTGCGGAGAGCGCTGCTTCGAGCGCTACCGGGCCGAACTCTGGAGCTGATTCCCGCCCCTTTCACCGCAGTTTCATCGCACCCGCCTGCACCTTCGTCGCTGCATCGCACGACAGGGCACCGCAGTCGCAGGGGGAGAGCGGCTGTCCGAAGCCGTTCGTAAAGAAGCTGCAACGGCCGATCGCGGCCGAAGAGCAATTCTAGGGAGACACGAAGTGACGGGAGCAGCTTTCCGTACGTTGTCGACCTGCATGGCCGCACTGTTCGTCAGTACCATGCTGGTCACCGTCGCCACGTCGATGACGGGCGTTTTCTGAGGCCATAGCCTCACAACTTCCGGTCGCACCCCAATGCGGCCAGACCCGGTGCGCCAGGGTCCGAGGTCTTCCCCCCTTCCCGCCTCGGATCCTGGCCACCATTTTTTTTGGCCTCGACAGGCCCCTGGCGCTAGCCACCTACTTCCATCGACGAATGTGCCGCCTGGTACCGATCGTCGCCGTTGGTCCCTTTCACCCGCACCTTCGTCGCTGCATCGCAACAGACGCCATGGCAGCCGCACGGCAGCGGCAATGCGGGATCCGTCCGCCTAGGAAACCGGCAGCGGCCGATGGGGGCCGCAGCATTCCTTGGGAGACGCACGATGTTCGGACCGATTTTCCGCATGGTGTCGACCTGCATGGCCGCCCTGTTCGTCAGCACCATGCTCGTCAGCGCCGCCACGTCGACACCTGGCATCCTGTGAGATGCAAGCGGACGAGCCGGGGACCGGCGTCAGCCGCCGAGTCCCCGGCCCGCCGATACTCAGTCGAGCGCCAGCGCCGCCTTCACATTCTCGGCGTAGCTCGGCCCCACCTGGACGGTCGCACCGTCGGTGAGGACGAGGGTCATCGAGCGGTTCGCGCGGCGGACCTCCTGCACCCGGTCCGGGCGCACGAAGGCCGACCGATGGACCCGCAGCAGCGGCGTGCCCTGGAGCTTCTCCTCCAGCGCGGACATGGTGATTCGAAGCAGGTGGCTGCGCACATTGGTGTGGAGCAGCACATAGTCGCGCGCCGCTTCGATCCAGTCGATCGCCTCGATCGGCACCCGCCGCTGGCCGTGCCGCTCGGGCACCCAGAAGCCGCCGTCCTCGAGGCCGGGGGCGCCGTGCGTGCGCAGCGCCGCGACTTCCTCCTCCAGCTTGCCCGCTTTCTCGGCCTGCTCGCGCAGCGAGCGGCGGCGGCGCGCGCGCTCGACGGCCTGGCGGAGCCGGTCGAACCGCACCGGCTTCAGCAGATAGTCGGCCGCATCGACGTCGAAGGCGTCCGGCGCATATTGTTCGTGGGCGGTGACGAAGATCACCTCGGGGCGCGGCTCGATCTCCATGTCGGCCGCGGCACGCAGGCCGTTGCGGCCCGGCATCTGGATGTCGAGCAGGACGAGATCCGGGGTCAGCCGCCCGATCGCCTCGAGCGCCTCGTCCCCGTCACGGGCGTCACCGACGACTTCGACCCCTTCGATGTCACCAAAGAAGGTTCGCAGCCTGTCGAGCGCCAGATCCTCGTCGTCGACGAGCAATACGCGCATCGTATCCCTTCCGCTCCAGCAGTCCCGCCGACGTTCTGCTTTGCCGGCATTTTGCGCCGAAGTGGACGAATCTTCAAGCGGAGGACGGTCGTTCAGCATCTGGCCTGGACTCCCGGAATGCAAATGGTTGCCACATATGTCTTGCCGGTCCGTTCGGTGGTGAGGCTGGCGGCCTCCCCGAACACGGCCTGGAGCCGCCGACGGACGTTCATCAGCCCGACTCCGGTGCCGCCGACGACCAGCTTCTCCCCTTCGGGAAGCGCATCATTCTCGATCGAGATGCACAATTGCCCATCCACGATCTCGGCCTCGATCCGGATCGTGACCGGCTCGCGCGACGGAGCCACGCCGTGCTTGATGGCATTTTCCACCAGCGGCTGGACGAGAAAGCCGGGGACGAGCGCATTGCCGGCGTCGGAAGCGCATTCGATCTCGACGTTGAGGCGCTTGCCGAACCGCACCCCTTCGATGTCGAGATATTCCTCGGTGAGCGCGAGCTCCTCCTCGAGCGGCACCAGCCCGGCCGGATTGCAGGTGAGCGACGCGCGCAGGAAGCTCGAGAGCTTGTTGGTCATCTGCTCGGCATCCTCGTTGCGCCGGGTAACGATCAGCGAGGAGATCGAGTTGAGCGTGTTGAACAGGAAGTGCGGATTGAGCTGGTAGCGCAGGGCCTCGAGCTGAGCATGCTGGGCCGCGGCGCGGGCGTCGGTCAGCTGCCGCTCGCTGGTCAGCGATCGCCGGTGGACGAAGGCAAGCTGGAACAAGGCGACGTTGCCGGCATAGACGAGAAAATAGCGGAAGCCGCGCTGGTAGACCTCCTTGAAGTCCGTGCGCCAATGGGCGAAGAACTCGCCGACATTGCTCGCGACCAGGGCGGAATAGAGGACGTCGAAGGCCATCTGGGCCAGAGCGACGACCACCACCGCCGATCCCATCGTCAACACCCGGACCGGATCCGGCCAACCCACCGTCGCTCGAAAGCAGGCGAACAGGAGCAGCGCCAGCGAGATCGAGACGAAGACGGTCGATATGTCGAGCGCCAGACTCACCCAGTCGCCCGAGGGATAGCGGGCGATGACATAGGGAAGTGCGGCTAGCATCGCGAACGCCCACAGGGCGACGGTGAGGACGATCGCGTCTCTCCACCGGGCATCGGACTTTGCTGACGGCATGAACGCCACGGCCCCTCCAGTAAACGGCCGGACTATCTGCCCCAAAGCTCCTAGCGTGTCACTTGCCATTGGCACTCGAAAGATCGAGCGAGTCGGCTGGAGGAAAGCCATGGTCATGTGACGAAACCGCCTGATCGTACGACAAAAGTGCAGGATGGCCGGTGCGGCCCCTGCCTATCATGGGGGAAAGGAGGCGGCGCCGGCCCCCTTCGGCGCCGCCAGTTGACCGAGCGCACCCTAACGGGCTGCCGGAGCTGCCGCGCTCGGATTGGCGGGGAGGCCGCCAAGCTGGTAGACCATGTCGCGATAGGCCTTGAGATAGGCGAGCACGATGACCTGGCCGATGTCGGTATTGGCGTAGCTGCTGGCGCCGAGGCCGGCGAAGCCGCCCCACCAGCCG
>Ga0182748_1000861_pt1 | contig 30878 bp, 19 predicted proteins | sample eDN3rd37CKraftOP_FD_128877 | JGI IMG/M metagenome (GOLD analysis project Ga0182748, IMG submission 128877) | Enriched Organic Plus compost microbial communities from Emeryville, California, USA - eDNA 3rd pass 37_C Kraft OP (version 2) (version 2) ...
AACGCGCACGCCGGGACCGGCGGCGCCGAGGCGCGACGGCGCATAGTGGGTGACGGCGGGCTTGGGCGCCACGGGCCGCTCCACGCTCATGCGCACCGGCACCCGGGGGTCGCGGCCGATGGGACGGTCGACCCTGCCGGGCCGCTCGATCCAGCCATGGACCAGCGCGACGTACTCGCGGCCCATGCTGCGCGCCTGCAACTGGCGCACCAGGTGGGTCTGGGCGATTTCGTTGCGCGCCACGACCATGAGGCCGGAGGTGTCCTTGTCGAGCCGGTGCACGATGCCCGCGCGCGCCACCTGGACCAGCTCGGGATAACGGTGGAGCAGCCCGTTGAGCAGGGTGCCGCTCCAGTTGCCCGCGCCCGGATGCGTGACCAGGCCGGCCGGCTTGTTCACCACGATCCAGTCGGGGCTTTCGTCCACCACGCCGAAATCCACGGGTTCGGGCGCGAAGGCCTTCGCCTCGGGGGCCGGCTGCACCCAGACCGCGAGCTCGTCGCCGGGCCCCACCGTCTGGCGCACCTTGGCGGGCTTGCCGTTGACCAGCACGCCCGCGGCTTCGATCCAGGCCCGCAGCCGGCTGCGGGAATGCTCGGGAAGCAGGCCGGCCAGCACTTTGTCGAGGCGGTCGGCGCGCGCGTCGCGGGGCACGGTGAGCAGAAGCGGCTCGGCGGCGTCATCGTCGGCCAGGATGGCCTCGCCGGCGCGGTCAGGGCCGGTGTTTTCGCCTGCGCGGCGGCGCGCCTCGCCTTCGCAGGGGGGGTCGGAACCGACGGCTGTATCAGACATGGAGACAAATCATATAATCAGCCTGCCATGCTAACACCAAGGATACGATTCTCGTGATTCACCACTTCGCAGCTTCCTCGAATCCCGCCTCCCGCAGCGGGCCGGTCTTGCGCGTGGTTGTCGCGCTTCTCATCGCGCTGTCCATCGCCGGGTGCAGCTCCACCGACGGCAAATACGACAAGACCGCCAACTGGAGCGCCGAGCAGCTCTACGCGGACGCCAAGGCCGAAATGGCCTCGGGCGGCTGGAAAGAAGCGCGCGAACGCCTGACCTCCATCGAAAGCCGGTATCCCTTCGGCGTCTACGCCCAGCAGGCGCTGCTCGATCTCGCCTACGTCAACTGGAAAGACGGCGAAAACGAGCAGGCCCTGGCCGCCATCGACCGCTTCCAGCAGCTCTACCCGAACCACCCCGGCACCGACTACGCCCTCTACCTGAAGGGCCTCATCAACTTCACGCCGGCCAGCGCGTTCATGAGCAACATCACGGGCCAGGATCCGTCCGAGCGAGACCCCAAGGGCCTGCGCGCCTCGTATGACGCGTTCAACGAGCTCATCAAGCGCTACCCCGACAGCAAGTACTCGGCCGACGCGGAAAAGCGCGTGGCGTGGCTGGTGAACGCCATCGCGATGAACGAAGTCCACGTGGCGCGCTACTACTACGAGCGCGGCGCTTACGTGGCCGCGGCCAATCGTGCCCAGACCGTCATTACCGATTTCGAAGGCGCGCCGGCCGCCGAAGAGGCGCTGTACCTGCTCGTCAACTCCTACGACAAGCTGGGCATGACGAAGCTGCGCGACGACGCGAAGCGCGTGTACGACACGAACTTCCCCAACAGCGCCTTCCGCGAAAAAGGACTGGACGCCGACAAGAGCTGGTGGAATCCGTTCAACTGAGCCGCCCGGCCCCCGGCCGTCCCAGGCTGCCTTGAAGCGGCAAGCCCCGAACGACAAGCCCCGTCTCCGGGGCTTGTCGCTTTTGGACCCGGGTCAGTCGCCGCCCTTGCGCCGGTAGAAGGCCAGCGCCTCTTCCAGTTCGCGCGTGCGCGCGAAAGGCGGCAGGCCCCGCCACAGCCGTTTGCCGTAGGGCTTTTCGACCAGCCGGGTATCGCCCACCATGAGCACTCCCCAGTCGGATTCGGTGCGGATCAGCCGCCCCGCGCCCTGCTTGAGCGAAATGGCGGCTTCGGGCAACTGGTATTCGGCAAAGGGGTTGCCGCCCTGGGCGCGGCAGGCCCGCAGCCGCGCCTCGATGACCGGGTCGTCCGGCGGCGCGAACGGCAGCTTGTCGATGGCCACCAGCGTAAGCACGTCGCCGGGCAGGTCTATTCCTTCCCAGAAGCTCGCGCTGCCGACCAGCACCGGATGCTTCAGCTTGCAGAAGCGCTCGAGCAGGTCGCGCCGCGTGCCGTCGCCCTGCTTGAGCAGCGGCCAGTCGTGCCCCTCGTCTTCAAAGGCGTCGGCCAGCAGGGCCGCCACCTTGTCCACCGCGCGCAGCGTGGTGCACAGCACGAGCGCGCCGCCGGGGCTGGCCTGCAGCAAGGGCAGCAGCGTTTCGACGAAGCGCTCCAGGAAAGCCGGCGACTGCGGCTCGGGCAGCCCGCGCGGCACGAATAACAGCCCCTGCTCGGGGTAGTCGAAGGGCGATTCCCATTTGCCGGTGCGCGCCTGCTCCAGCCCGAGCTGGCTGGTGAAGTGATGGAACTCGCCGTTCACCGACAGCGTGGCCGAAGTCATGATCCAGGCCTGGCCGGGCTTGCGGTACTTGGAAAAAGCCTGCGCCACCGAGAGCGGCGCCGAGTGCAGCCGCACATGGTGCAGCCCGTGCTCCACCCAGCGCACCGCCGGGCCGGTCCAGGGCGTCGCGTCGGCCGCGGCCTGCATCAGCGCGGGCGCGAGCGAGCCCGCGAGCGGTTCCACGGCAGCCCCGCCAGGCGACTGGTCGTCGCGCCCCCAGCCCTCGTCCTCGGCCGCCGCGCCCGCGCGGGCCGGCGTGGCCCAGCGCTTCAGGCGCAGCGAGATCTCCGCGCCGCTGCGCGCCGCTGCCATCAGGTCCGGATGCTTCTCGGCCACGGCGCCCAGCGCCTGCGCGGCGGCGTCCACGGCGGCGCGCAGGTCCGTCAGGGCCGCGTCGAAGGTATCCGGGTCGGGCATGGCCTCGAAAGTGGCCTTGCGGCCGGGCAGCCTGTCCAGCGGCGCACAGGCCAGCCGCAGCTCGCGCGCGGCGGTTTCGAGATGGCGGGCCACGTCGCTCCATTTCGCGGCCTCGCGTGCATAGGCCAGGCCGGCGGCCTCCAGGGTGCGGCAGAAATCCAGCAACTGGTGCGTGGACACGCTGCTGCCCAGAAAGCGCGTGGCCGTATCGGGCAGCTGGTGCGCCTCGTCGAAGATGACCGTGTCGGCTTCGGGCAGCAGATCGGTCACGCCCTCCTCGCGCAGCACCAGGTCGGCCATGAACAGCGCGTGGTTCACCACCACCACGTCGGCCTCCTGGGCCTGGCGCCGGGCCTTGAGCACGAAGCAGTCGCGGATGCGCGGGCACTCCTGCCCCAGGCAGTTCTCGCGGGTGGATGTCACGCGCTGCCAGATGTCGGCGTCTTCAGGCACCTGGGCCAGGTCGCTGCGGTCGCCGGTCTTGGAAATACCGGCGAACACCTGGATCTGGCGCAACTGGCTGATCTCGGTGCGCGATTTCAGCGCCCGCTCGTCGCCCTGCAGGCGGTCGAGATGGTAATGGCACACGTAGTTGCCGCGGCCCTTGAGCAGGGCCGCGGTGACGGGCGCGGCCAGCGCCGCGCGCACGCGTGGCAGGTCGCGCATGAAAAGCTGGTCCTGCAGGGTGCGGGTGCCGGTGGAGATGAGCACCTTGCCGCCCTGGATGAAGGCGGGTACAAGATAGGCCCAGGTTTTTCCGATGCCGGTGCCGGCTTCGGCCACGAGCGTGGCGCGGTCGCGGATGGCTTGCCCGATGGCCTGCGCCAGCGCCACTTGCGAGGGGCGCGGCGCATAGCCGGGCAAGGCCGACGCGAGCGGGCCATCTTCGGCGAAGAATTCGGAAATTTCCAGGTCCAGCATGGGGGAGTGCAGGCGTGTTTCGGGCAGGCGGGAGAACCGGGCTGGACCGCGGTTCGGGCACAGGCTCGGAGGCGAAGGCCCCAATGATACCCCCTGCCGCGCCGCCGCGCCGGCCGCGTGCGCGGCGCTTCAGGGACATATCCGTCCCGGTGCGCACTTTTTGTAACACCCGCTTATGGCACAATCCGCCCCTTGTTTTCCCTTTTTGCCGTCGTACCGAGATGTCTGAAACTTCCGTTATCACGAACGTCGCCGCCGGCGTCGACAACGCCCGCATCGTGGCGCAACTGGCTACCGAACTGGGCGTGCGCGCCAGCCAGGTGGCCGCGGCCGTGGAGCTGCTGGATGACGGCGCCACGGTGCCCTTCATCGCCCGCTACCGCAAGGAAGCCACCGGCGGGCTGGACGACAGCGTGCTGCGCAACCTGGAAGTGCGGCTGGGCTATCTGCGCGAGCTCGAGGAACGCCGCGGCGCCATCCTCGAATCCATCTCCCAGCAAGGCAAGCTCACGCCCGAGCTGCAAAAGGAAATCGCCGCGGCCGACACCAAGCAGCGCCTGGAAGACCTGTACGCGCCCTACAAGCCCAAGCGCCGCACCCGCGCGCAGATCGCGCGCGAAGCGGGACTGGAACCGCTGGCCGACGCCATCCTGGCCGATCCGTCCTGCGATCCCGCCGCGCTGGCCGCCCGGTACCTGAACCCAGAAGCCTCCATCAGCGACGCCAAGGCGGCGCTGGACGGCGCGCGCGACATTCTCGCCGAGCGCTATGCGGAAAACGCCGACCTGCTGGCCGACATGCGCGAGCACCTCTGGAACACCGGGGTGCTCTATTCCAAGGTGGCCGAAGGCAAGGAGGCCGAAGGCGCCAACTTCCGCGACTGGTTCGATTTCAGCGAGCCGCTGCGCACCCTGCCCTCGCACCGCATCCTGGCGCTGCTGCGCGGGCGCCAGCAGGGCGTGCTGGACCTGCGCCTGGGCCTGGAGGCCGGGCTCGAAGAACAGCTTCCGCATCCCTGCGTGGCGCGCATCGCCAGCTTCCTCAAGCTGGGCAACGGCCTGTTCGCCGCCGATGCTGCGCCGCGCGAGCGCTGGCTGGGCGAGGTCTGCCGCTGGACCTGGCGCGTCAAGCTGCTCACGGCCTTCGAAAGCGAACTCATCGGCCGGCTGCGCGAAAGCGCCGAGGACGAGGCCATCCGCGTCTTCGCCGCCAACCTGAAAGACCTGCTGCTGGCGGCGCCCGCCGGCCCCAAGGCGGTGCTGGGCCTGGACCCGGGCATCCGCACGGGCTGCAAGGTGGCCGTTATCGACCGGACCGGCAAGGTGGTGGACACCGCCACCGTGTATCCGTTCGAGCCCCGCCGCGACCGCGACGGCGCCATCAATACCCTGGCCGCCCTGGCGGCGCGCCACCAGGTGGACCTCATCGCCATCGGCAACGGCACCGCCTCGCGCGAAAGCGAGAAGCTGGTGGGCGACATGATGGCGCGCTTCCCCGAGCTCAAGGTCACGCGCGTGGTGGTCTCCGAGGCGGGCGCATCCGTCTATTCGGCGTCCGAGCTGGCCGCGCAGGAATTCCCCGATCTGGACGTCACGCTGCGCGGCGCGGTATCCATTGCGCGCCGCCTGCAGGATCCCCTGGCCGAACTGGTGAAGATCGATCCCAAGGCCATCGGCGTGGGCCAGTACCAGCACGACGTCAACCAGCGCGAGCTGGCCCGTTCGCTCGACGCGGTGGTCGAAGACTGCGTGAACGCCGTGGGCGTGGACGTGAATACCGCCTCGGCGGCCCTGCTCGCCCGTGTGTCGGGGCTGAATTCGCTGCTGGCCAAGAACATCGTGGCCTTCCGCGACGAGAACGGCGCCTTCCCCACCCGCGAGGCCCTGCGCAAGGTGCCGCGCTTCGGCGACAAGGCGTTCGAGCAGGCCGCGGGCTTTCTGCGCATTCCGAACGGCGAGAACCCGCTGGACGCCTCGGCCGTGCACCCGGAAGCCTATCCGGTGGTCGAGCGCATCGTGGCCCGCATCAAGGCCGAAGTGAAGGAGATCATCGGCCGCCGCGAAGCGCTCAAGGGCGTGTCGCCTTCGGACTTCACCGACGAGCGCTTCGGCCTGCCCACGGTGCGCGACATCTTCGCCGAACTGGAGAAACCCGGCCGCGACCCGCGCCCGGAATTCAAGACGGCGCAGTTCAAGGAAGGCGTGGAAACGCTTAACGACCTCTATCCCGGCATGGTGCTGGAGGGCGTGGTGACCAACGTCGCCAACTTCGGCGCCTTCGTGGACATCGGCGTGCACCAGGACGGGCTGGTCCACATTTCGGCGCTGGCCGAGAAGTTCGTGAAAGACCCGCGCGACGTGGTCCGCGTGGGCCAGACGGTGACCGTGAAGGTGCTGGAAGTGGACGTGGCGCGTAAGCGGGTCGCGCTCACCATGCGCCTGAACGACACGGCGGCTCCCGCGCCCCGCCGTGGCGGCGATGCGCCGCGCGGCGGCGAGCGCGGCGGCGAGCGCGGCGGCGAGCGCCCGAACCGGCGCGGCAACGATGGCGGCCGCGGCCAGGGCGGCGGCCTGATGAACAGCGCCATGGCCGACGCCTTCGCCAAGCTCAAGCGCTGATCGTCCCGCATCGCCGTCCCGCAGCCCGCTGCCCCGCAGCGGGCTTTTTCATGCGCGCCGGCAGGACGGGAACCGTCGCCGGCCTCGACGGCGCCCGGCCCGGCGGGCGCGGTTCGCCTCGCCGGGCCCGCCCCGCCTTATTCCTCGGCCAGGGATGCCAGGGCGGCGCGGATTTTCTCCAGATGCGCCTCGGCGTCCGCCACGGCCATCGACGCGGCGGCCGAACCGTCGAGGTAGGCCGCAACCGTGCCGTCTTCGCCCGCGCGCAGGTCGGCCGCCTCGGTCTGCAGGCGGCGCAATGCCACGCCCGCGGCCTTGGGATCGGCATGTCGCCCGGAAAGCAGCAGCTCTTCGCCGTCGGCCGCCAGCAGGCGGAAGCGGAAGCTGCCGTCGGTTTCGCGGAAGCTGACGAAGCGCGCGCCCTTGGCCTTTTCTTTCTTGCCCGCGCGCGGGGCGGCGGGCGCCGCCGAGATGTTGCGCAGGCCCACGGCCTCGCGCAGTTCCCGCATCAGGGGCGTGGCCAGCTTGCGCGCCTTGGCCGCGCCCGCCTGGAGAATGTCTTCGATGCGCGCCGGATCGGCCATCAGTTCGACGTAGCGATCGCGCATGGGCGCGACCAGGGCTTCGAGATGCTCGTACAGCGCGTTTTTCGCGTCGCCCCAGCCCATGCCCTCTTCGAGCTGCCGGCGGAATGCCGCCGCCTGCTCGGCGCTGGCGAAGGCGCGATAGATGGTGTACAGATGGGAGTTCTCGGCATCCTTGGGCTCGCCGGGCTCGCGCGAGTCGGTCACGATGCGCATGATGGCGGCGCGCATCGCCTTGGAGCCGCCCTCGAAGAGGGGAATGGTGTTGTTGTAGCTCTTGGACATCTTGCGCCCGTCCAGCCCCGGCAGCGTCGCCACGTCGTCCTCGATGGAGACGTCGGGCAGGGTGAAGAAGTCGCGCCCGTACAGATGGTTGAAGCGCTGGGCGATGTCGCGCGCCATTTCCAGGTGCTGGATCTGGTCGCGCCCCACCGGCACCTTGTTCGCATTGAACAAGAGGATGTCGGCCGCCATCAGCACCGGATAGGAGAACAGCCCCATGGTGACGCCGTCGTCCGGGTCCACGCCCTTGGCCACGTTCTGGTCCACCGAGGCCTTGTAGGCGTGGGCGCGGTTCATCAGGCCCTTGGCCGTCACGCAGCTGAGCATCCAGCACAGTTCGGGAATCTCGGGAATGTCGGATTGCCGATAGAAGGTGACGCGGTCGGGGTCGAGGCCGGCGGCCAGCCAGGTCGCGGCGATTTCGAGGCGCGAGCGCGCCACGCGGGCCGGGTCGTCGCACTTGATGAGCGCGTGGTAATCGGCCATGAAGAAGAACGCGTCCGCGCCGGGCTGGGTGCTGGCGCGGACGGCGGGGCGGATGGCGCCGGCGTAATTGCCGAGATGGGGGGTTCCGGTGGTGGTGATGCCAGTGAGGACGCGGGTGTTCATAAACCGTCAGACAGTAGCGCTGGGAAAAGCCGAGTTTAACGCGCCCCGCCCGCAACGCCGGCCCGGAGCCTGCGGCTAGAGCGCGGCCAGCACCGGCGCGGCCACGGCGCAAAGCCCGCCCGCGGCGAGCGCCGCGCGCGGCTTGTAGGTCAGGAACCAGATCAGCAGCAGCCCTGCCAGGCTGAGTATGCCTATCCATTCGACCGTGCCGTAGCTCCATCCCCACACGGCGGCCGAGGCGCACAGCGACAGGCCCAGCGCCAGCGCGCCGAAGAGGCGCAGCGGGATGCGGTGGCGGCGCGGCAACGTGCGGTCGAACACGTCTTCATAATGACGGTCCATGGCCAGGCACAGCGCGGAAAAACCCGCGTAGGCCAGGCAGAAAGCGGCGAGGATCATGGCGCTTCACCTCCTTGCGCGTAGTGGGTGGATGCGGACGGAGCCGGCGCCGCGGCGGCCGCGGACGCCCCGCGCCGCGCCGGCGCGGCGCCGGCTCTGGCCTGCGCGGCGGGCGCCTTGCGGCCGCGCGCCGCCCGGCGGGCGATCCAGGCAAGCAGCAGCCCGCCGGCCAGACAGGTCAGGTCGAACCCGGCCATGACCCAGTCGCCCGCGGGCAGCGACACGCCCAGGTGGCGCTGCGTGGTCAACGCGTTGAGCACGGGCACCAGCCCCAGCGCCAGCGCGCCGGCCGACAACAGGTCTTGCCACTTGCGGCGCGGAAACAGGAAAGCGTAGGCGAGCGACAGGCCCCAGGCCGCGAAGAACGCGCGCGTTTCCCAGAGCTCGCGCCCCGGCAGGCCGGCCGGCACGAGCCGGTTGGCCCAGAAAACCGCCGCCACCGCGATGAAGAGGCCGGCCACGGTGCCCGCGTTGAGCCCGTCCACCAGCCGCAGCGAAAATGTCTCCGCCGCGCCGGGCCGCAGCTTCTGGCGGCGCTTGGCGATCCAGAGGACCAGTCCCGTGCCCACCATGCCGGCGCCGGCCAGACTGACCAGGAAATACAGCCAGCGCAGGAACGGCGCGGCGAACAGGCCCAGGTGCAGGCCGCTGATCGTGCCGGCGGTCCGCACCGCCGCGCTGAGTTCGTCCTGCCTGTCCTGCAGCTGCCCCGTCACGCCGTCGAACCGCATGGAGGGAGAGATCCTGCCGAACGAAACGCCGTCGGCCGCGTCGCGCGACACGGTCACCACGGCGCCCGCATCGCCCGGATTGTTCACGATGACGCGGCCTACGCGGCCCTGCCAGTGGCTTTCGGCCTGCGCGACGAGCGGCGCCAGCGGCGTGAGCGGCGCCGGCGCATTCTTGGGCGGCGTGATCCGGAACGAGCTGAAGACCTCGTCGGAATACTGCCGCTGGTTTTCGTACACCGCCAGAATGCCGGCGGGCATGAGCATGAACATGAACAGCACCAGCCCGCTGAACGTGATCATGAGGTAAAACGGCAGCCCCAGCACCGAAAGCACGTTGTGCCCGTCCATCCAGGCGCGCTGGCCGCCCTTGCGCGGCCGGAAGGTGAAGAAGTCGGTGAAGATCTTCTTGTGCGTGATGATGCCGCTGATGATAGCCACCAGCATGAACATGCCGGCGATGCTCGCCAGCCAGCGCCCCCATGGGAAGCCCATTTCGAGCTCGAAGTGGAAACGGTAGAAGAAATCGCCGCCGCGGGTTTCGCGGCCTTGCACCGCCTCGCCCGTGGCGGGGTCCAGCGCGACCCGCACGAAGCCGCGCTCGCCCGGCTTGGGCTTGGGCGCCTGGTACAGCAGCCGGATGACGGGCTCGCGGTCCGAGGGCGGCGTGATGAACCAGCGCCTGGCGTCGGGCGCGTGCGCTTCGAGATAGCGCTGCGCCAGGGCCGCCGACTGGGCGGCGGGCGCGCTGTGCGTCTGGATTTCCGGCTGCATCCAGCGCGTGATCTCGGGCCGGAAGAACGCCAGGGTGCCCGTGAGAAACATGGCGAACAGCACCCAGCCGAAGATCAGCCCCGACCAGGTGTGCAGCCAGGACATGGACTGGCGCAGGCCTTCTTCGCCCTGTGCTTTGGCGGCCGGCTTCATGCCACCCCCAGGGCGCGGCCGGCGAGGAACAGGCCGCCGAAAACGGCGGCGGGCAGCACGATGCCGCCCCACGCCCGCCATGCGTTGCGCGTGGCGAACACCCAGATCACGCCGCAGGCATACACGACGAAGGACAGCATCTGGGCGGTGGTCACCGCGTCGGCGCGCGCCATCGGCAGCCACACCGCCAGGCAGGCCGCCGCCGCCGACGCCAGACCGTAACCGCCCAGGATTGCGGCCACCGCGCGCGAGGCGACGGCCATTCGGTAGCGCATCATGCCTGCGCCGGCAGCGGGAGCTTTCACTTGGCTACGTCGAAGGTGAGCGTGGTGACATAGCGGACCTTGGCATAGGACTTGCCGTCGGCCTCGCCGGGTTTATCCTCGACGTGCGCGGCCTCCAGCACATACTGGCCCGGCCACGGCGTCGTGATCTCGATGCGCCCGTTTTCGTCGCTGCGGAACCGCTTTTCCCATTTGGGCGGACCGAACACCGTGACTTCCGTCCTGGGCAGGGGCTGGCCCTTGAACTGCAGCACGAAGGCGTTGGCGCCCGCCGCGGCCGGCACCAGTTCGAGATCGAGCTTGCCCCGGGTGTCCTGGCGGCCGGCGCGCGCGCCGAAGCGCACCAGGGTGTCTTTGTACGGGTAGGGCTGGCTCAGGCGCACGTCGCCCTTGCCTGCGCCGCCGAACGCGATGAAATCCGCGCCCTCGCCGGAAGCCTTGAGCGTCTTGCCTTCGGCGTCGGTCACCACGGGCGCGGCGAGCACCTTGCCCAGCAGGCCATCGCGCTTTTCGCGCAGGTCGTCGGCCCACTCGCCGAAATAGGCTTTGGCGACGCCGCCCGGCGCCTGCTCGATCCAGACGAAATGCGCCTGCGCGGCGCCCGCGCTGCCCAGAAGAACGAGCGCGGCCAGGGTTCTTGCGAATTGCATGAGGTCTTTTCCTTGTGATGAGCCGCCGGCCGCGCCCGCCCCGCTGCGAACGCCCGCCGACAGAGTTTGAATTATAACCATTCTCACTACTAAAAAGACCGCCGCATGGCCGCCCGGCCGCCGCGGCGCGCAAAGGCCGCGCCGCGGCGGCCTACAGGTCCACCGCCAGGCGGCGCTCGGACTCCAGGTATTCGCGCGACTGCATCTCCAGAATCCGGGAGACGGTGCGGTGGAATTCGTTGGCCAGCACGCCTTCGGTATAGATTTCCTCGGGTTCGCATTCCGCCGACATGATGAGCTTGACGCGATGGTCGTAGAACACGTCGATGAGCCAGGTAAAGCGGCGCGCCTCGGAGGCCTGGCGCGGTCCCATGCGCGGCACGCCGGAAAGGATGACGGCGTGGAAGCGATTGGCCAGCTCCAGATAGTCGTTCTGCGAGCGCGGCCCGCCGCAAAGCGTGGCGAAATCGAACCAGACCACCGTGCCCGCCAGCGCCAGGGCGCGGATCTCGCGGTGCTCGATGTGCAGCACCGGATCCTGCGGCGGCGTGTCGGCCAGGTGCTCGAAGGCTTCGCGCAGCGCCTGGTCGGCCTTGGCGTCCAGCGGCGTGTGGTAGCACTGCACCTGCTCCAGGGAACGGCGGCGGTAGTCGATGCCGGCGTCCACGTTCAGCACGTCCATGCGCGACTGGATCAGCTCGATGGCCGGCAGGATGCGGTCGCGGTGCAGGCCGTCGGGATACAGCGTGGAGGGCTCGTAGTTCGAGGTCATGATGAACGACGTGCCGTATTCGAAGAGCTTGAGGAGCAGCCGGTACAGGATCATGGCATCGGCCACGTCCGATACGTGGAATTCGTCGAAGCAGATCAGCCGGTAGCGCTTGGCGAGGCGGCGCGCGACCTCGTCCAGCGGATCCTGCATGCCTTTCACTTCTTCGAGTTCGCGGTGCACGCCGCGCATGAACTCGTGGAAGTGCAGCCGCGTCTTTCGCACCACGGGCACGGTGGCGTAGAACGCGTCCATCAGGAAGCTCTTGCCGCGCCCCACCCCGCCCCAGAGGTACACGCCGCGCGGCACATCGGGCCGGTTGAGCAGTTTCTTGAGGGCGTTCGAACGCATGGACTTGAACCTGACCCAGTCGTCGTAATAGCGCTGCAGCCGGTCGATGGCCCGCAGTTGCGCCTCGTCGGGCTTGTAGCCGCGCTCGGCCAGGGCATGTTCGTAGTATTCGCGGACGTTCATGGAGATGAGGGAGCAGGCAGGATGAAAAAAGGGCGGATTCGCGAACCCGCCCTTGCTGCGATGGCCGGGGCGCCCGGGCGCCCCGTCGTGCATCAGAAGTTCAACGCACGCTTGTCCACGGCCAGCGCGGCTTCCTTCACGGCTTCCGACAGCGTCGGGTGCGCGTGGCAGATGCGGGCGATGTCTTCGGCGGCGCCGCGGAATTCCATGATGGTCACGGCTTCCGAGATCAGTTCCGAGGCCATCGGGCCCACGATGTGCACGCCCAGGACTTCGTCGGTCTTGGCGTCCGCGATCACCTTGGCGAAGCCGGTGGTGTCGCCCAGCGCGCGGGCGCGGCCGTTGGCCAGGAAGGGGAACGAACCGGCCTTGTACTCGCGCCCTTCCTTCTTGAGCTGCTGCTCGGTCTTGCCGACCCAGGCGATCTCGGGCGAGGTGTAGATGACCCACGGCACGGTGTCGAAGTTGACGTGGCCGTGCTGGCCGGCGATGCGCTCGGCAACCGCCACGCCCTCTTCCTCGGCCTTGTGCGCCAGCATGGGGCCGCGCACCACATCGCCCACCGCCCACACGTTGGGCAGGTTGGTCTTGCAGTCGGCGTCCACGGCGATGAAGCCGCGCTCGTCGAGCTTCAGGCCCACGGCCTCGGCGTTCAGGCCGCCGGTGTAGGGCACGCGGCCGATGGAGACGATGAGCTTGTCCACCACCAGCTTCTGCTCGGCGCCCTTGGCATCGGTGTAGGGAATGGTCACGGACTTGGCCGTGGCCTTGACCTCGCCGATCTTCACGCCCATCTGGATGTCCAGGCCCTGCTTGGCGAAGGCCTTGAGCGCTTCCTTGGCGACCTGCTGGTCGGCGGCGGCCAGGAATTCCGGCATGGCTTCCAGGATGGTGACTTCCGCCCCCAGGCGGCGCCACACGCTGCCCATTTCGAGGCCGATCACGCCCGCGCCGATCACGCCCAGCTTCTTGGGCACGGCGCTCATGTTGAGCGCGCCGTCGTTGGACAGCACGACCTTCTCGTCGAACGGCAGGCCCGGCAGCTCGCGCGCCGACGAGCCGGTGGCGACGATGACGTGCTTGGCCACCAGGTCCTCCTCGGCGGTGCCGGTGACCTTGATGCCCCAGCCGCCTTCGACCTGGCCGCTGAACGCGCCCTTGCCATGGAAGAAGGTGACCTTGTTCTTCTTGAACAGGTACAGGATGCCGTCGTTGTTCTGCTTGACCACGGTGTTCTTGCGGCCGATCAGCGTGTCGAGTTTCAGGCCCAGGCCCTTGACCTCGATGCCGTGCTCGGCGAAGTGATGGCCGGCCTGTTCGTAGTGCTCGGACGATTGCAGCAGCGCCTTGGACGGGATGCAGCCGACGTTGGTGCACGTGCCGCCGGGGGCCGGGCCGCCCTGGCCGTTCTGCCAGGCGTCGATGCACGCCACGGACATGCCGAGCTGCGCCGCGCGGATCGCGGCGATGTAGCCTCCGGGGCCGGCGCCGATCACGACGACGTCAAATTGTTTGGACATAGCGTTCTCGCAAAGAATGAATGGGATGGCGGGTCCGGGGCGGGCCGGCGCAGGGCCGGCCCGGGCGCCGCGGGGCGGGATGCCCGCCGCGGCGCCCGGACCAGGACGGACGGATTACAGGTCCAGCAGCAGGCGCTGCGGATCTTCCAGGGCGTCCTTCATGGCGACCAGGCCCAGCACGGCTTCGCGGCCGTCGATGATGCGGTGGTCGTAGGAGAGGGCCAGGTAGTTCATCGGGCGGATGACCATCTGGCCGTTTTCGACGACGGGGCGCTCCTTGGTGGCGTGCACGCCCAGGATGGCCGATTGCGGCGGGTTGATGATCGGGGTGGACAGCATGGAGCCGAACACGCCGCCGTTGGAGATGGAGAACGTGCCGCCGGTCATTTCCTCGATGCCCAGCTTGCCGTCGGCCGCGCGGCGGCCGAAGTCGGCGATGGCCTTCTCGATATCGGCGATGGAGAGCTGGTCGGCGTTGCGCAAGATGGGCACCACCAGGCCGCGCGGACTGCCCACGGCGATGCCGATGTCGAAGTAGCCGTGGTAGATGATGTCTTTGCCGTCGATCGAGGCGTTGATCAGCGGGAACTTCTTGAGGGCGGCCACGGCGGCCTTCACGAAGAACGACATGAAGCCCAGCTTGATGCCGTGCTCTTTCTCGAACTTCTCTTTGTACTTGTTGCGCAGGTCGATGACCGCCTGCATGTTCACTTCGTTGAACGTGGTGAGGATCGCGTTTTCCTGTTGCGACTGCAGCAGGCGCTCGGCGATGCGGGCGCGCAGGCGGCTCATGGGCACGCGCTGCTCGGGGCGGCCGTCCAGCGACAGGGTGGTGGGCGCGGGCGCGGCGGCGGCCGGCTTGGCGGCGGCCTTGGGGGCTTCGGCGGCCAGGGCGTCGCCCTTGGTCACGCGGCCGTCGCGGCCGGTGCCGGTCACGGAAGCGGCATCGACGCCCTTCTCGGCCAGGATCTTGGCGGCGGCGGGCGAAGCCACGCCGGCGGCCGACTTGGAAGCCGGAGCGGCGGCGGGGGCGGCGGCGGCCTGCTCGGCGGCCTTGGGCGCGGCGGCAGGCGCGGTGGCGGGAGCGGCGGCGGCCTTGGCGTCGGTATCGATGCGGGCCAGGACTTCGCCGGAGGTCACGGTGCTGCCGTCGCCCTTGACGATTTCGGCCAGCACGCCCGAAGCCGGGGCCGGCACTTCGAGCACGACTTTGTCGGTTTCGACTTCGATGAGGATTTCGTCCGCTTCAACCGCGGCGCCCGGCTGCTTCTTCCAGGTGAGCAGCGTGGCTTCGGAGACGGACTCGGACAGTTGGGGGACGACGACGTCGGTAATAGCCATTTTGTGTATTCCGTAGAGTTTGTATTCTGGTAACGGGCCGCGGCAAGGTCGAAACGGGCGTTCCGGTCGCTTGCCGCGGACGTCGCATGCGGCGTGTGATGCTTACTTCGTCAGCATGGTCTTGAACTTGGGCGCGAAAGCCGCCTCGATCAGGGCTTTCTGCTGCTCCTGGTGCTTGGCGAGGTAGCCCACGGCCGGCGAGGCCGACGCCGGGCGGCCGGCGTAGCCGAGCTTCTGGCCTTCGACCATGTTCTCGTACACATGGTGCTGCACGTAGAACCACGGGCCCTGGTTCTGGGGCTCGTCCTGGACCCAGATGACCTCGGTGGCCTTCGGGTACTTGCGCATCTCGGCTTCGAACGCCTTGTGAGCGAACGGATAAAGCTGCTCGACGCGCATGATGGCGACGTTGTCGGCGCCGCGCTCGCGGCGGGCGTGGACCAGGTCGTAGTAGACCTTGCCCGAGCAGACCAGCACGCGCTTGACCTTGCCGGCGTCGATGGACTCGTCCAGCTCGCCGATCACCGGGCGGAAGCTGCCGCCGGCCAGTTCGGTGAGCGGCGAGCCCGCGTCCTTGTTGCGCAGCAACGACTTGGGCGTGAACAGCACCAGCGGCTTGCGGAACGGGCGGATCATCTGGCGGCGCAGCACGTGGAAGATCTGCGAAGCCGTGGTCGGCTGGATGACCTGCATGTTGTTGTCGGCGCAAAGCTGCAGGAATCGCTCGATGCGGCCCGACGAGTGCTCGGGCCCCTGGCCTTCGTAGCCGTGCGGCAGCATCAGGGTCAGGCCCGACTGGCGGCCCCACTTGGCTTCGCCCGAGCTGATGAACTGGTCGATCACGACCTGGGCGCCGTTGACGAAGTCGCCGAACTGGCCTTCCCAGATGGTCAGCGTGTTGGGCTCGGCGCTGGAATAGCCGTATTCGAAGCCCAGCACCGCCTCTTCGGACAGCACGGAGTCGATGACGGTGAAGGGCGCCTGGCCTTCCGAGACGTTCTGCAGGGGGATGTAGGTGCCGTCGTCCCAGCGCTCGCGGTTCTGGTCGTGCAGCACGGCGTGGCGGTGCGTGAACGTGCCGCGGCCGGAGTCCTGGCCGGTGATGCGCACGGCGTAGCCCGAGGCCACCAGGGTGGCGAAGGCCAGGTGCTCGCCCATGCCCCAGTCGAGGTTCAGCTCGCCCTTGGCCATGGCGCGGCGGTCGTTCAGCAGCTTGGCCACCAGCGGGTGCACGGTGAAGCCGTCGGGAACCGTGGTGATGCGCTCGCCGATGCGCTTGAGCTCGGCCAGCGGCACGGCGGTGTCGGCCTGGTCGGTCCACTTGGCGCCCAGGAACGGCGACCAGTCGATGGCGTACTTGCTCTTGTAGTCGGTCAGCACCGGCTCGATGGTGCGCTGGCCGTCTTCCATGAGCTGGCGGTAGTCCTTGACGAGCTGGTCGGCTTCGCCCTCGGCCAGCACGCCCTGCGTGGTGAGCTTGTCGGCGTACAGCTTGCGGGTGCCGGGATGATGGCCGATGCGCTTGTACATCAGCGGTTGCGTGAGCGAGGGGGTGTCCTGCTCGTTGTGGCCCAGCTTGCGGAAGCAGACGATGTCCACCACCACGTCGTGGCGGAACTGCAGGCGGTAGTCCAGGGCCAGCTTGGTCACGAAGACCACGGCTTCGGGATCGTCGCCGTTCACGTGGAAGACGGGCGCCTCGATCATCTTGACCACGTCGGTGCAATACAGCGTGGAACGCGAATCGCGCGGATCGGACGTGGTGAAGCCGATCTGGTTGTTGATGACGATGTGCAGCGTGCCGCCCGTGCCGTAGCCGCGGGTCTGCGCGAGGTTCAGCGTTTCCATGACCACGCCCTGGCCGGCGAAGGCCGCGTCGCCGTGCACCAGCACGGGCAGGACCTGCTTGCCTTCGGTGTCGCCGCGGCGTTCCTGGCGCGCGCGCGCGCTGCCCTCGACCACAGGATTCACGATTTCGAGGTGGGAGGGGTTGAACGCCAGCGACAGGTGGACCGGGCCGCCGCGCGTGGAGAGGTCGCTGGAAAAGCCGTTGTGGTACTTCACGTCGCCGTCGGTCAGACCTTCGGCGTGCTTGCCCTCGAACTCGGCGAAGAGGTCGCCGGGCATCTTGCCCATGATGTTCACGAGCAGGTTGAGGCGGCCGCGGTGGGCCATGCCCACGACGATTTCCTGCACGCCGTTCTCGCCGGCGTGGTTCACCACTTCGTCCATCGAGGCGATGAAGCTTTCGCCGCCTTCCAGCGAGAAGCGCTTCTGGCCCACGTACTTGGTGTGCAGGAAGCGCTCGAGACCTTCGGCTTCGGTCAGCTGCTGGAGGATGTGGCGCTTTTCTTCGGCCGTGTAGTTCGGCGCGCCCAGGGTGGACTCCAGGCGTTCCTGGATCCAGCGCTTGGCGGCGGGGTCGGAGATGTGCGTGAATTCGGCGCCGATGGAGCGGCAGTACGTGTCGCGCAACGCCTTCAGGATGTCGCGCAGCGTCATGGTGCTGGCGGTCGTGAAGTACGTATTGGTAGCGGAATAGGTCTGGTCGAGGTCTGCTTCGGTCAGGCCGTAGAAGGCCGGGTCGAGTTCGGGGATGGGCGGACGTTCCTGGCGCTTGAGCGGATCGAGGTCGGCCCAGCGCGAGCCCAGCGAGCGGTAGGCGGCGATCAGCGACTGCACCGACACCTGCTTGCTCGCCACGGTGAGATCCGGCTCGGCGACGCGCTGCACGAAGGCGTTGGCGCGGGCGCGTTGCGCAAAGGATTCGACGATGGGAGCGTGGGCCTGATCGCGGGTGGATTCCTGGCCGTCGGTGGCGGGGGCGTGCTGGAGCTGATCGAAATATTCGCGCCAGTTGTCGGGCACCGAACCCGGGTTGTCGAGGTAGGCTTCGTAAAGCTCTTCGACGTAGGGGGCATTACCCCCAAACAAGTAAGACGTGGATAGGGACTCTATTTCCGAAGACATATCGCTTCACCTTTACGAGTGCTTCACTCGACACGATGCAGGAGAAAACCTTCCGCGACACGGGCTTCCCGGTTAGCGGATAGCAGGGGCAGAAGGCGCGTACGAGCCTTGAAAGCCGTATGGGCGAAAGTATAACCCTTTGAGTTTACGGGTGTCTTTTCGGCATTGCGTGCCGCAAAAGCCGATTTGGAATGGAGTCATGCAAGCCTGGAATGTCCTGGCAACGCCGGGCATTGCGCCGGTTACTCGCCCGCAATGTCAGGCATTTCGAGATGCGGCGGCGCATCATATTTTGCACGGCGGGCGTCGGCCTGTTGCATGCAAGCCTCGTCCGGATGTCCGATATTCGCCGAGACCGCCTGGCGGCAGCGCGCGGGCACGCAAGCGGATCACATTCCGCACGCGGCCTGGGCGCCGGCCGGTGCACTGGAAATTTGTATACATCTTTTGTACTCTATGAGACTTCCCGCCCCCCGTTTCCATCCGAGCGCTCCATGACCCCCGCCACTCTCGCCGATCTCAACCGCGCGCCGCACGACGAAGCCCTCCGCCTGCTCGACGGCCTGTACGACCACGCGCCCTGGATCGCCCGGGCCGCGCTCGCCGCCCGCCCCTTCCGCTCCCTGGCCGAGCTGCAGCAGCGTCTGCGGCAGGCGGTGGACGAAGCCGGCGCCGAAGCGCAGACGGCGATGCTGCGCAGCCAGGCGCGCGCCCCCGGCGCGCCCGCCTGGCTGGCCGATGAATACGAGGCGCGGTTCGGCTACCCCTGCGTGCTCGCCGAAGCCGGCCCGCGCGGCGCGCCGCTGGACGCGGCGCAGGCCGAGGACATGCTCAGGCGCCGCCTGGATCATCCCGCCGACCTGGAACGCGGCGAAGCGCTGCGGGCGCTGCACCGCAGCGCCGAGCTGCGCCTTGCCCGCCGCTTCGGCGCCGACACCGCCATGGGCGACCGGATCTGGGACTGGCAGGAGGAACTGAGCGCCCACAGCGACCCGGGATACGCCGAAAGAGGCCAGCTCACGGTCACCTACCTCACCGAGGCCCACCGGGCCTGCGCGCAGCGCATCTCGCAATGGATGGGCGAATGCGGCTTCGACGAAGTCGGCACCGACGCGGTGGGCAACGTGGTGGGCATCTACCGCGCCGCCGATCCCCAGGCCCCCACCCTGATGACAGGTAGCCACTACGACACGGTGCGCAACGCCGGCAAGTACGACGGCCGGCTCGGCATCTTCACCCCCATGGCCTGCGTGCGCGAACTGCGCCGCCAGGGCCGCCGCTTGCCGTTCCACCTCGAAGTGATCGGATTCGCCGAAGAGGAAGGCCAGCGCTTCCCGGCCACCTTCCTCGGCTCCGGCGCGCTGGTCGGCGGCTTCCAGCCCGCCTGGCTGGACCAGCGTGACGCCGACGGCGTCACGCTGCGCCAGGCCATGGCGCGGGCCGGCCTGCGCGCCGAAGACATCGCCCGGCTCAAGCGCGATCCCGCCCGCTACCTGGGGTTCGTGGAAGTGCACATCGAACAGGGGCCGGTGCTGTACGAACTGGGCCTGCCGCTGGGCGTGGTCACGTCCATCAACGGTTGCCTGCGCTATCGCGTGCGGATACTCGGCATGGCCGGCCACGCGGGCACCACGCCCATGGACCGGCGGCGGGACGCGGCCGCCGCCGCGGCCGAGCTCATCCTGTATGTGGAGCGACGCGCCGCGGCCGACGCCGGGTCGGTGGGCACGGTGGGCATGCTGGATGTCCCGGGCGGCTCGATCAACGTCATCCCGGGCGAATGCCGTCTGAGCCTGGACCTGCGCGCGCCCAGCGACCCGCAGCGCGACGCCCTCGCGCGCGACGTGCTGGCCGAGCTGGACGCCATCTGCGCGCGGCGCGGCCTGCGCCGCGAACTGGAAGAAACCATGCGCGCCAGCGCGGCGCCGAGCCATCCGCAATGGCAGGCCCGCTGGGAAGCCGCCGTCGACGCGCTGGGCGTGCCCGTGCACCGCATGCCCAGCGGCGCCGGCCACGACGCCATGAAGCTGCACGAGATCATGCCGCAAGCCATGCTGTTCGTGCGCGGACAGAACGGCGGCATCAGCCACAACCCGCTGGAATCCACCACCAGCCACGACATGCAGCTGGCCGCCGAAGCCATGCTGCGACTGCTGGACGACCTGGCCGGCGGATCGGAGCAAGGCTGAACCATGACCGACTACGCCAAGCTCGACGCCTGGATCGACGCCCACTTCGACGAGCAGGTCGCCTTTCTGCAGGCGCTCGTGCGCATACCCACCGACACGCCGCCGGGCGACAACGCGCCCCACGCCGCCCGCACCGCCGAACTGCTGCGAGGCTGGGGCCTGGAAGCGGAATCGCATGCCGTGCCCGCCGACGCCGTGCACGGCTACGGCATGCGGTCCATTACCAACCTCATCGTGCGCCGGCCCTACGGCGCGGGCGGTCCCTGCGTGGCGCTCAATGCCCACGGCGACGTGGTGCCGCCCGGCGAGGGCTGGACACGCGACCCGTATGGCGGCGAGATCGACGACGGCTGCCTGTACGGCCGCGCCGCCGCCGTCAGCAAGAGCGATTTCGCCACCTACACCTTCGCGGTGCGCGCGCTGGAAGCGCAGGCCCGGCCTCGACGCGGCGCGGTCGAGCTGCATTTCACCTACGACGAGGAATTCGGCGGGCTGCTGGGGCCGGGCTGGCTGCTCGAGCAGAAGCTCACCCGCCCCGACCTGCTGATCGCCGCCGGCTTCGGCTATGAGGTCATCACCGCGCACAACGGCTGCCTGCAGATCGAAGTCACGGTGCACGGCAAGATGGCCCATGCCGCCATTCCCGCCAGCGGCGTGGACGCGCTGCGCGGCGCGGTGGCCATTCTCGATGCGCTGTATGCGCTGAACGCGGGCTACCCGTCGATACGCTCCGGCGTGCCGGGCATCGGCCACCCCTACCTGAACGTGGGCCGCATCGAAGGCGGCACCAACACCAACGTGGTGCCGGGCAAGGTGGTGTTCAAGCTCGACCGCCGCATGATTCCGGAAGAAGATCCGGCCGAGGTGGAAACCGGCATCCTGCGCGTCATCCGGCAGGCCGCCGGCGCCCTGCCGGGCATACGCGTCGAAACCCGGCGCCTGCTGCTCGCCCGGGCCATGCGCCCCCTGCCCGGCAGCGAGCCCTTGGTGCGGGCCATCCAGCGGCATGGCGCGGCGGTCTTCGGCGCGGCGGTCCCGGCCATGGGCACGCCGCTCTATACCGACGCGCGGCTCTACGCCGAGGCCGGCATTCCCTGCGTGCTGTACGGCGCCGGTCCGCGCACGGTGCTGGAATCGCACGCCAAGCGCAGCGACGAGCGCCTGGTGCTGGAAGACCTGCGCCGCGCCACCAAGGTGGTGGCGCGCACGCTGGCCGACCTGCTGGCCTGAGCGGGCTCAGGCCAGGCGCATCACGCGGCGCCAGAACAGCACCGCCACCAGCACGAAAACGGCCAGGCCCAGGTACGAGGCGGTCTGCTCGAACCCCTCGCCCGCCACGGCCAGCGGGGCATTGCTGCCGGTCGCCCCGATCACGGCCGCCATCAGCACGCCGACCAGGCTCTCGCCCACGATCAAGCCCGAGGCGATGAGCACGCCGCGGCGGTTGGCGGCGTCGGCATGGCGCGCGTAGGGCTGGCCCGCGGCCTGCGCGCGGCGGCGCAGCGCGCGTTCCAGCAGCCAGGCCAGCACCGCGCCGACCACGATGGGCGCGGCCACGGTCGGCGGCAGGTAGATGCCGATGCCCACGGCCAGCACGGGAATCCGCGCCACCTTGAAGACGCGCTTCATGATCTCGTCGGCCACGATGAGCGCCACGCCCGCCGCCATGCCGACGAGAATCATGGTCCAGTTCAGCTGGTGCGTGAAAATGCCGCGCGCGATCGCCAGCATCAGCGTCGCCTGCGGCGCCGACAGGGCCTGGGCCGGGTCCATGCCCTGGCGCGGCATGGCGTCGGCAAAACCGTAGGCGTTGTAGAGCAGGTCCAGCACGGGCGAGATCACCGCCGCGCCCACCACGCAGCCGATCAGCAGCGCCACCTGCTGCCGCCACGGCGTGGCGCCCACCAGCCAGCCGGTCTTGAGGTCCTGCAGGTTGTCGTTGGAAATCGAGGCCACCGCCACCACCGCCGAGGTGCTGAAGATCGCCAGCGCGATCGCGATGCGCGTGCCGTGCTCCACGTCCAGCAGTTCGCGCCCCAGCACCAGCATCAGCAGCGACACCAGCACGATGGCGACAATGCCCACGCCGGAGATGGGGCTGGTCGAGGAGCCCACCAGGCCCGCCATGTAGCCGCAGGCCGCCGCCACCAGGAAACCGAACACGAAGGCAAACAGCACCGCGTAGGCCACCAGCTTCCAGATGGAGGCGGCCGGCAGCGGCGCGGCCCCGGCGACGAACACGTAGAAAGTCGCGACCAGGATCGCCACCAGCGCCAGCGTCACGGCCGAAATCCACAACGCGGGCATGTCGCGCTCGGTGCGCGGCGTGCCGCCCTCGCGCGGGCCGCTGGGCTTGCCGATGGCGGAAAACGAAGCCTTGAGCCCGCGCACCATGGGCATGAACAGCGTGGCCAGCGTCCAGATGGCGCCCACGCCGATGACGCCCGCGCCGATGAACCGCACCTGCGACGACCAGATGCCGGTGGCGTACTGCGCCGCGGTCTGCCCGGCCGGGATGACGCCCTGCGCGGTCAGCACCGGCACCGCGACGCCCCAGGCGATCACCAGCCCCGTGAACATCGCCAGCCCGGCCACGATGCCGATCAGGTATCCCGCGCCCAGCAGGGCCAGCGAAAATCCCATCGGCAGCCGGAACACGGCCCCGCCCAGTTCGAACCAGCGGCTCACGCCGTCGCCCAGCACCCGCAGGCCGCCAGCGGCGAAGCTCACCAGCGCGGCGGCCGCGCCGCCGGTGACGATGTCGGCCATGCCGGTGGCGGCCTGCGTCTGGGCGCCGCCTTGCGGTGCGCCGCCCGCCTCGGCCTGCGCGTCCAGCGCGCGCTCGGCGCTGCCCACGCGCAGGATCTCGGCGGCCGCCACGCCCTCGGGGTAGGGCAGGTCGCTCTGCACCACCATGACATGGCGCAGCGGAATGGTGAACATCACGCCCAGCATGCCCCCGGCCGCGCAGATGCCCAGCGTCTGCCAGAACGGAAAGCCCTGCCAGTGCCCCATCATGACCAGGGCGGGCAGGATGAAGATAATGGAGGACAGCGTCCCGGCCGCCGAGGCCTGGGTCTGCACCATGTTGTTCTCCAGGATGTTGGCGTCCTTGAAGAGGCGCAGCACCGACATGGAGATCACGGCCGCCGGGATGGCCGAGGAAAAGGTCATCCCCACCTTGAGGCCGAGGAAGACGTTGGATGCGGTGAAGATCACCGTGATGAGGGCGCCCAGCAGCACGCCGCGGAATGTCAGCTCCGGCAGCGTCACCCGCGCCGGCACACTGAGGGGTAGGGTCATTGCATATCTCCGTAGCCCGCGGCCGGCCGACGTGCGCAGGGCCTGCCGCGCTTATGCGTCCTGCGGCAGCCGAAACTGCCGCGAAACGCCAGAACGATAATAGATTATGCTGAATCGACGCGGCCCGCGCCCGGATTTCGATGCCTCATGCCCCGCGCACCGGTCTAGCATGAGGGCCGAAAAGGAGACAAGCATCATGCGCGATCATCGCCACACCGACGCGGGTTCCGCCGCCCCGCAGGATACCGATCCCGCCGAAACCGCCGAATGGCGCGACGCCTTGCAGGCGCTGGCGCAGCACGGGGGTCCGGAGCGCGCCGCCTACGTGCTGGACAGCCTGCTGGGCCATGCCGCGGCGCTGGGCCTGCGCGCGGGCGGGCAGGTCCGCACGCCCTATCTCAACACCATTCCCGCCGACCAGGAGCCGCCCTTTCCGGGCAATCTCGCGGTCGAGGAGCGCATCGCCAGCATCAACCGCTGGAACGCGCTGGCGATGGTGGTGCGCGCCAACCAGGCGCACGGCGAGCTGGGCGGGCACATCGCCAGCTATGCCTCGGCCGCCGACCTGTTCGAAGTCGGGTTCAACCATTTCTTCCGCGCCGGTACGCCCGGCAACCCCGGCGACCTGGTCTACATGCAGCCGCACTCCGCGCCCGGGGTGTACGCCCGCGCCTACCTGGAAGGCTTTCTCGGCGAAGACGACCTGGCGCATTTCCGCCAGGAGATCACCGCGTCCGCCCGCGGCCTGCGCGGCCTGTCTTCCTATCCCCACCCCTGGCTGATGCCGGACTTCTGGCAGTTTCCCACCGGCTCCATGGGTATCGGCCCCATCAATGCCATCTACCAGGCGCGCTTCATGCGCTATCTGGAACACCGCTCGCTCCTTCCCGCCGGCGACCGCAAGGTGTGGGGCATTTTCGGCGACGGCGAAATGGACGAACCCGAATCCATCGCCGCCCTCACGCTGGCCGCCCGCGAGAAGCTGGACAACCTGGTCTTCGTCGTGAACTGCAACCTGCAGCGCCTGGACGGCCCGGTGCGCGGCAACGGCCGCATCATCGACGAGCTGGAAACCCTGTATGCCGGCGCGGGCTGGAACGTCATCAAGCTCGTCTGGGGCAGCGACTGGGACGCGCTGCTGCGGCGCGACGCCACGGGCGCGCTGGCGCGCGCCTTCGCGGGCACGGTGGACGGCCAGTTCCAGACCTTCGCGGCCAACGACGGCGCCTTCAACCGCACCCACTTCTTCAACCAGAACCCCGAGCTGGCCGCGCTCGTGGCCGACTGGACCGACGAGGCCATCGACCGCCTGCACCGGGGCGGCCACGACATGGTGAAGATCCACGCCGCGTATCACCGCGCGGTGCGCCACCGCGGCCAGCCCACCGTGATACTGGCCCAGACCAAGAAGGGCTTCGGCATGGGCGCGGCGGGCCAGGGCAAGATGACCACGCACCAGCAGAAGAAGCTGGACGGCGAGGCCCTGCTCGCCTTCCGCGACCGCTTCGCTCTGCCGATCCCCGACGAGGACTGCCTGGCCCTGAAGTTCTACCGCCCCGCCGAAGACAGCGCCGAGCTGCGCCATCTGCGCAGCCGGCGCGCGGCGCTGGGCGGCCACATTCCGCGCCGCAGCGGCCAGTCGCCCCGCCTGGCCCCGCCGCCGGTGGAACAATGGGCGCGCTTCGCGCTGGCGGCCGCGGGCAAGGAAATGTCGTCCACTATGGCCCTGGTGCGCATGCTGACCGCGCTGCTCAAGGACCCCGCACTGGGCCCCCGCATCGTGCCCATCGTGGCCGACGAGGCCCGCACCTTCGGCATGGCCAACCTGTTCCGGCAGATCGGCATCTATTCCGCGCAGGGCCAGCTCTACGAGCCGGAAGACATCGGCTCGGTGCTCTATTACCGCGAGGCGCGCGACGGCCAGATCCTCGAGGAAGGCATTACGGAAGCCGGGGCCATCTCTTCGTGGACGGCGGCGGGCACCAGCTACTCGGTGCATGGACTGCCCATGCTGCCCTTCTATATCTATTACTCGATGTTCGGCTTCCAGCGCATCGGCGACCTGATCTGGGCGGCGGCCGACCAGCGCACGCGGGGCTTTCTCATCGGCGCGACCTCGGGGCGCACCACGCTGGGCGGCGAGGGCCTGCAGCACCAGGACGGCTCCAGCCATCTCATGGCCGCGGCCATACCCAACTGCCGCGCCTACGATCCGGCCTATGCCTATGAAGCGGCCATCATCATCGAGCACGGCATGCGCCGCATGCTCGACGAACAGCGCGACGAATTCTATTACCTCACCGTCACCAACGAAAACCTGGCCCAGCCCGACCTGCCGGATGACGATGCCGTGCGCGCCGGCATCCTGCGCGGCATGTACCGGCTGCGGCCGGCGCGCGGCCAGGCGCGGGTGCGGCTGCTGGGCGCCGGCCCCATGCTGCGCGAGGCCGAACTGGCGGCGCGGCGGCTGGGCGACGAATACGGCGTGGAGGCCGAAGTCTGGAGCGTGACCAGCTTTTCGGAACTGGCGCGCGACGGCCGCGAAGCCGACCGCGCCCGGCTGCTGGGCCTGGACAGCCGCCAGGCCTGGGTTTCGGCCTGCCTGGGCGGCAGCGCCGCGCCGGTGATCGCCGCCAGCGATTACGTGCGCACCGTGGCCGAGCAGATCCGCGCCTGGGTTCCCGCGCCCTACCGCAGCCTGGGCACCGACGGCTTCGGCCGCAGCGACACCCGGGCGCGGCTGCGCGACTTCTTCGAAGTCGGCGCCGACTGGATCGTGCTGCAGGCGCTCGACAGCCTGGGCCTGCGGGGGCCGGCCGACGCCCTGCGGCGGGAATTGGCGGCCGCTTCGCGGCGCACGCCGCCCTGGGAGGCCTGAGCGCCCCGCCAGCGCAAAAACGTCCATGGCCTGACCGGAATCCCCGCTTTCGTTGCGGCGCAGCAACCATACCGCGCCGCTTTCTGTTGAAATACGGGGGTTCCCCTAGCGTTTCCGGGCAAATACGGCGGGCTGCGGCCCGCTTTCTCGTTTCAAGCTGTTTTACCAAAGCCGCAAGGCTGAAATTCCATGGACGAAACCCTCACCAAACTGGCGCTGGACTACCACGCCTATCCCACCCCCGGCAAGATTTCGGTCACGCCGACCAAGACGCTCGCCAACCAGGACGACCTGTCGCTGGCCTACTCTCCCGGCGTGGCCGCCGCCTGCATGGCCATCTTCGACCAGGGCGACGACGCCGCCTCCAAGTACACCTCGCGCGGCAACCTGGTGGGCGTGATCACCAACGGCACCGCCGTGCTGGGCCTGGGCAACATCGGCCCGCTGGCGGCCAAGCCCGTCATGGAAGGCAAGGGTTGCCTGTTCAAGAAGTTCGCCGGCATCGACGTGTTCGACATCGAACTGGCCGAGAACGACCCGGACAAGCTGGTGGACATCATCGCGGCGCTGGAACCCACCCTGGGCGGCGTCAATCTCGAGGACATCAAGGCGCCCGAGTGCTTCTACATCGAGAAGAAGCTGCGCGAGCGCATGAAGATCCCCGTCTTCCACGACGACCAGCACGGCACGGCCATCATCTCGTCGGCCGCCATCCTCAACGGCCTGAAGGTCGTGGGCAAGGACATCGGCCAGGTCAAGCTGGCGTGCTCGGGCGCGGGCGCCGCGGCCATCGCGTGCCTGGACCTGCTGGTGCACCTGGGCATCAAGCGCGAGAACATCTACGTGGTGGATTCGCGCGGCGTGATCTGGGAAGGCCGCGAAGAGAACATGGAGGCCAACAAGAAACGCTACGCGCAAAAGACCGACGCGCGCACGCTGGCCGACGTCGTCAACGGCGCCGACGTGTTCCTGGGCTGCTCCACCGCCGGCGTGCTCACGGCCGAGATGGTCAAGACCATGGCCGACAAGCCGCTGATCCTGGCGCTGGCCAACCCCGAACCCGAGATCCGCCCCGAGGTGGCCAAGGCCGCCCGCCCCGACTGCATCATCGCCACCGGCCGTTCGGACTACCCGAATCAGGTCAACAACGTGCTGTGCTTCCCCTTCATCTTCCGCGGCGCCATGGACGCCGGCGCCTCGCGCATCACTGAAGAAATGAAGCTCGCGTGCGTGAAGGCCATCGCCGAACTGGCCCAGGCCGAGCAGAACGACGAAGTGGCCCGCGCCTACGCCGGGCAGGAGCTGTCGTTCGGCCCCGACTACATCATCCCCAAGCCCTTCGATCCGCGCCTCATCGTCCAGATCGCCCCGGCCGTGGCCCAGGCTGCCGCCGACTCCGGCGTGGCCGCCCGCCCCATCGAGGACATCGAGGCCTACCGCCAGAAGCTGATGGGCTTCGTCTACCACTCCGGCCAGCTGATGCGCCCGCTGTTCGCCCAGGCCAAGAAGGCGCCCAAGCGCGTCATCTACGCCGACGGCGAAGACGAACGCGTGCTGCGCGCGGTGCAGGTCGTCGTCGACGAAAAACTGGCCCAGCCCATCCTGATCGGCCGCCCCTCGGTCATCGAGATGCGCATCAAGAAGTTCGGCCTGCGCCTGACGCCCGGCGTGAGCATCGAAATCGTCGATCCCGAAGACGACAGCCGCTTCAACGAAACCTGGAACGCGTACTACCAGATGCGCGGCCGCGAGGGCGTGACGCCTGCCATCGCCAAGGCGATGATCCGCAAGCACAACACCCTGATCGGCGCCATGCTGCTGCGCCGCGGCGACGCGGACGCCCTGCTGTGCGGCGTGGCCAGCAAGTACGACAACCAGCTCAAGTACGTGGACGAGATCATCGGCAAGAAACCCGGCCAGACCTACGCCGCGCTCAACGTGCTGATGCTGCCCGACCAGACGCTTTTCGTGACCGACACCCACGTGAACGAAAACCCCACGGCCGAGGAAATCGCCAACATCACCATCCAGGCCGCCGACGAAATGGTGCGCTTCGGCGTGGTGCCCAAGGTGGCGCTGCTGTCGCACTCCAACTTCGGCAGCCGCGTGACCGAGTCCTCGCGCAAGATGGCCCAGGCCCGCCGCCTGGTGGCCGAACGCGCGCCCGAGCTCGAAGTCGACGGCGAAATGCACGCCGACGCCGCCCTGTCGGAGAAGATCCGCGTGCTGGCCTACCCCGACAGCACGCTGAAGGGCCCGGCCAACCTGCTGGTCATGCCCAACCTCGACACGGGCAACATCACGTACAACATGCTCAAGATGACCGGCAGCAACGGCATCGCCATGGGCCCCATCCTGCTGGGCGCGGCCCGTCCGGTGCACATCCTGACCACCAGCGCCACGGTGCGCCGCATCGTCAACATGACGGCGCTGGCCGTGGTGGATGCGCAGCAGGAAGCCGCGGACGCCGCCCGGCAGCGCCGCTGACCCCTGGCGCCCCGGCCCGCCGGGGCGCCGCCGACGCGCGAGGGCGCCCTGCGGGGCGCCCTTTGCTTTTCCTTTCTTCTGGCGCGCCTATCCGACTGCGCGTCATGCGGCAATGGTAAAAACGGGCTTGTTTCCCCTTACCGGAGTCGACATGCTGCAAGACGCCCTGCTTGCCTGGTTTCACTACCTGGCCATTTTCGTGCTCGTGGTCATCATGGCGGCCGAGGCCGTGCTGCTGCGCCCGGGCCTGTCGCCCGATACGGTGCGGCGGCTCGCGCTCTACGACCGCCTGTACCTGGCATCCGCCCTGGCCGTGCTGGCCACCGGCGTGCTGCGCCTGACGCTGGGCGCCAAGGGCGCCGCCTTCTACATGGGCAACCCGTGGTTCCATGCCAAGATCGCGCTCTTCGTCATCATCGGGCTCTGTTCGATCCCGCCGACGCTGGCCTTCCTGCGCTGGTCGAAGCAACCGCGGGGCTACGTCCCGCCCGAGGCCGAGATCCGGCGCGCCCGCCGCTGGGTGATGATCGAATCGCACCTGTTCATCCTGCTGCCGCTGTTCGCGGCGCTCATGGCGCGCGGCATCGGCCTGTAGCAGCGCCGGCGTCCGCCGTCAGGGACAGCGCGCCGGCTCCCGCGGCGGCGCGCCGTCCACCTCGATGACGGCATAGCGCACCACGCCGGCGCGGTCGTTCGGCAGTACGTCCAGCACCTCGCCGTCGCTCCGCTGCACCGCCGACATACCGTCGGGCAGGTCCTGGCCGTCGTCGCGGCGCGCCGTCATCCCGTAGTCCGGGCTGAACACCCACGCGCCGGGCAGGCGCCGGTTCAGCGGATACGCGGTGGATTGGACCAGCGTGCCCGCGGGATAGCGGTACGGCCCCAGTCGCAGCGGGCAGGCCAGCGAACCGCGCGCCACGCCCAGCAGGCGGCGTTCCTCGTCCAGCAACAGCCCGGGACGGCCCAGCAGCAGCCCGGACACGGCCACCGGCTCGCTGGACTCGACGCTCACGTACCAGCGCAAGGGCTCGACGTGCCCATTGGTATATTTCTCGCCATCGCGCGCCTGCGCTTCGGCGCCCGCGGGCAGGTCCACGCCGCCCGCGCGGTTGCCCGCCGCCAGCGAGCAGGACGCGAACTCGATGCGCGCCCCTTCGTCCTCCACGCGGAATTCCACTTTGCGCGTCGTGTCGCACAGCCATCCCGCCACCGTCTGGGCGCCCTCTCCCCAGACCTGCACGGTGCGCGGATAACTGCGCGTTTCCTTGTAGGTGCGCCGGTCGTAGTCGGTGTACAGGTAGCGCACGATGCGCCTGGCCCGCATGCCGAAGGCCGGCGTCGGCGCATCGAAAACGGCCTCGGTGTAGCGCTCGGGCTGGCCTTCCTTCTCCAGCACCAGGCGCGTTCCGGCGGGCATGGGCACGCCGCCGAGCGTTTGCGGCTGCCGCAGCGTCACGCGCCGCGCCGCCTCCTGCCTGGCCTGCTCGCGGTCGAACTGCCAGAGCATCACCCGGAACGCAACGTGAAACGCCGACACCGCGGCCAGCGCCAGCAGCGCCGCGCCATGCAGCCACGGACGGCGCGCGAAGCGCCGCCGCGCCCCGCCGCTGACGGCCAGCACGGCCAGCCATCCCAGCAGCGCCACGCCGGCGAGTTCCGAAACGAGCAGCAGGGCAAGGAATTCCGTCGAGGGCAGCGCAAGTGGGATCATGGCCGCGATGATACGTGAACCGGCTGGCCTGTCCGCGGCGCGCGCAACGCCGCACCGCAGCCGCCGCGAAGAACGGCAAAGAAAAACCCGCCACGCGGGCGGGTTTGTCGGGCAAGCGTCAGGCGATCAACGCTTGTCCATCGGGGGCACGTCGCGGGTGACGTGGCCGGTGAAGAGCTGGCGCGGACGGCCGATCTTGTAGTCGGGGTCGGACAGCATTTCGTTCCATTGCGCGATCCAGCCCACAGTGCGGGCCAGCGCGAAGATGGCCGTGAACAGCGAGGTCGGG
>Ga0182748_1000870_pt1 | contig 30753 bp, 32 predicted proteins | sample eDN3rd37CKraftOP_FD_128877 | JGI IMG/M metagenome (GOLD analysis project Ga0182748, IMG submission 128877) | Enriched Organic Plus compost microbial communities from Emeryville, California, USA - eDNA 3rd pass 37_C Kraft OP (version 2) (version 2) ...
CTCCGGTTCAGAACCCTCGCGGCGCCGGCGACACCACGGTGAGCCCGCTCGCCCCAACTTCCTGCACCTGCAGGCCGCGCTCGGCGATGCCGCTGGGGCGGAAGCGGAACGGGCCGTCGACGCCGACGAAGCCGGCCGGATCGGTCAGGATCTTCTCCGGGAACGGCCGGCCGATGCGCCAGTCGGAGGCCGCCCGCACCGCGAGCAGCACCGCGTCATAGCCGAGGCTGGCAAGCCGATAGGGCACCCGGTTGTAGCGGGCGCGGTAGCGGGTGCGCAGCTGGTTGAACATCGTGTCGGACGCGCTCGCGAACCAGGATCCGCGCAGCGAGGCATGGCTCGCCAGCCCGCTCTCGGTGGACCACAATTCGGTGCCGAGCACCCGCGCCGACTTGCCCGGCCCGGTCCGCACGATCGCCGCGACGCCGGCGGCATTCTTGGCCTGGTCGGCGATCAGCACCGCGTCATAGGTGCCCTGGGCATCGAGCCGCTGCACTGCCGCGCGCATCGCCGCCGGCGTCCGCCTGAATTCCTGGAGCGCGACCATCCGCCCGCCATGGGCCTCCACCGCCTGGATCATCGCCTGCGACGCGCGGCGGCCGTACAGGCCCTCCGGCACCAGCCCGCCGAACCGCTCGAGCCCGCGGCTGCGCGCATAGCTCACCACCCGGTTGATCGACTGCTCCGGCGTGAAGCCCATCAGATAGACGCCGTTGCCGGCCACCGAGGAATCGTTGGAGAAGGCGATCACCGGCACCCCGGCGCGCCGCGCGAGCGGGGCCACCGCCCGCACGTCGTCGGCCAGCAGCGGGCCGAGGAACAGGCCGTTGCCGTCGGCCAGCGCCGCATTGGCCGCGGCCGCCGCCCCGCCGGGCTGGGCCGTGTCGTAGACGGTGATTCGGATCTTGTCGCCGCCGGTGTCGAGCAGCGCCAGGTTGGCGGCATTGGCGATCGACTGGCCGACCCCGGCATTGTTCCCGCTCTGCGGCACCAGCACGGCGACGCGGTTGCGGGTCTCGTCCTCGGGAAGGCCCGGCCGCGGGACCGGCACCTCCTCGCGCGGGGGCGGCGGCGCCGGCCGTTCGCGCGGGACCACCTGGCATCCTGCCAGCACCAGGGCCACGCCCGCCGCGGCGGCCAGCCCGATAAAGTTGCGGCGCCCTTGCAGGGTGCGCGGATGCTCTGCCATGAAGCCAATATCCTATGAGCGACAGATTGATACCGGGTCTCTATATCGTGGCGACGCCGATCGGCAATCTTTCCGATCTCAGTCCCCACGCGTCCGCCGTGCTCGCCGCCGCCGATCTCATCGCGGTGGAGGACAGCCGGGTGACCGCGAAGCTGCTGTCCCACATCGGGGTCAGGCGGCCGATGCGCCCCTATCATGATCACAATGCCGATCAGGTCCGGCCCGAGCTCGTCGCGCTGATGGCCGACCATGCGATCGCCCTCGTCTCCGATGCCGGCACCCCGCTCATCTCCGATCCCGGCTACAAGCTGGTGCGCGATGCCCGCGCCGCCGGCCGCCACGTCACCACCGTCGCCGGCCCCTGCGCCGCCGTCGCCGCGCTCACCCTCGCCGGCCTTCCGACCGATCGCTTCCTGTTCCTCGGCTTCCTGCCCTCGAAGGCCGGCGCGCGCGATGCCGCGATCGCGGAGGTGGCGGCGCTGCGCGCCACCCTCATCCTCTACGAAAGCGGCCCGCGCCTCGCCGCCGCCCTCGCCGCCCTCCACGCCGGGCTCGGCGACCGGGAGGCCGCCGTCGTCCGCGAGATCAGCAAGAAGTTCGAGGAGACCGTCACCGGCACCCTCTCCGAACTGGCGGCCCGCTATGCCGATGCCCCGCCGAAGGGCGAGATCGTCATCGTCGTCGGCCCGCCCGGGGAGGCGGCGCCGGCCGGCGATGCGGAGATCGACGCCGCGCTCCGCGAAGCGATGCAAAGCCTCTCCGCCTCCCGCGCCGCCGCCGAGGTCGCCGACCGGCTCGGCCTTCCCCGCAAGCGCGTCTACGAACGCGCGCTGGCGTTGAGATAGACAGGGTGGGGGAACGCGGATGAAGCCGCTCGGCAGGCATCATGTCGCGGAACGGGACGGGCGCCGGGGCGAATGGATCGCGGCGCTGTGGCTGCGGCTGAAGGGCTGGTCGATCCTCGGCCGCCGTGTCCGCACCCCGGTCGGGGAAGTCGACATCATTGCCCGGCGCGGCCGCACCCTCGCCTTCGTCGAGGTGAAGGCGCGGCGGACCGCTGCGGGCTCGGCGCTGGCGCTCGATCAGTTCCGGCTGCGGCGGGTCGCGGCCGCCGCCGAGGCGCTGGCGCCCCGCTTCGCCCGCCCGGGCGACGTGATCCGGATCGACGCCGTCTTCATCCTCCCCCGCCACCTGCCCTGCCACGTCCCCGATGTCTGGCGGGGCTGACAAGCCGCCACCATCCCCCTACTAGCCCTTGCTGCCTCACTGGCCCTTGGCCCTTTTTCGTTGCCGGAGACTGCCATGTCCCTTCGTGTCGCCGTTCAGATGGACCCGATGGAACGGATCAACATCGCGGGGGATTCCACCTTCGCGATCATGCTCGGCGCCCAGGCCCGCGGGCACCGGCTCTGGCACTATCAGGCCGGCGATCTCAGCTATCGGGAGGGGCGGGTGACGGCGCCGGCGCGGCCCGTCCAGGTTCGGCGGCAGGTCGGCGACCATTTCACCTTCGGCGATCCGGTCGTCCTCGATCTGGCCGAGGATGTCGACGTCGTCCTGATGCGGCAGGATCCGCCGTTCGACCTCGCCTATATCACCGCCACCCATCTGCTCGAACGCGTCCAGGGCAGCACCCTGGTGGTCAACGATCCGGCCGCCGTGCGCAACGCGCCGGAAAAGCTGTTCGTGCTCGATTACGCCCGCTTCATGCCGCCCACCCTCATCACCCGGCGGCTGGATGAGGCGCGCGCCTTCCATGCCGAACATGGCGAGGTGGTGGTGAAGCCGCTCTACGGCAATGCGGGCTCGGCCGTCTTCCACGTCGGCCGCCAGGACGCCAATCTCGCCGCGCTGACCGAGCTGTTCGGCCAGGTCTGGCGCGAACCCTTCATGGTCCAGGCCTTCCTCCCCGCCGTCGCCGAGGGCGACAAGCGCATCGTGCTGGTCGACGGCAAGGTCGCCGGCGCGGTCAACCGCCTGCCCCGCGACGGGGAGATCCGCTCCAACCTCGCCGCCGGCGGCCGCGCCGCGCCGACCCGGCTCGACGCGCGCGAACAGGAGATCTGCGAGGCGCTGGGGCCCGAACTCGCCCGGCGCGGCCTGCTGTTCGTCGGCATCGACGTGATTGGCGGCTATCTTACCGAAATCAACGTCACCTCGCCCACCGGCATCGTCGCCATCGACGCCTTCGACGGCACCGACACGCCGGCCCTCATCTGGGACGCGATCGAAGCGAAGCTTGCCGCGCATGTCTGACTGGGTCGTCCAGCTGATCGACAGCGCGCGCTACATGGGCGTGTTCCTGCTCATGTTCCTCGAAACCGTGTTCCCGCCGATCCCGTCGGAGGTGATCATGCCGATCGCCGGGGTGCGCGCCGGCCAGGGGGAAATGACCCTCTGGGGCGTGGTCGTCGCCGGCACCGCGGGCGCGATGGTCGGCAACCTCTTCTGGTATCTCGTCGCGCGGGTGGTCGGGCTCGAACGGTTCAAGCCGCTCATCGACTGCTACGGGCGCTGGATCACCATGGACTGGTACGATGTCGAAAAGGCCGAGCGCCTGTTCGGCCGGTTCGGCAAATATGTGGTGTTCGTCGGCCGCATGCTCCCCACCATCCGCTCGGTGGTCTCGATCCCCGCCGGCCTGCTGCGCATGCGCCTCAAGACCTTCTTCATCTGGTCCACCCTCGGCACCGCCGCCTGGAGCTCCGGCCTCGCCCTCGCCGGCTACGCCCTCGGCCGCCGGTTCGAAGCCATCGACAAGGTCCTCGGCCCCCTTTCCACCGGAATCATCGTCTTCCTCGTCCTCGCCTACATCTGGCGCCAGCTCACCTGGCGCAAGCGGCACCCGGAGGAGTAGGGCAGCCCCGGGAGGATCTCGGTCCCCTTCAAGCCCGCGGATGCGCCGTCCGGTACACGTCCAGCAGATGCGCCATGTCCACATGGGTATAGATCTGGGTCGAGGACAGGCTGGCATGGCCGAGCAGTTCCTGCAGCGCCCGCAGGTCCGCGCCCCGGCCCAGCAGGTGGGTCGCGAAACTGTGCCGCAGCGCATGGGGCGTCGTCCGGTCGGACAGGCCGAGCCGGACCCGCGCCGCCCGCACCGCGCGGCGCACCAGCTCGCCCCGCAGCGGTCCGCCGCGCAGGCCGCGGAACAGCGGCTGGTCCTTCTCGGGCGGCCAGGGGCACAGGCGCACATAGGCCTCGATCGCCTCGCGCACCTGCGGCAGCAGCGGGACGATCCGTGTCTTGCTGCGCTTGCCGGTCACGGTCAGCGTCTCGCCGAGCGGCAGCGCCGCGCCGGTCAGTCCCAGCGCCTCGGCCACGCGCAGCCCGGCGCCGTAGAGCAGCAGCAGCACCGCAAGGTCGCGCGCCCCGATCCATTCGCGATCGGCGGCATCGGCCACCTCCTCGGCCAGCCCCACCGCCTCGTCGGGGGAGACCGGGCGCGGGACGCTCCTCGGCCGTTTCGGGCCCTTGACCCGCGGGATGCCGCCGCTGCCGCCATTGGCTCCCACTGCGAAGGCCAGGAACCCCCGCACCGCCGAAAGCTCGCGCGCGGCCGAGGAATTGCCGAGCCCGCCGGCCCGGCGCCGGGCGAGATAGGCGCGCAGGTCCGCCGGCTGCAGCCGCGCGACCGCGTCGGTCGTCACCGGCCCGCCGAGATGGTCCGCGAGGAAGTCGATCAGCCGGTGCGCGGTGGCGACATAGGCGCGCACCGTATGGTCGGACCGGCGCCGGTCCTGCCGCAGATGGTCGTGCCAGGCGATCGCCAGCCGCCGCGCCGGATGCGCGTCCGGCAGGTCTCTCAGGGGATCAGCCACCGCGCCATGCACCGGGTCAGCACCCGGCCGAGGAAGACGAGCAGCTCGGATCCGTGGCGGGTCTCGAACCCCTGCGCCCCGCGCTGGCCGAGCGCCAGCAGGCCGTTGGGAAGCGGCGGCTCGCTGTCCAGCCGGATCAGCGCCTCGGCCCGGATCAGGCTGCAGGCCGGGCCGAACAGGGGATGCCCGCGCTCCACCCCGCGCAGCACCACGCCCTCGAACCCCGCGATCGACCGCTCGATCACCCGCCGGTCGACGAACTGCAGGCCGGAGGCGTCGGCGCGTATGCCGCGGTTGCCGGCGAACAGCGCCATCGCCACCGCGTCCAGCCCCAGGATCTGCGGCCACAATTGGGTGACGATATGGATGAGATGGTCGAGGCCCTCCGCCTCCACCGCGGCGAGCACCGCCTCATGAATCGACGCCACCGCGCCCGAATGGCCGCGCGCGAAGGCGATGAGGTCCTGATTGGCCTCCTCCGCCGCCGCCACCCGCGCCCGAAGCGTCGCCACGGCGCGATCCTCGAAGTTGATCACGTTTCCCATCCCGCCACGACCTTAACCCGCTTGTGGTTAAGAAGCGATGGAAAAGCGGCCCCTCCGGGTCGCCGGGGAAGAAGGAACGGGAAAGGGCTTCAAGCCCCTATCCGATCTTCTGCCCGCTCTTCTGCCAGTCCGCCAGGAACGCCTCCATCCCCCGATCCGTCAGCGGATGCCTGAACAGTTGCCGGATCACCGCCGGCGGGGCGGTCATCACGTCGGCGCCGATCTTGGCGGCCTCGAGCACATGGACGGGATGGCGCACGCTCGCCACCAGTATCTGGGTGCCGAAGTCGTAATTGTCGTAGATCATCCGGATCTCGGAGATGATCTGCATCCCGTCGAAGCCGATGTCGTCGTGCCGGCCGACGAAGGGCGAGATGAAGGTCGCCCCGGCCTTGGCGGCGAGCAGGGCCTGGTTGGCGGTGAAGCACAGGGTGACGTTCACCATCGTGCCGTCGCCCGTCAGCGCCTTGCAGGTCTTGAGCCCGTCGATGGTCAGCGGAACCTTGATCGCGACATTGTCCGCGATCTTCCGCAGCACCTCGGCCTCCCGCATCATCTCCGCATGATCGGTGGCGACCACTTCGGCCGATACCGGGCCGGGGACGACGCCGCAGATTTCCTGCACCACTTCCAGGAAGTCGCGCCCGGCCTTGTGGATCAGCGAGGGGTTGGTGGTGACGCCGTCGAGCAGGCCCGTTTCGGCCAGCTCCCGGATGTCGTTGATGTCCGCAGTGTCGACGAAGAATTTCATTTCCGGCATGCCTCTAGCGAAGGATTCGCACCCTTCTAGCCAGTGCCACTGGCAGGCGCGAGTCGGCAGCGGCAATGGGGGCAAGGTGACGGTCGGACGGTCGGACATGGGGCTTCACCGCGCGATCTGGGCGATCGCCCTGCCCTCGATGCTGACCAATGTCGCGACCGCCCTGTTCGGGCTCGCCGACCTGTGGGTGATCGGGCAGCTCGGCGACGCGCCGGCCCAGGCCGGGGTCGAGCTCGGCGCCAAGTTCATGATGGGGCTGCTGGTCGTCTTCAACTTCCTGCGCACCGGCACCATCGCGCTCACCGCCCAGGCCGCCGGGCGCGGCGACCGGGAGGAGGAAGCCGCCACCCTCGTCCGCGCGCTCGGCGCCGCGCTGCTGATCGGCCTCGTCCTCATCCTGCTGATGCCGGTGGCGATCCCGTTCGGCTTCGACCTCCTCTACGCCCGCGGCGAGGTCGCTCGGGAGGCCGGCATCTATGTCGGCATCCGCTACTGGGGCGGTGTGCTGTGGCTGGCCAATGCCGCGGTGGTCGGCTGGCTGATCGGGCGCAGGCAGGTGCGCGCGGTGCTGGTGGTCGAGGTCGCCGCCAACCTCGTCCACATCGCGCTCGACCTCCTCTTCGTCCTCGTCTTCGACTGGGGAGTCGCCGGCGTCGCGACCGCGACCCTGTTGTCCGAGGGCCTGAAGCTCGCCGCCGTCCTGCTGGTCGCCGCCCGCCAGGAGCCGGCCCGGATCGCGCTGCGCCTCGCCGCCGTCGCCGGCACCTGGCGCCGCGCCGCCCTCGCCGCCCTGTTCCGGCTCAACCGGGACCTGTTCCTGCGCACCCTGCTGCTCACCGGCGCCTTCATGCTGATGACGCGCGACGGCGCCTTCGAAGGGCCGGTGGTGCTCGCCGCCAACGGCATCCTCTACCAGCTGTTCATCCTGTCCGCCCTGATCCTGGACGGCTTCGAAAGCGCGGCCCAGGTGCTGTGCGGCGAGGCCGTGGGCGCGCGCGACCGCGGCCGGTTCCGCCGGCTGGTCCCGGCCTTGCTGCTGTGGGGGCTCGGCTGCGGCCTCGTCATCACCGCGGCCTATGCGCTGGCCGGCGCGCCCTTCGCCGCCAGCTTCAGCACCGATCCGCAGGTCACCGCGACCGTCCTCGACTATCTGCCCTGGGCGGTGCTGCTGCCGGTGCTCGGGGTCAGCTCCTATGTGTTCGACGGCATCTATATAGGCGCGACCTGGACCCGGGCGCTGCTCCTCACCATGGCAGCCGCCTTCGTCGTCTATGCGGTGCTGCTGCTGACCACCGGCGCGCTCGGCAACCACGGCCTGTGGCTGAGCTTCAGCCTGTTCCTCCTCGCCCGGGCTGGCGCCCAGGCGCTGGCGCTCCCCCGGCTGGAGCGCCGCAGCTTCGCGCCGTCCGCCGCCCGGGCTCAGCCGTCGATCACGGCGAAATGAAGGACGTGCGGCTCCTTCTCGATCAGGAAGTCGTCGTCGAAGTCGTAATATCTGGCGACGGCGATGTCCTCGCCCGCAAAGCCGCGGATCGACTCCTCGTCGTCCCAGAAGGTCAGCGTCTCGACATGCACCACATCGCCGTCGCGGCGATGCAGGCACCAGGCGCCGCGATTGCCGGCGACCGCCTGATAGTCGGGAATCGCGACCTCCCGCATCAGTGCGAGATAGGCGTCGGCCTTCTCGGCCGCCACGCGTCCGTGCCATCGTCTCGCGATCATCACCGCCTCCTTTCCCCGCCAGCCTAGCGGAAGGTCAGGCTGGTTCAATCGCCGCATCTTTGTCCCTAGATGGGCGCATGACTCGGGCCCGGGTGATCCTTCTCAACAGCGCCGTCGGTCCGCTCGACTATCGGGTGCCGGAAGGCATGCAGGTCGAGCCGGGCTCGATCGTGCTCGCGCCGCTGGGCCCGCGGCAGATCACCGGCGTGGTGTGGGAACCGGAACGGCTTCCCACCGCCGAGGTCGAGGACCGGCGCCTGCGCCCCCTCGTCGGCGCCTATGATCTCCCGCCGCTCGCCGAGCCGCTCCGCCGGCTGATCGAATGGACCGCCGATTATTATCTCGCGCCGATCGCCGCGGTGCTGCGGATGAGCCTGTCCTCGGCCAGCGCGCTCGACGGCGGCCGCACCGTCACCGAATATCGGGCCACCGGCTTCGTCCCCGAACGCCTGACGCCGCAGCGCGCCCAGGCGCTGGAGCGGATCGGCGAGCGGCAGGGGCTGGTGCGCGAGCTTGCGATGGCGGCCGACGTGTCGGACGCGGTGATCCGCGGCCTCGTCAAGGCCGGCGCGATCGAGGCGGTCGAGGTGGCGGTCGACGATCCGTTCCGGCTGCCCGATCCGGACCATGCGCCGCCGGAGCTGGAGCCGGCCCAGCGCGAGACGGCGCGGGCGCTGGTCGAAGCGGTCCGCGCCCACGACTTCGCGCCCTTCCTGCTCGACGGAGTCACCGGGTCCGGCAAGACCGAGGTCTATTTCGAAGCGATAGCCGAGGCGCTGCGGCAGGATCGCCAGACGCTGGTGCTGCTGCCGGAGATCGCGCTCACCGAACCCTTCCTCAAGCGGTTCGAGACCCGCTTCGGCTGCGATCCGGTCGCCTGGCATTCGGGCCTTCGCCAGTCGCAGCGACGGCGCGCCTGGCGCGGGATCGCCACCGGCGATGCCCGGGTCGTGGTCGGCGCGCGCTCGGCGCTGTTCCTGCCCTATCGCCGGCTCGGCCTGATCGTCGTCGACGAGGCGCATGAGATCAGCTTCAAGCAGGAAGAGGGCGTTGTCTATCACGCCCGTGACGTGGCGGTGATGCGGGCCAAGCTGGAAAAGGTGCCGGCGATCCTCGCCTCCGCCACCCCGGCGATCGAGACGCGCCACATGGCCGAGATCGGCATCTACCGCGAACTGAAGCTTCCCGGCCGCTACGGCAGCGCGGTGATGCCCGATCTGCGCGCGGTCGATCTTACCCAGGATCCGCCGCCGCGCGGACGCTGGCTGGCACCCAGCCTGGTGCGCGAGCTCGAGATCAACCTCGCGGCGGGGGAGCAGAGCCTGCTATTCCTCAATCGCCGCGGCTATGCGCCGCTCACCCTCTGCCGTGCCTGCGGGCACCGCTTCCAGTGTCCCAATTGCACGGCCTGGATGGTGGAGCACCGGCTGCTCCACCGGCTCGCCTGCCATCATTGCGGCCATGTGATGCCGCCGCCGCGTCTCTGTCCCGAATGCCAGGAGGAGGACAGCCTGGTCGCCTGCGGCCCCGGCGTCGAGCGCATCGCCGACGAAGTGGCGGCGCTGTTCCCCGACGCGCGGACCGCAATCGTCACGTCGGACACCATCTGGTCGCCGGCCCGGGCGGCGGAGTTCGTCGGGCGCATGGAAGCCGGCGACATCGACATCGTCATCGGCACCCAGCTCGTCACCAAGGGCTATCATTTTCCCAATCTCACCCTGGTCGGCGTCGTCGATGCCGACCTCGGCCTTTCGGGCGGGGACCTGCGCGCGGCCGAACGCAGCTTCCAGCAGATCATGCAGGTCGCCGGGCGCGCCGGACGCGGCGAGAAGCCGGGGCGGGTCCTGATCCAGACGCGCGAGCCCGGCGCGCCGGTGATCGACGCCCTCGTGCGCGGCGACGCGGAAGGCTTCTATCGCGCCGAGACCGAGGCGCGGCGCGAGGCGGCGATGCCGCCGTTCGGGCGGCTGGCCGGGATCATCGTCTCGTCGGAGGACCTGGCCGAAGCGACCGAGACGGCACGGCTGATCGGGCGCACCGCACCGCATGTGGAGAATATGGCGGTGTTCGGCCCGGCCCCGGCCCCGCTCGCCATGCTGCGGGGCCGGCATCGCCAGCGCCTCCTCGTCCACGCCGCCCGCGCGCTCGACGTGCAGGACGTGATCCGGGAATGGCTCGGCAATCTGGAATGGCCGCGCAGCGTACGGGTGGCGGTCGACGTCGACCCCTACAGCTTCCTCTAGTTTCCCTGATCGGCCGGGGACGCCCGTTCCTCGGGGAGGCCGACGCCCTCGCCGGTCGCATCGCTGTCGGCGCTCGGCAGGGGCTGGGTAGTGTCGGTCCGCTCGTCGGCGCCATATTGGAAGGCCTGCACCGCCAGATAGAGGATGAACAGCAGCAGCAGGATGCCGATCGTCCATGGGATCCAGCGGCGCGTCCCCGGTTCGCGCCCCTGGATCGGCCTCTCCCCATTCCTGTCGTCCACCATCATGCCTGCTCCGTCAGCGCCTGCTGACCGGGGAATGTCCGCGGACTTCTATTGTTCCGCGCCGGCAGCCTGCCGTTCGCGCTCGAGCAGCCGGGCCTTGCGCTCCAGGCCATAGGCATAGCCACCGGGGGAGCCGTCCCCGCGCTGCGCCCGGTGACAGGGAATGAGCACGGCGACCCGATTGGCTCCGCAGGCGCTTCCGGCCGCCCGCGCGGCGCCCGGCTTGCCCGCCCGGGCCGCGAGCGCGGCATAGCTCAGGCTCTGGCCCGGGGGGATGCGCGACAGCTCGCGCCAGACCGCTTCCTGGAATGCGGTGCCGCGCACGTCGATAGGCAGGTCGTGCGGCCGCTCGGGCGCCTCCACCACCGCGATCGCCCGCCGCGCCAGATCGGCCAGTTCCTCCCCTCCCGCCGCAATTTCGGCGTTGGGGAACAGCGCGGCCAGCGCTTCGGGGCCCTCGTCGAAGGACAGCCGGCAGATGCCCTTGTCGGTTGCCGCCAGCAGCATCCGCCCGAGCGAGGTGTCGGCCTGGATCCAGTGGATGGTCTCGCCCCGGCCGCCCTCGCGCCAGGCGGACGGCTTCATCCCCAGCCGCGAACGGGCGTCGGCATAGAAGCGCGCCGGGCCGGAATAGCCCGCATCATAGATGGCGTCGGTGATCCGCTCGCTGCTGTCGAGGCTCGCGGTCAGCCGCTTCGCGCGCTCGGCCTTGGCATAGGCCGCCGGCGTCACCCCGGTCACGCGCCGGAACAGGCGATGGAAGTGAAACGGGGAATAGCCCGCCGCCCCCGCCAGATCCTCGAGGCTCGGTGGTTCGTCGGCCTCGCGGATCAGCTTCAGCGCCCGTTCGATCGCCGGCCCCTCGCGCGGCACCTCGTCGGGCCGGCACCTCAGGCACGGACGCAGCCCCGCCGCCCGGGCGGCGTCGCCGGTGGCGAAGAAACGGACATTCTCCCGCTTCGGGTGGCGGGCGGCGCAGGACGGCCGGCAATAGATGCCGGTGCTGAGCACACCGGTGACGAACAGGCCGTCGGCCTTGCGGTCCCGGCGCCGGACCGCGGCCCAGGCCTTCTCCTCGTCGATGGTCGGGTCGTCCTTCGGCACGACCGGGTCTCCTTCGCGGCGCAGGCCGCTTTCGGTCAGGGTCGATAGCATGATCAGTTCCTTTCGACAGCGGCAAGAAAGCAGCCATGGGCCGCATTGTGGGCATGGATGGTCGCAATCCGCGGATCCTCCAGCATCTCGCGGATGCGGGTATCCGCCTCGCCCGGCATCGCCAGCACCGCGTTGCACAGCATGCCCGCGGCGTCGAAGCCGCGGAGGCCGAGGGTGCGCCGCTCCATGATCGGCGGCACGCGATCCTCGTAGCGGGCAGGTTCTCCGTGCCGCTCGCGCACGAAGATCGCATAGGTCGTACGGAACGGCGTCGGCACGTCGTGCGACGCATAGTTGAGGAGGATGAGCGTCTCGCCGGCCTGCGCCTCCTCCAGCGTCACCCGGCAAGGATAACCCGTGCTGGATGCGGCGATCACCCGCATGGCGCCGTGGTCGGCAAGGTCCTCCGCGCTGCGGCCGATCAGGCCCTGGAAACGGTCGGGATCCAGGCCTTCGATTCGATATGTCATCTCTGTCTCCACTGGGCAGTCGAACGATGGTTCGGCTCTAGTCCCGCGACGGCCGGGCGCGCGTCCCGATCCTTGCTTTCAAAGCGCGCGCAATCGGGCCACCGGCAATCTTGCATCGCGGCAAAGCGCCTGCTAACGCCCCCGCGACCCAAGGGGGTGCTGAAGCGCCCCCCTTTCGTATGGGCAGCATTCCGATCTGGGAGTTTACCGGCGCGTGGAGTATTCCGGCGGCATTCAGGCAAGCTTGGCAGGGCGTTACGCAATGGCGCTGTTCGAGCTTGCTCGCGACGAAAAGAAGCTGGAAGCCGTCGGCGCCAGCCTCGCCCTTGTCCGACAGGCACTCACCGAATCGGAGGACTTCCGGGCGCTGACCGCCAGTCCTCTGATCAGCCGCGAGGCGGCCGTCCGCGCGGTAACCGCTGCGGCCGACAGGATCGGCCTCGATCCCATCACTCGCAATTTCCTCGGCGTGGTCGCGCAGAATCGCCGGCTGTCGCAGCTCGGCGGCATCATCCGCGCCTTCAACGCCCTGTGGGCGCAGCATCGCGGCGAGACCACCGCTGAAGTGATCTCCGCGCATCCGCTCGACGACGCGCAGGTGGCCGCGCTCAAGCAGAATCTCCGCAACCGCATGGGCCGCGACGTCGCCGTCGATCTCCAGGTCGACCCCTCGATCCTGGGCGGGCTCGTGGTCAAGATCGGCAGCCAGATGATCGACGGCTCGATCCGCACCAAACTCAACACTCTCGCGCAGGCGATGAAAGGCTAATCATGGACATCCGCGCCGCAGAAATCTCCAAGGTCATCCGCGACCAGATCGCCAACTTCGGCACCGAAGCCGAAGTGTCCGAGGTCGGCACGGTGCTGTCGGTCGGCGACGGCATCGCCCGCATCTACGGCCTCGACAACGTCCAGGCCGGCGAGATGGTCGACTTCGACAACGGCATCAAGGGCATGGCCCTGAACCTCGAGGCCGACAATGTCGGCGTCGTGATCTTCGGCAGCGACTCCGAGATCCGCGAGGGCGACACCGTCCGCCGGACCGGCACCATCGTCGACGTTCCGGTCGGCAAGGGACTGCTCGGCCGCGTCGTGGACGGTCTCGGCAACCCGATCGACGGCAAGGGCCCTATCGAGGCGACCGAGCGTCGCCGCGTCGAGGTGAAGGCGCCCGGCATCATCCCGCGCAAGTCGGTGCACGAGCCGGTGCAGACCGGTCTCAAGGCGCTCGACGCGCTGGTTCCCGTCGGCCGCGGCCAGCGCGAGCTGATCATCGGTGACCGCCAGACCGGCAAGACCGCCGTCGCGATCGACACCTTCATCAACCAGCGCGAGGTCAACAAGTCGGGCGACGAGAGCCAGAAGCTCTACTGCATCTACGTCGCTGTCGGACAGAAGCGCTCGACCGTCGCCCAGATCGTCCGCCAGCTCGAAGAGAATGGCGCGATGGAATATTCGATCGTCGTCGCCGCCACCGCCTCCGAGCCGGCGCCGCTGCAGTTCCTGGCACCCTATACCGGCTGCACCATGGGCGAATTTTTCCGCGACAACGGCATGCATGCCGTGATCGTCTACGACGACCTTTCGAAGCAGGCCGTCGCCTATCGCCAGATGTCGCTGCTGCTGCGCCGCCCGCCGGGCCGCGAAGCCTATCCGGGCGACGTCTTCTACCTGCACAGCCGCCTGCTCGAGCGCGCGGCGAAGATGAACGACGAGCATGGCGCCGGTTCGCTGACCGCCCTGCCGATCATCGAGACGCAGGCCGGCGACGTGTCCGCCTATATTCCGACCAACGTCATCTCGATCACCGACGGCCAGATCTTCCTCGAGACGGAGCTTTTCTATCAGGGCATCCGTCCGGCGATCAACGTCGGCCTCTCGGTGAGCCGCGTGGGATCGGCCGCCCAGACCAAGGCGATGAAGAAGGTCGCCGGCTCGATCAAGCTCGAGCTCGCCCAGTATCGCGAAATGGCGGCCTTCGCCCAGTTCGGATCGGACCTCGACGCGGCGACGCAGCGCCTGCTCAACCGCGGCGCGCGCCTCACCGAGCTGCTGAAGCAGCCGCAGTTCAACCCGATGCCGATGGAAGAGCAGGTCGTCTCGATCTTCGCGGGCGTGAACGGCTTCCTCGACGGCATCCAGACCAACCAGGTGGTGCGCTTCGAAAGCGCGCTGATCTCGCACATGCGCGCCGACCATGCCGACGTGCTGGCGACGATCCGCGACACCAGGGCGCTGGACGACGCGACCGCCGACAAGCTGAAGACGATCATCGGCGATTTCGCGAAGACGTTTGCGTAACGAGTAAGGGACCCGTTCGCCCGGCCCGTCGAAGGCTTTCCTTCTTCGGGCCACGGAACCGGCAGGGCTTCGCAGGTTCTGCTCGAACGGATTGGAGAAGTAGGACTCAATGGCGAGCTTGAAGGCCCTCAAGGGGCGGATCAGCGCGGTCAAGTCGACCCAGAAGATCACCAAGGCGATGCGGATGGTCGCCGCGGCGAAGCTGCGCCGTGCGCAGCAGGCCGCCGAATCGGGCCGCCCCTATGCCGAGCGGCTGAACGAAGTGGTTTCCGGCCTCGCCTCGCGCGTGGTCCGCAGCGACAACACGCCGCGCCTGCTCGCCGGCACCGGATCGGACCAGCGGCACCTGCTGGTCGTCTGCACCTCGGACCGCGGCCTCGCCGGCGCCTTCAACGCCAATATCGTCCGCGCCGCGCGCAAGACGGCCGAGGATCTGGCCAGCCGGGGCAAGGACGTCACCTTCTATCTGGTGGGTCGCAAGGGACGCGCGGTGATCCAGCGCCTGTTCCCGAAGCAGATCGTGCACCAGTACGACACCAGCGAGATCAAGCAGGTGACCTTCGCGGACGCGCAGGCGATCGCCGCCGAGGTCATCGCCCGGTTCGAAGCCGGCGACTTTGACGTCGCCCACCTCTTCTACGCCCGCTTCCAGTCGGCCCTGGTCCAGGAGCCGGTCCAGCAGCAGATCATCCCGGTTCCGGTCGCGGCGTCCGGCGCGGGCTCCGCCGAGGGCGGGGCGGCCGTGGAATATGAGCCGGACGAAGAGGAGATCCTGGCCGAACTGCTGCCGCGCAACGTCGGGGTCCAGATCTTCCGCGCCCTGCTCGAGAATGCGGCGTCGGAACAGGGGAGCCGGATGACCGCTATGGACAATGCGACGCGCAATGCGGGCGACATGATCAACCGCCTGACGATCCAGTACAACCGCACGAGGCAGGCTGCGATCACCACCGAACTCGTTGAAATCATTTCGGGCGCCGAGGCGCTCTGAAGCTAGAAGGCAAGGAAGAGACCATGGCCACCGCCACCGAAACCGCCCCGAAGACCAGGAAGCGCGCCACCAAGTCCGCGGACGACGCGGCCAAGCCGGCCGTGACCAACAATGTCGGCCGCATCAGCCAGGTGATCGGCGCCGTCGTCGACGTTACCTTCGACGGGGAGCTGCCGGAGATCCTGTCGGCGCTCGAGACCGACAACAACGGCAACCGGCTGGTGCTCGAGGTTGCGCAGCATCTCGGCGAGAACACGGTGCGCACCATCGCCATGGACTCGACCGACGGCCTCACCCGCGGTCAGGAAGTGATGGACACCGGATCGCAGATCCGCGTGCCGGTCGGCCCGAAGACGCTCGGTCGGATCCTGAACGTCGTGGGGGATCCGATCGACGAGCTGGGCCCGATCGGCAGCGAGACGTCCGCGCCGATCCACGCCTCGGCCCCGGCCTTCATCGAACAGTCGACCGAGGCCTCGATCCTGGTCACCGGCATCAAGGTCATCGACCTGCTCGCCCCCTATGCGAAGGGCGGCAAGATCGGCCTGTTCGGCGGTGCCGGCGTGGGCAAGACGGTGCTCATCCAGGAGCTGATCAACAATATCGCCAAGGGCCACGGCGGCACGTCGGTGTTCGCCGGTGTCGGCGAGCGTACCCGTGAGGGCAACGACCTCTATCACGAATTCCTCGACGCAGGCGTCATCGCCAAGGACGAGAATGGCAGGGCGACCTCCGAAGGCTCCAAGGTGGCGCTGGTCTACGGCCAGATGAACGAGCCGCCGGGGGCCCGCGCCCGCGTCGCGCTGTCCGGCCTCACCATCGCGGAATATTTCCGCGACCAGGAAGGCCAGGACGTGCTCTTCTTCGTCGACAACATCTTCCGCTTCACCCAGGCCGGCTCGGAAGTGTCGGCACTGCTCGGCCGTATTCCGTCGGCCGTGGGCTATCAGCCGACGCTGTCCACCGACATGGGCGCGCTGCAGGAACGGATCACCTCGACCAACAAGGGCTCGATCACCTCGGTGCAGGCGATCTACGTGCCTGCCGACGACCTTACCGACCCGGCGCCGGCGACGTCCTTCGCCCACCTCGACGCGACGACCGTGCTGTCGCGCGCCATTTCCGAGCTCGGCATCTACCCGGCCGTCGATCCGCTCGACTCGACCAGCCGCGTGCTCGAGCCGCGCACCGTCGGCCAGGAGCATTACGAGACCGCCCGTGCGGTGCAGGAGATCCTCCAGCGCTACAAATCGCTGCAGGACATCATCGCCATCCTCGGCATGGACGAGCTGTCGGAAGAGGATAAGCTGGTCGTCGCCCGCGCGCGCAAGATCCAGCGCTTCCTGTCGCAGCCGTTCCACGTCGCCGAGGTGTTCACCGGCATCCCGGGCAAGTTCGTGCAGCTCGAGGACACCATCCGCAGCTTCAAGGCGGTGGTGAACGGCGAATACGACCATCTTCCGGAAGCCGCCTTCTACATGGTCGGTGGCATCGACGAAGCGGTCGAGAAGGCCCAGCGCCTCGCCGCGGAAGCCGCCTGAGACCATTATCCGCTCTCCCGCTCGCGGGAGAGCCTGGGGAAGAAGCATGGCCGACCTGCATTTCGAACTCGTCACACCGGAACGCCTCCTCCGCTCGGAGGAGGTCTACATGGTCGTCGTCCCCGGCAGCGAAGGGGATTTCGGCGTGCTGTCCGGCCATGCCCCCTTCATGTCCACGATCCGCGACGGCGATATCGCCATCTACCGCACGGCCGGTGGCGAGCCCGAGCGAGTGGCCATCCAGGGCGGCTTCGCCGAGGTCAACGAGCGCGGCCTGACGGTTCTCGCCGAAAGCGCTTCGGAGCCGGCCTGACCCCCTGCCGCGGCGGGAGAATTTCCGCCGGGTTAGGCAATTGTCAAAGTTTCGTCCCTATTCACCATTCCCATCCAGAGATTGGACATGGGAATGAGTGAGGTTCGCACGCGATGAGTGCATTCGGACGACGGAACGGCCCGGGAGCGGGAGGACAGCGCCCATCCTTCGGAGTGGCACGTCCGATGAAGGGGGGCCCCGTTCCCCTTCCCGTCGATGGCGGGGAACAGTTTCCCCCGATCGAGCCCACGTCGCTTCCGCAGGACGATTTGGACCCGTCCGTATCCGCCCCCGCCCATAGCGACGCGATGTCGCGGCTGCAGGAGCGCCAGGCGGCCACGGGCGAAGCCGGTGTTTCCAAGAACGAAGGCTTCGAGGCCTCGATCCACCGCATCAAGGAGCAGGTGCTTCCGCGCCTGCTCGAACGCGTCGATCCCGAAGCGGCCGCGACCCTGTCGAAGGACGAACTCGCCGAGGAGTTCCGGCCGATCATCGGCGAAGTACTGGCCGAGCTCAAGATCAACCTCAACCGCCGCGAGCAGTTCGCGCTGGAGAAGGTGCTGGTCGACGAGCTGCTCGGCCTCGGCCCGCTCGAAGAGCTGCTGAACGACCCGGACGTCAGCGACATCATGGTGAACGGGCCGAACCAGACCTACATCGAAAAGAAGGGCAAGCTTCAGCTCGCCAACATCCAGTTCCGCGACGAGGAGCATCTGTTCCAGATCGCGCAGCGGATCGTGAACCGGGTCGGCCGCCGCGTCGACCAAACCACGCCGCTCGCCGACGCCCGCCTTCCCGACGGCAGCCGCGTCAACGTCATCGTGCCGCCGCTTTCGCTCCGCGGCACCGCCATCTCGATCCGCAAATTCTCCGAGAAGCCGATCACGCTCGACATGATGCGGCAGTTCGGATCGATGTCGGAAAAGATGGCGACCGCGCTCAAGATCGCCGGCGCCAGCCGCTTCAACATCGTCATCTCCGGCGGTACCGGCTCGGGCAAGACGACGATGCTGAACGCGCTGTCGAAGATGATCGACCCCGGCGAGCGCGTGATCACCATCGAAGACGCCGCCGAGCTTCGGCTGCAGCAGCCGCACTGGCTGCCGCTCGAAACCCGGCCGCCCAATCTCGAGGGCCAGGGCGCGATCACCATCCGCGACCTCGTGGTCAACGCGCTGCGTATGCGCCCGGACCGCATCATCCTGGGCGAGATCCGCGGCGCCGAGTGCTTCGACATGCTCGCCGCCATGAACACCGGCCACGACGGCTCGATGTGCACGCTCCACTCCAACTCCCCGCGCGAATGCCTCGCGCGTATGGAGAACATGGTGATGATGTCGGACATCAAGGTGCCGAAGGAAGCGATCAGCCGGCAGATCGCCGACTCGGTCGACCTCATCGTCCAGGTGAAGCGCCTCCGCGACGGCAGCCGCCGCACCACCAACATCACCGAGGTGATCGGGATGGAGGGCGACGTCATCGTCACCCAGGAACTGTTCAAGTTCGAATATCTGGACGAGACCGCCGACGGCCGGATCATCGGCGAATATCGATCGATGGGGCTGCGGCCCTACACGCTCGAAAAGGCCAAGCAGTTCGGCTTCGACCAGCCCTATCTGGAATCCTGCCTCTAGACTCCCGGCCTAGGAATGCAGGGCGATCGCAGCGGCTGCGGCCGCGGCGATGATCGCGCCGATCTGCACCAGAGCCCAGGGAACCCAGCCGACCCGGTCGAGATCGCGCCGGCCGGCGCGCCGCCGTTCCGCGATCGCGGCCACCAGGGCAAGGGCGGCGAATATGCCTGCCATGGACCAAAGCGCCGCTTGCCTCGTCATCTCACCTCCGTCATGAGGGCATCACCACCCAGATGCCTCGAGAGCATCGGCACTCGTGTACCGAGGGGATGATCATGCGCCAGCCACTTTTTCAAATCGCCCTTGCAGCGAGCCTGAGCCTCCTGCCCGCCGCGGCCTGCGCCGCCGACGACGAGGCGCCCGCCCCGTCCGCGGCGGACAGCCAGGCGATCCAGCAGGCGGTCGCCGCCACCACCCGCACGCCCGCCAACGTGCAGCGGGACCGCTACCGCCATCCGGCCGAGACCCTGGCCTTCTTCGGCGTCCGTCCGGACAGCACCGTCGTCGAAATCTGGCCGGCCGGCGGCTGGTATGCCGAAATCCTCGCCCCGCTCGTCAGCGAGCGTGGCGCCTATTGGGGCGCGGGATCGGAGCGGATGGTCACGCGCGTGCGGCAGTGGGCGACCGAGAAGCCCGAACTCTACGGCCATATCAAGACCGCCGCCTTCCCCGCGGCCGAAGGCGACCCCAGGGTGCCGGACGGCAGCGCCGATGTCGTGCTCACCTTCCGCAACATCCACAACTGGATGAATGGGGACAAGCCCTTCGTGGAGGAAGCCTTCCGCCAGATGTACGCGATGCTGAAGCCGGGCGGCGTGCTGGGCGTGGTCGAACACCGGCTGCCCGAAAGCGCCGACTCGGCACGCGAGGGCAGCAGCGGCTATGTGAAGATCTCGACGGTCCGGCGCCTCGCCGAGGCCGCCGGCTTCCAGTTCGTCGAAGCCTCCGAGATCAACGCCAATCCCCAGGATACGGCCGACTGGCCGAAGGGCGTATGGACGCTGCCGCCGGCGCTGGGCGCCGGCGACGAGAACCGGGAGAAGTATCTCGCCATCGGCGAGAGCGACCGGATGACACTCAAATTCGTGAAGCCGGCCAACTGACCCGACCGGCACCGGCCGCCGGCTATTTGGCGAGCTTGTCGAGCTTCTTCTGGAGGTCGGCAAGCTGCGCCTTGAGCTCGGCGAGCTCGCTGCGCGTGTCGCCCTCGTCCGCTTCCGGCCTGGCAGGACCGCCCTTGCCGCCCGCCGCGGCCTGGAACAGCTCCATGTTGCGGCGCGCGAGTTCGGCGAAGGGTCCGGTGGCGAAGGCACCGGCCATGGCATCGCGGAACTGGGACTGGTTGCGCTGAAACGCCTCGAGCGAGGCTTCGAGATATTGCGGCACCATCGCCTGCATCGAATCGCCGTACATGGCGATCAGCTGGCGCAGGAAGTTGACCGGCAGCATCGTCGTGCCGCGCGCCTCTTCCTCCATGATGATCTGGGTCAGAACGCTGTGGGTGATGTCCTCGCCGCTCTTCGCGTCGACCACCTTGAATTCGCGCTTTTCGCGCACCATCCGTGCGAGATGCTCCAACGTGATGTAGGTGGAGCTTTCGGTATTGTAGAGCCGCCGATTGGCATATTTCTTGATGATGACAACGTCATCATCGGGCGCAGACGCCGCCATGATTAATCCCCTGGATATGACAGATTCCTCATTAGCACCCAATCTTACTGCACCGCAACAGAAGCCAAGGCCGCTGACGCTGTTTCTGGAAATGCTGCGCAGCGAGACCGCACACGATCCGCAGCGCATGGCGCGCGCGCTGCGGGGATTGCGCGCGTATCAGGAGGCGACCCGCACGCCGCCGCCGGAGCCGATGCCGGCCGTCGCCGGGCGGCGCGGGGCGTGCCTGCGCGACTATGGCGGCCCGGGCGCCCCGGTCCTGTTCATCCCGTCGTTGATCAACCCACCCAACATCCTCGACCTCAGCGCCGAGCGATCGCTGCTGCGCTGGCTGGCGGCACAAGGACACCATGTGCTGCTGCTCGACTGGGGCCATGCGAGCAGGGAGCGCCGGGAACTGTCGGTCGGCGGCCATGTCGAGGAGATCGTCCTGCCGCTGCTGCAGTCGGTCGGGGAAAAGCCGGTGCTGGCCGGCTACTGCCTCGGCGGAACCATGGCCGTGGCGGCGGCGTCACTGGCCCCGGTCCGCGGGCTGGCGACGATGGCGGCGCCCTGGCGCTTCGCCGCCTATCCGGAGACGGCGCGGGCGATGCTGGCCGCGCTCTGGACCGGTGCGAGGACGGAGACCCGGCGCCTCGGCGTGCTGCCGATGGAGGTGCTGCAATGCGCCTTCTGGAACCTCGATCCGTCCCGAACGATCGCCAAGTTCGAAGCCTTCGCCGACTTCGCGCCGGACAGCCGCGAAGCGCGGGACTTCGTGATGCTGGAGGATTGGGCCAACGACGGCCCGCCGCTGCCGGCCGCGGCGGCGAGGGAGATCTTCGAGGGCTTCTTCGAACAGGACCGGCCAGGACGGGAACAGTGGTCGGTCGGCGGCGCGGGGATCGACCCGGCCACCCTCTCCTGCCCGCAGCTGCACCTGGTGTCGCGCGCCGACCGGATCGTGCCAGAAGCTGCATGCGTCCCGACCGGCGAGCGGCTGGTTCTGGACCGCGGCCATGTCGGCATGGTGGTCGGCAGTCGCGCCAGGGCGCTTTTGTGGGAACCGCTCCACCGCTGGGTTTCGCAACTGCGAACCAGCTGATAGTGCGCTGCGCAAACCTTGCTGGAGACTCGCATGACTGACGTCGTCATCACCGCAGCGAAGCGCACCCCGGTCGGATCCTTCCTCGGGTCCTTCGCATCCACCCCCGCCCACGAACTCGGCCGAGTCGCGATTGAAGCCGCCCTCGCCCAGGCAGAAGTCGCTCCGGATGAAGTGTCGGAAGTGATCCTCGGCCAGGTTCTGACCGCGGCGCAGGGCCAGAACCCGGCCCGCCAGGCCTCGATGGCCGCCGGTGTGCCGAAAGAGGTCCCGGCCTGGGGCGTCAACCAGGTGTGCGGATCGGGCCTGCGCGCGGTTGCCGTCGGCGCGCAGTCGATCCTCACCGGCGACGCACGGATCGTAGTCGCAGGCGGCCAGGAGAATATGAGCCTGTCGCCGCACGCCCAGACGTTGCGCAGCGGCGCCAAGATGGGCAGTCTCGAGCTGGTCGACACGATGCTGAAGGACGGGCTCACCGACGTCTTCAACGGCTACCACATGGGCATCACCGCCGAGAACCTGGCCGAGCAGTATCAGATTTCCCGCGAGGACCAGGACCGCTTTGCGACCGCATCCCAGAACAAGGCCGAGGCGGCACGCCGCGAGGGCCGGTTCAAGGACGAGATCGCTCCGGTCACGGTGAAGGGCCGCAAGGGCGACACCGTGGTCGAAGCCGACGAGTTCATCCGCGAAGGCGTCCAGCTGGAAGCGCTCGCCGGGCTTCGTCCCGCCTTCAGGAAGGACGGCACGGTGACCGCCGGCAATGCGTCGGGCATCAACGACGGCGCGGCGGCGCTGGTGTTGATGTCGCGCGAAGAGGCCGAAAAGCGCGGCGCGCCGGTGCTGGCCCGGATCAAGAGCTTTGCTTCCGCCGGCGTCGACCCGTCGATCATGGGCATCGGCCCGGTGCCGGCGACCCGCCGCGCGCTCGAAAAGGCCGGCTGGACGATCGCCGACCTCGACCTCATCGAAGCCAATGAAGCCTTCGCCTCCCAGGCGCTGGCGGTCGGAAGAGAGCTTGGCTGGGAAACGGACCGGGTCAACGTCAACGGAGGCGCCATCTCGATCGGCCACCCGATCGGCGCTTCGGGCGCCCGCGTGCTGACCACCCTGCTCTATGAGATGGGCCGACGCGACGCGAAGAAGGGCCTCGCCACGCTGTGCATCGGCGGCGGCATGGGCATCGCCCTCTGCGTCGAGCGCGACTGACGGGTCAGGCCGGCCTGGCGGAATGCCAGGCCTCGCCATCATAGCTGAAGCGCGCGGGCGGGCCGGGGCTGAACCGGCTCCCGTCCCATCCGTGCACGGTGATCGCGATCGAATCCGGCGCGGCATCGATCCAGTTGAAGCTCTGCATCTCGTCCCCGCGCAGGCGGTCCGAGGTGGCGGTGCCGGCCTGGACGACGAGGGCCGGGCCGACATTGTCGACCACCTCCCGGGCGGACCGCGAGAAGCTGCGGTGGAAGTGGCCTGCGAGCAGGACGTCGACGCCGGCATCGGCCGCAGCGACCAGCGCGTCGGTGCTGCGCCTGGCGACCCTGGTCAGCGCCCCCTCCTCCCCCAGCGGCATCGCCAGCAGCGGATGATGGGTGACGAGGATCCGCAGCCGCCCCTCGCCCGCCTGCATGAAGGTTTCCCGGATGCGATGCATCTGCTCGTAGGAGATACTGCCGTCCTTGATGGTCAGGGAGCGGGCGGTGTTGATGCCGAGCACCGCGAGCTCGTCATTCTCCCAATAGGGACACAGGTCCTCGTCGATGAACCGGCGGTAGCGGTGCAGCGGCCGGGCGAAGCGCCGGAGGACGTCGTAGAGCGGGACGTCGTGGTTGCCGGGGACACCCAGCACCTCCAGCCCGGCCTGTTCGATCCGGTCGACGAACGCGCCGGCCAAGCGGTATTGGGATACCCGTGCCCGCTGCGTGAAATCCCCGCTGATCACCACCAGGTTCGGCCGCCGCTCGTGGAGGAAAGCCTCCAAGGCGGCGACGACCCGGGGATCGTGACGCCCGAAATGGACGTCCGAAAGGTGCGCGATCGTCGCCATGTCCTCTCCACGGACACATTGGTTGTCCGGGGAAGGAACGAACGGATGCGCGCCCGGTTCGCCGGCGATCAGCCCTCGTGGATCGCCTTGGTCACCAGGCAGGCCTCGACGCCCTCGGGCCCGTCCTCATGCCCGTGGCCCGACCATTTGACGCCGCCGAAGGGCGCATCGGCGCCTCCGATCATCATCGAATTGACTCCGACCATCCCGGCTTCGAGTTCGCGGGCGACAATCTTCTGCCGCCGGGCATTGCCGGTCCACAGATAGGCCGCGAGCCCGTAGGGAAGGCGGTTGGCCTCCGCGACCATGTCCTCCTCCCCGCGGAACGGATTGACGATCGCGACCGGGCCGAACGGCTCCTCGTTCATAATCTGCGCATCCAGCGGAACCTCCGACAGCACCGAGGGCGCGTAAAAATAGCCCTGGTTGCCGATCCGCTCGCCCCCGCAATGCAGCTTTGCGCCCCGGTCCCGGGCCTCGCCGATCAGCCGCTCCATCGCGTCCGGCCGGCGCGGATTGGCCATCGGGCCCATCTGAACGCCCTGGTCGAGACCATTGCCGACCTTCAGGCCGCGCGCACGCTCGGCGAAGCCGCTGACGAAGCGGTCGAAAACGTCCTGCTGAACGATGTAGCGGGTCGGCGAGACGCAGACCTGGCCCGCGTTGCGATATTTGGCGGGGACGACCACGTCGAGGACGTGGTCGACGTCGACATCGTCGAACACCAGCACGGGGCCGTGGCCGCCGAGCTCCATCGTCGTGCGCTTCATGTCCTCGGCCGCGAGCTTGGCCAGATGCTTGCCGACCACGGTCGAGCCGGTGAAGCTCAGCTTGCGGATGATCGGCGAGCCCAGCAGGTGGCGCGAGACCTCGTCGGGCACGCCGAACACCGCCTGTGCCACTTCCTTGGGCAGGCCGGCATCGTGCAGCGCCTGGACCACGGCGAGCGCCGAGGCCGGAGTTTCCTCGGCCGATTTCAGGATCACCGAGCAGCCGGCGGCGATCGGCGCGCCGAGCTTGCGCCCCGGATTGCCGAGCGGGAAGTTCCAGGGCGAGAAAGCGGCGACCGGTCCCACCGGCTCCTTGGTGACGATCGAGCGCTGTCCGGCCGGCCGGACGAGAGTGCGGCCGTAGATGCGCTGGCACTCGCCCGCATAGAAGGTGAAGAGGTTCACGACCATCATCAGCTCGATCTTCGCTTCGGCGAAGGTCTTGCCTTCCTCCATGGTGGCGATGCGGGCCAGATCGTCGGCGCGTTCGACGAGCAGCCTGGCGGCGCCGTGCAGCACCGCCGCGCGCTCCTGCGGCGTCGAATCGCGCCAGACGGCAAAACCCCTGCGCGCGGCATCCAGCGCCCGGTCGAGATCCGCCGCATCGGCGAGCGGAAGCTCGGCCAGCACGTCGCCGGTCGCCGGGTTCATCACCTTGTGCGTGCGACGGCTGCCGGCCGTCACCCGCTCGCCGTCGATGATCATGTAGAGATCAGGATAGTTGGTCATGATACCTCGCAGAATGATGATGAGCGGGAGTTCGCCACTCGCATAGAGTCACTGGTTTCGAGCCGCAACGTTCCCAGGCTGGGTGTTGGTGAGGCCGAGATCGGCGACGATGTAGGGCGCGGGGCGTCGCCTCCCACGGCGGCAGGCGCCCTGCTCAACGGGCCTCGCCGGTGAAGGTGCGCAGCGCCGGATCGGTATGATCCGGCATGGCAAAGGCCTGCTTCACCGCCGGGCGCTCGAGGATCCGGGACCGCCATTCGACCATCCGCGGCGCGCGACCGGGAATGTCCATCTCCGGGAACATCCGGTCGACGTACATGCCGCAGTGGGAGAAGAAGTTGATGTCGGCGAGGGTGTAGGTGTCGCCGGCCAGCCAAGGCGTCCTGCCGAGCTGCTCCTCGACCTTATCGACGGCGATCTCGATCTTTCGGGTGGCGTTGGCAAGATCCTTCTCGTCGAAGCCGGAGCGGGCGGTCCGCCACTTCTCGCGCTGTTCGTGGAGCGGGATGCGCGCGACCAGCTTCTCGAACTCACCGGATTCGACGCTGCGCGCGATGACGCCGACCATGCGGTGCCAGCCGTGCATCGACACATAGTTCATCACATGCTCGTCGACGAACTTGTTCCAGTAGCGCATGCGCGCCTTGCCGACCGGATCGGACGGGCGCAGCGGCGGCGCGTCGGGAAAGGCATCCTCCAGATATTCGTTGATCACCGTCGTATGGGTGATGATCGTTCCGTCATGGTCGAGGACGGGCACCTGCCCTTCCGGGTTGATGGCGAGGAACCAGGGCTCGTGCTGCTCGAACCTGTGGAGATCGACATAGACGCTCTCGAACTCCAGCCCCTTCTCGAACAGGGGGATCATGCTCTTGAGCGAATTGGCGCCGGGCTCGGCGTGATAATATTTCAGGCTCATCCTCGATCCTCGCTGGTGCGGCAGGCGGACGCGCCCCTGCCGCTCCGTTTTCCGCAAGACTTGGCACAAGCCCGACCCGCAGACAAACCCTCCCGCCGCACCATGGCTGTTGGTCCTCGCAGCGAAGCGGCGTAGAGGCGTCGCACCACATAAGAATGGGGAGCAGGATGACCGGAACCACGCTTCGCTACCAGGCGGACGGCCTCTCCATGGCCGGCGAATATCATGTCGATCGGAACCGCGAGGGAAAGCGGCCCGGCATACTCGTCTTTCCGGAGATCTTCGGTCTCAGCGAGCATGCCAGGACCGGCGCCCGGCGCCTCGCCGAACTGGGCTATGCCGCCCTCGCCTGCGATCTGCACGGCGACGCCAGGCTGGTGAGCGGCCTCGACGAGGCCCGGGAGCTGATGGCGCCGGTGCGCGAAAATCCCGCGCGAATCCGGGCGCGGGCGCAGGGCGCACTCGACGCGCTGCTGGCCCAGCCGGACGTGGACGGGCGCAGGATCGCCGCGATCGGCTATTGCTTCGGCGGCACCATCGCGCTCGAGCTCGCCCGCGGCGGGGCGGACATGGTCGCCACCGTCGGATTCCACAGCGGGCTCACCACTCCGGCACCGGAGGATGCGAAGAACATCCGCGGCAAGGTGCTGGTATGCATCGGCGCCGACGATCCCGGAATCACGCCCGAACATCGTGCCGCATTCGAGCAGGAGATGCGCGCGGCCGGAGTCGACTGGCAGCTCCATCTCTATGGCGGTGTCGTCCACAGCTTCACCAATCCGGCCGCCGACGCCGTGGGCCGCCCGGACTTCGCCCGTTACGACGCCCATGCCGACGCGCGGTCCTGGGCGGCGATGCGCCTGCTGTTCGACGAGGTGTTCGCGGAGCCGGCGGCGTGAAGGCTGCCTCGGCGCTCGACTATCGCGAGATGGCGCGGCGACGGCTGCCGCCCTTCCTGTTCGAATATATCGATGGCGGATCCTATGCCGAAGTGACGCTGCGACGGAACGTCGAGGATCTCGAGGCCGTCGCGCTGCGCCAGCGGGTGCTGCGCGACGTTTCGGCGATCGACACCGGCACGACGCTGTTCGGGCAGGAATTCCGCATGCCGGTGGGCCTCGGCCCCGTGGGCCTTGCCGGAATGAACGCCCGGCGCGGCGAAGTGCAGGCGGCGCGGGCGGCGGAGGCGGCCGGCGTGCCCTTCTGTCTTTCGACCGGATCGGCCTGCTCGCTGGAAGAAGTCGCCGACGCCACCAGCAAGCCCTTCTGGTTCCAGCTCTACGTCACCAAGGACCGCGGCTTCATGCGCAGCCTGCTCGCCGAGGCGCGCACGGTGGGCTGCCCGGCACTGATCTTCACCGTCGACCTGCCGGTGGCGGGCGCGCGGTACCGCGACATCCGTTCCGGCCTTGCCGCGGCGGAGGGGATCGGCGGCAAGTTCAAGCGACTGGGACAGGCGCTCCGGCGGCCGGCCTGGAGCTGGGACGTCGGCATCCATGGGCGACCCCACAGCCTCGGCAATGTCGCCCCGCTGCTGGGCAAGAATGCCGGGCTGGGCGACTTCTTCGCCTTCATGGGCCGGAATTTCGACGCCTCGATCAACTGGAGCGACCTCGACGCGATCCGCGCCGAATGGTCCGGCCCGCTGATCATCAAGGGCATATTGGACGTGGAGGATGCGCGTGAGGCCGTGCGGCTCGGCGCCGACGGGATCGTCGTCTCCAATCATGGCGGGCGCCAGCTCGACGGCGTGCTGTCGACCGCGCGGGCGCTGCCGCCGATCGTCGATGCGGTGGGCAGCGACCTGACCGTGCTTGCCGACGGCGGCGTGCGGTCGGGCCTCGACGTGGTGCGGATGATGGCGCTCGGCGCCAAGGGCGTGCTGCTCGGCCGCGCCTGGGCCTATGCCCTCGGCGCGCGCGGGCAGGCCGGGGTGGCACATCTGCTCCAGCTGATCGAAGCGGAGATGCGGGTGGCGATGGCGCTCACCGGGACGACGTCGGTCGTAACGATCAATCGGGACATCCTGGCGCAGGTTTGAACGATAGTCCGGCGAGATTTTCCTTTTCAGGGAGCGACTTGCACCGGAAGTTTCGCGAACCGCGTGAGCGTGACCGGTTCCGCCGAAGTTGACAAAGTTGACAGTTCCTCCGGGTTTGTCGGGCGCGGAGCCGGGGAAAGGGAAGGCGATGCGCTCGCCGGGCCGAATGGTAGCGGAGAGTGCCTGGTGCGCAGTTTCGGGACGGGATAGGCCCGGAGCCTGGATCATGGTCGCGCCCGATAGCGTAAATGGCGGTGAATGTCAAGAAAATGACGGATTAGTCCGTCGTAGGATCGCCCCAGGTCCTTCTCCGGTTCCCAGGGAGGGGACCGCCGCAGGCGGCGGAGGGGTTCGTCGATTCAACGGGGGCCCTCCACCACCCTTCGGGTGGTCCCCCTCCCCTGCAACCACAGGGGAGGAGAAGTCTCCTTCTCACTGGACGATCCGGACGATCCGGAGCCGTTCCTCCGGACGGATGTCGGTCTGCAGATAGGCGGGTTCGAATTCGCCCAATATTGCCAGTTCCTCCCAGTCGAGGATGCGGACCATCCGGTCCGCCATGATCGCGAGCCCCGCCTCGCGGAGCCCCTTCAGGGTGCGGTTGACGTGCACGGGCGTGAGGCCGGTGACGTCGGCGAGATGCGCCTGGGTGACGGGAAATTCGAAGACGATGTCGCCTTCGTTCCGATAGGCCTTGTAGCGCGTCGCCATCTCGCACAGGAGGTGGGCAATGCGGGTTCTTGCGTCGCGGCGACCCACGTTCACCACCCATTGCGAGAGGATCGCGGCATCGACGCTGGAATCGCGCCAGAGCGCTTCGGCGACGGCGGGATAGCGGCCCGCAGCGGCGCGCAGGGCCCGGTGCGGCACCCGGAGGATGGTGAGGGTCGACAGCGCCTGGAGCGCCGAGCAGCCCTTGGGCTGGACCACCGAATGGAGATCCGCCATCTCGCCGGCGATATGGAGCGCGGTGATCTGGCGCGCGCCGTTGGCATTCTGGCCGAAGCGGCCGGCTATGCCTTCGACGATGACACAGGCGTGGTCGACCACCTCCCCCATCCGGACGAAGTCGCTGTTCGCCGGCACCTGGGCGACATAGGCCGGCAGATCGAGGATCGCCTGCTGTTCGCGATCGGAGAGGACCGAGCGGCTGAGCAGCCGGTCTAGGAAACGGCGAAGATTGGGTTGATGCGGTGTCTGGAACGGCATGATGTGCTCCACGAAGCGCAAGCGGGAGCACGTAATATCTCTCAGCCACCGAAGCCTGCGGGCAGTTGATCGGCGATAGGGGCAGCATAACATCTGTTTGCCCGATCACCTAATCCGGCGGTTTTCCGGGCGCCCGGTCCCCGCGCGCATGTTGCACTGCGGGATGGATGGGATAGAGTCCGGCCGATAGGCGGGAGGCGACGATGGCCGAGCAGGAGGGAAACCAGCCAGGGACGTTGCGCGGCAGCTGCCACTGCGGCGCGGTGCGCTTCGAAGTCCGTCTGAGCGACGGGTTCAGGACAATTCGCCGCTGCACCTGCTCGCTGTGCCGGATGCGGGGCGCCGTTGCCGTTTCCGCGGAGCTGGGAGGCATAAGGTTCATCAGCGGCGAGGAGGCGCTGACCAGCTACAGGTTCAATACGGGGACGGCGCAGCATTTCTTCTGCTCGCGATGCGGGATCTACACCCACCATCAACGCCGCTCCAATCCGAACCAATATGGAGTCAATGTCGCCTGCCTCGAAGGCGTCAGCCCGTTCGACTTCGAGGAGGTGCCGGTGCTGGACGGGACTGCCCATCCCACCGACACCGGACAGCCGGCCAGGCGGGTGGGGACGCTGAGGTTCGAGGTTTGGGAGTGAGGCGGGGGTAGCGGGAATCGGCGCTGAAGGCCTGGCCAGTTTCCTCCCCCGGAGCTCCCGGGAAAGGAAACCGGCTGGCCCCTCCCCTTCAGATCTGGGCCATGCCGCCGTCGGTGAAGATCTCGCTGCCGGTCATGAAGCTGCTGTCGGGCGAAGCGAGGAAGGCGGCGGCGGCGGCGACTTCGGCGGGTTCGCCGAGGCGGCCGATCGGGGTGCCGGCGCCCATGGCCTCGAAGGCGTCGGCACCGACGACTTCGAGCGCGAGGTCGGTCCTGGTCGGGCCGGGAGACAGGACGTTGACGCGGATGCCGGTGCCGCGCAGGTCCTGCGCCCAGCTGCGAGCGAAGTTGCGGATGGCTGCCTTGCTGGCGCTGTAGATACTGAAGTTCGGCGTTCCCATCACGCCGGTGGTCGATCCGGTGAGGATGATCGATCCCCCCTCTCCCATCAGAGGCAGCCCCTTCTGGACGGTGAACAAGGTGCCCCGGACATTGACGTCGAACGTGTCGGCATAATGTTCGGGCGTGATGTCGCCCAGGGCGGCGAAGGCGCCCGTGCCGGCGTTGGCGAAGAGGATGTCGAGACGGCCGCGATCGACCCTCACCGTATCGAACAGCCGATCGAGATCGGACAGCTCGGCAACCGAGCCGGCGACCGCGCGCGCCTGATCGCCCAGCTTCGCCAGCGCCGCCTCCAGCGCCTCGCGCCGCCGCCC
>Ga0182748_1000873_pt1 | contig 30702 bp, 31 predicted proteins | sample eDN3rd37CKraftOP_FD_128877 | JGI IMG/M metagenome (GOLD analysis project Ga0182748, IMG submission 128877) | Enriched Organic Plus compost microbial communities from Emeryville, California, USA - eDNA 3rd pass 37_C Kraft OP (version 2) (version 2) ...
GCACGGACAACCGCAGGACTGCGCCGGCAAACCGTCGAGAAAGCACCGGCGAGATATTGGCGGCGAGGATGCGGCCGTAGCCCAGCACGGCGGCACCGAGCCCTGCCGCAAGAAGGCCGGCAACCACCTTGATGAGGTTGGTCCCGCCGCCAGCCGGGTCGAGATAAATATAGCCGAAGATGTAGAGCGCGCCGAACACCGCGGTGATGGCGGAAATCAGCGCCGCGATCGCCCGCTCATAGAGCGTGCCGACAACCACTGCGGCAAACGGCACCGCGGAATGGCGCATGACATAGCCGCGCGCGACGAGCTGGCCGGCAATCTGGAAGAAAAGCGCGCCGGCGAGGCTGCCGGCACTGACCGCCGAGATCGCTTGCGGGAGGCTGATGCGAAAGCCGGTATCGCTGGCAATGACCCGGAACCGGATCGCCGCCAGAACGGCATTGGCCAACAGGCTCAGGACGGCAATGGCGATTCCGAAGGCGGAGAGCCGCCGCAATTCATGAAAGATATTCTTGAGATCAAAATTGGCACCAACATAGACAACCGCTGCCGCCAACAAACCGAAAGAGATGATTGCTTTAAGACGAGCCGTATTCATCTAACATTGTACTGATGTGCCCCTCCCCCCGCACAAACGCGTTTATAAAAGGATTCGTGTTCCGGCTACCAGTGATATTGCTCGCGGTCGAGCCGCAGCGCCGCGTCGCATGCGTCAATCACGGTTCGGCTTGAAAGTTCCATGAGACATACGCTCGGACTGTCGATATGCCGCTCGCAGCCTTCGAGCTGGCACGGCGTGCATGGCAGTGCGTTCTGCACCAGAAAGACATTGCCGCGCTGCTGGATGCTTCCGACATCGTCCCACATCGCCTCGAGGCCGCCGATCGGCCACGGCCCCCACAGCCGCGGATCGGTGGGGCCGTAGATCGCCACGGTCGGGCATCCTGCCGCAGCGGCAAGATGCGTCACGGAAGTGTCGGGGCCGACATAGACCGCCGCGCGCGCCAGCAGCGCCGCAAGCTGCGGCCAGCTCAGGCGGCCGTCGAGCCGCCGCACCGGCGGCGCATCCACGCCCCACACCTCGTCGAGATAGCGCCGCTCCGCCGCTGAGGGTCCGCCGGTCGCGAGCACGGTGAGGCCGCGCTGCGCGAGCGCCGCGGCGACCTCGCGCCAGCCCTCCGCGGTCCACTGCTTGTAGCGGAAGAACGGCGCGGCGTGGATTACGGCATAGCCGCCGCCGACGAGGACGCCGGACACGTCGAACGAAACCGGCGCGACCACCTGGGGCACGCGCGGAATGCCGAGCGCGTCGGCGAAGCGCAGCATCTCCTCGACGCGATGGACGCCAGGCGCATGAAGCACGACGCGGTCGAGCAGCCGCCGCTTGAAGCGGCCCTTGCGGGTGTCCTCCACCAGCGCGACACGGCGTTGGCCGGCAAGCATCGCAAAAAAAGTCGGCCGATCGCCGGCCTGCGTCGACACCGCCAGCGCATAACGCCGCCGCAGCATGCGTGCGAGCGCAAGACTTTCCGCCGTGGTCGGACGGACCGGCATGGCGATGACGCGGTCGATGTCGGGATTGCCCTCGAGAATGCCGACGGTATCGGCGAACACCAGCATGTCGATCTCGGCATTGGGCCAGGCCCGCCGCATGCTGCGCACCAGCGGCGTGGTCAACAGCACGTCGCCGAGCCGGCGCAGCGCGACCACCAGGATGCGCGCGCCCCTGGGCAGATAGAGCGGAGCCGCGGCGCTCACGGCGGCACCGCGCCGCCGCCGCTCGCGCGCTCGCGCCGACGGCCCTGCAGCACCATGCCGCCGGCGACGCCGACGCCGACGACATAGGCCCACCCTTGCGTGAAATCGAACAGATGCGAGTTGAACAGCGAGCCGACGATGTTCTGCACCACCACGACGAGTCCGACCCAGGCCGCGAGCCCCTCGCCCCCGAACAGCAGCAGATGCGCGATCCACATCGCCCACAGCACCGCGGCGCCGAGGAGGCCAAGCTGCATCGCCACGGCGAGGGTCTGCTGGTGCGGGTTCGGCGTCACCGTTGCATAGGGGCCGGTCTGTCCCTGCGTCTCGGCACGCATCTGCTGCGCGATCGATCCGGTGCCGTGACCGATGAGCGGCGCACGGCCGATGCTCGCCAGCGACTTCCTCCAGAACTCCAGCCGCTCGCCGGAGGAGGTCAGCGCGCGGTCCGTGCGATAGCGCTCGATCTCGGTCCACACCGCGCCCACGCGCTGGCGCAGATAGGGCGAGGTCGACCACAGCGCCGCTCCGACGACACCGGCCGCGAGCAGCACGGCGATCACGCCCGTGGCACGGAACTGCCGCAGCGCCAGTAGCGGCAGCAGCGCCACCGCGACCACCAGCGCGGTGCGTCCGGTCGCCGCGAACACGATGTCGTTGAGGAATGCGGCGGCGAGCAGCGCCAGCAGCGCCGCCCGCGCGCGCCGCTGTCGCCGCCAGTCGTCGATCGCGACGAACAGCAGGACGAAGATGCAGGCGACGAACTCGCCGCTCTGCGTCGCCGGGTTCTTGAACGGCGTCGGGAAGGTCATCGGATCGCGCCAGTATAGCGACGGCAGCAGCATGATCGCGGTGGAGAGCACCAGCGTCAGCATGCAGGCGGCGAGATAGGCGACGAACACCCAGACGCCGCGCTCCGAGCGGTTGAACTGCACCAGCAGCAACGGCACCGCGGCAAGCTTGAGGAAGGAATCAAAGCCGTGCCAGCGTTCGGCCCAGCCGACATCGGCCCAGGCCATGCCGGCGAGGCCGAACAGCAGCAGCGCGAGCGGCAAGGCACCGGCCGGGCTCTTCACGACATTGCGCAGCGATGCGGCATCGAGCGTCGGCAGCAGCGCCAGCAGCCACAGGGCCGCGAGGATGGCGGTGAGCGACGTCGACAGCGGCAGCGACGCCGCCAGCGCGACCGCGAGCCAGTCGGCGGCCGTCGCAAGACGGCCCCTGTCGAGCCCGGCCGCGCCCATCGTCATCGTGCGCTCGCCTGCGGTTCGCGCGGCCGCAGCGCGGACAGGCCGCTCCGCGCCCGCACGGCATCCTCGCGCAGCCGCGTGCCGAGCCGCGCGTCATTGTCCGGCAGCGCGGCGCGGTCGAACTCGGCGTGATGGAGATGCAGCACCCCGGTCGCGAAACTGCCGTCCTTGCGCAACACCCCGGCGCGCAGCAGCCGCACCACCAGATCGGAATCCTCCCGGCCCCAGCCGCGATAATCGGCGTCGAAGCCGTCGACGCGGTCGAGGTCGGCGCGCCAGACCGCGAGGTTGCAGGAGCGCACGCCCTCCCAGCGGCGCCGCCGCAGCCGGCGCAGCGGCCCGAGCGGCAGCGACAGCAGCGCGGCGAGCCGGTTGACGCCGCCGGTGAGCCGCAGCTGCAGCCAGCGCGCGAGCGGCCAACGCTCCGGCGTGAGCTTGTCGCGCAGCACCGCCCCGGTCAGCGCCGGCGACAGCAGCACCCGGTTGCCGGCGACGAACCAGCCCGGCTCCGCCAGCGCGCGGTGGGCGGCGATGAAATCGGGCCGCGCGATGCAGTCGCCGTCGAGGAAGATGCAATAGACGCCGCGCGACAGCAGCACGGCGCGGTTGCGGATCTCGGCGGCGCGGAAGCCTCTGTCCTCGTGCCAGACGTGGTCGACACGGCGGCCGATCCGCCCCTTCCAGGTCTCGACCAGCAGCGCGGTCGACGGCCGCGAGCCGTCATCGGCGACGATCACCTCGAAGTCGCGGTCGGTCTGGACGCTCAGCGCACGCAGCACCGCCGCGAGCGCATCCTCGCGGTTGTAGGTGGTCACGATCACCGAGATGAGGTCCGTCACTGGTCGCCTCTGCGCCGCGCCGGTCGGCGCCGAACGCGCATCCTCTATCCGAACTCGCGCGCAGCGACAAACCCCCGGAAAATCCCCGATAAAGCCCCGATGAAACCTATGTCCGGCGCGGCCGTCGATGCTAACGTGCCGCGCCCTCACCAGATCACGCCGATGCCGACCATCACCGCCTATCTCATCGCCTATAACGAAGCCGCCAAGATCGAGGCCGCCGTCTCCAGCGTGCTGTGGGCGGACGAGATCGTGGTGGTGGATTCCGGCAGCACCGACGGCACCGCCGAGCGCGCCGCCGCGCTCGGCGCCCGCGTGGTGCAGGTGCCGTTCAAGGGCTTCGGCGACCTGCGCAACCAGGCGATCGCGGCCTGCCGTGGCGACTGGATCTTCAGCCTGGATTCCGACGAGCGCTGCACCGCGGCGGTGCGCGACGAGATTCTCGCGCTGATCGCCGCCGACCCGCCGCACGACGTCTATCGCGTGCCCCGACGCAGCTATATGATGGGACGCTGGATCAAGGGCTCGGGCTGGTATCCGAATTTCCGCCAGCCGCAGCTCTTCCGCAACGGCGCGATGCGCTACACGCTGGAGCCGGTGCACGAGGGTTACGAGAATTTGAGCGGCAAGCCGCTTGGCACGCTGCGCAACGCGATCTGGCAGTTTCCGTTCCGCAACCTCGACGAGGTGATCCGCAAGATGAACCGCTATTCGACGCTCGGCGCGGAAAAGCTCGCGGGGAAGCGGGTGTCGATGGCGGGCGCGTTCGGCCACGCGGTGTGGTCGTTCCTCAAGCACTACATCGTCAAGCGCGGCTTCCGGGACGGCTGGGCCGGCTTCGTCATCGCCTTCGGCAATTTCGAGGGCACGTTCTACCGTTACGCCAAGCGTTATGAGGAGACGCAGGACTGGTCGCCGCCGCCGAGCGAGCCGCTGCGGCGGGAATGAGCGCGAACGACGCGGCGCCCTTGCCTCAGCGCTTCCGGCGCAACGCCCGCAGCGCATTCCGGACGATCCGAAACGGCAGCGCCAGATAATATTTGCGCAGGATCTCGAAGCGGTCGCCCGGCGCAACGCGCTGCGGCGCGTCCTTGGGAACATACCAACCATTGTTCTCGTAGCGGCGGATCAGCCGGTAGCCCATCGCCTTGAGCACACGGTGCTTGGCGAGATTCTCGACGTGATCCTCGAGCAGGATCAGCTGCGGCCGCCAGTGCGCGGCATCGAAGCCGCTCAGCACTTCGCACTCGTGGCCTTCGACGTCGATCGAGAGGAAGTCGAAGCCAACCGGCGCGCCGGCTTCCGCCAGTACGCTGTCGAGCGTGCGCACCGGCACGTCGATCACGCACTCCGGCACCGCGCCGGGCGCCATGCGGTTGCGATCGAGCGCCGACAGCGGGCCGGCGACGTGCAGCGTCAGGCTCTTGCCGGCATGTTCGGGCGCCGAGCAGGCCGCCGCGAACACCCGCGCGGAGCGGCGCGCGCGCAGCCGCTCGGCGAGATCCGGCTGCGGCTCGATCAGGATGCCGGTCCAGCCGTCCTGCTCGAGGTGATAGGTCTGCGAACGCGCCTGCGGATCGTTGGCGCCGACCTCGACGAAGAAGCCGCGGCGCGCGCCGAAGAAAGCGCGGATCAGCCGCTGCTCGTGCCCGTCCGGAAAACCGCTGCGCGTCACGACGTTGTTGCCCTGCCGCGCTCAGCCTGTCTTGCCGGCGCGCGTGCGCTCGACCATGCGGGTGGTGGAATGGCCCGGCACCAGCTCGATCAGCACGACCTCGCCGCCATGGGCTTCGACGAGCTCGCGGCCGACCACCTGATCGAGACTGTAGTCCGCCCCCTTCACCAGCACCGTCGGCCGGATGCGCTCGATCAGAGCAAGCGGCGTGTCCTCCTCGAACACCACGACGAGATCGACCGCTTCCAGCGCCGCCAGCACCTCGGCGCGCGCATGGGCGTCCTGCACCGGACGGCCCTCGCCTTTCAGCCGCCGCACCGAGGCATCGCTGTTGAGTCCGACCACCAGCCGATCGCAGGCGGCGCGCGCACCGGCCAGGATCTTGACGTGGCCGGGATGCAGGAGGTCGAAGCAGCCATTGGTGAATCCGACGCGCAGGCCGGCGCGCCGCCACGATGCGATACGCTCGTCGAGCACCGACCAGTCGAACACGATCTTGTCGCTGGCCAGCGTCGCCGCCGGAAGGAGACGCGCGCGCAGCTCGGCGAGCGTTGCGGTCGCGGTCCCGCGCTTGCCGACCACCACCGAAGCCGCGGCATTGGCAGCGCGCATCGCTGGCTCGAACGCGGCGCCCGCCGCGAGCATCAGCGCCAGCGCCGCGACCACGGTATCGCCGGCGCCGGAGACGTCGCGCACGCGGACCGGATAGGCCGGCACATGCACCGGCTCGGCATCGCCGGTGACCAGCGTCATGCCGGCCTCGCTGCGCGTCACCAGCACGACCTGCGCGCCGAGCGATCGGCGCAACACCGCGGCGGCTTCCGCCACCTCGGCATCGGACTGCGCCGGCAGGCGGGTCGCAGCGGCAAGCTCCTGCCGGTTCGGGGTGATCACCGTGGCGTCGCGATAGATCGTGTAGTCGGTGCCCTTGGGATCGACGATCACCGGCTTGCCGGCGCGCGTCGCCGCCTCGATCACGGTACGGATCAGCCCCGGCGTCAGCACGCCCTTGGCGTAATCGGACAGCACCACCGCGCCGGCGCGCGGCAGGGCCTGCAGCGCCAGCGCGATCAGTTCCTGCTCATGCGCCGCGCCGGCCGGCGCTGCGGTCTCCCAGTCGGCGCGCAGCAGATGCGTCGAGTGGTGCTCGGAGACGAAGCGCACCTTGCGCGTGGTCGGCCGACCGTCATCGGCGACGAGGTGCGGCTCGATCCGCTCCTCGCTCCTGAGCGCAGCGCGGATCGTCGTGCCGGCCTCGTCCTGCCCGATCAGGCCAACGAAGAGCGCGCGCGCGCCGAGCGCGGCGATGTTGCGCGCGACATTGCCGGCGCCGCCGATCACCATCTCGCTGCGGCGGACCGCGATCACCGGCGTCGGGGCTTCCGGCGAGATGCGCGACACCTCGCCATAGACGAAATCGTCCAGCATGAGGTCACCGACCACCAGCACGGTCTGCTGCGGCACGGCGGACAGGACTTTTTCGACATCGAGCATCAGCGATACCGGTCGGGACGGTCGAGATAGGAGGTGACGTAGTCGGTCACCGACTGCTCCAGCGGCGCGAAGCCGGCATTGTAGCCGGCGCGCATCAGCTTCGCCGTGCTGGCCTGCGTGAAATACTGGTATTGGCCGCGGATGGTCTCCGGCATGTCGACATATTCGATCTTGGCCGGCCGGCCGAGCGCAGCGAACATCGCAGTGATCATGTTGCGGAAGCTGCGCGCCTGGCCGGTGCCGACATTGAACAGGCCGGACGCCGAGGGTGTCTCGATCAGCCAGCGCACCACGGCCACCGCGTCGTCGACATAGATGAAGTCGCGGCGCTGGTCGCCGTCCTCGATGCCGTCGCGGTGCGACTTGAACAGCCGCACCGGCGCGCCGGCCTTGGCGGCGTCGAACACCTTGGCGAGCACGCTTGCCATCGCACCCTTGTGGTATTCGTTGGGTCCGAACACGTTGAAGAACTTCAGCCCCGCCCATTGCGGCGGCACCGGCTGGCCTTTGGCGACGCGGTCGAGCACGGCGAGATCGAACAGATGCTTGCTCCAGCCATAGAGATTCATCGGCCTGAGCCGGCGCAGCGCCGCGAGCGTCTCGTCGTCGTCGAAGCCCTCCTCACCGCCGCCATAGGTCGCGGCCGAGGACGCATAGATGAACGGCGTGCGCGTCACGGTGCACCAGTCGAGGAGCCGCAGTGACAGCCGGAAATTGGTCTCGATCACCAGATCGGCGTCGTCCGCGGTGGTGTCGGAGATCGCGCCCATATGGATCACGGCCTCGAGCTTGCGGCCGTGCAGCCAGGCGGTCAGGTCGGCCGGCGCGACGATGTCGGCAAGCTGGCGCTTGGCGAGATTGCGCCACTTGTCGCCGCGGCCGAGCGTGTCGCTGACCACGATATCGCTGCGCCCGGCCTGGTTGAGGCTGGCGACGATGTTGGAACCGATGAAGCCGGCCCCGCCGGTGACCAGGAACATGCGCCTTTCCCTGTGCCCGAGACTTGCTGAATGCGCAATGCTGCGGCACTGCTAATCATGATGGCCGGTGTGACTAGCGCGCCCGCTTCCCGCGGGAAAGTCCCGCCTTTCCATCCGTTATCCGCTTAATCTGAACCAAGATTCAACTCTAAGAAATAATGAATTCTATTTCATCCACGCCCGCTCCGGTCTTGTTGGTGTCCTATGTCTGGATCGGTGACTTCATCCGCTGCCATTCGATCGTCAAGCTGCTGCGGGCGCAGGCGCCGGAGCGGCCCGTCGATATCGTCAGCTCCTCGCTGTGTGCGCCGCTCGCCGATTACATGCCGGGCCTGCGCCGGGCCATCGTGTTCGACCTGCCGCGTCGCCGGCTGGCCTTCGCCCGCCACCGCGCGCTGGCCGAGCGCCTGCGCGCCGAGCGCTACGGCCAGGCCATCGTGATGCTGCGGACCTGGAAGTCGGCGCTGGCGCCGGCGCTGGCCGGCATTCCGGTGCGCACCGGCTTCATCGGCGAATGGCGGTTCGGGCTCCTCAACGATCTGCGCTACGGCGAGCGCAGACTGCCGCGCATGATCGACCAGATGGGCGCGCTGGCGCTGCCCGAAGGCGCGCCGCTTCCCCCCGGCTGGCCGCTGCCCGAACTGATCGTGCCCGCCGACGAAATCGCGGCTTGGCGCGCGCGCCGCGGCCTGACCGACGATCCGCGCCCGGTGATCGCCTTTGCCCCCGGCGCGGTCGGCGCCGGCAAAGCTTGGCCGGTTGGTCATTATGCCGCGCTGGCCGAGCGCCTGACCCAGGCCGGGGCCGCGGTCTGGGTGCTGGGCGGTCCCGCCGAGATGCCGCTCGCCAGAGCGATCGCGCAGGCTGGCGGCAGCCGCGTCCGCGACCTCACCGGACATGATCTGCGCGACGCGGTGCTGGCGCTGGCCGCAGCCGACGCCGCGGTCACCAATGATTCCGGCCTGATGCATGTCGCCGCCGCGATCGGCACGCCGACTGTGGCGATCTTCGGCCCGACCAGCCCGTGGCACTGGAAGCCGCTCAACCCGGTCGCCGCGATCCTGGAGCCGCCCGGCGACGAGGCGGCGCGGGAGCGCGCCCGCGTCCAAGGCAATCGCGCGGTCGCGCATCGCCGCACCGCCGACGTCGCGCCGGAGCGGGTGCTGCAGGCGCTGCGCGATCTGCCCGCGCTGTGGCGATAGCTAATGGACCGGTTGACTCGCCGCGCCGGATGTCGCGACTGTGCGGTTCATTGATCAATTGTCAAAAGACGCCTGGGAGACGCCATGTCCAAGCCGGAGGTTCTGCTCGTCGGAAACAAGAAGCCCGTCATCGTCAACGGCCTCGCCGATGCGGTGACATTGCATGCACTGATCGACGCGCCGGACCGCGAGGCGTTCCTCAAAGCGATCGCGCCGAAGATCGGGGGCATCGCCGTCGCCTACACCGCCGACAAGGTCGACGCCGCCTTCATGCAGCGCTTCCCCAATCTGAAGATCGTTTCCTCGTTCGGCGTCGGCTATGACCATGTCGATGCCAAATGGGCCGGCGAGCACGGCATCGTCGTCACCAACACGCCGGAAGTGCTCGACGAGGAGGTCGCGGACACCGCGATCGGCCTGCTGCTCAGCACCGTGCGCGAGCTGCCGCAGGGCGAGCGCTATCTGCGCGCCGGCAAATGGCCGCAGGGCGGCTACCGGCTGAGCCGCGCGACGCTGCGCAACCGAACCATCGGCATGGTCGGCCTGGGCCGGATCGGCCGCGCCATCGCCCGGCGGCTCGACGCCTTTGGCGTGCCGGTGGTTTATCACAGCCGCAAACCGCAGCCCGGCGTCACCTACAAGTACTATCCGAAGCTGATCGACATGGCGCGCGACGTCGATACGCTGATGCTGATCGTGCCCGGCGGCGCGGGCACCAAGAACCTCATCAACAAGGAAATCCTGGAGGCGCTCGGCCCGGAGGGCATCGTCATTAACATGGCGCGCGGCTCGGTGATCGATGAGGCGGCCCTGATCGAGGCGCTGAAGAACAAGACCATCCTGTCGGCGGGCCTCGACGTGTTCGTCAACGAGCCGCATGTGCCGCCGGAGCTGCTCGCCATGGAAGACGTGGTGCTGCTGCCGCATCTCGGCTCCGCATCCGTCTATACCCGTACCTTGATGGACCAGCTCGTGGTCGACAATCTGTTGGCCTGGGTGAACGGCAAGCCGCCGCTGACGCCGGTGCCGGAAACGCCATGGCCGCCGCAGCGGTGGTAACTGCGCCGCGCCCGGCGGCATTTCTCGACCGCGACGGCGTGCTCAACCATGAGCTCGGCTATGTCGGCACGCGCGAACGCTTCCGCTGGGTCGACGGCGCGGCGGCGGCGGTGAAGCGGCTCAACGACGCCGGCTATCTGGTGTTCGTCGCCTCCAACCAGTCCGGCGTGGCACGCGGCTTCTACACCGAGGACGACCTCGCCGCGCTCGACCGATGGATGCGCGAGGAGCTCGCGCATCACGGCGCGCGCATCGACGACGTGCGCTATTGCCCGTTCCTCGCCGACGCGCCGCTTCCCGCCTATCGCCAGGATTCCGACTGGCGCAAGCCGAAACCCGGCATGCTCATCGACCTGATGCGGGCCTGGCCGGTGGACCGGGCCCGCAGCTTCCTGATCGGCGACAAGGACAGCGATCTCGCGGCGGCGCGGGCCGCTGGCATCGCCGGCCATCTGTTTCCGGGCGGCAATCTCGACGCCTTCGTCGCCGGCCTATTGCGCGCGCGCTGACGCCGCTTCGACCTCGTCGAGCGCGTGCGTGACCTCATCGACCGTCGGCGGCTGGCCTTGCGTGCCGACGATGGCGAACGGCGCGGCGCTCACGGGCCCGGTCAATGCCGGCATGCTGGCGGTGAAGATGCCGACCAGCGGCACCTCCAGCGCTGCTGCAAGATGCAATAGCCCGGTATCGACGCCGACCACATAATGCGCGCCCGCAAGCAGACGTGCGACATCGTCGAGCGGCGCGCGTGCCGGCACCCACGCATTCGGGATTGCCGCCGCCAGCCGCTCGCTGCGCGCGCGCTCGCGGTCGTTGCCCCACGGCAGCACCACCGCGAGCCCGCGCGCCGCGATCGTCTCGCCGAGCGCGATCCAGTGCTGTTCCGGCCACTCCTTGCTCGCGCGCGCGGTCGCATGCAGCAAGACGACATAACGCTCCTCGCTGGCGGGCCGCCGCAGCGCATGCAGGCCGTAATCCGCGGGCAGATGCGGCGCGTAGCCGAGCGTACGCGCGGTCAGAGCGCGGTTGCGCTCGATCGCGTGCAGGTGCCGGCCGACGCGATGGCGGCGATCATAGAACCACGAGGCCGCAGCCTCCCGCACGCTGGCCTTGTCGTAGCCATGCCGCACGCCGCGCGCCGCACGCGCGATCAGGCCGGTGCGGAACAGCCCCTGGGTATCGATCACGGCGTCGTAGCGTCGCGCCCGCAGCGTTCTTAGAAACGCTCCAGCCTCCCGCCATGTCGACGGCGACAGCGGCGCGCGGCGCCAGCGCCGCGATGCCACCGGGATCACCTCGTCGACGCCCGGATGCAACCGCACCAGCGGCGCGAACGCCTCCTCCACCACCCAGGCGATATGCGCCTGCGGGTTTTGCCGCCGCGCCTCGGTGAGCGCCGGCAGGTGATGGATCACGTCGCCGAGCGACGAGGTCTTGATGAACAGGATCTCGGTCATCGTCCGCGTGTCTTATACGCTCTGTTAACGATGTCGACGGCTATCGCGAAGTTGGTAACCGCAATAACCCGGCTTTTAGCACCGCCCTCCTAGGCTGCCGCAACGTCCCTGTCCCGGAGGATGCGGCATGACCATTCTCGTCACCGGCGGCGCCGGCTATATCGGCAGCCATACCGTCCACGAACTGACGGATGCCGGCGAGCAGGTCGTGGTGCTGGACAATCTGAGCACCGGTTTCCGCTTCGCGCTGCCGGCCGGCGTGCCGCTTGTCGTCGGCGATGTCGGCGACCGGGCGCTGGTCGGGTCGGTGATGGCGCGCCACAAGGTCGAGGCCGTGATCCATTTCGCCGGCTCGATCGTGGTGCCGGAATCGGTCGCCGATCCGCTCGGCTATTACCTCAACAACACCGTGGCGTCGCGGTCGCTGATCGAGGCCGCGGTGAAACACGGCGTCAAGCACTTCGTGTTCTCATCGACCGCCGCGGTCTACGGCGACCAGGATCGCTCGCCGGTGCACGAGGACGCTTCCAAGGCGCCGCTATCCCCCTATGGCTGGTCGAAGCTGATGACCGAGGTGATGCTGCGCGATGTTGCCCGCGCGCACGGCCTCAAGCACGTCATCCTGCGCTATTTCAACGTCGCGGGCGCCGATCCGAAGCTGCGCACCGGCCAGTCGACGCCGGCGGCGACGCATCTCATCAAGCTCGCCGCGCAGACCGCGATCGGGCTGCGCCCCGCGCTGCAGGTGTTCGGCACCGATTATCCGACGCCGGACGGCACCTGCATCCGCGACTATATCCACGTGACCGATCTCGCCCGCGCGCATTCCTCGGCGCTGCGCCATCTGCGCGCCGGCGGCGCCAGCGACACCTTCAACTGCGGCTATGGCCGCGGCAGCTCGGTATTGGAAGTGATCGAGGCGATCCGCCGCGTCAGCGGGCTCAGCCTCGATGTCGAGTATGTCGGCCGCCGCGCCGGCGACGCCGCGAGCCTGATCGCCGACGTCACCCGCATCCGCGCCACGCTCGACTGGGAGCCGGACTACGACAATCTCGACACCATCGTCGCGCATGCGCTGGCCTGGGAAATCCGGCTTGCCGCCAATCCGGAAGACCCGCGCGCCGAGCAGATCGCGGTGGCCTGAGCCGCGTTTTCCCGGTTTTGGCTTGAAAAATCCGCCCGGGACGGGCATGAACCGGCGGCCGGCCGGCGGCGGGCGCGGCCTCTTTCATTCATGCGATCAACGGTTTCGGGACGCGACAGGCGAATGGCCGGGCCACGGGCCAATCCGATGCAAGGCGCAGGCGACGGCGCACGGGAAACCGCGCTGCCGCTGATCCGCCGGCTGTTGTTCGAGCAGGCGCGCGTCCACTGGAAGCTCTACGCGCTCGCCTTTGCGATGATGGCGGTCGCCGCCGGCTGCACTGCGCTCAGCGCTTATCTGATCGGCGACGTCATCAATCAGGCTTACGTCCACCGGAACTTCCCGGCCGTGCTGATGCTCGGCATCGCCACCATCGTGCTGTTTACGATGAAGGGGCTCACCACCTACGGCCAGGCGGTGACGCTGTCGCGCGTCGGCAACCGCATCGTCGCCGACAACCAGCGCCGGCTGTTCCGCAAGCTGCTGCGCGAGAATCTCGGCTTCTTCGCGGACCGCCACACCACCGAGTTCACCGCCCGGCTGACCTCGGGCGCCGTCGCGGTGACGCAGGTGATGAATCTCCTGATCACCGCGGTCGGCCGCGACGCGCTGTCGCTGATCGGACTCGTCACCGTGATGGTGGTGCAGGACCCGATGCTGTCGCTGCTCAGCCTGGTGATCGCGCCGCCGGCGATGATCGTGATCCGCAAGCTGGTCAAGCGCGTGCGCAACATCGCGCGCAGCCAGTTCCACGGCAGCGCCCGCATCATGGAAACCATGCAGGAGACGCTGCAGGGCGTGCGCATCATCAAGGCGTTCAACCTCGAGCCGGCGATGCAGGCGCGGTTCGACGAGCATGTCGCCGCGGTCGAGCACGAATCCAACAAGATGGCGCGCGTCGCCAACCGGTCGAGCCCGCTGATGGAGACGCTCGGCGGCTTCGCCATCGCCGGCGCACTGATCTATGGCGGCTACCGCGTGATCGAGACCGGCGCCACGCCGGGCGAGTTCTTCTCGTTCTTCACGGCCTTCCTGCTCGCCTACGAGCCGGCCAAGCGGCTTGCCCGGCTCAATATCGAGCTCAACGGCGCGCTCACCGGCGCGCGCATCCTGCTCGAGGTGATCGATTCCCCGCCCGGCGAGCCGGACGATACCGACAAGCCGGCGCTCAAGCCCGTCGACACCCGCATCGAATTCCGCGATGTCGGCTTCGCCTATCGTGCCGGTGAATCCGTGCTCGACGGCATGTCGTTCATCGCCGAGCCCGGCCGCATGACCGCGCTGGTCGGCCCCTCGGGCGGCGGCAAGTCCACCGTGTTCAACCTGCTGCTGCGGTTCTACGAGCCGGACCGCGGCACCATCAGCATCGGCGGGCAGGCCATCGCCGCGGTGTCGCGCGGCTCGCTGCGCCGCCAGATCGCCTATGTCGGACAGGAGACCTTCCTGTTCCGCAGCTCGATCCGCGACAACATCGCGTTCGGCCGGCCGGGCGCGAGCGAAGCCGACATCATCGCCGCGGCCAAGGCCGCCCACGCGCACGACTTCATCAGCGCATTCCCGCGCGGCTACGACACCCCGGTCGGCGAGCATGGCCTGCAACTGTCCGGCGGCCAGCGCCAGCGCGTCGCGATCGCGCGGGCGCTGATCAAGGATGCGCCGATCATCCTGCTCGACGAGGCCACCGCCGCGCTCGATTCGGAATCCGAGCGGCTGGTGCGCGACGCCATCGACCATCTCTGCCGCGGCCGCACCACGCTGGTGATCGCGCACCGCCTGCACACGGTCTCGCATGCCGACCGCATCCTGGTGGTGGAAGGCGGCCGCGTGGTCGAATCCGGCCGCCACGACGAGCTGATCCGCCGCGACGGACGCTATGCCGCGTTCTACCGCCTGCAATTGCGCGAGGAGGATCGCCGGCAGCCGGAGGCGGCGCCCTCCGCCTGAGCGCGCCGCCGCTGGCCTGTACGCCTTGCGGAAAATGCGCTACGGGAGGCGGCCCTTCCCCACCAGAAACAGACTCTCATGAGCACCGACAAACGCTACGTCATTCCGCCGCCGCCGCAGGCCTATATCGAAGTCGCCGGCAGCGCCGAGGTCTTCCCGGTCCGCCGCATCTGGTGCGTCGGCCGCAATTACATCGAGCACATCCGCGAGATGGGCCAGGACGAGCGCGCTCCGCCGTTCTTCTTCGCCAAGCCCGCGGACGCCATCGTCCATGACGGCGGCACGGTGTCCTATCCGCCGCTGACCAAGGACATGCACCACGAGGTCGAGCTGGTGGTCGCGCTGAAATCCGGCGGCCGCAACATCCCGGTGGCCAAGGCCAACGATACGATCTACGGCTATGCGGTCGGCATCGACCTCACCCGCCGCGACCTGCAGATCGCCTCGCGCGAGGTCAAGCGGCCGTGGGAGATCGGCAAGGCGTTCGACGGCTCCGCGCCATGCGGTCCGCTGATGCCGGCAGCCAAGATCGGCCATCCGACCAAGGGCAAGATCACGCTGAAGGTCAACGGCCAGATCCGCCAGGACGGCGACCTCAACCAGATGATCTGGAACATCCCGGAGACGATCTCCAAGCTATCCGAGATGGTCGCGCTGGAGGCCGGCGATATCATCATGACCGGCACGCCGGCCGGGGTTGCCGCCACCGTCGCGGGCGACAAGATCGAATGCGAGGTCGAAGGCGTCGGCAAGCTCACCGTGACGATCGGCCCGCCGCTCAAATAATCGGCTCCCGAATGGTCTCCCGAAAGCCCGCCGCCTCGCGGCGGGCTTTTTCGTTGGAACCGGCGGCCGGCCCGCCTGTTAACCGGCTGGTAACCGGCGCGAAGGGACAGTGAGGATAGAATCGCGCCCGTCCGGAGACTTCGATGAGGCTAGCCGTTTCGCACGACGTCCTGCCGTATCATGACTCGCCGCCGCTCGCCGGCCCCATCCGGCCCGACGGCTCCGCCGATTTGGCGCTGACCATGGCGCAGCGGATCATGACGTACAAGCCGGCATCCGACGCCGAGGCGCTCAAGCTGCTGCGCGCGAGCTTTCCGAATGCGCCGCTGTCGCTGCGCATCACCGCGCTCGATTTCCTCAACCGCCGGCGCGCGCGCTGACGGCGCAGCTCGTTCGGCTTAGTCCCCTCACAATCCGAGATACGCCTGCCGCACGCGATCGTCGGCAAGCAGATCGTCGCCGCGCCCCGACAAGGTCACGCGGCCGTTCTCCAGCACATAGGCGCGGCGCGCGAGCTTGAGCGACACCGCGACGTTCTGCTCGACCAGGAGGCAGGTCAGCCCCTCGCGGTTGAGGTCGGCGACCGTCTGCAGCACGCTCTGCACCACCGCCGGCGCCAGCCCAAGCGACGGCTCGTCGAACATGACGAGGTCCGGCGCGCCCATCAGGCAGCGGCCGATCGCCAGCATCTGCTGCTCGCCGCCCGACAGCGTACCGGCGGCCTGGCCGCGGCGCTCGGCGAGCCGCGGAAACATCGTCAGCACCCGCTCGAGATTGCGCGCCTTGTGAGCCCGTGCGCGCGGCAGCAGCGCGCCCATCGCCAGGTTCTCCATCACGCTGAGCGTCGGAAATACCTGCCGTCCTTCCGCGACCTGGCCGATGCCGAGGTCGCAGACCTTATGGCTCGGCCAGCCGGCGATGTCGGTGCCGTTGAACACGATGCGGCCGCGCGCCGGCGCGTACATGCCGGCGATGGTGCGGATCAGCGAGGTCTTGCCGGCGCCATTGGCGCCGACGATGGCGACGATCTCGCCTCGCGCGATCTCGAGCGAGACGCCGTCGAGCGCCTGGGCGTCGCCGTGAAATACGTCGAGGCCATCGACCGCCAGCATCAGTGCACCGCCTCGGCGCCGAGATAGGACTGGATCACCGCCGGATCGCGCACCACCGCGGCCGGAGCGCCCTGCGCGACGGCGGCACCGTGATGCAGCACCAGCACCTCGCCGGCGAGCGCCATCACCGCGCGCATCACGTGCTCGATCAAGAGGATGGTGAGCCCGGTCTCGCGGTTGAGCCCGCGCAGGATCGCGACCATGCGGTCGGTCTCGGTCGGCCGCAGCCCGGCCATCACCTCGTCGAGCAGCAGGAGCTTGGGATCGGTGGCGAGCGCGCGCGCCACTTCGAGCCGCTTGCGGTCCGGCAGCGTGAGGCTGCCGGCGAGCTGGCTGCGCTTGTCGTCGAGATCGAGCCGGCGCAGCACGGCGCGGGCGTGCGCCCGCGCAGCCTCGACCTGCGGCCGCCGCAGCAGCGCGCCGATGACCACATTGTCCTCGACGGTGAGGCCGGGGAACGGCTTGACGATCTGGAAGGTGCGGCCGATGCCGCGTCGGCACACCTCGTTCGGTGGCAGCCCGCCGATCGAAGCGCCGTCGAAGGTGATGGTGCCGGCGTCCGGCGTGTAGACGCCGGCGATCAGGTTGAACAGCGTGGTCTTGCCGGCGCCGTTCGGTCCGATGACGGCGAAGATTGTGCCGGGCGCAACCGAGAACGACACGCTGTCGACCGCGAGCAGGCCGGAAAATCGGCAGGACACGCGCTCGACCGCCAGCAACGCGCTCATGAACGGCGCTCCGTCACGCCGAGCCTGCGCGCCAGCCACGGCCACACCCCGTCCGGCAGCATCACCACCACGAACAGCACGCAGATGCCGTAGAACACCTGCTTGGCGCCGGGCACGTCGAGCCCGAACGCCGACAGCACCTCGTGCATCGCCTCGGACAGGCCGGTCAGCAGGAAGGCGCCGAGGATCGGCCCGAACAGCGTGCCGATGCCGCCGATGATCGGCGCCAGGATGATCTCGATCGAGCGCGCGATGTTGAACACCTGCTCCGGGAACAGGTTGTTGTAATAGAAGGCGACGAACACGCCGGCCGGCGCGGTCAGGCCCGACGAGATCATCACCGCGATCATCTTGTAGCGGAAGGTGTCGATGCCGAGCGCGCGAGCGGCATCCTCATCTTCGCGGATCGCCTGCCAGAAATAGCCGACCCGGCTGCGCAGCAGCGTGCGGCATAGGAGCAGCGCCGCGACGGTGAAGGCCAGCATCACATAGTAGAACATCGTGGGATTGCCGCGCAGATTGACCAGATCGTTGCGGCTGTACTGCGACACCGGCAGGAACAGGCCGCCGGAGCCGCCGACATAGCTGAAATGGTCGAAGCCGACGCGGGTGAACTCGGCGAAGGCGATGGTGAGGATCGCGAAATAGACGCCGCCGACGCGGAAGCGGAAGGCGAGGAAGCCCATGATCGCGCCGACCAGCACCGCGACCGGGATTGCCGCCAGCATGCCGAGCCACGGCCCGATGCCAAAGCGCACGAACAGCACCGCCGCGACATAGCCGCCGAGCCCGACATAGAGCGCGTGACCGAGCGAGAGCTGACCGGCGAAGCCCATCATCACGTTCCAGGCCTGCCCGACATAGGCGAAATACAGGATCAGGATCAGCACGGTGAGCAGGTAATCGTTGGCGAGGAGCGGCGCCGCCAGCAGCGCCGCGGCGAGCGCCGCGAGCAGTACGGCGCCGCGCGCCGACAGGTTGCTGCCGGGAATGCTCATCGCAGCCGTTTCCCCATGATGCCCTGCGGCCGCAGCAGCAGCACGATCACCAGCGCGGCCACCGCGAACATGCTCTTCGCCGACGGCGTGAAGAACAGCCCGGCCAGCGCCTCGGTGAGCCCGATCAGCACGCCGCCGAGCAGCGCGCCCGGCATCGAGCCCAGCCCGCCGATGATGACGATGATGAAGGCCTGCAGCGTGTAGACCGGACCGAGCGCCGGCGTCACGTCGGTGATCAGGATCAGCACCGCGCCGGCGGCACCGACGCAGGCCGTGCCGATGCCGAAGGTCAGCGCATAGAGGCGGCTGACATTGAGCCCAATCACCAGCGCGCCGGTGTAATTGTCAGCGCAGGCGCGGATCGCCTGTCCGAGGAGCGTGAAGCGGAAGAACGCGAACAGCACCGCCGCGGCGAGCAGCGCCGCCAGCGCCGCATAGGCCTTGGTGGCATCGACGATCAGCGGACCGAGCTCGAAGGAATCGAACGAATACGACGTCTGCACGCCGTGGGCATCGGGGCCGAACAGCATCAGCAGCACATTGACGAGGACGATCGCCACGCCGACCAGCAGGATGAACTGGCTGTGCTCGGGCCTGTTGATGAACGAGTTGATCAGGCCGGCCTGCAGCGCATAGCCCGCCGCAAACAGCAGGGCGGCGATCGGCACCAGCATCAGCAGCGGGTCGAGGCCGAGCAACGTGAAGCCGCCGAAGGCGAGGAACATCGCCGCGGCCATCATCTCGCCGTGGGCGAAATTGACGACGCGGATCACGCCGAAGATCACCGACAGGCCGAGCGCCATCAGCCCGTAGACCAGCCCGGTCAGCACGCCGCCGACGGCGACGTTGAGAATGAGGTCGAGCGGCGGCATCGCGTGCCGGCTAGATGTCGGCCATGGCGCTCAGCCGCGCTTGCTCCAGCCCGGCATCGGGAACACGATCTGCCCGGCGGACACCTCCTTCGGCAGCACCACCGTCGGCACGCCCTTCTTGTTCTGCAGCACGATCGAGGCGATGGAGTTGCACTGCCCCTTCTCGTCGAACTCGATCGGGCCGCCGGCCATCACCCGCTTCTCGATCCGGGTCTTGCGCATCGCCTCGGCCAGCGCCTGGCCGGCGGTCGAGCCGGCGCGCTTGTGGGCGTCGGCGCACACCAGCAGCGCCTCGAAGGTGAAGCCGATGTTGAAGATGTGGCCCGGCAGCTTGTCCCGCGGGAACACTTTCTTGAATTCGGTCTCCACCTGCTTGGTGATCTCGGTGGTCGGGTCCGCCCAGGCGATCGTGGTGACGATCTCGTCGGCATATTTGCCCATGGTATCGAGGAACTGCTGCTCGTAGAGGCCCGGCGCGCCGGGGCTGATGATGCCCATCGGCTCCCAGCGCTGCTTGACCATCTCGCGCACCAGGATGATGGCATCGTTGAGCCGCGTCACCGTCATCAGGATGTCGGCGCCGGTGCCCTTCGCCTTGGCGACCTCGACCGAGAGATCTTTGGCCGCCGGATCGTAGGAGATCGATTCGACGATGGTGAACGGCAGGTTCATCTTCGGGAAGATTGCATCGATCGCCCGCTTGTTGGCGAGGCCGAAGGTGTCGTTGACGTGCATCAGCACTGCGGTCTTCGGCGTTTGGCCGGTCGCCGCGAAGATCTGCGGGAACAGCGCGAGCCCGCGCGAGATGATCTGCGGCGCGGTCTGGAAGTTGCGGAAGGTGAACTTGTAGCCCTGCTCGGTGATCTGCGGCGCCGCGGCGATGTTGATCATGAACGGCACGCCCTTCTGCTCCGCGACCTGGGCGATCGCAGCGGCCGCGCCGGAATCGAACGGGCCGGACAGCATATGCGCGCCGTCGGCGATCAGCCGCTCGGCACGCGCCCGCGCCACGTCCGGATTGGTCTCGGAATCGAGCGTGGTGATCTCGATCGGCTGGGTATAGCCGAGCTGCTTGAGCAGCGCCGGCGCGATGTCGACGCCGCGCTTGCAGGACTGGCCGACGCCGGCCTGCACGCCGGACAGCGGCAGGATGACGCCGATCTTCAGGGGGCCGCCCTGCGCGCGCACAATGGCCGGAGCGGCCAACAGCGAGCCGGCAGCCGCAGCGCCGGCGAGAACGCCGCGGCGGCTGATGCCGGCCCCGTGCGAAGGATGGCCTGCCAATGTCTTGGTCATGTGTTTCCTCCCGGTATCGGCCGCCATAGTTGATGCCGGCCGCCAAGTCGTCAACCGCCCGCCGTGATCAGCGCCCGGCCGCGAACAGCGCCTCGACCGCAGCGGCGATCGCCAGCAGCCGGCGGTCGTGGCCGTTGCGGCCGACCAGCATCAGCCCGGTCGGCAGGCCGCCGCCCGGTATCGGCAGCGACGCCGCGCACAGGTCGAAGAAATTGCCGATCGAGGTGTTGCGCAGCAGCAGTGCATTGTTGCGGGCGAAGCCGTCGTCGGAGTCCACCGCCGCGAGCGTCGGCGCCACGATCGGCACCGTCGGCATCACCGCGAGGTCGAAGGCGGCGAGCTGCTCGTCCATGGCCGTGACCAGCCGACGCCGCTCGGACAGCATCCAGGCATAGTCGGCGTCCGCGATCGTCTCGGCCCGCCGGATCCGGGCCGCGATCTTGGGGTCGAAGTCGCCTAAGCGGCGGGCCAGGCGGTCGCGGTGAATACGGTGGGCTTCATAGGGCACGATGCCGCCGCGGCGGTTGACCTCGACCATGGCCGCGAGCGGAGCCAGCGTCTCGTCGGAGAGCCGCGCGCCGGCCTGCGACAGCCGCCTGCAGGCATCGTCGAACGCGGTGGCCACGGTGTCGTCGAGCCTGTCGAGCGGAAAACCCTGCACCACGCCGATGCGCAGGCCCGCCAGCGCCACCCGCGGTAGCGGCCCGGGCGCCTCGCCGGCCATCACCGCATCGGCCTCGGCGCAGCGCGCCACCGTGGTCGCCAGCGGCCCGATCGAATCCAGCGTGGTTGAGAGCGGAAACGCGCCCTCGGTCGGGATTCGCGCCTTGCTCGGCTTCCAGCCGACGATGCCGGTCAGCGCCGCCGGAATCCGGGTCGAGCCGCCGGTGTCGCTGCCGATCGCGATCTCGCACATGGCGTCGGCTGCCGCGACCGCCGCGCCCGATGACGAGCCGCCCGGCACCCGCGTCCGGTCGGCCGGATTGCCCGGCGTGCCGTAATGCGGATTGCTGCCCACCCCGGAGAAGGCGAACTCGGTCATATTGGTCTTGGCGACGATCACCGCGCCGGCCTCGCGCAGCCGCCGCACGACCTCGGCATCGCGCGCCGCCGGGGCGCCCTCCTCGGCGAGGATGCGCGAGCCGGCCCGCGTCACCTCGCCGGCGACATCGAACAGGTCCTTGATGCTGACGATGGTGCCGTCGAGCGGCCCGCGCAGCGCACCCGTGGCCCGGCGCCGGTCCGACGCTTCGGCCTCCGCGATGGCGCTGTCGCGGTAGACGGTCAGGCAGGCGCGCGCGCCCTCGCCGCGCGGATCGTCGATGCGGGCGAGCGCCTCGTCGAGGCGGGCCCGCGCGGATGATGGCTGCGTCATGCGGCGGTTCTGGCAGGAGCGGCGCGGGCGATCAATGCCCGCTCAGCGCGGCACCGCGAACAGCTCGTCGACGCTGAAGCGCCGGGGGATTGATTGCTGCTGCACGGCATAGCCGGTCAGCAGGTCGAGGCATTTGCGGTTGTCCTCGATGCCGAACGGCACCAGGTCGATGGCGCCCGGCGCCGGCCGGCCGGCCGCGGTCTTGGACGCGAGCAGCAGGCGGTAGAGCTCGGCCACCGCGTCCGGCTGGGTGCGCGCCAGCGCACCCTTCACCACCACCATGTGATTGACCGGCACAACGCCGTGCCTGGCGTGCCAGGCGCGCGCCTCGTCCTGCGGGTTGGGGATCACGCTTTCGAGCCGCGGATCGTCCGGCATCGCCGCGCCGTAGATCGCGGCATCGAGTTCGCCGGCGAGCAGCATCTGGGTGATATCGGCCCCCGCCGGCGCCCGCTGCGCCGAGGCCGGGTCGCGCGCCTCGGCGACATGGCCGTCCTCGAAGGTCACCCATTGCACGGCGCGGAAATCGACGCCGTAATCGTTCTCGAGGATGCCGCGCAGCCATACCCCGGTGGTCTGGCTGTAGGAGCGCACGCCGATCCGCTTGCCCGGCAGGTCGGCCGGCCGCAGCAGGCCGCGCTCGGCATTGTAGAGCATGCAATGATGCTGAAATCGGCCGAGCATCGCCGCCGGCAGCAAGACAAGGTCCTTGCCGTAGGCGCGCGCCTGCAAATAGGTAACGAGCGCCATCTCGCTCGCGTCATAGGCCAGTTCGCGCACCATCGGCTTGAATGCCTTGTGCATCGGCTTGACCTCGACGAAATCGAGCGCCAGCGCCGGCGAAGTGATCTTGCCCTGTTTGAGAGGCGCGGTATGGGCATAGTCGCCGATGGCGATGCGCAGCGGAATGCTCATGCGATACGAATTCTCCGTCGACGGAATCCCGCGGGAGGCTTCCCGCTGCGCCGCCCGTTGTCAACACGGCTGCGCGGCGGCGAACCGTTCCGGCGTGCCTGGTCCGCATCCGCTGCAATTGCTCGCTGCCGTGAACTTTCCTAAAACAGCGCGATCCTGCACCAAGTGAGGCGTCATGGCCGATAAAGCAAAGACCGGACTCGTCATCACCGCCCACCCCGGCGACTTTGTCTGGCGCGCGGGGGGCGCCATCGCGCTGCACGTGAAAAAAGGCTACCGCGTCAAGATCGCCTGTCTCTCCTTCGGTGAGCGCGGCGAGAGCCAGTTCGCCTGGAAGGAGGCCGGCGCCACGCTCGAGAACGTCAAGGCCGGCCGCAAGGCCGAGGCCGAAAAGGCCGCGGCGATCCTCGGCGCCGAGATCGAGTTCTTCGATGCCGGCGACTATCCGCTGCGGCCGACGCCGCAGATGTTCGAGCGCGTCGTCGACATCTATCGCGAGCTCAACCCGTCCTTCGTGCTGACCCATGCCCTGGAGGACCCCTACAATTTCGACCACCCGGTCGCCGCGCATTTCGCGCAGGAGACCCGCGTGGTGGCGCAGGCCATGGGCCACAAGCCGCATGCCAAATACACCTACGCCGCGCCGCCGGTCTTCCTGTTCGAGCCGCACCAGCCCGAGCAGTGCAATTTCAAGCCGCAGGTGATCCTCAACATCGACGAGGTGTGGGAGACCAAATACAAGGCGTTCCAGGCGCTGCCGGCGCAGAAGCATCTGTGGGCCTATTACGAGCGGGTCGCGCTCAACCGCGGCATGCAGGGCAGCCGCAACGCCGGCAAGCCGATGACCTACGGCGAAGCCTATCAGCGGCTGTTCCCCTCGGTGGTGAATGAGTTGACGCAATGAAGACCGTCGTCGTCCGCAACATTCCCCGCACCGAGGCCGCGCTGTGCGAGACCTTCGCCAGGCGCGGCGTCGCGACAGTGCACGAGGCCTACGGCCGCATCGGCCTGATGAAGACCTATCTGCGGCCGATCTGGTCCGGCGCCTCGATCGCCGGCCCGGCCGTCACGGTGCTGGCGCAGCCCGGCGACAACTGGATGATCCATGTCGCGGTCGAGCAGTGCCGCGAAGGCGACGTGCTGGTGGTCGGCTGCACCGCCGACAACACCGACGGCATGTTCGGCGAATTGCTCGCCACTTCGCTGAAGGCGCGCGGCGTCCGCGGCCTCGTCATCGATGCCGGCTGCCGCGACGTGCTGGCGCTGAAGGAGATGGGCTTTCCGGTATGGTCGCGCGCGATTTCGGCCAAGGGCACGGTCAAGGCCACGCTCGGCGCGGTCAACGTTCCGGTGGTCTGCGCCGGCGTCAACGTCGTTCCCGGCGACGCGGTGGTGGCCGATGACGATGGCGTCGTCGTCGTGGCGCGCGCCGATGCCGCCGAGGTCGCGGCCAAGGCGGAGAAGCGGTTCGCGGACGAGGACGGCAAGCGGCAGAAGCTCGCCGCCGGCGTGCTCGGCCTCGACATGTACAATATGCGCGAGCCGCTGGCGAAGGCCGGGCTCGTCTATGTCGACAAGCCGGAAGACGTGTGACGCGCGGGCCGGATTTCGTCGTGGAGTTCGGGCGCGCCGGCGTGACGTCCGCCGCCGACGGACGGCTCGACGCGCCGGCCTTCCACCGCAATCACGAGGCGATCTGGTCGGCGCTGGCGCCGGACCTCGCGGCGATAGAGGGCGACGTGCTGGAGATCGGCAGCGGCACCGGCCAGCACGCGGTGACGTTCGCGCAGCGCGCGCCGCACCTGACCTGGTGGCCGAGCGATCCCAGCGCCCGCCACCGCGACAGCATCGAGGCGTGGCGGCGGGCGGCGGCGCTGCCCAATCTTCGCCCGGCGGCCGCGATCGACGTCGCGCAGCCGGACTGGACCTGGGATGGCGCCGCGGCGGGCGGGCTCGCCGCGATCTTCTGCGCCAATGTCATCCACATCGCGCCCTGGGCGGTCGCTGAAGGGCTGTTCGCCGGCGCGGCGCGCCACCTGCGCGCCGACGGCCGGCTCTATCTCTACGGCCCGTTCATGGCGGGCGGCGTCCATACCGCGCCCAGCAATGCGGCGTTCGACGCCAGCCTGCGCGCGCAAAATCCGCAATGGGGCGTGCGCGACATCGACGATCTGCGGGCGCTGGCCCGCCGCAACGGCCTCGCCTTGACGCAGACGCATCCGATGCCCGCCAACAATCTCGTTCTGGTGTTCGCGCGGATGCGCTAACCTCGACCGGACTGCGGCATTTCCGGAACCAGAGCGACCATGAGCCCCGAACCGATTCTCGACATTGCGCATCTCGGCCATCTGGAGATGCTGACGCCGAAATTCGACGAGAGCGCGCGCTTCTTCATCGACGTGATGGGCATGACCCAGAGCGGCGCGCAGGGCGACAGCATCTATCTGCGCGGCTGGGACGACTACGAACGCTACTCGCTCAAGCTCACAGCCTCGAAGACCTCAGGCATGGCGCATGTCGCGTTCCGCACCCGCTCGCCGCAGGCGCTGGAGCGCCGTGCCGCGGCGCTCAAGGGCTCCGGCTTCGACATCGGCTGGACTGACGGCGATCTCGGCCACGGCAAGACCTTCGTCTGCCAGGACCCCGACGGTCACCGCATCGAGCTCTATTACGAGACCGAATGGTACGAGGCGCCGCCGGACCAGAAGCCGGCGCTGAAGAACCAGGCGCAGAAATTCCCGGCGCGCGGCGTCAATGTGCGCCGGCTCGACCATTTCAACGGACTTGCCGCCGACATCGAGGCCAACCGCAAGTTCTTCGAGACCTATCTCGGCTTCCGGCTGACCGAGCAGATCGTGATGAACGACGGCACCGAAGCCGGCATGTGGATGACCGCGACCAACAAGAGCTACGACTTCGCCTATACCCGCGACCACACCGGCAGCCGCGGCCGCTTCCACCACGTCACCTATGCGCTCGACAGCCGCGAGGAAATCCTGCGCGCCGCCGACATTTTTTTGGAGAACGGCGTCTATATCGAGACCGGCCCGCACAAGCACGCGGTGCAGCAGACCTTCTTCCTCTATGTCTACGAGCCCGGCGGCAACCGCGTCGAGGTCGCCAATGCCGGCGCGCGGCTGATCCTGGCGCCGGACTGGAAGCCTATCCGCTGGACCGAGGAGGAGCGCAAGAAGGGCCAGGCCTGGGGTCTCAAGACCATCGAGTCGTTCCACACCCACGGCACGCCGCCGGTCGCGGCCCCGGCGCATTGACACCGCGACGCTGACACCATGTCGTTCAACTTCGTCTATCTCGCCGTCGCCATCGTCGCCGAAGTGATCGCCACCTCGGCGCTGAAGGCGTCGGAGGCGTTCACCCGGCCGCTGCCGGTGGCGGTCACGGTCGCCGGCTATGCCGTGGCGTTCTATTGCCTGGCAATGACACTGCGGACGATCCCGGTCGGCATCGCCTATGCGATCTGGAGCGGACTCGGCATCGTGCTGATCTCGCTGATCGGCGTGTTCTGGTTCCGCCAGTCGCTCGACCTGCCGGCGATCCTCGGGCTCGCCCTGATCATCGCCGGCGTTGTCGTCATCAACCTGTTCTCGCAATCGGTGGCCCATTGACGATCGCCTCGCTGCCGCTCCGCACCGGCCTTCCGATCCCGCGCTACGGCCAGGGCACCTGGGGCATGGGCGAGCGCGCCGAGCGCCACGGCGCCGAGGTCGCGGCCCTGCGCCATGCGTTCGATCTCGGCATCCGGCTGATCGACACCGCCGAGATGTATGGCGACGGCGGCGCCGAGCGCATCGTCGGGGAGGCGATCGCCGGCCGCCGCGACAAGGTGTTCATCGTCAGCAAGGTGCTGCCCGACAATGCCTCGCGGCGCGGCACCGTCGCCGCCTGCGAGCGCAGCCTGCGCAACCTGCGCACCGACGTGATCGACCTCTATCTGCTGCACTGGCGCGGCAGCACGCCGTTTGCAGACACGGTTGCGGCGTTCGAGGACCTGCTGCGCGCCGGCAAGATCCGGGCCTGGGGCGTCAGCAATCTCGACCTCGCCGACATGCAGGAGCTCGAGGCCGTGCCCGGCGGCGAGCGCTGCGCCACCAACCAGCTCCTCTACAATCTCACCCGGCGCGGCATCGATTTCGACCTTTTGCCGTGGTGCCGGGAGCGTGGCATGCCGGTGATGGCCTATTCGCCGCTCGAGCAGGGCCGGATGCTCGGCCACCCTGCCCTGCTGTCGCTCGCGCACGGCCACGGCGCGACGCCGGCGCAGATCGCGCTCGCCTGGCTGCTGCGGCAGGACGGCATCATCGTCATCCCGAAAGCGGCGACGCCGGCCCATGTCGAGGAGAATCTGGCCGCGCTCGATATCAGCCTCGGCGACGACGATCTCGCCGCGCTTGACCGGGCCTTCCCGCCGCCGCAGGAACCGCAGCCGCTGGAGATGCTGTAGCGGGCCCGGCCCAATCCGGGCACGACGATGGATCAGTCAGCAACCGCTTCGAGACGATCATGACCGCAGTCAATACGCCCCGCATCGCCTTCATCGGTTTCGGCGAGGCCGGACAGGCGATCGCCGCCGGTCTCAGGGAGGGCGGCGTCACCCGTATCGCCGCCTGGGACATCCTGTTCCCCGAACGCGACGGCGAGCGGCTGAAGCAGGCCGGAGAACAGATCGGCGTGCGGCTCGCCGCCTCCGCCGCCGATGCGGTGCGCGAGGCCGACCTCGTCATCGCCGCGGTCACCGCGGCCTCGAGCGTTGCGGCGGCGCAGTCGGTCAAGCCGCATCTCGCCGGCGCGCCGTTCTACCTCGACGTCAATTCGGTCTCGCCCGGCCGCAAGCAGGAAACTGCGGCGCTGCTCGGTGAGGCAGCGCGCTATGTCGACGTCGCGATCATGGCGCCGATCCATCCCAAGCGGCACCAGACGCCGATGCACCTCGCCGGCCCGCACACCGACGCGGTGGCGCCGCTGCTCAGCGAACTCGGCATGCGCCTGACCATGGCCGGCCCCACGGTCGGCGCCGCCGCCGCGATCAAGATGATCCGCGGCGTCATCATCAAGGGCATCGAGGCGCTGACCGAGGAGTGCTTCGTCGCGGCGGCGCGCGCCGGCGTGGTCGACGAGGTCGCGGCCTCGCTCGTCAACAATTACCCGACGCTCGATTGGAAGCGGATCGTCGACTACAATCTCGAGCGCATGGCGAGCCACGGCGTGCGCCGCGCCGCCGAAATGGCGGAGGTCGCCGACACGCTGCGCGAGCTCGGGGTCGAGCCGCTGATGACGGAAGCGATCGTCAGGCGGCAGCAGGCCATGGGCGCGATCGGCAAGGACGAGGCGGTGCGCGCTACCCTCAAGGACGGCGGCGCGGCGATGCTCAACGCCATCAGCGCGGCGGCGCGACGCCGCGGCTGATCACGTCGTCTTCCATGATGCTGGATTGACCAGGAACGCCACGACGGCTCGTTCCAAAATCCGAAGCCGACACCGCCACCGGCGGCCGCTCGCCCGACATATGGCCCGACAAGACGATTTGGACCCGGGGACGCCTCGGGAAGCGCAGGGGCATCCTTGCCTGCGCCGGCTAACCGAAGGCGTCAAAAGGCAGCCATCCCCCGCTCGCCCCAGACCTCCTCTGGTCGCCTCGGAAACCCCTGATTTCATTAAAGTTTTAATAAAAATCGTCGCAACTTTAATAAAAATCGTTAAAGCAATGATAATCCTTAATGTTTTCTTCAGAAACGTCTTGCGAGGACTTTGGTTCGCCGGCCCGTTAATTATATTTCTTCAGCTGCGACAGCTAGTTATGACGATTTCCTCTTTACAAGTTAACCATTTTTCTGAACAGTGAGTTCCGGAGGCTTGACTGCTGACAAGATCAAGGGGCGTTACCATGAATTCTTTACGTAATATCTTTCTTGCCACGCTGGCCCTTGGGCTTGCGGGCGTCTTCTCCACGCCGAGCTTTGCCGGCAGCCGCTATGATGCCGGGTGCAACTGCTACCTGCCCGACAGCGCCTTCAAGGACCGGCGCACGGTGCATCACGGCCCCCGCTATGTGCCGGGCAACACCCGCGTCGTGAACACCACCCGGGTCATTCCGCGCCAGCGCGTGGTCGACGAGAACACCCTCGTCGTTCACGTCAAGCCGGTGATCCGCAAGGACGTGGTCATCAATCGCCAGAACATTCTGTACAAGGATATCATCGTCCACCGGCAGAACACGGTGCACCGCACCGCGGAGCGTTATAGCAACGTCGTGGTCAACCGCTTCGAGCGCGGGTCGGTCGGCTATGCCGGCGCCGAGCACCGCTATGTGCGCGGCCGCGACTGCAATTGCGGCGGCACCACCCGCGAATATGTCGGCTATCGCGGCGGCGGTTACGACGGCTATCGCACCGCCTATTCGGTGCGCAACTGACGCTGACGTCGGTTCCGAAACAGAACGCCCCGCGGTGTCCGCGGGGCGTTTTGCTTTACAGGGATGCCGTGCAGGCGGCCTGCCGGGGCGGCGCCGTCAGGACGGGGCCTACAGATCGGCCCATTGCCGCAACAGGTTGTGATAGACCGCGGTCAGCGACACCACCGACTTGTGGTCGGGATGGTCGGCGGCGAGCCGCATGATCGACATGTCGAGGTCGAACAGCAGCGCGCGCTTGCTCTCGTCGCGGATCATGCTCTGGGTCCAGAAGAACGAGGCGATGCGCGAGCCGCGGGTCACCGGCGTCACCCGGTGCAGGGAGGTCGCCGGATAGACGATCATGTCGCCGGCCGGCAGCTTCACCGAGTGCGCGCCGTAGGTGTCGTCGACGATCAGCTCGCCGCCGTCATAGTCCTCGGGCGCCGAGATGAACAGCGTCGAGGACACGTCGGTGCGGATGCGCACGCCGCTGCCGCTGCGCACCGCATTGTCGACGTGGTTGCCGAACGTCATGCCGCCGTCGTAGCGGTTGAACAGCGGCGGGAACACCTGCTTGGGCAGCACCGCCGACATGAACAGGTTGGAGCGCGCCAAAGCCTCGAGCACCATGGTGCCGAGCTCGCGCGCCTCCGGCGAGCCTTCAGGCAGCTGCAGATTGTTCTTCGCCTTGGCGGCCTGATGGCCGGACGTGACATTGCCATCCACCCACGCGGCCTTTTCCATCACCTCCCGGCACCGCGCCACCTGCTCGGGCGTCAGCACCTTGGGAATGTGAACCATCATGAGCAATCTCCATCAACGTCTGCGCTGCGCCGGCGGCTGACGGCTTTCAACCACAATCCGGCCGGCGTGCAAACCGGCCGCCGTCGACGGTGCCGCCGCCAGGCGCGACCGCCAAGAACACGGCTGCCCACCCCGCTCCGGATCCCCGGAATGGGTGCGGGCAGCCTCGGACAACGTGTACCCGCTTACCAGCGCAGCCGCAGTGACAGCGTCACCGTCCGGCCGGGGCCTGGCACCGCCCAGTTGGTATAGGCCGACTCGTAATAGTATTTGTCGGTGATGTTGTAGACGTTGAGCTGCAAGGTGGCATTGGAAGCAACCTTGTAGCTCGCCATCGCGTCGAACCGCCAGTAGTCCGGAACGCGCGTGGTGTTGTTGGTGTCGCCCCAGACCGCGCCGACATAATAGGCGCCGCCGCCGATCGTGAACTCTGGAGTGATGGCATAGGTCGTCCACAGCGAGAACGCATCATTCGGGGTCATGATGAGTTCCTTGCCGAGCTGCGCCGGCGTCGTGGTCGACATGATCTCCGACCGCAGATGCGTATAGGTCGCGATCACGTCCCACTTGTCGGTCAGCTTGCCCTGCGCGCCGAGCTCGAA